>ENA-ORIC01000865-ORIC01000865.1-human-gut-metagenome-genome-assembly--contig:-NODE-865-length-33826-cov-11.810543_pt1 | contig 33826 bp, 26 predicted proteins | sample MGYA00243023_ERZ508732 | MGnify/ENA primary metagenome ERZ508732 (study PRJEB26277, sample SAMN04329767) | human gut metagenome | biome: human-associated habitat | host: Homo sapiens | place: USA... | reverse complement strand
TTAAATGAAGTAAACAGAGGCAACTACAAGCTAAAAATAGAAGAAAACGGAGAAGATGAAATATCAAGGTTAAGAAATGAATTGTATAAAACTACAATATTATTAAGAGAAACAGCCGAAAATAGTGAAAAAGAAAAAGTGAGCCTAAGTAATTCTTTGGCAGATATATCACACCAAATAAAAACACCAATTACATCAATGAGAATAATGCTAGATAATATAGAAGACAATCCAAACATGGATAGTAAAACTAGAGTAGAGTTCATAAAAGAAATAAGTAAACAGGTTGACTGGATTTCTTCTTTGGTAGTCTCATTACTGAAACTTGCAAAATTTGATGCAGGAGCTATTGTAATGAAAAATGAAGAAATAAATGTAAGGAACTTAATAGATAAAGCCGTATCAAATTTAGCAATAATATTAGATGTAAAAAATATAAAAATAATTTCTAATATAGACGAAGCGGCTACAATAAATGCTGACTACAATTGGCAATTAGAAGCAATTACAAACATAATAAAAAATGCTGTGGAACATAGTAGCGATGATTCTAACATTTATATAAATGTGGAAAATACGAGTGTGTTTGTAAAAATACAGATTAAAGATGAAGGAGAAGGAATAAGTAAGAAAGACATAAATCATATATTTGAAAGATTTTATAAATCAAAAAATAGTTCTGAAAATAGTATTGGTATTGGACTTTCGCTCGCAAAAACAATAATAGAAAAAGCAAACGGATATATCAAAGTTGAGTCGGAAGAGGGAAAAGGAACAATGTTTGAAATAAAATATTTGAAATAATATTTATAAGTTTATATCAGAAAAACTAATTTTAATAAAGCCTATAAATTTGAAATAATGTTAATTCAAATTTATAGGTTAATTATTAATCTATATGTTTAAGAAACAAGGCTAAATTTTCAAGCGTTGCACAACCAAGTTTTATTTCTTCATCAGAATAACCTGAAAGTTTTTTAGAAAGGTTTAGAGTAGAATTAAAATCTTTACCAAATAGAATATAATCAGCAGATAAACCAGTCATATCACAAAGTATCTTCAATTTATCAACAGACAGGGTGCCTTCACCACGTTCAATCATGCCAAGATATTGTCCAGAAATACTGAGCAATTCTGCCATTTTTTGCTTCGTCATATTCATATTTAAACGTATATTTTTTACTCTTAATCCTATTTCTTTTCGTAACATAATAAAAACATCCTTTCTTTCTCTATTTTAATAGATTTTAGTTTGAAAAAATTAAAAATAGATGACAAAAAGCAGATAGAAGATGTGGTAAAACATGACAATATATGATAGAATATGTCGAAAATAAGAAGTAGAAGGTGATGCAGAAATGAAATTGATGTTAATTGAAGATGAAAAGAAGGAACAAGATAAATTTAAAAAATTAGCCGAGAAAATGAATGATGTAACATTTGTGAAGATAACAACCTCAACAGAAGAGGGCATTAAATGTATAAAGGAAAATGATATTGATGGAGTAATCTTAGACTTAGAGCTAAATTCAGGTACTGGAAATGGATTTGAGTTTATAGAAAAGCTTAAAATTACGAAGCTAAGTAAAATTCCAAAAATTGTTGTAACAACAAATGTATATTCAGATTCAGTATATGATTATTTACATCAAAATAAAGTTGACTTCATTTTCTATAAGAAGCAAGAAAACTATAATGTGGAAAATGTAATAAACACGTTACTATTACTTAACAATTATACAAATACAGCATCTACAGATATAAAAGAAATAGAAGAAGAAAAGGCAAAACAAGAAAAACTAATAGCGGAAAAGGTAAATTACGAATTAGATCTAATAGGTATAGCATCACACTTGCAGGGCAGAAAATATTTATTTGATGCAATAACATATTTGTTATCTGAGGAAGGAGAGAATAGTCAGGTTTCTATAAATCAATACTTGTTATCAAAACATAAAAGACCTACAAGTACTATAAATAGAGCTATGCAAAATGCGATAGTGCGTGCATGGAGAGTAACTGCTATTGAAGATTTAGAGAAACTTTATACAGCACACATAAATTATAATACTGGTGTACCAACACCTGTAGAATTCATTTACTATTATGTAGATAAAATAAAGAAAGAGATCTAAAAAAAAGAGTGAGTTTTTATATAATGTACAAAGTGGAGTTGACACTGAAAAAAGTGTGTGTTCCAATAAGGACTTTATATTAAAATTACACTCTTTTTTAGATTAAGTTTTATCTATTGGTAAAAAAAGCCATAAAATTTAAGAAAAAAGTGAAAATTTTGTGCGAATGAAATTGTATAAAATGTTATAGAATTTCAAAATTTACACATGATGTTCGCCTCTAAAAACCACTCGTATCAAGGCACTCGAGTGGTATCTTTTTATTGTAATAAATAAAAAGATAGGCGGTGAACTAAAGATGACTTGGGATGAAATAATAGCGTGGTTAAGACACATGGCAGGTCTATAAAAAATACTTTGATGTAATCAATAAACAGTTGATTACATCTTTTTTTTATATTATAATAAATAAAATTATATAAGTAAGGGAATAAAAATGGATAAGGAAATAATAGATGTAATAATTAAAAATTTGATTTTAAATATGCTTATATATGTTATGTTTTTCAAAATAAATGGAGAAAAAATCAATAAAAAATTTATAATTATTAGTTGTATAGCTCAAACAGCATTTTATACATGTATGAGAATAATGTTAAACAGTAATACTTTCTTAGTAGTAATATTATCATATATTTTTCAAATTGCTTTACTGAAAATACATAATAGAGGGAACAAGAAGTCAGTTATAGCAAGTGCTTTAATATCTAATGCTAGTGTGTATACATTATTTATAGTAGTGTCATTTATAGAAGTATTCCTGAAAATAATAATGAATATTAGATATCAAATAATTGATTTGAGTTTAACGTTAATTATTGAAGTATTATTATTAGCAGGTATTTTAAATATTAAAAAGATAAAAAATGGAATAAGTTTTCTTAAAGATCCATTAGGAAATGAATATTTATGCATCATAATGATAGTTATAAGTGTGATTGCAATATTTGCTTATTGTTTGTTCGGAAGTTCAGAGAAATACTTTGGAAGTAATATTTTTATAGTTATAGTAACATCATTAATTATGATTATTATCATGATTCAAAAAACTCTTACCTTATACTACAAACAAAAGCTTTTAGCTAAGAACATTGAAGATTATAAATCTGAAATTGCTTTGAAGGATGCTCAAATAAAATCTCTATCTGATGAAAAGTATAAGATTAGCAAGTTAAATCATGAATTCTACAACAGACAGAAGTCTTTGATACATAAAGTTGAAGAAATAACGAGTATGAATACCGAAATAGCAGATGAGTTAGATCTCTCTAAACAAATAAACGATTTAACAAAAGAGTACACAAATAAAGCTCAGGAGATTAAAACTTTAGATAAATTACCAACTACAGGAATAGTTGAAATTGATGATATGTTTAAGTATATGCAGTCAGAGTGCGATAGCAAGAAAATTCAATTTAATCTAAAAATTAATGGAAATATTTATCATATGATAAATAATAAAATCCCACAAAGTAGATTAGTTACTTTGATTGGTGACCATTTAAGAGATGCGATTATTGCAATTGATTTTAGCAATAATACTTTCAAGAGTATATTAGCGGTGCTGGGAGAGAACAACGGAGTTTATGAGTTTTGTGTATTTGATACAGGTATAGAGTTCAAAATTGATACATTACTAAATTTAGGTTTGAAACCTGCAACTACACACAAAGATTCTGGAGGTACTGGCATCGGATTTATGACTACTATGAAAGAAACTAAAGCGAGTCTTATAATAGATGAAATGCGTGAGATGAGCAATACCGATTATACAAAATCTGTAACAATTAGATTTGATGGAAAGAATGAATATCGTATAAAATCATATAGAAGTGATGAAATAAAAAAGAAAATGAAAGACAATAGAATTATAATTGAAAATAAAAAAGGAAGTTCCACACAGTGGAACTAAAAAAAGAAGTTACCTTTCGCTATAGCGAAAGGTGGCTGAAAAAAATGTTGAAAAACAGGCAAATGTGTAATAATTTGTTGCACGATTTTGCTTGTTTTTCTATGCTTTGAGATATATAATTAATGAACTTACAATAGATAAGCATCTATTTAAGGATTAACGTTAATATATTAGAATTCTAAAAAATTTTATCAAATTATTATTAAATCTAAGAATTTAATTTCTGCTTTCGCTATAGCGAAAGTCAAAAATCCAAATTAAAACAACCAGAATCCAAAGAAAAATATTGCATGGGGAACTTCCAGAAAAAATATGAGAGAGAATACAATGAAATTTTACTTATCGGTTGAAAATTAATGAATAGAATGGTAAAATGGAAAGGAAGTCAATGAACGATTTAAAAGAAAATAATATTGGAACAAAAGATACAAAGATAACAAGGTTACCACTAACATCAGATTACGTTTTTAAAAGAATATTTGCAAGAGAAGAAAATAATTCAATGTTAAAGGACTTCTTAGAAGCAATTTTGAATATACATATAAATAAGGTTGAAGTAAAAAACCCAGAATTAACGCCAAATATGGCAGATGAAAAACTTGGAATATTAGACTTAAAATTGGATATAGATAATGAAAGAGTAGTAGATGTAGAAATGCAAGTTTCGAATGAACATAATATAAAAGAAAGGTCTAGTACATATTTATCAAAGCCTGCGGCAGAACAGTTAAAAGCTAAGCAAAATTACAAAGAGCTAAAAAAGATAATAACAATAAATATATTGAAATATAATTATTTAGAGAGAAATGCATATCATTCAATAGCAAGAATGAAATATGAGGACACAAATCCAATAGAGTTTGTTGATATGGGGTATAAAAAAGAAGAGGAAGAGGCAACAAATACATTTGAAATGCATTTTATAGAATTACCAAAATTTAAACAAAAAAATCCAGACTGCAACACAAAGCTAGAACAATGGCTATGGTTGATAGATGGAAGTAAGGAGGAGAAAGTAGAAATGTCGGCAAAAGAGAATGAAGAAATAAATAAAACAGTAAAAGAACTAAATAAATTAAGCAAAGATCCAGATGAAATAGCTAAATATGAAGAACGTGAGTGGAGTATTATGAGATACAATGTAGAAATGGAAACAAATAGAGAAATTGGCGAAAAAGAGGGAGAAGCACGTGGAGTAAAGATTGGTGAAGAACGAGGCGAAAAACGTGGTAGAAAAGATAGAGAAATAGAGATTGTAAAAAAACTACATTCTTTAGATACACCAATTGAAAAAATTGCAGAGATTGTGGAATTAAGCACTGAAGAAGTCAAAAAAATAATAAAATAATAATAAAAATGGAATTAGTCAGACATGTCTGGCTAATTTTATTTTATATGTTTGAAAGTTTTATAAGATTTTCTTAAATTTATATTGACATTTTATATCCTTATACATATAATGAATATATGAACAATCATTCAAATGAAAAAACAACAAAAAAATTTATATGCTTTATATATAGAACGAGAGAGCAAGAAAGGAAGTTATATGGAAGAAAATGTTGAACAAATTAGCATCAATGTTGAAAAGGTAAATAAAATAAAAAGTAATTTTCCAGATGAAGATTTATTATTTGATATAGCGGAGAATTTTAAGGTTTTTGGAGATTCTACAAGAATGAAAATAATTGCAGCATTATTAGAAGAAGAGCTAAATGTATCAGAGATTGCGGCAATTACAAATTCTACACCATCGGCTATTTCGCATCAATTAAGAGTCTTGAAACAAGCAAAACTTGTTAAAGGAAGAAAAGATGGTAAAGCGGTTTATTATAGCTTAGATGATGATCATGTTAGAAAAATTTATGAGATTGGAAAAGAACACATAGAAGAAAGTTAATTGCCAAGAAAAGGGGCGTCCCTAATGGGCGAAAGGAGACAGTATGAAAAAGTATGAGTATGAAATTGCAGGACTGGATTGTGCCGCTTGTGCAAATGAAATACAAGAAGGGTTAAACAAAAATCCTGAAATAAAAAATGCAAATGTAAATTTTGCAAAGATGAAATTAACATATGAAACAGATACTCTTTCTAAGGAAGGGATTGAGAAGATTGTACAGAGTATTGAGCCAGAGGTTGAGCTACTTGAGGTTAATAGTAAGAGTAAAGACTTAAAAAATGAGAAGGCTCAAAAAGAAAATAGAAAGAAGTTATGGATTCATATTTTAAGACTTGTAATTGGTGCAATTGTTGCTGGGGTTGGATTATATATTCCAATGCCAAAAGTAGCATCTACTATATTTATAGTTTTAGGCTATGCTGTTTTGTTATTTAAAACAGTAAAAAATGCAGTGAAGTTATTATTTAAGAGTAAGACAATTAACGAGAATTTGCTTATCACAATCTCGTGTATAGGAGCATATCTGGTAGGAAAATCTTCTGAAGGATTAATGGTTATTATTCTTTATGAAATTGGTAAAATTCTAGAAGAGAAGGCTATTAATAAAACTAGAAAATCCATATCAGATTTAATGGATATCAAGCCTGAATATGCTAACCTAAAAAAAGGTGATGAAATTGAAATAGTCGAGCCATCAGAAGTAAAAGTTGGTGATATTGTTGTTGCAAAACAAGGAGAGAAAATACCACTGGATGGTGTTGTTGTAAAAGGTACTGCAAGTTTAAATACAGCTTCTTTGACTGGTGAATCTAAACCACAAGATGTTGATGAAAATGATATTGTTTTGTCAGGAAGTATTGTATTAGAAGGTTTACTAGAAATAAAAGTTACAGAAAAGTATGAAAACAGTACTGTTAGCAAGATTTTAGAGCTTGTTGAGAATGCTACTGATAAAAAGGCAAAGACAGAAACTTTTGTTAATAAAGCAGCTAAAATTTACACACCAATTGTTATCGGGATTGCAATATTAGTGGGAATATTCTTGCCATTAATATCTAATGTAACATATGGTGGAGAAAATGGTTCAATATATAGGGCATTAATTTTCTTGGTAATATCTTGCCCATGTGCTATTGCGATATCTGTTCCATTATGCTATTTCTCTGGAATTGGTAAATCATCTAAAGAAGGGATTTTGATAAAAGGAAGCGACTACTTAGACGAATTAAAAGACGTAAAAGAAATTGTTTTTGATAAGACCGGAACACTTACAAAAGGTCAATTTGGAATTTCTAAAATTGAAGTTTACAGTGATAAATATGTGGAAAACGATGTACTAAAATATGTTGTATGGGGCGAAAGCTATTCGAACCATCCAATTGCAAAGTCTATAGTAAGAAATGCAAAAAATGTTGAAACTAAAAAAGTAGAAAATTATGAAGAGATAACTGGTAAGGGAATAAAATACAACATTGATGGAAAAACAGTCTTAGCAGGAAATTCATCTTTAGTTGGAAAAGAAGATGAAGTTGCAGAAAGTACAAAAATTTATTTAAAAATTGATGATGAATTAGTAGGTTCAATTCTACTAAAAGATGAAGCAAAGCATGGTACAAAAGAGGCTATACAAGCTCTAAATTCTAGAGGAATAGTTACTAAAATGTTTACTGGAGACAACAAAAAAGCGGCGAAACAAATTGCTGAAGAACTTGGAATAAGTGAATTTGAAGCAGAAATGTTGCCAGACCAAAAATATTCTGAACTTGAAAAAGAATTAGAAAAATATAAAGGTACAAACGGAAAAGTTGCATTTGTTGGAGATGGAATAAACGATTCACCAGTACTTGCAAGAGCAGATGTTGGAATATCAATGGGAGGAGTTGGCTCTGGTTCTGCAATAGAAGCATCAGACATTGTTGTAATGACAGACTCAATAGACAGAATTGACTGTGCAATAGATATTTCAAAGAAAACAAGTAAAATAATAAAACAAAACTTAATATTCTCTATAGGAGTAAAAATAGTAGTATTAGTATTAAGTGTATTTGGAGTTGCAAACATGTGGGAAGCAGTATTTGCTGACGTTGGAGCAACACTAATAACAGTATTAAATTCATTGAGAATATTGAAATAAAATCAATACAAACAAGCAAAAAATGTGTCGTAATTTGATACATGATTATGCTTGTTTTTTTGTGTTTTTAGGTATATAATTCAAATACTTTAAATAGGCGAAAACCTATAAAAGTATTAACGTTAATTATTATTAGAATTCTAAACAATTTTATCAAATTATTATTAAATCTAAGAATTTAATTTCTGTATTCGCTATAGCGAAAGGTGAAAATTCAAATTAAAAAACTCGAATCCAAAGAAAAATATTATATTGAAAACTTCCAGATAAAAGTATGAGTGTAAAATATAAGAAAATTTTACTTATTAGTTGAAAAATAACAAATAGAATGGTAAAATGGAAAGGAAGTCAATGAACGATTTAAAAGAAAATAATATTGGAACAGAAGATACAAAGATAACAAGGTTACCACTAACATCAGATTATGTTTTTAAAAGAATATTTGCAAGAGAAGAAAATAATTCAATGTTAAAGGATTTTTTAGAGGCAATTTTGAATATACATATAAATGAAGTAGAAGTAAAAAATCCAGAGTTAACGCCAAATATGGCAGACGAAAAACTTGGAATATTAGATTTAAAATTGGATATAGATAATGAAAGAGTAGTAGATGTAGAAATGCAAGTTTCGAATGAATATAATATAAAAGAAAGGTCTAGTACATATTTATCGAAGCTTGCGGCAGAACAGTTAAAAGCTAAGCAAAATTACAAAGAGCTAAAAAAGATAATAACAATAAATATATTGAAATATAATTATTTAGAGAGAAATGCATATCATTCAATAGCAAGAATGAAATATGAGGACACAAATCCAATAGAGTTTGTTGATATGGGGTATAAAAAAGAAGAGGAAGAGGCAACAAATACATTTGAAATGCATTTTATAGAATTACCAAAATTTAAACAAAAAAATCCAGACTGCAACACAAAGCTAGAACAATGGCTATGGTTGATAGATGGAAGTAAGGAGGAAAAAGTAAAAATGTCGGCAAAAGAAAATGAAGAAATAGACAAAACAGTAAAGGAATTAAATAAATTAAGCAAAGATCCAGATGAAGTCGCAAAGTATGAAGAACGTGAGTGGAGCATTATGAGATACGATGTCGAGATGAAAACCAATAGAGAGCTTGGAGAAAAAGAAGGAGAAAAACGTGGAAGAGAGGAAGGAAGAAAAGCTGAAAAAATTAAAATTGCAAAGAAATTATATTCTTTACAAACACCAATAGAAAAAATAGCAGAGATTGTAGAATTAAGTATTGAAGAAGTCAAAAAAATAACACAATAAAATAATAAAAAGAAATATTAAAACTAAAAAATTAGCTTTACAAAATTAAGGTAAGGCTAATTTTTTTATTGACAATTTTTTTTCATATTACTATAATTGGAGATGTTAAAAATGATGCTGTAGATACATCATAAAACGCATGGAGGCAGTAATAAATGATTCAATTATTTGAGGTTAAAAAGAAAACAAAAAAAGAGGATAATGAATTATTAAATAAATATTCAGAAATATCAAAGAAAACAAAAGAAGAAGTATTAAAGGAATATAATACGAGTGAGAGTGGAATAACTGAAAATAAAGCTTCGGAGTTATTGGGGCAAAATGGTCCTAATGTTGTTGTTAAGAATGAGAAGAAGAGCCGATTATATTTTTTGTTTAATAGTTTTAAAGATAAATTTATAATTATTTTAATTGTACTGGCTGTAATAAACTATTTTTTAAGTGATGCTTTAAGTACATATATAATTCTTGGAATTGCTGTTATTAGTGCTTTAATTAGATATTTTCAAGATTATAGTGTATATAAATTTAACCAAGAGTTGAAAGCTAAAATGTACACCACAACCAATGTTGTAAGGGGCGGAAAAGAAAAAGAGATAAGAGTTGAAAAGGTTGTGCCAGGTGATATTGTACATTTGAGTGCAGGCTCTATGATTCCAGCGGACATAATGCTGATAGACAGCAAAGACTTATTTGTGAACCAATCTGTTTTTACTGGTGAGAGTGTTCCAGTTGAAAAGGTCGCACAAAATACCAATGATGCAAAAGAAATATTTTCTATTCCAAATATTTGTTTAATGGGTTCTAGTGTTGTAAGTGGTAGAGCAACTGGAGTTGTTATAGATACTGGATTTACAACATACTTGGGAAGAATGAGTAAAGAGGTTGAGACTAAGAAAGAGCCAACAAACTTTGAAAAGGGAATGAATAATATCACAAAAATGCTAATAAGATACATGCTTGTTGTTTCGGTTGCAGTTTTTGTAATATATGGCTTTATCAGAAAAGACTGGTTAGAGGCTATACTGTTTGCTTTATCTGTTGCAGTTGGAATTACTCCAAGTATGCTTCCAATGATAGTAAATGTAAATTTGACGAGAGGCACAAAGGTATTAGCAAAGAAGAAAACTCTTGTAAAAAATATAAATTCAATTCAAAATTTGGGTGCCATAGATGTTTTATGCACGGATAAAACAGGAACTCTTACAGAAGATAAAATTGTTCTTCAAAAATATATAGATGTTAATGGAAACGAAGATACATCAATATTGGAATACGCATACTTAAACAGCTATTTCGGAACTGGAATGAAAAACCTAGTAGATAGGGCAATTATCACATATGGAAACGAAAAGAATGTAAAAGAAATAGTAAACGATTATACTAAAATAGACGAGATTCCATTCGATTATACGAGAAAGAGAATGAGTGTTGTTGTAAAGAGTAACAAGAATAACGGCTACAGAATGTTTACTAAAGGGGCTTTGGAAGAAATTTTGAAGGTGTGCACAAAGGTAAAATACAATGGACATGTAAATGAGCTAACACCTGAAATGGTTGAAATAGTTGAGCAAAAAGCAAAAGAATATGCTGTGCAAGGAATGCAGGTTATAGCAATTGCCTCGAAAAGAGAGTACAGGGGAGTAAATGTATTTAATGTTTCAGATGAGGCAAACATGACATTTATCGGATTTGTTGCATTCTTAGACCCAGCTAAAAAAGATGCAAAAGCTACATTAAAGAAGTTGAAAAGTATTGGAATTACAACCAAAATATTGACTGGAGATAACCCATATGCTGCAAATAATATTTGTAATCTAGTTGGATTAGAAAATAAAGAAACACTTCTAGGAACAGATATAGACAAGTTGTCTGATGAAGAGCTTGCTAAAAAGGTTGAAGAAGTTAATGTTTTTGCTAGAATGAATCCATTGCAAAAAGAAAGAGTAGTAAAACAGCTAAAAAACAACGGTCACGTAGTTGGATATATGGGAGATGGAGTAAACGATTCGCCTTCATTACACATAGCAGATGTTGGAATAAGTGTAAACACTGCAACAGATATTGCAAAAGAAGCGGCAGATATAATATTGCTAGAAAGAAGTTTGAAAGTAATTTATGAAGGTGTGCTAGAAGGCAGAAGAGTGTATGGAAACATTATAAAATATATGAAAATGGCATTGAGCTCAGACTTCGGAGACGTGTTCAGTATTGTAATTGCAAGTATTTTCTTGCCATTCTTACCATTATTGCCAATACAAATGTTATTACAAGACTTTTTATATGACATATCTCAAATAGCAATTCCATATGATGATGTAGACAAAGAATTTCTAGAAAAGCCAAAGAAGTGGAGCACAAAAGGAATTAGCAAATTCATGAATGTAATGGGAATAACAAGCTCATTAATAGACGTACTTGCATTTTTAGGCTTCTGGTTCTTATTTGGATATAATGCAAGCAAAGAAACATTCTTCCAAACAGCATGGTTTGTAGAATGTTTAATATCGGAAACAATGATAATCCATTACGTGCGTACAGCTAAAAGACCTTTCATAGAATCAAGGGCAAATAAATGGCTAACACTCGGAACTTTTGGAACAATAATTGGAACAATATTAACACCAATATTGCTACACAACATACCAAGCTTCCATTTTGAAATATTACCACTAAAATATTATGGATTTGTAATACTACTATTGGCAATATATTCAGTGTTAGTAGAAATAATAAAGAAAATATACATAAAGAAAAATGGGGAATGGCTATAAAATTTATAGTAAAATCCTCTTGCAATAAAATTTTAGTAATGGTATTATAGTAGTGTAAAATTACTAAAGGTGGAATGATTATGAAAAAAACGAAAGAATTAGAAAACGAAGAGACTTCAGTTTCAATGGATAAAATATTAAAAATAGAATCATTAGAAGATGCAAAAGAATTCGAAAGAGTTGCTAGTGGCCGTAAATTTTGCAAAAGAGGTACGAGAGTTCAAGATATATGTGAGGAAGAAGTTGAAAATTACATATGCAGAACCAGAGGAAATCTATTATTAAGATGGTACTTGCATAGAAAAATGAAAAAGAATAAAGAAAAACTTTTATTAGAAAGCAGAGTAACTAGTGTAATAAGAGCATTGGCAGTTGCTTACATAGAAGAAAACGATGAAATAGACGAAGAAATAGTAACTAAAAATGTTAAGAACATAATCTTAGCAAAAACAAAAGAATATATGTCTAAATAGAAAATTCGCCCATTAGGGACGCCCATTTTTGGGGACAAAAAATTAAGAACTAATTTAAATTTTAAAAATAAGGTAAAGCACGCTTTTGAGGAGTTTGAAAGAGCTTCGAATAAGAGCATCATAATAATTATGGAAGAGGAACGTCAAAAAAATATGGACGTTCTTCTTTTTTATGAGAAAAATTGAAAATATTTAAACTGTGAGCTAATATATTATGTCTCTTAAATTCTCTATAAACGAAAAAATGCAATACGACAAAATACAACAAAAAACGACAAAATTGAAAAAATAAGAAAAAACTATTGCACTGGTGTGAAAATAATGATATTATTTTACTGCATAAATAAATTTTTTTGTGAGAAAATAAACCAAGGAGGAAAAAATTATGTTAAAAAACAGAAAGGGAATTACACTAGTTGCGTTAGTCGTTACAATAGTTGTTTTGCTAATTCTTGCAGGAGTAAGTATTAACCTGGTACTAGGAAATAACGGAATAATAGCAAAAGCAAAAGAAGCCCAAAGAAAATCTGCCGAAGCAAGCCAAAATGACTTAAAAGGAATGAATGGTTTGGTAAGCGAAATGGAAGGTGCACTAGCTGGAAATGGAAGTACTGGAAGTGGAAATAATTTTGTGACAAAGAATACAGAAGTAACATATCCAGATGGAAAAGTATGGATTCCAGAAGGTTTCAAGGTTGCAGATGATTCGGCATCAACAGTACAAGGTGGAATAGTAATAGAAGATAAAGATGGAAACCAATTTGTATGGGTGCCAGTAGCAACAATAGCAGATTATAAGAGAACATGGTATACTGGAGCTGGTTCATTTAGTAGCTATTCAGAAGCATTACCAGAAGATGAAAAAACAAGTGTAGAAAGATATAAAGGATTTTATATAGGAAGATATGAAGCAGGAGATAAAGAAAATACAGAAGCAAAAACATTAAGAAGTTCAAATGATGTGACAAAAACGGTTACAATAAAAGCAAATCAGGTCCCATATAATTATGTAACAAGAACACAAGCAATTTCTTTAGCTGAAGGTTTTGCAACAAAGCAAGGATATAAAGCAAAAACAAAATTAATAAGTAGTTATGCATGGGATACAACAATAGCATTTATTGAAAAGACAGTAAATAATTATGGAAGTAGCTCATCACAAGGAAATTATAAGGATACATCAGTTACTTATAAAGATATAACAGATGAAAGTAAGCCAGAGAAAACAAAAGCAGAAAAGTCATCATTATTGGTTGCAACAGGGCAAACTACCCCAGTATGTAATATTTACGATATGGGAGGAAATGTTTGGGAGTGGACGACTGAGTCCTATTCGTACACGCTCCTTCCTTGCGCTAGACGTGGAGGCAGTTACAAAAGCAGTTTCGCGTATGAACCGGCTGCTGTTCGCACTGACGGTTCTGACAATGCCGACGATAGCAGTGGTTTCAGGCTCACTTTATTTATGTAGACCTGAACCCTGGATGCTCGAATTTAAGCATAGCTAAAAGCAAAGCCCAGAGAGGTAAACTAAAAACAGGGATGCTTCACTTTAAACTGAGAAAGCAGAAATATAACATGTAGAGAGGTAGGAGGCGTTCTGAGTCTTGGTAAAGCCGAGAACAGACTCTATTACTGATAAGACTAGCTTTACAGTGTGCTAGTCTTTTTTACAGCTTAAAATATTGCTTATTTGGAAATAGTACGACAAAAACTACATATACTGTTTCTTTTATGGCAATAATATGGTATAATATATAGAGCTTAAATAGAGGAGTTAGTTTATGAAAGTTGGAAATAAAATAAAAGAATATAGAGAATTAAATAAAATGACGCAAAAAGATATTGCTGAAATACTAGGAGTTGAACCAGCAACAATATCTAAGTATGAAGCAGGAACAATAGAACCTAGTATAGAGTCATTAAAAAGGCTTGCGGAAACGTTTAATGTAACTGTAGATGAATTAATAAAAGATGAAGAAAAATTTGATGTTTCTAAGATTAATGTATTAGAAGTATTAAGAGAACAAAAAGAGATGGGCTTAAAGGGCAACTTGTATCATAATACACAGATTATGTTCTCGTATAACACAAATCATATTGAAGGAAGTAAACTAACTGAGGAACAAACGAGATATATTTTTGAGACAAATACGATTTTATTTGAGGGGGGAACAGTTGCAAGTGTAGATGATATATTAGAAACTGCAAATCATTTTAAGTTAGTTGATTATATGTTAGATATAGCAGATCAAAATTTGACAGAGGATATAATCAAAAAATTCCATAAAATTTTAAAAGAAGGAACTATGGATAGTAGAAAAGAATGGTTTAATGTTGGAGATTACAAAAAATTAGCCAACGAAGCAGGAAATATGAAAACATCATCACCGAAACAAACTCCAAAAGACATGCAAAAACTTATGGAATGGTATAATTCTTTACCAAAAGTAACAATAAAAGAGATAATAGAATTTCATGCTCGATTCGAGAAAATACATCCATTTCAAGATGGAAATGGTAGAGTCGGCAGAATAATTGCATTTAAAGAATGTTTGAAAAACAATATAATTCCATTTATCATTTTAGATAAAGATAAATTATATTATTATAGAGGACTAAAAGAATACCAAAATAAAACAGAAAAAGGATATTTGATTGATACTTGTTTAAATGCACAAGATGAATACACAAAAATGATAGAATATTATTTAAAATAAATTTGCCCAATAGGGACGTCCCTTTTTGGGGCGAAAAATTAAGAACTAATTCAAATTTTAAAAATAAGGTAAAACTTGCCTTTCGAGGAGCTCAAAAGAGCTTCGAATAAGAGCATCGTATCGAATTTTTATAAATTTAAATTAGTTTTTATCATGTACATTTTCTTCTCAGTCACTAAATTGCATAATTTCTTCGCCCACGAATTATACTAATTTGCTTCATACAATTCTTTTACGTATAAATCCTTAGTGTCATTAGAACCAACAAACCCAACTGTAGCTTTATTTCCGTGTACTTCTTGAATCCATACAGGCTGGTCATTGTAATAAATTTCTTTAATGTCTTTATTCTTTAAAATCTCACAAACTCTCTTATTAGTCATAAATTCCTCCCATAATTTAAAAAAATTTAATATAATTATATCCAAATCTGCATAAAATATGATACAATGTAAAAATGAAGTACAATATTTTAAAGGAAGGACTGAAACAACAAGATGAAAGTTATAGAAAAATACAAAAATGAGATAGAAAATGCTACAAAAGAGGGAAGAAAGATTATTGCATGTATGTGCAATAATGAGGTTAAGTCTTTAAATTATGAGGTAAACGAAATTGATAATATTGAATTATTAGATACGAGCTCAAAGGATGGACACAGAATTTATATAAGAGGAATTTTATACATAATGGCAAAGGCTTTAAACGAAGTTTATCCAGAGGCTTTGCTTAGTGTAAATTATCAGTTATCTAGTGCAATGTTTTGCAAAATTGATAACATGGAAATTACAGATGAAATGATCGCAAATGTTAAGGCTAGAATGCAGGAGATAATTAATCAAAATTTAGAAATAAGAAAAGTTGTTATGACTAAAGAAGAGGCAGAAGAGTTTTATTCTAACGAGAAAACCTTAAGAGGAATTGTTCAAATTGATAATACTCAAAAGGAGGGAGTATCTTTATATTACTGTGAAGATTATTTCAATTATTTCTTTGGAGTAATGCCAGTAACAACAGCATATACAGACATTTTTGATGTTATTAAATATGGTGATGGTTTCTTAGTTAGATATCCATCTGCAGAAAAGCCAAATGAGCTTACAAATTATAAGAGCAACAAAAAGTTATTATCTACTTTGGAAGAGTATGAAGATATTCACAGAGTACTTCAAATAGATACTTTGTATAAATTGAATAAAGAAATAAAAGAAGGTAGAACTTCGAATGTTATACTACTTTCAGAAGCTTTACATGAGAAAAAAATGGCAAATATTGCAGATGATATTGCAAAAAGAAAAAATGTAAAAATGGTTTTAATAGCTGGTCCATCATCATCTGGAAAGACTACTTTTGCAAAGAGACTGGGTGTTGAACTAAGATTAAATGGCTTAAAACCAGTAACAATTTCGGTTGATAATTATTTTGTAGAAAGAGTAGACAATCCAAAAGACGAAAATGGAGACTATGACTTTGAATGCTTAGAGGCAATAGATTTAGAGCTATTTAATAATCACATAAAAACATTATTAGATGGTGGAACAATAGATGTACCAACATTTGATTTTAAAGTTGGAACAAAACGTTATAATGGTGAAAAGATGCACCTTGCAGATGACGAAATTCTTGTAATAGAGGGTATCCATTGCTTAAATGATAAACTTACAAGTTCAATACCAATGGAACAAAAATATAAGATTTACATAAGTGATTTAACTGTTTTAAACATAGACTATTGCAATAGAATATCTACAACAGATACGAGATTAATTAGAAGAATTGTTAGAGATAACAACTTTAGAGGATATAGTGCATTACACACATTAAGAACATGGGCGAGTGTTAATAGGGGAGAAAATAAAAATATATTCCCATACCAAGAAAATTGTGATGTTATGTTTAATTCATCACTAATATATGAATTAAGTGTTTTGAAAAAGCAAGCACTACCATTATTGCAAGAAATAACAAATGCAGAACCAGAATATGCAGAAGCAAAGAGATTGGCAGAATTTTTAAAATATTTCGAAGAAGTTGATGAGGGGCTAATACCTCAAAACTCATTATTAAGAGAATTCGTTGGTGGAAGTATATTTGGAGATTAGATAAAATATTTACAATATGCTTTTTTTAATTAATGCTATCTGCAATATGTGTAAGTCTAGATATTTACTAATGCGAGTAGAAACATAAAAAGAAAATAAATGATAAGAACAGAAGAAAATAGAATATATAAAATTAATAAAGGATGGAATAAAAATGGCTGGAAATTTTACAGAAATAGACGAAGAATTTACATGTGAAAATTGTGGAAAACATGTGCCAAAGTTAGGATATTCATGCAGAAACCATTGCCCATACTGCTTGCATTCAAAACATGTAGATGTAAATCCGGGAGATAGGGCAGAAGAATGTCATGGAGATTTAGCTCCAGTAGGAGCTGAAATAGATAGTAAAAAAGGCTATGTAATAATTTTTAAATGTAAAAAATGTGGAAAATTGCGTAGAAACAAAGCAGCAGAAGACGACAACATGGATTTAATAATAAAATTAACAGCAATGCATAATTATTAAAATTTATAATTATTTATAGATAAACTCACCCAATAGGGGCGTCCCTATTGGGTGAGTTTTAAATGTCTCTATTTAAATTTCCGTTTGTATATTCTTTGCCTTCTAGTTTATTACCATTTTTCACTGAAGTTACTATATTATTTATTTCCTCTATATTTTCATCAAGTATATTTATTCTGACAGCTGAAATCTTAAAATCATGTGTATCTATCGAAGTTATTTTGCTATTGTAAATTGATGTAACGGTTTGGATATTGTCTGGAATTATTCTGAATTTAAATCCAAGACGATCTTTTATATAGTATTTTGCAGTGCATGAATTATCTGTAACTGACGTATTTAAATTGTCTGATAGACTTGCAAATGTAGAAGATGTACAGTTTTTACATTTCATGTCACACTTTGGATAGCATTTATTGCTTTTCCCAAGTAGACAATAAGATGAATTCATTAGCACATTTCTTCCATATGCTATTAATTCTACTGGTAGAGGACTGTTGCTACATAAGTTCTGTAAAATAGATTTATTCAATTCTACAGATGGTGTTACTACATTTATTCCAAGTGATTGAAGTTCTTGAATGCTGTATTCATTAAATATATTCATTGTGTAGTTTGCGATAAATGTATACTTTTCATTACCAATATATTTTTTCAAAAGCTCAAAACCAGAAATATTTGATATTACAAATCCTTTAATTTCATAGTCTGACACGATGTTATCAATATTGTTTAGTAATAAATTTTTGTAGTTTGGTTTTATTATTGTTGGCATATATATGTACAAATCAAATTTTCTCGATAAATTGAATAATAATGTATTGTATTTTTTACTCAAGAAAAATTTTAAAGGAATGTATATGTTATCAACATTTTCAAGCTGAGTATAATCATATTCTAAATTAATATTTTCTAATAAAATGCTAAATTTCCTTTGAAGTACATTATTAGGATTTTCAACTGAACATTTTCCATCATGTAAAGAAGTAAGAGACACTACCTGCTTAGATGAGTTCTCGTTTCTTCTTTCTAAGAATTTATTCATTATTTTTTCTTGCAATATATTAATTGCTGTTCTACGTGCATTATTTAAAGCACTTATACTAGGAATGTGCAAATTTTCATCTAAATTGATATTTAATTTTTCAAATGTATATGGAGTATTTCCAAGCTTATTTAATTGTTCTGTAATTCTTGTTTCTGTTATTGGCGAGTTGATCGAAATTTCTGGAACAATATCAGAAATAAATTCTACAGAAACATTATTATAGAATGGGGCAGTATTTGTTTCTAAAGTTATAGAGATAGGCTTGTCCTTTTTTACAGATACAGAGCAGGTTACAGGAATTTTTTTGTTTTCACAATTTGGGGCAAATGTTTTATCTGTTTGGTCATTTAATGCTTTGCTAGAAAGTTTATACACTTTTGCTCCAGCTCTAATTTTTCCTTTCATTCGTCCGAGTTTTACAATTTGACCGATTTCAGCAGTCTTTAAATTGGTGTTTCCTTTTATTAATTCAGAAATAGTGTAAATTCCTGTTTCACCGTCAATGCTTATGGTATCTCCGATTCCGACAGGTTGATTTAGTTTTAATGTGATGTGCCCTCTGTTGGCATTGTAGTTTGATATATTTCCTAAATACAATCCCATATTATTTGGCTTGTCTTTGAAAATTAACTTTCTGTTTGGCTCTGATAATAAATGTCCGCTAGAGAATCCGCCTCTATTAAACACTTGCTGTAAGTCTAATTTATCTGCTTCATCAACCACGTATTTGTTACCAGATAAAGCAAGGTCTATATATTTTCTATAAATTCTTGTAACAGTTGCAACATATTCTGGAGTTTTCATTCTGCCTTCAATTTTAAATGAATTTATACCTAATTTTACAAGAGTAGGCAAGGTGTCTAGAGAACAAAGGTCTCGAGGACTAAGTAAATAGCCTTTATCAAGAACGCTTTCAGTACCGTTTTTATCTTCTAGCAATTCATATGGAAGTCTACATGGCTGAGCACATTTTCCTCTATTACCAGAACGCCCTCCAACCAAGCTAGAAAATAAACACTGACCAGAGTATGAGATGCAAAGTGCACCATGTACAAATATTTCTAGGTCAACTTTACAATTATTTCTAATATATTCAATCTCGTTAATTGGAACTTCTCTAGATAAAACGACTCTTGAAAATCCAAGTTTCTCAAGTTCTAATACGCCTTCTAGATTATGAACAGACATCTGAGTGCTTCCGTGAATTTCCATTCCTGGAAAATGAGTGATTAAATATTTAGCAAGACCAAGGTCCTGAACAATAATTGCATCGACTCCACATTTATAAGCAGATTCGGCAACTTTAATGGCATCGGCAAACTCATCATCTGTAATTAAAGTATTCAATGTTAGATTAGTTTTTACATTTCTTAGTTTACAATATTTTACGACTTCTGCGACTTCTTCCAAAGAAAAATTCTTCGCACTGGCCCTTGCACTAAAACTGTTAGCACCAAAATAAATGCAATCAGCACCATTTTGAACTCCGGCTCTAACACAATCAAAATCGCCAGCAGGAACCAATAACTCTGGAACTATATTAATTTCGTTATTCATGTATAAATTTATTCCTCCTTCGAGGTAGAAAGTTAATAAATTTCAACCTCAATTTTACAACTCTATATATTGTAACACACTTTGCGAAAAATTCATACTATATTATATAAAACAAAAAAGGAGGAATCTAAAATGCAAGACGACAATAGAGGTGGATGCAACAGTGGAAGTTGCGGATGTGACGAAGGACCAAGAGGAGGATGTGGACGCAATGAAGGTTGTGGATGCGGACCATTTGGTGGACTATTTGGCGGAAACAATTGCGGATGCGGAGATAGCGGAATTTTATTCTTCATAATAATATTCTTACTATTATTTACAAACAATGGATGCTGTGGTGGTAGATAAAACATAAAAAAGATGCTAGACTATAAAAATAGGCTAGCATTTTTTTTAGATATGTGTTACAATAGATTTCGCAAGAAAGAGATGCCATCATAGCTCAGTTGGTAGAGCAACAGATTCGTAACCTGTAGGTCGTGAGTTCGATTCTCGCTGATGGCTCCATTTGAAATTAATTATGGAACTAACAGTTATAAATACAATAATACAACCCATTGAAATTTCCTTAAATTTAATGTATAATAGAAGGGTATGAATACATTAAATGAAAGGATTTTTTTATGGGATTTTTTGATAAATTAAAAAATGGATTAAATAAAACAAAAACATCTTTTGACGAGAAGATGAATGATATATTTAGTAACTTTAGAAAAGTTGATGAAAATTTGCTTGAAGAATTAGAAGAAGCATTAATTATGTCTGACGTTGGAGCTAATACTTCTGCTACAATTATAAATAATTTAAGAGAAAGAGTTAAGAAAGAAAATATTAAAGACGAGCAAGGTGTTAGAGAGGCTCTAAGAAAAGAAATTCAAGAGATTTTTGATGCTACAGATAACACTCTAAAGCTAGAAACTAAGCCAGCCGTAATATTAGTAGTTGGAGTAAACGGAGTTGGAAAGACTACTTCGATTGGTAAGATTGCAAACAGATTAAAGAAAGATGGTAAAAAAGTTGTTGTTGCAGCAGCAGATACATTTAGAGCAGCAGCTGTTGAACAGCTTGAAATTTGGGCAAATAGAGTTGGATGCGATATAGTAAAAAGAGAAGAGGGAGTTGACCCTGCATCGGTTGTATATGATGCAATTAAAATTACTAAAGAAAAGAATGCAGATGTTTTAATTTGCGATACGGCAGGAAGACTTCACAATAAGAAATATTTGATGGACGAGTTAATTAAAATAAAAAAGGTAATAGACAAAGAATTACCAGATTCATCAGAAGAAGTACTTATGGTGCTTGATGCAACGACTGGTCAAAATGCAATTTCACAGGTTCAGGCTTTTAAAGAAACAGTGGATATTACAGGAATAGTTCTTACAAAGCTTGATGGAACTGCAAAAGGTGGAGCTGTAATAGGAATTGTAAATGAAAACAAAGTGCCTGTAAAATTTATAGGCGTCGGAGAACAAGTTGACGACATGGAAATATTTAATAGCGAAGATTTTGTAAAGGCTTTAATTTAAGGATTGGAGGAATATAGCTTGGAAGAGAAAAAGAAAGAAGTAAAACAAGCAGAAGAAAAAATACCAAAAACTGAAGAAATTAAAGAGAATAAAAAAGAAGAAGCTAAAGAAAAAAAGAATGATAAAAAGCAAGAAAGTAATGAACAAGAAAAATCTAATAATGAAGTAAAGGCAGAGCAACAAGAAGAAACAAAAACAGCACAACAAGTAAAGCCTGCAAATACTGAAACAGAGAGTACTACTAAAAAAAGAAAAACAAGAAAGAAACTTGTTCTAGCTGTTTTAGCAATTGCCTTATTAATTATTTATATAGTTGAGAGAGGCGAATTCTTAGAAATAAAAGAGATTGGAGAGAACTACATCTCTATGTTCTGGCAGAACATGAAGTATAGAGGAATAGCTGCTGTAGTTAATTTCTTGGCAATATTTACATTAACATATACAACAACAACTAAGGTAAAAAGAGGCCTAAAGGTATTTTTTGAAGACGAAAAGAAAGAGATGCCAAAGCTTCCACAAAAGTCAATTTCATTTATATTGGCAACACTAGTTACAATTGGAACTACTGGAATGATAGTAGAAAAGGCATTACCATGTTTCTTTAATACACAATTTGTTACAACAGACCCTGCACTAGGCTTAGATATAGGATTTTTCGTGTTTATATTACCATTCTTAAAATTTATAACTATATATGCATTAGTTGCAATGATTGCAGCAGTAGTATATGCAACCTTGTACTATTTAATAGTGTTTAATATTTGTTTTGATGGAATATCGAGAGAATCGGTAAAAAAGAGCGGACTTTTAAATAATGCACTTAGCTATTTAAAAGTAATTATAGTTTTATTTGCAATATTGATGCTTATTGGAACACTTGATATTGGGGTGCAAAAATTTATAGTATTAAATAATGATGAATCAGAGAATTATTCAATATTTGGAGCCGGAATTACAGAAACAACAATCGGGTTCTGGGGATATATTGCATTATCTGTAATTATGATAGTTTCAGTATTTAAGGCAATAAAAGAATTCAAAAAAGGAAGAACTAAGAAAGTAATAGGTTCAATATTAGTTGTTCCAGGTTATTTAGTTTCTTTACTTTTAGTAATGCTTGGATTTAATTTAATATTTGTAAATTCAAATGAACTTGATAAGGAAAAGAAATATATCGAAAATAATATAAATAATACAAAAATTGCATATGGAATAAATATAGATGAAGTTACTGTTCAAGACGGAGGAACAATTACTCAAAATGATATTACTGAAAATATTGACACAATTCAAAATATTCCAATTGCAAATGCGTCAACAGTTTTAAAAGATTTAGAGGGATCTCAAAAAAATAAAGGATATTATAATTTTAGGTCAACTCAAATTGGGCTGTACAATATTTCTGGAAAAGAGCAATTAGTATATGTAACTCCAAGAGAAATTGCAAGTTCGAAGGGAACATATAATAATAAAACATATGAATATACACATGGATTCGGAACAATAATAACATCTGCAACATCAACAACAGATTCTGGAAACATAAACCATATTCAAAAAGCATTTGACCAAACTGATGAAGTGCTAAATATAAATGAACCAAGAATTTATTTTGGATTGGAGACAAACGATACAGTTGTAACCAATAGTAATAGCAAGAAAGAGTTTGATTATCCAACAGAAGATGCTTTGAAAAATACAGAGAATGTATATGACGGAGATGCTGGCTTAAAAGCAAATTTCTTAGATAGATTAGTTTTAGCAATAAAAGAAAAAGACGCAAAACTAGTATTTTCAGGAAATGTAAAGAGTGATAGTAAAATTCTAACAAACAGAAATATAATTCAAAGAGCAAAGACAATAATGCCATATTTAACATATGATGATGACCCATATATGGTTGTTACAAACGATGGAGAACTTGTTTGGGTGCTTGATGCATATACAACGAGTAACGAATACCCATATTCACAAAGAACAGTTCTAGAGGAAAATGGTATATCGAAAGATGAAATTAATTACATACGAAATTCTGTAAAAGTAATAATAGATGCATATACTGGAGATGTAACATTCTATAGAACAGATAAAACAGATCCGATTGCAATGGTATATGAAAAAATATATCCAGATTTATTCTCTAAAGAAGAGATACCAGAACAAATATCAGACCATTTTGTATACCCAGAATATTTATATAACATTCAAGCAAAAGTGTTAAAAAGATACCACAACATTCAACCAGATGTATTATACAGGGGAGATGATGTATGGGACATTGCAACACATAATGCAAGTAGCAAAGTTTCATCTACAAAAGGAACTGAAATAAACCCATATTATACAATGGTAAAAACAACAGACAGTACAACATCAAGATTAGGCTTAGTAATACCATTTACACCATATGAAAAACAGAATGTAACAGCATATTTAGTTGGTTCGACTGATGAAAATGGAAACAATGTATTAAAGTTATACAACTATCCAACAGATAGCAATGTTTTAGGACCAATGCAATTAGATACTCAGCTAGGACAAGACGAGACAATTGCAAAGGAAATAGAAAACTTAAATGTTTCGGGTACAAAGCTTTCTAAAGATATAATAATAGTGCCAATAAACAATACTTTATTATATGTAGAACCAATATATCAACAATTTGTGAATGAAACAGACTCATTGCCAGTGCTAAAAAAAGTGGTAGTTGCATCTGGAAATAAAGTTGCAATAGGAAATACGTTTAGCGAAGCACTTTCAAATTTAGTTTCACAATATGCAGTCGATATTGAAATAGAGAACACAGATAGTTTAGATGAGCTTGCAGATTTAATAATAAAAGCAAATAACAATTTAAAAACATCAACACAAAGCAATGATTGGGAACAAATAGGAAAAGACACAAAAAGATTGCAAAATTTGATAAACAGATTAGAAGAAGTGAAAAAAGGAATAGACAAAAAATCAAGAGAAAACGGAAAAAATAATACAACTGCAATAAATGGAATAGTTAATGAAAATGTTACAAATGTAACTGAATAAATAATAGTAAAAAGAGTCATCATAATAAAAAGGTGGCTCTTTTATTATGAAAAAAATAAGATTAAAAGAAAATAAAAAAATAGAAAGATTTAAATGTGATAATTCAAAAATGATGCAACTAGCTATAAATTCTAAAAATTATCACAAGAAAAAATTAGAGGAAAAACTATTAATACAATTAAATAATTTAAACAATACATTAAATAAAAACAAGGTACTGGAATTAATTGAAATTGCAGGTGATTCAAGAAAATATCTTGTTAGAAATTTTATGTCTGGAATATCAAAAGGAATTGGAATAGGAATTGGATTTTCTATAATTACAGCATTAATAGTATATGTGATGCAGAAAATAATAAGGCTGAATATACCGGTGTTAAGCCAGTATATATCAGATATAGTAGAAATAGTGGAGAGGACGAAATAATATAAAAATTTGTTTTCATTTCTTGATTTATGCACTTTTTTGTGTTATAACAAAAGTCATGAAAACAAATTAATACATATAGAAGGAGAAAGTAAAATGGAAGTAAACGAAGAAAAAAGAGCTAAATTTATGGAGAACGCAGGAAAAAGAGTAAATAAAGTAATGCATGACATTCAAATATTAGAGCCAATGGCAAGAAGTAGCGTTTATGATTTTACAAAAGAAGATGTTGAAGAAATGTTTACTGCAATGCAAGATGCATTAGATAGTGCAAAAGAGGAATTTAACAAAAAGTTTGAAGGAAGAGCTAAAGCAGAAAGAAAGATGTTTTCATTTGGAACTAACCCTGTAAGCAAAGAAACAGAAGAGGCAATGCAAGAAGAAAATAATGTTACAACTGAAACAGAAAATGTTTAAGCTAATAAAATAATTAAAAATTGATAAAAGCAGAGATGATTTTTAATAAATTATTTCTGCTTTTTACTGTTAAATTAGCGTTTACAAAAAACGGCAGATTGTAACAAAAATGTAACAAAACATATTCTATTAGAGCCTAAAGGATAACAAAAAAATAAAAAATAAAAAAGCAAAATTGTTGCTTTTGCAACAGAAAAAGTAAAAAGTTGAGGTATAATAATAGTCATAAATTACAAAGCAATAGATTGAAAAATAATTATAATTTTCAAATCTAAGAAATATTTTTGGGGAAGGAATGTGTGTTAACAATGAAAGTAATAAAAAGAGATGGAACAATAGTTGAGTACAATGCTGAAAAGATTAGAACTGCAATAAAAAAAGCAAATAATGAAGTTTCAAAAAAACAAAAAGCTACAGACGAAGAAATTGATGAAATAATAAAATATATAGAGGATTTAAGAAAATCTAGAATATTAGTTGAAGACATTCAAGATATAATCGAGCAAAAGCTTATGGAAATAGGAAGATATGAGCTTGCTAAACAATATATTACATATCGTTATACAAGAGCTCTTGTTAGAAAAGCTAACACAACAGATCAAACTATTAAAGAGCTAATCGATGGAGAGAGTGAATACTGGAATAATGAAAATGCCAACAAAAATGCGAGAGTGGTCACAACACAAAGAGATTATCTAGCAGGAATAACAAGTACAGATATAACAAGAAGATTCTTACTTCCAGATGATGTTGTAAAAGCTCATGATGAAGGAATTATACATTTCCACGATGCTGATTATTTTGCACAAAATGCTTTAACAAACTGCGAATTAATAAACCTAGAGGATATGCTTCAAAATGGTACTATAATGAATGGTGTTATGATTGAAAAGCCTCACAGATTTATTACAGCATGTACAATTGCAACACAAATAATACTTGCTGTTACATCTTCTACATATGGTGGTGCTACTGTTTCACTTGCACATTTGGCTCCATTTGTAAGAAGTAGCTATGAAAAATATTACAAAAAATATAAAGAAAATGGATTAAGCAAAGAACAATGCGAGAAGTTTGCAAAAGAAGATACTAAAAAAGAAGTTGCTGATGGTGTTCAAACATTCAACTATCAGGTAAACTCAATGACTAATACAAATGGTCAGGCTCCATTCTTATCTGTTTGCATGTATTTAGGAGAAACAGACGAGTATAAAGAAGAATTAGCAATGATAATAGAAGAATTCCTAAACCAAAGAATATTAGGATTCAAAAATGAAAAAGGTGTATATATTACACCGGCTTTCCCAAAACTTCTTTATGTGTTAGAGGAAGATAATATACATGAGAACAGTAAATACTGGTATTTGACAGAACTTGCAGCAAAATGTACAGCAAAAAGAATGGTTCCAGATTATATATCAGAGAAAATAATGAAGCAAATGAAAGTAGATGCAAATGGAGATGGACAATGTTATCCATGTATGGGTTGCCGTTCATTCTTAACTCCTTATATAGACCCAGTTACAAAGAAGCCAAAATATTATGGTAGATTTAATCAAGGTGTTGTAACAATTAACTTAGTTGATGTTGCTTTATCATCAGGAAAAGATTTGAAGAAATTCTGGAAAATATATGATGAAAGACTTGAACTTTGCCATAAGGCTTTACAGGTAAGACACGAAAGACTTGCAAAAGCAACAAGTGATATTGCCCCAATACTATGGCAACATGGAGCATTTGCAAGATTACCAAAGGGTGCAAGCATTCACCCATTATTACATGGTGGATATTCTACAATATCTTTAGGATATGCAGGATTATACGAATGTGTTAAATACATGACAGGCAAGAGCCATACAGATAATGGTGACGGAAAAGATTTTGCCATAGAAGTAATGAAGAAAATGAATGAAAAATGTGCAGAATGGAAAGAAGCAGAAGACATAGATTACAGTGTTTATGGTACACCAATTGAGTCTACAACATATAAATTTGCAAAGTGTCTACAAAAGAGATTCGGAAAAATAAAGGGAATAACAGACAAAAATTATATAACAAATTCATACCATGTTCCAGTATTTGAAGAAATAGATGCGTTCTCTAAGTTAAAACTAGAAAGTGAATTCCAAAGACTAAGCCCAGGAGGAGCTATATCTTATGTAGAAACTCCAAACTTACAAAACAACTTGGAAGTAGTACTTCAAATAATGAAATTTATTTATGACAACATCATGTATGCAGAGTTAAACACAAAATCTGATTATTGCCAAAAATGTGGATATACAGGCGAAATACTAATAGATGACAATCTAGAATGGTATTGCCCAAACTGTGGAAACAGAGACCACAACACATTAAATGTCGCAAGAAGAACATGTGGATATATAGGAAGCAACTTCTGGAACAAAGGAAGAACTCAAGAAATAAAAGAAAGAGTACTTCACATAGATAATAAAGATTATGTTGAAGAAGATGAATGCAAATGTGGATGCGAAAAACATGAGCATAGTGAAGAAAAAGAAGCTGTAACATCAAAATAGATAATATTAGAATTGGTTGTGCGTAGAAATTCAAGCTACGCATAACCATTCTTAAGAATAATGGTTACTGGCATATAAATACTATAATTTTTAAATATTTTCATTTTAAAAATTACGAATATGGGGGAATAAAAATGAGATATAACAAAATAAGAAAAATGGATATAGCAGATGGACCAGGTGTAAGAGTATCAATATTTATGCAAGGCTGTGCATTTAATTGCCCAAAATGTTTCAACCAAGAAACACACGACTTTGCAGGTGGAAAAGAATTTACACAAAATACAATAAACAAAGTATTAGAATTATGTGATAATCCAAACATAGAAGGCTTATCAATTTTAGGCGGAGAGCCAATGCATCCAAAGAACATAGAAGGAACAAAAGAACTTGCAAAAGCATTCAAAGAAAAATATCCAGAAAAAAATGTATGGGTATGGTCAGGTTACACATTTGAAAAAGACCTAAAAGACAAAGAGGCTTTGAAATACGTAGATGTTTTAGTAGACGGTCAATATGTAGATGCACTACACAATCCAACATTAGAATGGAGAGGATCTTCAAACCAAAGAGTAATAAACGTACCAGAAAGCTTAAAAGAAAACAAAACAGTATTAAGAAAAATCGCCCAATAGGGACGCCCCTTTTTGGGCGATTTTTATAGAAAAAAATATAACATTAATCAATAATTATAAAGCTTTAATTTCTTCTTCACTTAATCCAGTTATTTGACTTATATCTTTTATGTGCATTTGTCCTTTTAGCTTTTTTGCTATTAATGCAATACCTTCAGCTTTACCCTCAGCCTTTCCTTCAGCAATTCCCTCAATTTTTCCTTCTCTTCTTTGTTTTCTTATTTCATTATTAATTATTCTTGAAGCATTTGTCATAATTTCATTACCTCCTTCTATATTTCTTATTTTTTCTAAAAATTTACTTATGATATTGTTATCTTCAGTTTCAGCAAGCTCATATCTAACTAATTTTTCTAATTGAGTATTGTCAAATGTATTATTTCTTATTTGATTATGTATTACATCCTCAATATTTTTATATAATTCATCTTTGTTTTTTGATTTTTCTATTAACATGGCTTTAGATGTTATTAGATTATCGCTTAATAATTTATTTCTACTGAACTCATTCGAATCAATTAAATGGTATTCGTTGTTAGGATTTTCGTATCCATCTATCTTTTCTTCGATATCATTTATAGATAAACTATTCCACTTTCTTTTGCCAGTGTATAGGACTATCGCTATTACTTTAGGAATTTTATAGTTTCGCTCTTTCAATCTTTTCTTATCTATTGCAGATTCGATTATTGCATTTTTGTAGCATAATATCCTGTATGCCATTTTTAAATCTACACTTGATTGATGTTCTATTAAAATAAAAACATTTTTCTCTTTTAATTTATATACAATGTCTGCTTCTATATTATAAAATCCATTAGTTCTAAATTCTTTCTCGTATTTTTCGATATCGCTTTCTACTAAACATAGATTTAAATAATGGTTTATAAATTTAACAGCTTCTTTTTTGTCTGATAATATTTCTTTAAACAATTTATCGTGTTTTTTATTTAGGTGAGTATTTAGATTGTATGTTTCAGAATCCTCTTTTAAAATATTTGTAGCATTTTCTTGTGATTTTGATGGGTTATCGTTTTCAAAATCTGCTTTTAATATTTCTTCGCATTTTTTTACTAACTTATCTATTTTTTCTTTATTTTTTAAATAGAACTCACCAGTGTAACACATAATATCTTTTCCATCTCTAGTTTTTAAGCCAGATGGAATATACATTTTTTCTTCGTTCATTAACCTTCCTCCTTATTATACAATATGTTTTACCCATAGGTCAATATTTCTATAAATATAATTTATTGGATTTTACTTCAGAATTAAAAATTTTCGCTATAGCGTATAAAATATCTTTGAAATAATTTAGTAAAATTATATTACTAGTCATATCAAAAAGCAAGAAAATTCGTTCGCTAAATTTCGACAAATAAATTTCTATATACCCCTCTATTTACAAATACCATACTGGGGTATATAATAGCGTTTGAAAGTTGAGAAAGGGAGTGATGAAATTATAGAAGATAAAAATTGTTGTCATAAACAAACTCATCGTACAAAGGAAGAAAAAAAGATTGTGAATGATAGACTGAATAGAATTGAAGGGCAAATAAAAGGGATAAAAAAGATGATAGATGAAGATAGATATTGTAATGATGTGTTAATTCAACTATCGGCAGTAGAAAATTCTATAAGAAGCTTGTCAAATCACATATTAGAAAATCATTTATATACTTGTGTAAGTGATGATTTAGAAAAAGGAAACTTGGAGATTATAGATGAGCTAACGAGTTTATTTAAAAGGTTTAACAAATAAATTGCCAATAATTGGACAAATTAATAAATATATGGAGGAAATTTAAAATGAAAGAAATTAATTTAAAAGTAGAAGGAATGATGTGCATAGGCTGTGAAAACAGAATTCAAAATGCAGTAAAAAATATGAATGGAATAAAGAGTGTAAAGGCAGACCATACGACTGGAACTGTAAAGATAGAAGCAGAAGATGGAATAGAAGAATCAAAAATAAAAGAAAAAATTGAAAATATAGGATTTGATGTAAAATAGAAGAGGTGAAGTTTTTTGAAAAAGGTTGTTCTTTCTATAGATGGAATGACGTGCAGTGCGTGTTCTAACGGATTGGAGAAATATTTAAATAAACAAAATGGAATTAAAAGTGCAACAGTAAATCTTGTAATGGCAAATGCCCTAATTGAATATGATGAAAATATTTTAAATTTGGAAACTCTTGAAAAATTTGTTGAAGAAGCGGGATTTAAGAGCTTAGGCATTTATAATGAAAATAGTGAAAAGAAACAAAATAAAAATGAAAAAGTTAAATTTATAATATTTTCTGTTTTAGCAGTGGCTCTTATGTATATTTCTATGGGTCACATGATTGGTCTTCCAAACTTTTCGTTTTTAGATATGCACATGCATCCTTTAATTTATGCTGGAACTTTGCTTGCACTAACGATTGCTTTCGTTGTGTATGGATTTGATATTATTAAAAGTGGCTGTAAAAACTTAATTCATAAGGCTCCAAACATGGATACACTTGTTGCAATGGGTGTTATTACAAGCATTTTGTATAGTATTTATGGAATGTACATGATTGCAAAAGGACATCATGAATATGTAGAAAATTTATATTTTGAGTCTGCTGCAATAGTAATATTTTTCATCAAATTAGGAAGATATATTGACGGAATTAGCAAGGATAAGACGAAAGAAGCAATTCAAAAATTAGTACAAATAACACCTAAAGAAGCGGTTATTAAAGTAAACGGAGAAGAAAAAAAGGTTACAATAGATGAAATAAAAAAAGGTGATATAGTTGTAAGTAAACCTGGTGAAAGGATTGCGGTTGATGGAGAAATAATAACAGGAAAAGCACATCTTGACGAATCTTTTATTACTGGAGAAAGCAAGCCGGCAAGTAAAACAGAAGGAAGCAAGGTAATAGCCGGAAGTATAAATTATGATGGATATATTGAATATGAAGCCGAAAAAATTGGAAAGGAATCGACTATTTCTGAAATTGTAAGACTCGTAATAGAGGCTACTAACACCAAAGCTCCAATCGCAAAAGTGGCTGATACTGTAAGTGGGTATTTTGTGCCAGCAGTTATACTAATTGCAATAATTACATTTATTGCATATCTAATTTTAGGAAACACTGTTTCTATAGCGATAAATGTGTTTGTAACTATATTAGTTGTAGCATGTCCTTGTAGCTTGGGGCTGGCAACTCCACTTGCTATTGTTGTATCTGAAGGTGTATGTGCCAATAATGGAATACTTGTAAAGAAAAGTGAAATATTAGAAAATGCTGAAAAGACTACGACAGTTGTGTTTGATAAAACAGGAACATTAACATATGGCAAGCTAAAAATAGCACAGATAGTAAATTACAGCAAAATGCAAGAAAAAGAACTTATGCAAATAGTTGGAAGCTTGGAGAAAAAGTCGGCACATCCAATAGGAAAGGCTTTTGAAGATTATCTAAATGAAAATAAAATTGAAACACTAGATGTAAAAGATTTTAAAGATGTAAGTGGCTATGGAATAATTGGAAAGATAGCTGAAAATGAGGTAATATTAGGCAATTCAAAAATATTAGAAAAATATGATATAACAAACAGTCATAAACAAGACGAAGAAAAGCTTGCAAAAGAAGGAAACAGCATAATTTATGTTGTGATAAACAATGAAATTTCAGCAATTATAGGTGTAAACGATATTGTAAGAGAAAATTCAAAAGAAGTAATAAGTAAGCTGAATAAAAATAAAATTGAGACTGTAATGTTAACAGGAGATAACACACAAACAGCCGAAAAAATTGCTAAAGAAATAGGCATAACTACAGTGATATCAAATGTTACACCACGTGAAAAAACGGAGGTAGTAAAAAAACTGAAAGTAGAAGGCAAATATGTAATGATGTGTGGAGATGGAATAAACGACAGTCCAGCACTTGCAAGCAGTAACATAGGTGTTAGTGTAAATAGTGGAACAGACATAGCAATGGATTCATCTGACGTAATATTAACCAGAAATGATTTAAACAGCATACTAAATCTAATAAACATCAGTAAAAAAACAATAAGAAACATAAAGCAAAATCTATTTTGGGCATTCTTCTATAACAGCTTAATGATACCAATTGCAATGGGCTCGTTCAGCAAATGGGGAATAACAATAAACCCAATGATAGCAAGTTTAGCAATGGTAATAAGCAGTTTAACAGTAACACTAAACGCACTAAGATTAAAAAGGCTGGCAAAATAGTATAAAAATTAAAATAGTTGGGGTAGAGTAATACAAACCAACTATTTTTTTTTCGTTAAGTTATATACTTAATGAATCCTTTTTTGCATTTATTATATCAAAAGAGCAAATAAAATCAAGAGTAATCTTTATTTTTTTATAATAAAAATATTTAAGAAATTTTTAATTGAGAATATGCTGAAATAAGCTTGATATAAAGAAAAAACAACTTAGCTTTTATCATTAAGTATATAACTTAATAATAAGCTAGGAGGATGAAAGAATAGTGAGAACAAAAGAAATAAAAGGAATAACGCTAGTAACACTAGCTGTTACGATCGTAATTTTATTAATATTGGCAGGAGTGAGTACAAGTCTGATAATTGGCAATGATAGTCTATTTGATATGGCAAAAAGTACACAGAAAGTGCAAACAATAGCAGGAATAAAAGAAGCATTGGAACTTGAAAAGGTAGATATTCAGGTTGAAAGTAAAACGGTAAATTT
>ENA-ORIC01000862-ORIC01000862.1-human-gut-metagenome-genome-assembly--contig:-NODE-862-length-33879-cov-4.082658_pt1 | contig 33879 bp, 34 predicted proteins | sample MGYA00243023_ERZ508732 | MGnify/ENA primary metagenome ERZ508732 (study PRJEB26277, sample SAMN04329767) | human gut metagenome | biome: human-associated habitat | host: Homo sapiens | place: USA... | reverse complement strand
AAACTTCCCATAGAAGCCACAGTTTTGAATCGTCTTGCGGCTCGTACCCGCAATGCCTCCGACATTGGGACCTGCCACGCTGGACGCATCCACAATACCAGTCACGATCACATTGCGGATGGTTCCATCGTTATAGCCGAACAAGCCGCAGAATGTCGTACCATCCTTTACACTGACAACATGACCTTCGCCATCAAATGTGCCTTTAAACGATTTAAATTCCGTTCCAATCGGCGCTGTCCATGTCTTGGAAATTTCAATGTCGCTGCCCAGCCTGATCGTTTTCCCCGCAAAGTCTGTTCCCCCATTGACCAACTGTGCCAGGTAGGTCAGTTGTCCTGCGGTGGTAAGGACAAACTCATTCACGTTTGGATCGTACCACTTTATGCTCTGGAGTTCCTCTGCACTGGCATAGTAAATGGTCGCGACTTTATTTGCACCCAAAACAAGTGGTTCATTACTGATTTTTGTCCAGTTTCCATTTTCGCCCACACGGTAGTAAACATCCGTGCCGGTCAATACAACGGACTCATCGCCTGTTACCACTGCACCCTCTTTACTGCCATTGACCTGTACGGCAGCTGTTGTATCGTCAAACAACGGCTGCAATACCACCAGTTTCTCACTTTCCTGCAAAAACTCCGGGTGCTTCTCGCCGGGCTTCCACATATCGGAGCCAGCAGCATTCATCTGCAGGACCGCCTTAAAGCTGTTGAGGTCTTTTATATAGTCGCCTTTAGCCACATCCTCCGACACGTTTTGATAGCAGTTTGCAGCGGAACCACCGCACGCGCCCAGAGGAGAGGCACTCTTTATATCCGTACAGAAATACCAGCACTTAGCAGCTTTACCTTTACCTACTACACCTCCATTGTCTTTGGTGCAGTCCTTCGGGGTTTCTGATACGTTCTGTTTTGCCGAAACTGTGCCGTAAAAGCCGCAGTTCTGCACTTTGCCGCCGTCATTTATGCCTACAATACCGCCAATGTAACTCACATTCACGCTCTTTTCGTTCCCGATCGTTACACTGCCCGTAACAATAAGATTCTGTACCGTGCCATCTTCGACACAACCGAACAGGCCCTGATACAATTTGCCCTTTTTAGCGGAGGAATAACTGTCAGTGATGTTAATATACAGCCCACTGATGGTATGGCCGTTGCCGTCAAACGTGCCAGCGAACACAACACTATCGCTAATACCAATAGGTGTCCAAGCTTTGTTATTAAGGTCAATATTATTTGTCAATGTGATGAATGTGTCTTCGGAGTCTATTTTCTCGCTATTCACCTGCTGCGCCAGATACGCCAGCTCCGCGCCGTTGCTGATTTGGTAGGGATTATCCTTCGAGCCATCGCCACCAGCAAACTTTTTCGCAGTCGTGCCGTCCCACACATCCGTGCCATTCTCATCATTCAGCAGGGCAATTTCGTCCTCACCGTCATTCTCGTCCTCGGTGGACTGCTTGTCCTTGTTCTCCTCGTCCTTCTTATCCTCATCGGGCTTTTCCTCGTCCTTGTTATCCTCGGCGGGCTTGTTGGCGTCGTCGCCGTTGCCGTCACCCTCGCTCTCGGTAGGATTCTTGTCCTCGTCACCGGGATTGGTGGGCTGCTCGTCCCCGCCGTCCTCAGTGTCCTTATCCACGTCATTCTTGCCCTCGTTGTCCCCGCTGGGGTTGGCGTCAGCCGGGTTCGTGTTGCCCTCGACGATGGTCGTGCTGCTGCCATCCACCACCTCCGCGGCAAACGCCGCGGGGGTCACCAGCGTCAGCGTGAGCACTATGCTCATCAGCAGGCTCACGATGCGCCGGGACATTTTGCTTGTCCGTTTCTTCATGTGCGTTCTCCTCTCTTTGTTGGTTCTATCTATATAAAAACTTTTCAGTTACTGCCCTTCGGCATCACCACATACAATTTGCCTGTCTCCGGGTCCTCGTACACCGTGCCCTTCTGCTCAAAGCTGCTGGAGGACTGGATGTCCTGCTCCATCTCTTCCGCGTTGTCCAGCTCCTGCATCTGCTCCCGCTGGAGGATCTCCACGCGGGTCTTGCTCAGATCCACGTTCCAGTTCAGTATGACCGCCGCCATCAGCCCGCAGGCGAACACCAACATCACGTCCGCAAGGTTTGCCACGCCAGCCATGGCGTCCACCTCCTCCGTCACATGACGGCGGGAGGAAAACTTACCCTTCAACATCTGCCGTGACCTCCTCCAAAACTGCCTCCATCAGCGTTTCCAGCGACACCATGTCGTCGTTGTACCAGCGCTTGCGGATGTGGGAAATGACGCTGGCCACCGCCGCGCTGATAACACCCGCGATGGTGGTGTCGAATGCCACGTTCATGGACTCCGACAGCGTCACCGTGTCGCCCTGTCCCAGCGCCACGATGCCGGGACCCAGGGGTATCAGCGTGCCCAGCAGGCCGAACATGGGGCCCAGCTTGGCGATCATGTCCGTGATGGAGGTGGTGCGGGCGTTCCGCGCCTCCTCCGTGGCCAGCAGGCGCTCCGCCAGCGCCGTCAGGGTGTCCTTGGGCAGCCCCCGGCTCTCCGCCAGCTCCAGCAGGGCCTTCTTCTGCCGCCGCAGCAGGCCGCTGTTTTCAATCAGCTCCGCAAGGCCGTCCGCACCCGCCGCGTGTACGTCGCGCAGCAGCTGGGGGACGTTACACTTATGCTTGCGGCGCTCCGCGATGTACTCAACCACGATGTCGCCGATCTGCCAGACCGCCCCGGCCATCAGAATTATCAGTATAATGAGGCAGGGGATCATCAGCGCCTGGGCGATGGTATGCAGTATTTCACTCAAAGAGATCATGTGTGTTTGCTCCTATTCCTGTTTCTCGCCCCGCAGATGGGGCGTATTTTTCCCGTTACCTGCCCCGCAGGGGCGGGTAACATATTTGCTTTTGTATGTGGTTTTGGTCTTGCCGTTCAACAAAGAGAGGAGGTGGGAGGGGCGGCTTTTCCCCTCCCACCCTTATGGAAAGCTGATGACCTCCGTTCAGGTCATCTCGGCTTGACAAGGGTAACTCAGCAGGACACCTCCTGCTCTGCGGCCTTTGCCGCTTTCTCAATTTCGCGCTGGCGGGCAGCGGCATCACGAGCCTCTTTCTTTTCCTGCTCCAGCCGCTTTTTCTCTTTCAGCCGTGATTGCTGCGCCGCATGGCTGGCTGCGGCCTTGGCGCGTTTCGCCTTCTTCTTGCGCTCGGATTCCTCGTAGAACAGCGGCTCCTGCACGGCTTTTTCCCGCTTGTAGCGTGCGGTGTCTTTCAACTTGGGCTCTTTTATCGGCGGACGCAGGTGTGCCATCTCCAATACTGCGGCCCAACCGCCGAAGCGCTCCTCGATAAACGTGCCGCCGTCTATCTCGCAGGGACTGGGCGTATGCCGCAGCAGTTCAGCACGGTTGCTGACGTATTGCGCCAAATGTGCCAGCGGCGTATCCGCGTGTTTTTCAGCAAAGGCCGCGTCGCGGGCTTCCAGCGCCGCCACGGTACGCTTGGCCACATTACGCTCAAACCAACTCTTGTAGTCAAATCTCTCGCGAGGATTCCTGTGTGACATGGCATAGTCCTCCCTTACAAAAAAACGCCGGTTTTCCAAAGAAAACCAGCGGTGATCCGGCAGAAATGAAAATGCACTGACGAATCTCGCCAGCGCGCACTCCCGCCTATGCCGTCAGGGAGAGATCGCCCGCTGTACAACACTGATCCTCCATCGTGCAATTCTTCTGCCCTAACGTCACGAAGGGCTTTTGCCCTTCTCGTACCTGAACCTACCTTCTCAGAGCGTTCGCTCCAATGGCTGCTATTCGCCACACGGCATTTCTGCCGCTTTGGTCCATTCCTTACGTCAACAGCGCCGTCCGCAGGGGGTATCACCCCGTTCCTTCAAAACTGCCGCCTGACGGTAATGATATACCGCCTTTACAGCGACAGCCACACGACTTCGCAAGACCTTTTATTCAGTTTTTTGCCTCGATTTCTTTCGCAAAGTAACATACTTTGCGAAAACGCGCGGGACGCCTTGCGCTGCAAGGCATTCCAGATTTATGCCAGAAAAAGTCGAAAATTTGAACTCGTTGTTGACACGGAAAAACGACTGGTATATACTGTTATTCGGTTGAAATTGGAAAGTTTTCGCAAAGTATGTTACTTTGCGAAAATTTTTTGACATTTTTTGGATAGGAAAAAGGACGCCGAACGGCGTCCTTTTTTACGTTATTCCCTTGAGAAAGCCTATCCCTTCCACGGCTCTGCGCTTGTAGTCCATGGACGAGTGGACGTACAGCCGCAGGGTAGTGCGGACATCGGCGTGGCCCAGCAGCTCACTGACGCTTTTCACGTCCACGCCGCGCTCCACGCAGCGTGTGGCGTAGCTGTGCCGCAGGCAATGGAAATTCCGATACCGCACACCGCAGCGCTCCAACAACACCTTATAGCGGTACTGCATCGCCCGCGGGTCAGGGACGATCTCCCCGCCGGTCAGCAGGTAGTTGTCCGGCTGCTTTGTCTCTGGCTTCAGCATCCGCAGCATCTCTTTCGGAATGGGTATCCAGCGCTCGGAATTTTCCGTTTTCGGTGGCTGCACCGTCAGGCACGTCCCACCGCCTATCTGCGCGATGCGCTCCACCGTCCGCTGGATGTGCAGCAGTCCCGCGCCGACGTCCACGTCCTGCCATTGCAGGCCGCACAGCTCTCCCAGCCGCAATCCTGTGTAGGCTGTCAGCAGCACGCCAAGTCCCGTCCTGTCCGGACGGCGCAGAATGACCTGCCCCATCTGCTTCAGTTCCGGCTCGGTGAACACCTCCACGGCCTTCTGCCGCACCTTCGGCAGCGTCACGTCCTCGCCGTAGCCCACGCCGGCCATGCCCACGATCCGCAGCAGCAGACCGCCTACCTCCCGCACCAGCTTGGACGAATAGTCCTCCTGTAACTGCTGGATGTAGTCGTTGACCTCCGCCGCCGCCAGTTCCGCCGCCACGCACTCGCCCAGCACCGGCAGGATGTGGCATTGGATGTTGCGGCGGTAGCACGCCAGCGTGGAGGGCTTTACGCTCCCCTCCATGTCCTCCAGAAAGATAGCGGACAACCGTTCCACCGTGGCGTCCCTGCGGACGTATTTCCTGCGTTCTCCCATTTTTTCAAGCACCTTTCCGTCCCCCATAGGTGCCCTGACTTCATGCAAAAAGCGCCGGCAAATGCCGACGCTTCTCTCGTGTAAACGGGCGCGAAGCCCCCGTTCATGCAACTCGGTTTCAGGCGTGTGCATTGTGACGCTTACCGGCGCGACCTGACTTATCTCCTGCCTCAGAGGAGCCTCACAGTGACCTGTTCGCGGGGACTTTGACCCACATTCCAACTTTCACCGAAACGCCGCAGCGTTTCAGACCGGTAAGCCTATTCACTTTTCGGGGGCTACGGGTGCTATTATGATGAACACCCCGCCGTTTTGCAAGAGGGTATTTGTTTCGTAGGATGACACATTTTTGCGGCGTCGTTTGTTCGTTCCCGCAAAGCCGTATGGGAACTGCGTTCTTGTCTGTATTACATGACGTGTTCTCATGCTTTTTTAGCGAAAGTTGAACGTTTATGTATTCCCGTTCTCCGCTACCCACGTCCGCACATAGTCCACGAACAGACGGGTGGAGTTGGAAAGTGCCTTCTTGTCCTTGACACCGATGCCGATGGTACGGTAGAAATGCAGGGGCGCATGGCAGACCTTGATGGGCGTGGGGCTGTGGCGCACCATCAGCTCCGGCAGCAGGCTGATGCCCAGGCCCTCCGACACCATAGCCAAGATAGTCCGATCCTCCCGGGCGATGTACTTCACGTTGGGGCGGATGCCCATCTCGTCAAAGGCCGCCATGATCTCGTAGTCGTCGCCCTCCTCCAGCTGGATGAAGGGTTCCTCTGCCAGCGCAGACACGGGGAACGGGTCGCGATCGGCGTAGGGGTGGTCGCAGGGGACGATGACCTGCAATTCATCACGGTGCAGAGCGTAGGTCTGCAAGCGCTTCACCGACGGCAGCCGCAGGAAACCGCAGTCCACCGTGCCGTTGATGATCCAGCCCTCGATCTGATCGTAGAAGTCGCCGGTGACTACCTCAAACTCGATGTTGGGGTACACCTTACCGAAGCTCTTGAGGATGCGGGGCAGCCACTGGGCGGACACACTGGAGAACGTGGCGATCTTCACAAGGCCGCTGTCCATGTCCTTCAGCCCCTCCACCGTCTGCATGAGGGAATGGTGGGCGGCGCACAGCTTCTCAATTTTGGGCAGCACCGCCCGTCCGTCCGCCGTCAGCACCACGCCGCCGCGGTTGCGGCTCAACAGCTTCACGCCCAGCTCGTTTTCCAGCGAGTTGATGGCGTGGCTGATGCCGGACTGGGTGAAGTTCATGGCCTCCGCCGCCTTGGAGAAGCTGCCGCAGGAGACCGTTTTCAGAAACACCTGATATTTGGAAATACTCATAGCGCACCTCGTTTCGAGGAGCATTATACTATACAAGTCCTCATGTTTTCAAGGACAAAGATGCGCTTCACAAAACTTGTTCTACCTGCTATGATAAAGCCACGGTTCAGCCAGACCGTACTTTTACTTTTCTTTTCCATGAGGAACACCACCTCAAAGCAACACCGGCAGCGTGTGGGTAACGCCGCCGGTGCTGTTTTTTTCACTTGGTTACCTGCACGTTTGGTAGTCCTGACTCCTCATTCGAGTACAGAAAACAGTTCACCCTCAAGTGACAGGACATCACCCATCGGTATCCTTGTCCCGTCCTGCATGATGATTATTTGTTCGAAGTCATCTATCTTCCTGATTGCCCCTGTAATGGTCACATACGCACCGCCAGCCTTCCTCTCGTCGGGTTTGAAATAGGTGATCCTGACCTCCGGCCCTTCTGCCAGAACATCCATGAGCATCTGATACCTCGCATTCAATGCGGTCAGACTTTCCTCGCCCAGTTCTATCTTCTCATCGGTCAGACGTCCAGTCTCTTTTATGGCCGAGTCGTAGCCGGTGAGGGCAGCAAAGGGCGAGAACTGCGCCGCGCGATCTGACATCGGCATCTGCGGACGGGTTTTGGAGACATGGTGCGGAAGGTCTATGATCTCGTCGTATTTTCCGTTCACGCTTTATGCCCTCCAATCTGCACGTTGCGGTCTTTGGCAGTCGCGCCTTCTTCAAGGTTCATCCCCTTGAGAATGGCGTTCTTTCCGTATTTTTTCTTGATGGCAAGGGTAGCTGCCTGTATCTTCCGTTCACGCTCCAAAGCAGCATCCTCGGCTTTCTGCTTCTCCGCTTCTGCGGCATAGTCCGTAAAGAGATCGAGCTGGACGCTGCCATCGTTCATCTTCGGGGCATCGGCTTCCGGCAGGACATGGTTTGCCACAACATACATACGACGGACAAGCAGGTCCTTGTCCACGATCCGGTCATACAGCTCCGTCACAGCGCACATTATCTTGCGTGTGGAGGATGTGTATCCATCGAGGTTGATCGTCCCGTGCGCCTGCTTTGGGATCTGCCGCCCGTAACGGTCTGTCTCAATCGTGCCGTGGTATTTTGCCCGCCGTGTCGGGTCGGTCAGGTTCTCGATGTCGTAACCGACCGTAAGAACCATTTGGTCGGTGACAAGTCCCTTTTCCACCAAGTCCAGCACAAGCATATCTGTCATCTCGCGTATGACGAGCTTTGCTTTATCGGTGTCGTAGGGACAGTGCAGCACCTGCCCGGAGCTGATGCTGTTCGTGCTGGGGCGATATGCCTTGATCGCCGCGATGGTTGTAGGCTCCCAGCCCCATGCATGGTCGATGAGAAGCTCTGCATTCTTGCCGAACAGCTTATAGAGCAGATCCTCGTTCCGTTCTGAGCAGAGGGCAACATCACCCATGGTGAACATCCCGTTCTTCTCAAGTTTCTGGGCAATACCTCGCCCCACACGCCAGAAGTCCGTAAGGGGGCGATGCGCCCACAGTTCGCGCCGGAATTTCATTTCATCCAACTCCGCGATGCGGACGCCGTTCTTATCTGCGGGGATGTGCTTCGCCACGATGTCCATGGCCACCTTGCTGAGAAAAAGGTTCGTGCCGATGCCCGCTGTCGCCGTGATGCCGGTGGCCGCAAGTACATCCAGGATGATCTTCATGGCCAGGTCGTGGGGCGTCAGTTGATAAGTGCCCAGATAATCCGTCACGTCCATGAACACCTCGTCGATGGAGTAGACCACGATGTCCTCCGGCGCGATATATCTCAGATATATCTGATATATCTGTGTGCTGACCTCCATGTAGAGCGCCATGCGGGGCGGAGCGACAATGAAGTCAACGGCAAGCGCCGGATCTGATCGCAGCTCGGAATAGAAATGCGATGAGCCTTTCAGCTTGCGTCCCGGCACATCATGCTGACGCTTGGCGTTTGCCTCCCTGACACGCTGTTTGACCTCAAACAACCGCGCACGGCCAGGGATGCCATAGCTCTTGAGAGAGGGCGTGACAGCAAGGCAGATAGTCTTATCCGTCCGGCTCTCGTCCGCTACCACGAGGTTGGTGTCCATGGGATCTAAGCCCCGTTCCCTGCATTCCACAGAGGCGTAGAAGCTCTTGAGGTCGATGGCAATATAAGTCCGCTGTTTCATCTTCTCCGCCTCCTTCTTTTAGTAGCTTTCCACGTTTGTGCTGCCATATGATAATTATAGATACAGCCGTCACAGGAGGTCAAGTGTCTATCCGTAAATTATGGCACAGCAGTAGACTTGGCCAGTGTCTCCTATAAGCGAAGGCAGGTGCGGATTGCGCACCTGCCGCTTTTTGGGTATTCTGTTGCGCAGACGGCGTAACTTTTTCGTAAATCAACATCATTTAAGAAACCCGCGCCGCCGCGCCTTGCCGCACAGCGGCTTTTTCTTTGCCTGACGGAATTTCTGACGGCGCAAAGTCCCCACCGCAAATGGGAAGAAAACAGATGCTCTGCACCGCCTGCTGCTTGTGGCGCAGAGAAACATGGACATAGGTTTGCAGCGTGATCCGCACGTCGCTGTGGCCCAGCATCTCGCTGACGCTTTTGATGTCCACATTCTGCTCGATGCAGCGTGTGGCGTAGGTGTGCCGCAGGGCATGGAAATTTCGATACGGGACGCCCGCTCGTTTCAACAGCGACCTATATCGGTTCTGCATAGTACGCGGTTCCAGCGGATCGCCGGAACCTGTCAGCAGACAGAAACTGCCCACGTTCTTGGGCTTGTACGTCGCCAGCAGGGACAGCATATCCGCTGGAAGTGGTATCCTGCGGCAGGAGGACTCGCTCTTGGGCGGCTGTACGACAAGCCGTGTATGCCCCTTTTCGTAGAGCCGTTGAACCTCCCGCTCCACCCGCAGAAAGCCCGCGTGGAGGTCAATGTCCGACCAACGCAGCGCACACAGCTCTCCCAGGCGCAGTCCGCTATTCAGCGTCAAAAGAACACCAAGGCCGGTCGGGTCTGGCTTGTCCATGATATAATGCGCCAGCCGCAGGATCTCCGGCTCGGTGAATATCTCCACCTGCCGCTTCTTGTACGCCGGCAGTTCTGCGTTCAGGCCCGTGCAGAAGCATCCACACTTGGATGCCTTTCGCAGAATAGCCCGCAGCAATACGCCGACGTCCCGTGTGCTTTTGGCCGACAGTCCCTGCTCCTGGAGCTTTCGGTAAAACGCCGCCACCCGTTCCTCCGTCAGCGCATACAGCGGTGCAGCGCCCAGCTGCGGCTGGATATACTGCCGCACCACATACCGGTACCGGCTGACGGTGGACTCCTTCAGCTTCCGCTTTTGCTCCCGTTCCGTGAAAAATAGCTCCACAGCCTCCGGCAATGTCAGGTTATTGCTTGGTGTGATCTCACGGGGCAGCTCCCGCAGACGCTGCCGCCGTTTTTCCCGGCAGGCGCTGTAAGTGGCGGCGTAGACATAGCCGTACTGCGCCCGTCCCTCCGGCGTCCGACCGCGGATATAGCGGCCCTCCCAGCGGCCGTCTCCGCGTTTATAGATGTTCTCCCCTCTGCGTGGCATTTCGTACTCCTCCTGACGCGATTTTTGACGGCGAACACCCTTCGTATCATCCATCATCGCGGAAAGGCTCGGCGGATATACCTCCCGTTTCGGTCTCCAGCGACTGTTTTCGCCCTGACACCGATGCCATACTTGACTTCCCGCCCCGCAAATGCTATGGTTTTACCATAGCCGGTGGCGAAAAATGCTTTCCTAAATGATGATGATTTACGAAGGATGTCGCTCCATCTGGCTGAGTTTATTATGCCCAGGAGGGACATAAAAATGCCACAGGTCAACGGGGATAACCTACTGCACCAGCAGATCGTCAAACGCACCATCGAGGCCCTGCAAGCGCAGGACGAGGCTTTTGCGATAGAATATGAAACCGCCAGCGACGCCGACCTCATCGCCTATGTACGTCAGTGCGTCGATGTGTCCTATACGCCCGCACCCTGCGAGGTCGTGGGTGGTGCGTACATCGCCCAGCGCTTCGGTAACTGGTCTGCGGCGCTGAAGGCCGCAGAGCTGCCTTCACAGTACAAGCCGCCGCGGGAGCATCACTATCCCCGCTACGAGCAGGAGTACCAGCGGCAGGAGGTGCAGCTCTTGCAGGAACGAAAAGCGAAACGGCAGGCCAAGGCCGATCTCGTCGCTCAACGCAAGAACCGCGACAAGGCCCGCGCCGCTGCCAACGCCGCGAAAAGGAACAATGAAAAATGACGGGTGTATCCACCGATACACCCGTCATTTTTATGTTTCCGTTGTCACTTGGTGAGCAGGCCGCCCACCAACACAAAGTAGTCCGGCGCTTTGCCATTCTTGCCCCACAGCATAGGAAGATGGAAGTAGTGCTGCAAACAGCCCTCCACATCGCCGCCCAGCGCCTCGATGGAGTAGCGCAGCAGCTCCGGTCTGCCGCAGGGGCGCCCCTGTACCTTTTCGCACGTCTCGCACTGGTCGCAGGTGCCCGCCAGCAGCATCTGGCTCCCCGGCGTTTCCCGCTCCCACCGCTGAAGCTCTTGCCGGTACAGACGCTTTTCCTGCTTCAGTGCCGCCACCGCTTCATCCAACGGCTGCTCCGGCACATCCGCCTGTAAGATGCGGGCATACAGCCGTAGTCCCCTGTAGCTCTGCCAAATGGTCATGGGGTCAAAATCGAAAGGCGGGCACGTCCAGCGGGTATTGTAGCTGCCGCACTGCTGGCAGAAGGGCAGGAACTTCTCCACATGGACAAAGTGCGTCACGAAATCCTCTGCACTTGTTTCCACCGTCATTTCACGGATATGGTATTGGAACAGCATCTCAGACACCTCCTTGGCTCGATGCCGACAGTATAGCACACGGCATGATCTTTGTCATCTCGCGTCATGGGCAGCGGAGATCTGTTTTGTGGTCAGTTCTGTCGGATGCAGCAGCACCAGCGACTTGTGCTGCCCCTCTGCGTAGGCCAACGCTCTATCCTCCGCACTGCTTGTGGCCGGTATGTCCGTATCGTAGACGCACAGCACCACATCGGCGAGGTCGATGATCTCCTTGTAGGCTTGGAGCTGCGCGCCCGGTGCGCTGACCTCGCACACGGCGGAAATGTAGGTGCATTTCTCCAACACATCAAAGTAACGCTCCCGCAAGTAAGGAGCCCACTTGGTAGCCTGCTCCTCATGGGGTGTATAGCACAGCAGCATCAGATCGTGGTCAGTCGTCCGCAGACCGTTGATGATCTCAGCGGCGTACAATCCCACGCCGCAGTCGCAGGCGGTCAGAAATTGCGACACGCCGCTCTGGCGCAGCACCATGATCTGCTGCGCCAATTCGATTTTCAATTTTCGGCAGCGGTCATCTTCTTCGTCAAAGCCCCACGGGAATCGTAGGGGATGCTGCCCCATGACCGCACAGCGTATCGGTTTGTCTATTTCCATCGTTCACCTTGTCTGCAACAATATGTCTTTGTCTTATTAGGAAAGCATTTGATTGTTTTAGATTATACTATTGTCACCATCTCGTGTCAAACGCTTTCTATTTCAGACAGAAAGTGGCGTGGAGAAACAGTATAATTTACCCATACCACGAAAGGCAAGGACATTCCGCATGAGTAAAACTGTTTCGTTCAAAAACAATGACCGCTTTATCCAAATCGGCATTGCCATCGTCACCCTCCGCAAGCTGCGTGGAATGTCGCAGGAAAAGCTGGCGGAGAAAGCTGGTATCAGCCGTTCACTTCTGAGCGTCATCGAAGCGCCCGGAACGGCACACAACTTCACGCTGGATGTGTTCTTCGATATTGCGGATGCACTGGAAGTTGATCCTGCCGATCTCATCAGCGCGTCTATGATCCCCGACAAGATGCTCAAAGGACGTGAAACACGGAATACTGCCGAATAAAAAATGAAGGGTGTATCGAGCGATACACCCTTCATCAATTTTTATTACGTTCTCCGTGCCAGTGTCTGCGTATGCAGGAGGGCATCCATCAGCATCCGCCCGTCCTCGCGGTCGCTCCACCAATATGGACGGAGGAACAACAGCGCATTCTCCAGCCAAACATAATCGTCCCTCGTCAGTGCATGGCTTTGGAGTCCTTCGCTGATCCGGGTATACGATTCTCTGACCTTTTCACTGGCGTGTTCCCGCACCAAATAGGCGTTAAGCAGGCCTGTGATCACAGATATTTCTTCCTCGGTGTAGAACATGACTTTCCTCCCTGTAGACAAACACACGAGTCAGAGTATAGCACACTTGCTCTACTTCTACAAGAAGTCTTGTCTCATTCTTTCTTCTGCCTTAGTACCTCCGATAGAGTGAGTCCTTCGGGGTGCGCCATGGTGACGCTACCCTTATGACAGCTTAAGAGCGCACTTCCCCCTTGGTGGGAGGTGCGCTCTTTCTCTGTTCACTTGACGCGGTACAGGTTGCTGGTCAGACTGCCGTTGGGACGGCGGCGATGGGTGCGCTCCAGAAATCCATGTCGCTCCAAGTCTGACAAGGCCCTCTGCACCGTGCGGCGGGACAGCTTCAAGTCCTCCGCTATTCTGCGGACGCTGGGCCAACAGGTGTCTCCGGTATTGGATCGATCCTTCAGGTACATATAGACCGCCCTTGCTCGGTGAGACAAGTCCTGGTCTGCATAGATACTTCCGAAGTAGCTCATGGTCTTGTGTCCTCGCTGTAGAGTCCCATGGCCGAACGAGGTGCTCTCCGCTGCGTGGTCGATGCCTGCTGTGTCTGTACAGGCTGGTCACTGCTCCTGCTGTATCTCTTGCCGATACTGAGGAACAGCTCCTGACGGCTGGCGTAGGCCACAGACCGCGCCGCGTGTTCCGGCATGACATACGGCTTACCGAAGGTAATGCCCCAATCGAGGAACAGCTGCAGCTTCGTCTGCATGGGGTGCGTACCTGTTTTCATCACCACGAAGCCGCCCTTGGGGATGGATTTCAGCTCGTCCGGCGTCATCAGTGGGCGCTCCATCATCTGCAAGCTCTGACTGGGATCGTTCTTGCCCCGACTGACCGAGCCGGACAGTACCGTGCGGCTGCCCAGCGATTTGGAGAGCTGCTCCGCCGTCTGACTGTTAGGTGCAAAGCCGCCGAAGATGGTGTCCTGGCAGTTGTCTGTTAATATTTCCGCGCCCTCTCTGCCGTAGTTCTTCTCCAACTGCGCCAGCGATTGGATAATGGGCACCAGTGTGATACCTCTGGAACGTCCCGCGCTGAACAATGCCTCTACATCAAAGGCAGGCATTGTGCCAAACTCATCACAGAAGAATACCACGCGGCTGGGCAGGCGCCCGTTTCCTTTTTCGGCCAACTCAAACAGTTCTTTGGATAAATTTTGTATCATAAGACCTGCCATAAAATTCTTAGTCCTATCTTCCTCTGGCAAAACCAGGAATATGGCCGTCTTTTCTTTTGCGATTTTTTCCGCATCTATATTGCTGTCAAAGCAGATCACCTGCTCCAGTGCGATATCCATAAACGTATTCATTTGTGCCAACGCTGTGGACATAGCGGAAGCCGTTGCCTGATCTGATGATTCCAAGGCGGACGATGCCAGATTTCGCGCTCTGTGGTGGGGCGGCAGCATATCCATCAGTTGTTTAAAATAGGTTTTCCCTCGCACACCAGAGGGTGCCAAAAGCTGTTGAATCAGAATGAACACCGATACGAGGTGACGTCGCTCCGTTGGGTGCTTACTATCTGGCGGCAGGAATTCCGCCAGCAGCAGAATCACTGAGGCCACCACACCTTCCGCCGCTTTGTAGAAATAATCGTTCTGACCACGGTCCTCATCGCCTTTGGGCGCGATAATACTGTGAGCCAGAATACTTGCCAAATTCTCCGCTTTGCCATACGCTTCAATGCTATGTTCATGAAATGAGGTATCCATATAGCGGTTGATAAGCGTCATGAGATTGTAGCCATCCGAGCGCGTGGGATTGCGCAGATCCACTACAGAAACATGATAGCCATAGTATTTCTCCGCCACTGCGCCGTAGTTGCGGGCGAGGTCACCCTTTGTGTCCGTAGCAAAAAAACTCATACCGCAGGCGCAGGCATACTCCAGATTGGGATACAGGAAATACGCCGTCTTACCCACGCCGGATGCACCGATCATAAGACAATGCACATCGTCCTTGTCTACCAGTGCGGTGATGCCGTGCTTGCCGCTGATACTGCCCAACACCAGTCCCTGCGCTTCAGGCAGATTTTTGCCTGCCCGCCAGTTCGACACTTGGAAGGGGACGAGGGCATAGGTCTTGCGGATCTCCGCATCGGTCGCCCACCGTGCCGCGCCATGCTGACCGTCGCCTACGGTCTTGGACTTGATGTTGTTCAGTGTGTAGTGGTCGCCCAGCAGCGACAGTCCGCCGATGACGGCCACCATGACACCCGCCGCTGCAAAAAGCATCCAGAGGTTATCCATGGCCGCCTCGTTTCGCGCACAGGTCATCGTTCCAGTCCTTTCCCTGCGGACGCAGACGCTCCACGTCCACATCCATGTCCGCCAGTACCTCCGTCATACTTTCACAGGCATCCTCGCCCGCCTCATCGTTGTCGAGGCAGAGATAGACCATATTTAGCTTTGGATTCTGCCGCAGGCGCTCCAACACCGGCTGAACAGACGTACCACAGCAGGCCACATAGCTGTGCTCCAGCCAGCCTGTCGGATAGAGCGTGATATGAGACAGCAAGTCAATGGGCGCTTCAAAGACATAGAGTGAACAGTCTGTGCCATCCTTGTGGAAGCTATGCTTCGCCTCGCTGCCCTCCACATTGATGCGGAACACCTTTCCTCTGCTGCTTGTGCTGCGGAGGTGCGCATGCTTGGATACGCCGTGCTCGTCCATCCCAACGAACACACAGTTGTGGTGCAGAGCGTCCTCGTAGAGCAGCTTCTCCCGCACGAACTCCGTGACCACGTCACGGTCAATGCGCCGGTGGGTGGTCAGGTAGGCGTAGAGCCGCCGCATATTGAGATAGGCATCCGGCAGCGTGAAGGGTTTCGGCTCTCTCGACTCCGGCTCCTTCTTGACGATGGGGATGATGCCCTGGCCGTCCCGCCCCAGCAGCATGGTCACCGCTTCGGGATAGGTCTTGTCGTAGAACGCCATGACGAAGCCGACCGCCCCGCCGCCTCGCCGGGTGGCATGGTCGTACCACTTGGCGCCGCGCACGGTGATGCTGTGGTCGCTGGCCAGCCGGTATTCCCGGCCAGCCATGATGAGCTTTTCGCCCCGGTCACGAAGAAAAGACGGCAGGTCAACCTCGTTGGCCTGCCGTTTCTCTGCGGATGTGAAATATACAAATTTGCCCACGCTTTATACCTCCTATTGCATGGCGTTGTCGTTGACATGATAGAGCCGCTCGTCCTCTTGGTCATCCCGCTTGTGTCCCGTGGCCATGCGCTTCTCCTGTAACCGCCTGCGGCGCTTGGAATCGATGTGCAGCGCAGGCGGGATGACCGGCATATTGCCGCGGAACATACGACTCATGTGGAGGAGCAGCTGCATGACCGCATTGGCTGTTAGAGCAGTTCTCGGCATTTCTGGCCGCGGCTGCTGCACTGTGGCCGGTGCTTCATCCAAAGGATTCTGCTGCTCATTCTTTTCTGCATCTGTACTCGTCTGTACCGGCGTAGGCTCACAGATCGTTTCCGCCTCACGGATGATGAAATTCTTGATGGCCCGGAACTCTTTCTGCTGTACCAGCGGCTGATGGGGTGGTATATTCCTCCCATAGTAACCGGCGATCTCGTCCTTCAGCCTCCACCACTGGTCATAGCAGGCCGCCACCTCCGGGAGCTGCGCCAGCCGTTCCATGATCTCGTCCACCTGCGTCTTGACCTCTTTTGGCAGATAGGCATAGACGTGCTTACCGTCGACCTGTTCCAATGCGTGGGACAGTTCCCACAGCTTTTGTTCTATGACAGGATCGGCTGACTCGCTGCCTTCCAGCATCCTGATATATAGCAGCAGTGACTCTTTTGCGGTCTGGATGCTCTCCTTGTAGGCAGCATCCTTTTTGATGTAGAGTTCCGTCATCTCCTCATGGAATATGGCGTTTGTCATTCTGGAGCGCATGGTAGCGATACCTTCCCGCGTGAGATATCCCTTCTTCGGTTCAGTCGACCACACCATCATATGGACATGAGGATGATGCCCCTCGTCGTGGTACGCTGCGTACCAGCGGAGACCATCTGTCTGAATACGCATGGCCTCCGCAATAGTAGCGCTCTCCTGCTTCAACAGATTCCGCCACGCGGCAGCTTTGTTGTACCCAAGTCGCTCCGCGTCCTCACGCCGCAGGGAGAAAATAAACGTCCACACTTTTCCGTCGTGAGCGTCCAGCTCGGCCTTCGCCGCCTTGAGGTCGGTGGTGTCCACCTCGCTGAACAGGCCATGGCCGCCGTGCTTTTCGGCACGGGGCCGCTGGGCGATGTAGGACATATAGCCGCTCTCGGACTCCACTTCGTGCAGATGTGTATCCAGCGCCACGGCGATAAATGCGGATGCTGTACCGCGATTGGGCGTCTGTAGGTAGTCACTGTACTCGAATAGCTCCTTTGCGTCCGGGAAGTCCTTCAGCAGTTTTTTGATGAACTGTTCCTGCTTTTTAGTCACGGGCTCCGTGCTTTGGATGATCTCCACACCGTCCCGCGTAGCAACGTATTCCATGTAGCCGGTCACTTTGCCCGCTTTGATGTAGCCGCTTTTTTGTATCAGCCGCGCCATGTGTTACTCCTCCTGATGGAACAGCAGCACGTCCTTGAAGGAGATGTTGCCATGGGTGGACGCCACCTCACGGACGCTGCTGCCGCGCATCTTGCTGTACTCGTCGCGTGTCATGTCTACATCACCGCCCAGCAGGTGGTTGGTCATATTATGCTCTACCACCAGCTTGAACAGCAGCCTGCCCAGCCGGTCACCGAACACCCCCAGCGTACCCTCCAGCACCTCTTGCAGTGCGCGAGGCAGATATGCGCCCGTCCTCTCGGCGTGTAAGCGACCGCAATACTGCCGCAGAGCCTTCTCCACGAACTCGTTGCGGGTGGGGCAATTATCCAGCTTATAGAGCGCATCCACCTCCCGCCACACGTCGTCTGACAGCCACACGGAGTGACGGCTTTTTCCGTTGTTGTCCATAAAAATTCCTCCTTTTTCGTATGTCTGCGCCGCTCAAAACCCTTGAAAACACGGGGCAAACGGGCATTTTCCCAAAGAATAGCGCCAAAGCATATTGGGAGACTGAAAATCAGCGTCAATCTCAAAATCCCGCAAACCCCCGTGGCAGCCCGCACTGCGGGCTGCCGTGAACGGCATAGGTGCGGAAAAGCGCCAATGCCTTTCTCCTGCTATAATTCGTCCATAGGAAAAACTCGGATAAAAATGCAAACATTCCGCATAATCGCCAAAAACCCTTCCCATGAAAATGCGGCTTCCAAGCTCGTTCTGGCGGCAGTCCGCTTTTTTATCCTTGCGGTACTTATTCGCTTTAAGCAGCATTCGGCTCCGCCGTATGAGACGACTTTTCTTCCCTTCTTTTCTTCGCCGTTATCAACGCGCGGATGCGCGATGATATAATATCCTCATGCAGACAGAGGTTCTCTTCTTTTCTCCTTGCGGCGTTCGTCCGCTCTAAGCAGCGTGGGACCTCTCTCTTATGAGCTTTCATTTATGAGCCGGATGCGGGATCCTCCGCTGATATCGAAGCAGGGTATGACTCATAAGACCATGAGGACTGTCTGTAAATCTATGTTGAGGTGTATGTTATGTTCATTGTCGGTATCGATGTCGCCAAGCGCAGCCACGAGGTCTGCATGATCACATCGGACGGTCAGACCGTTCAGCGCCCGTTCTCCATCCGCAACAACTGCACCGGGTACAATCTCATGCTGGAGAAAATCAGAAAACACACGAACATCAAAAGCCAGATCGTATTTGCGATGGAGTCCACCGCGCATTACTGGCTGGCGCTCTTTACGCGGCTGCGCAAGGACGGCTACCACGTCATTCTGCTCAACCCGATCCAAACCAGCGCCATGCGGGATATGTTCATCCGCAAGATCAAAACCGATGCCAAGGATTCCTTCATCATTGCCGAGCTGATCCGCTTTGGGCGCTATGCCGAAAGCAATGTTGCGCAGGATCGTTTGCTGGCACTGAAGGAGCTGTGCCGGAACCGCTTCTATCTGGTCGACATGGCTGGCGACCTCAAGCGAAAGCTGATCGCGCTGATCGACCGTGTTTTTCCGGAATACGAGGTGCAGTTCGATACGATTTTCTGTAAGTCGTCCGTGGCGCTCCTGAAAAAGTATCCGACGCCGCAGAAGCTTTCCAACGCACATCTGGATAAGCTGACGGAGTTGCTCTGGAACAGCAGCAACGGTCACTTCGGTGAGTGGAAGGCGCGCGAACTCAGGGAGCTTGCACGAAACAGCTTCGGCGTTGAAGACTGTGACGGCGCGTATTCCACGCTGATTCTCCTGATGCTCGACCAGATCCAGTCGCTCTCCGAAAAGGCTGACGCTCTGGAAAAAGAAATATCCAGACTGTTTCAGAGCTTTGATACGACGGTCACGACGATTCCCGGCGTTGGACCGATCATTGGAGCCGTCATTCTCAGCGAAGTCGGAGATATCTCCCGTTTTTCTTCTGCGGACAAGCTCGCAGCCTATATTGGCGTCGATCCGTCTGTCAATCAGTCCGGCGAGTTCCAGGCTGCGCACGCGCATATGTCCAAACGGGGCTCTCCGTATCTGCGCAGATGCATCTGGATGGCGTCTCAGGTCGCTGTACAGCGCGATCCTATGTTCCGTGCGTATTACGAGAAGAAAGCCGCAGAAGGGCTCAAATACATGACGATCATCGGCCACGTGACGAGGAAAATGACCGCCGTGATATTTGCCATTCTGCGTGACCATAAGGTCTATGAACCTGTTCTGCCGACCGCCGCATAGAAGCTTCACACCCATATCCGCCTGCTCACGCTCCGTGAGCCTGCATTGCCGCGCCCATTTCCAGCGGTGACCATTTCATTTCTTCTGCATTTTTATCCCTTGACAAATCCATAGCCGGCTGCCCCGATTTCGGCGCACCGAAAATCGGTTCGAAACCGCTCAAAAGCCCTGGGGGTGCTATCTTCACCCGCTTTCGCTCCGGCGAGGTCACACAGTGGCTCACAGGGGCGAAGGCGGGGCTTCTGCGGCCTGCCGGGCCAGCTTATCTTGTATGCGGCGACGCTCGGCGGCGGCTTCCGCTTTGGCCAGCTGCTGCCGGTTGAACTGCTCCACGGCCTGCTCCGGCGGGAGGATCGTGTAGAGCAGGGAGCCGTTTCGCTTGCGGCCGTCTTTCAGCGTGACGGTGGTGCGCTCTGTGCGGATGAGCTCTTTTTCCTCCAGCAGCTGGACATATTTCGCAACGGTGTTGCGGCTCATACCCACGGCCTCGCCGATGGTGCGGTAGCTGGGGTAGCACTGGTAGGTGGTGCGGTTTTCGCAGTACATGAGAAACGAGTACACGGCAATTTCGCCGGGGGACAGGCCCAGCTGGCAAAGAACTTTCGGCAGGGGGTAGTAGTTTCGGGCGGGCGTCTGCCACGGCAGGGTGCGGATCATCGGGCACCTCCTGTCTGCCGGTCCACCCAGCGGCAGAACTTTTCCTTGGGGACGACGATGCGATTGCCGATGCGCAGGGCCGGGAAGCCCTCTTCGTGCATGAGCTCGTAGGCGCTGGAGAGGGAGATCCCCAGGAGCTTGGCCGCCATTTCTGCGTTGAGGAACAGCGGAAGTTGGTCGTAGTCGGTGTAGTCGGATCGTTTCATAAAACACTCCTTATTTCAAATTCAGAGAAAAAGAACTTGCGTTTCGGAGGCCTCTCTGTTAGACTTACGGCAGATGGCGTCTGCGTTTTCCGAAGCGCGGCGTGCCGCCGGACTGTTGCCGCAGTTCGGCGGCTTTCTTTTTGGATGGAATGGTGGATGGGCTGCTCTCCTTTCATAGATGGAATATACCCGATTGACAATATTACTCTTATCGGGTATTATGAGTATAACAGATAAAACTGCATTTGCAAGGCGTTTCAGAAATATCGGCACGCACGCAAAAAATCAATCGGGTATGGAGGGGCAACTATGTTTCGGATGAGCCATGACGCAGTGGATTTCTTCTCCGCCGACTTTACAGCGGCGGGCGTGATCGTGGCGGGGGAGGAGTACCCGCTGGGATATTTTGCGGCGGAGGCGCTGGAGGTGTCGGGGCAGCTCACCCTGGATATAGGCGCTGCGGCCAAGGAATTTGCCGCCGAGGCGCAGATGTTTTTCGCCGCCCGGGACCCGTCCAGCGCGGGGATCGCCAACGAAGCGTTTCGGCGGCTGTGGCATCTGCTGCGGAAGCTGCCGCTGTATGACCTTCTTTTGCGGCGGGAGGATGCGCCGTCCTGCTTCACCAGCGACGAGGGCTGCCGGGAGATGTGGGACGAGATGATGACCCGGGGGACGCAGACCCACGACGACTATGCGCACTGGATAGCCCGGCTCAGCCGGATCGGCAAGGACTTGAGCGACTTCCGGCGCAACACCCAGTGGATGCTGTCGGCGTATTTTGAGGGCTTGCCCTCCTGCAAGCGGGAGAACTATATCGACGCCTATGGCCGCTTCAAGGATGGGATCGGGAAGGCAAAGCTGGCGGATATGGACGAGGAATCCGACCCGTTCTACGACCCGCCCGTGGCTTCATTCCGCTTTGATTTCCCGGCGCACATATCCTTTATCCCGTACCGGGACGAGAAAACCGGGAAGCCGAAGATGGCGGAGCGCTCCACTTTTGACGACTTGATTGCCTTTTTCTACTTGGACTTGACGAGGGGGATTGCCGCAGGGAATCTGCCCCGCAGGTGCAAGAATTGCGGACACTGGTTCGTGGCCGTGGGCGGGTATAACACCCAGTATTGCGACCGCCCCATCCTCGGCCAGCACGGCAAGACCTGCCGCAGCGTGGGCGCCCATGAGACGGCGAAACGGAAACTGCGGGAGGCCGCCGCCAAGGAGTATGCCCGCACCTATAACCGCCTAAAGGGCCGGAAGCAGCGGGGCATCATCTCCACCGATGAATGGAATCACATCGTCGCCGTGGCGGAGGAGCTGCGCGCAGCGTTTCAGGCAGGAGAGATGGCGGAGTCGGAATATTGCCGGAAGCTGAAGGCGCTGTGAGGCGGAAAAGAAAAAATAAAGCGCTGCCCCCGGTCATTCCTTTGACCGGGGGCAGCGCCTATTCTTTGCTTATAGCGTGGCAGAAATTGAGCGGCGTGGTGGCTTGAAGTTGCCTGAAATTATCTACCCCTCTTCTTCACATCCTCATCAATACGGCGTTTCCAGTCGGCGCTGAGAGGTTGGGCCGCTCGAACGCTGCACACGGCGGCGCTGATGACCTCATAGTTCAGCGCCGTGCCCTCCTCGTCGCACTTGTAGTTCACCGCCCGGTCAGCGTCGATGCCGAAGCGAGTTGCCTCCTTGGCTGCATCGATGTTGGCGCCCAGGAACAAAAACTCCCAGCCGTATTTTTCCTTCTGACGCTCGATCATGCGCCGCACCGTCTCGTAATTATAGCGGCGGCTGGCGTTTTCGTAGCCGTCGGTGGTGATAATGAACATCGTCTTTTCCGGCACGCCCTCCCGGCGGGCGTACTTGTGGATGTTGCCGATGTGGTGGATGGCGCCGCCCACGGCGTCCAAAAGTGCCGTGCAGCCGCAGGTGAAATACTCCTTTTCCGTCAGGCGCGGCACTTCACAAAGCGGCAGGCGGTCGTGGATGACCGTGCTGTCGTTGGCGAAAAGCACCGTGGAAACCAGCGCCTCCCCCGCTTCCCGCTTCTGCTTTTCGATCATGGAGTTGAAGCCGCCGATGGTGTCCGCCTCCAGTCCCGACATAGAACCGCTGCGATCCAAAATAAAAACTAATTCTGTCATAATGAAAACCCTCCTTCGTTTGATTGCGCTCTCATTGTAGCGCAGCCGAAGGAGGGTTTGGTCGCCTGTGGGGCGACATTTTTTGCCTCAATCAAGCCGTGTCTCTGCTTGAAATCTCTGCGAAAATGCTTCCAATTTAATATCGTTGCCGCCGCTCAATGTAAACGCCTTGTTTTTCACTCGGTTCGCCATTTCTATGTCTCCAATGTCCATGAATGCTGCGGAGACCGAAGTCAAAAATGGCGCTGTTTTGACCTGCTGCCCGTATTTTTTTGCCACATAGTCGTACACGGAGATGACCGCGTTGGGGGAGTTCGTTTGCCGGTATAAGCTGCAAAGCGTTGCTAAAAAACTTTTCGCCTCACCAGCGCTTGCCCGCAGCATGGCAATCTCCAGGGAACGAATCGCCGTATGGATTCCGACCTCATCTTTTCCTTGTTTTCGCGCAAAGGCAATGAGGTCTTTCACGGGGTGACCATAGTGCCCACGGCGCTTTTGATACAGGCTTGAGAGCCTGTTTTGATATTTTTCCTTGGGAATGTATCCGCTGCTTGATACCCATTGGTCATTCACCCATTTGAAATACTCCCCTTGATAGAATATCTCTTTTTCGACACTACCTTTTGCCTGCGGCTTTTCCGGCAGACAGGCATAGACCTTTTTTCCGAGCATGCTGACCGGGATGGTGTATTGCTTCCCCTGATAGGAAAAGGTGATTTTGCCATTCTCGATTTTTTCTGCGGATACTACGGCCTTTTCCCCGGTGTTCTTATCAATAAACCAAAGTTTTTGTGGTTTATATGTATTTTCTTTTCCCATGCCACTACCTCTCACGCCCCCAACAAGCTCTGATCAAAGGCGAACAGCGCCTCGTTGATCTTGAAAATGTCATAGTCCCGCTGCATGATGAAATACTCGATGATCACATCGAATTTGCTGCTGGCACTGAGCGCATAGCCCGCCCGGGCGATGAGGTCGCGGGTTTCGTCCAGGTTTAGCTCCAGGGCGATGGCAAAGGCAATGGCCGTGGACTTGGAGGGCTTGTAGTCCGGGGTGTTGCGGATTTTCGAGAACAGCTTGCGGTCTACGTTGGCCTTCTTGTAAACCTCGGTGTCCTTTTTGCCGCTGCGGTCGATGAGCTTCAGCAGCGTCTCCGAAAAACCGGCGTCCAGATGCGCAAGCGCCTCGTCCAGCCCGGAGGTCGCCATGGGCGCGTCCTCGTAGGCGGTCAGCATCCGGCTTTCAACGACGCCCATCCGGCGCATCCGCTCCCGGCGGAAGTCGGTGTGGGCATCCACATAGTGGTCGTCGATGTAGGCGGCGATATCAGCGAACAGCTTATTGCCGATCTGGTACGCCGCGCGGTCGAAAATGACGATGTACACCGTCATGTCGTTTTCAGCCAAAAATTCGCCGATGGTGTCCACCGCCACCCGGAGCGCCTGATCCTTGGGGTAGCCAAAAACGCCGGAGGAGATCAGCGGAAATGCCACCGTCTCACAGCCGTGCTCCTTCGCCAGCGCAAGGCTGGTGCGATAGCAGGAGGCGAGTTGTTCCCGCTCGCCGTACTTACCGCCGTTCCACACAGGGCCGACGGTGTGGATGATGTAGCGGCACGGCAGGCGGTACGCGCCCGTGATCTTGGCCTCGCCGGTCCGGCAGCCGCCCAGCGTCCGACACTCGGCCAACAGCTCCGGCCCCGCCGCCCGGTGGATGCACCCATCCACCCCGCCTCCGCCCAGCAGGGACTCCTTGGCCGCGTTGACAATGGCGTCCACGGGCATTTTCGTGATGTCGTTGCGAACGATGATAAGGGGCATAGTGTCACCACCAATACTGTTATCTAAAATTTTATGAAGTAGTTTGAATCAGCCCATCCTCATCTCCCGATACACTACATCGGCCAATGCGCTCATAATGGCATTATACTTGTGCTGATCCTCAAAGAGCGAGGTATAGGTATCCTGCGATTCCAGATAGCTGTCCTGAGCCGCCGCTCCGAAGGCCTTAGGGAAAATGCTTTCCACAAAAATCTGCGGATCTGAGGTCTGCGCCATCTTGGTCAGCTTCTTGTCGGCCATCAGACGGCTGCGCAGAGCCGTCAGCAGTACTTTGTCTCCCTCGGTGAATTCACCCTTGTACTTTTCGTTGATCTTGGCGATGATCTCATCCAGCGGCGACTTTGTGTCCAGTCCCATTGCACCCTTTTGCTTGGCCGGTTCGTACACACCCTTCACCTGTTCCAGCTCAATGCTTCCGGCGAAGGTCTTTTGCAGCTTGTAGTATTCCAGCTTCAACTTACCCTCAAGGTCCACCATATCCGTGGTTTCCGCAGGCAGCAAATTGATCAGATAACAGCAGAACACATATTCCTTGTGCAGCTCCTTATCGAACATCCGCAGGATCTGCGAAATATAGCCGTACCACTTAATGAGATTGCGCACCTGACGGCGGAACTGATACCGCTCGTTGGGCGTTTTTTGATTATAACGGTCTGCCACCGGCTTCAACACACTGGTCATTCGCCCCATCGCCCGGGCATCCTGCCGGCCTGTGCTGAAATACTCCTTGGCAAAAGCCTCAATATCTGCATCGTTATAGACCGCAAATCCCCGCAGCTCCTTCTGCGTCTGATAGATCAGGTCAGCGTTGACCTCCTGCGAAAGCGAGGTTTCTTGGTAGAACGGCTGAAACGCCTCCAGAATGTCCTCTTTCTTGTTGGCAAAATCGAGAACGAAAGTGTCCACCTTGCCGGTGCAGGTGCGATTCAATCTAGACAGCGTCTGCACCGCCTTGACACCCTTCAGCTTCTTGTCCACGATCATCGTGTGCAGCAGCGGCTCGTCAAAGCCGGTTTGGTACTTCTCGGCAACGATCAGCACATTGAAATGGTCGTGGAACTCCGCCTTGGTCTGCGTTTCGGCGATGTGCGTTCCATCCGCACGAACATTCAGCTTCGGCTCGGTATACTCTTCATCACCGTCCTGCACAGCACCCGAAAAGGCCACCAGCACCTGCACATCGGTGTACTTCTGCTCCTCTATGTAGCGTTTGACCTCGTGGTAGTAGCGCACTGCTGCAAGGCGGGAGGAGGTAATGACCATCATTTTACCCCTGCCGCCGATCTTGTTTCGGGTGGTTTCCCGGAAGGTCTCCACGATGATCTGAGCCTTTTGGGAGATGTTATACGGATGCAGCTCCTGATATTTGCGGATCACCTTAGCTGCACGGCTGGCGGGCACATCCGGATTATCTTCCGAGGTTTTGACGATTTTGAAGCAGGTGTCATAGGTCATATAGTTCTGGAGCACATCCAGAATAAAGCCTTCCTCAATGGCCTGCCGCATACTGTAAATGTGGAACGGATGAAAGCTGCCGTCCTCATATTCCGTGCCGAACAATTCCAGCGTCTTGTCCTTGGGCGTTGCGGTAAAGGCAAAGAAGGACAGGTTCTTATGACGCCCCTGAACGGTCATTTCCCGCATCAGGCGGTCGTCCGGGTCCAGCTCTTCTTCGGCCTTGCCTTCGATCTCGGCGTATTCCCGCAGAGCATCCTCGGTATCCGCAAGGGCGGCTTTCAGTTTCAGAGCCGAGCTGCCGGTCTGGGAGGAATGGGCCTCGTCCACAATAATCGCAAAGTTCCGTCCCGCTACCTTATCCACTTCCTGATAGATGACCGGGAACTTTTGCAAGGTGGTGACGATAATGCGCACGCCGCCGTTGATGGCGTCCCGCAGGTCCTTGGAGGTCTTATCTTCCCCGATGGTCTCAATGGCGCCGAGGGTGTGGTCAAAGCCGGAAATGGTCTCTTGCATCTGCGCATCCAGCACGGTGCGGTCGGTAACGACGACCACGCTGGAGAACACCGGCTTGTTCTCCTCATTGAACAGCGAGGCCAGCCGGTAAGCCGTCCACGCAATGGAATTGGACTTGCCGCTTCCGGCGCTGTGCTGGATCAGGTAATTATGCCCCGCTCCGTTCTGCCTGACATCGGCCAGCAGCTTGCGCACCACATCCAGCTGATGATAGCGCGGAAAAATCAGCGTTTTGCCGTCCTTCAGGTTCATAAACTTCTGGACAATGTCCATCATACTGTCCTTCTGGAAGACATTCTCCCACAGATACGCTGTCGGGTAGCCGTTTGGGTTTGCCGGATTGCCCTTGCCGCCATCGTTTCCGGCTCCGTTGGAGCCCTGGTTAAAGGGCAGGAAATAGGTGTTCTTTCCGGCGAGCTTTGTGGTCATCCACACCTCGGTGTGATCCACGCAGAAATAGGCCAGAATGCGCTTGTTGAACTGGAAGCAAAACTCTCGCGGGTCGCGGTCATACATCCACTGCCGCTTGGCGTCGTCCACCGTTTGGCCGGTGTACTGGTTTTTTAATTCAAAAGCGAACACCGGGATGCCGTTGAGCACCAGCACCATATCCACGCTCTTTTTCGTATCGGCAGAGAAGTACCACTGGCGATAGCACTCGATGGTGTTTGCCGCCCACTGTGCAGCCGCCACCTGATTCAGGGCAGACTCCGGCTTAAAATAGCACACCCGAAAACGCAGACCACGGTGCTTGAAGCCGTGGCGCAGGACAGAGAGCAGCCCCTCCGTCTCGCAAGCGGTGTTGAACGCCGTGCAGAACTTCCGCACCGGGTCTACCTGATTGGTGTTTTCAAATCGCGCCCACTCCTTGGGCTGGGTGCGCTGGACAAAGTCGATCAGGGTATTCACATAGAGCCCCTGTTTGGCGTCATAGGTGTCTGCACCCTTGGTATATCCGCCCGCCGGGGAGAGAAAGAAGGATTCTATATCCGCTTCAAAACGCTTTTCGGTGGTGATCATAGTTTTTCCTTTCCGCACTTCTATGAACTATTTTCTATATGAATGGAGCTGCTCATTCAGCAACTGTATAACTTTCTTGCGCATAATTTGATATCGTTCTGGAGCGTTGTGAAAAATGACGCGAAAACAAACATAACTTTTAAAGGCCTGCTTGATATTTTGATATGCGTCAAAGTTTTCCCTATCTAAAACGCCTTCTTGGAAATATGAAAGCAGAGATGGTTCGCTCATGAATGGGATCTGTGCATACCGCATATGTGGGCTTGGGTCATCGAGTTCATGATAGTGTTTGTCAAAATCGGTTTGCGCTACAAGTCTGTTTGCAATCTGAGGCTGGTCAAGAATTTCTATATATGACAAACATTCTTTGTATATCGAAAGTAGCAAAGACTCTGCAATCGCTTTTTGGTTTTTCTGCTTTTGTATATTCCGACAATCGATTAAATAGTAGCCTGCTACAAAAACAAAAATGATAATTACTGCATTCACTACATTTCCAAGCAAATCAATATTGATTCTGGAAATGTCTATCCCAACTGCTGTTGGGATGTTGAAATAGTCAATTAGCAGATAAACGAGCAAAAATGCGGCTGTAACGGAGCTGATAGTTGATACGGGTATTCTTTGCGACTGCTTCATATTTCAAGCCTCCCTTTTTCCCGTCACATACTCATAAATCAGGGACTTCTTGTAGTTTTCGATTTCGATGAGGTATTGCCGTTTCTTAGTAATAAGGGTATCAAGCTGATCACACGCTTTGTTGCAATAAGCCACGATTTCTTCTTGTTCAGCAATTGGTGGCAATATGCAAGGCATTTTTCTTACAATGTCTTGTGAAATGTTTGGATCTTTTCTTGTGCCAACAGCAAAGATCATCCAGTATTTTCTGATGGACAGTATATAGTAAAAGCCGAAATAGTCTGTTATGTATCCATTGTTGAATTTTATACTGCAAATAGCTTGGTTGGTTTTTGCCTCACATTCGAGAATACCGCTATTACCTATGGTTCCGCTCCCGCCATACATTGCAACCAATACACTTCCCTTAAGTTGCACATTCCCAGCAATCGAATCAGCACCGAGTTGTGTAAGCCTGCGCTCCGACTTTGTAATTGGCCTTTCCTTCAAGTCATACGAACAAATCCAATTTATATCTCCGTCATATAAGGATGGATTTCCGGACTCAGGTGTACCTCCGCTCCCCGTAGTTGCAACATTCTTAATCAAATTGACTTTCCACTCCGCCGGAATTTCCCCAATCCATTCAATGCCGCTGTCCTTCATCGGCCTGTCGCCACGGATGCCCTTGGTGACTGCCTGCGTAATGACCGCCTGTTTCAGCTTTTTGTATTCTTCGATGGATGCACGGGTCTTTTCCAATACAGCGTCGATTTCGGCGCACTCTGCATCCAAAAAGGCTGCAATGCGCTCCTGCTCGGCAAGCGGAGGGACTGGAATTTGAGAGTTTGCAAAATCAACATACTGGATATTTTTCCCTTCTCGAATACCCACCGTTAGATTATTCATCTTACTAATAAAGCTCTGTGATTTAAACAGGTAACGATAATATGTGTCACAAATGGGTGATGTCGGATAAAAGACTTGGTATGCAGGAGAACATACACCCTCGTATAAAGAGTACTCAAATCCTCCCTGAAAGCTTCTTAGGCTTATAACAAAATCGCCTTTATGTACCGTTTTGAACATTTGAAGATCTGTATCTTCTTTGACTTGGACAACGCCCTCAAGTTGGCTTTGCGGAACAACCCCGTATTTTTGTGTTGGAGAAAGCAAAACTTCAATTCCATTTCCTTTACTATTGCGTTGCGTAAATAGTGTCTTTGCTCTGCGCAATTCCCATCCCTTTGGTATTTGTCCAATCCACTCAATCCCGCTGTCTTTCATTTCACGCATAACATCACCTTAGACATACCTCTGCAAAATCTCTTGCAAAATCATTAAGCTCCAGTAGCCCCTTAGAACCTACTTTTGCTATATAAGACTCTCCTGTTATTTGATTCACCCATGCTTTGAGAGATTCGATATAACTATTATCGATCAGCTTATTATAAACTTCATCGTCACGTCTCCACTTTAGGAAATCAATAGTCAGCAGGCCTAACCTCTCTAAGTTTTGAAGTGATTTCGATACATCATTCGGGTTTAGCTTATCAACTTCTATGTCCACCAAATACAGCGGCAGATATTCTTTTCTTATTTTGCGCTTCTCATCATCAATTTTCCACAAATCCATTTTGCAAATAGGGATTGTTTCTGCTTCAGCACATTCATTAAAAATTGTTTTGAAAACCCTAGCATCTGCCGGTGACAACTGTTCAACAACTTTTACAAATGCAGGTGTACACAAATTTTGTGTTCTTATATCCATATCGCTCACAAGTAAGTTTGAGAACAGTTCTGCTAGGTCATCGTCCATTATGTTGTATTTAAGTGACTCCATTGTAGGTCCAACGATATGTAATTGCGGTTCAATCCTATCTTCTTCTGGAATACTATTATATTTTTTCTCCATTTCTTTTTCAAATGCGATTGCCTTTTGCTCATATTTAATGTTGAGTTTTTTCAGTGGATACATGACCACATGATTGAAAAAGCCGGACAATGTCCCGAAAAAAACACCCACATTCTTTGCTGTTGGTTGTACTGTGTCCGCATAGACCTCTTTAACTGTTTCTTTTGCGACAGACAATGCGGTTTCTTTTACAATATTCTCATTTTCCATCTTTACCCCTCCTTATGGAACAGCGCGTTCAGGCTGTCGGCAATTTCACGCTCCAGCGTTTGAATACGCTCCACAATGTCGTCCACCGGCTCCGGCGGCTGATACTCGTAGAAATAGCGGGTCATCGGAATTTCATAGCCCACCTTGGTCTTGCTCTTGTCGATCCACGCATCCGGGGCGTAGGGCAGGACCTCCCGGGCAAAATAGGCGTCAATGTCCTGCACCAGCGGCACATTTTCGGTGTCCCGCAGGGCGGCATCCGCCACCGGCTTGCCCCGCTTCATCACGATCTCGCCGTTTTCGTCCCGCTGCGGACGCTCCACTACGATTTTGTTGTAGCCGAACTCCTCACTGCCGAAAATCTTGCTCTCGCAGTACACGCCGGACTTGTCCCCATACACGGCGTTGTTCCGGTATTCGCCGTAGGCCTGCACGATCAGCTCCCGGCAATGGTCGCTGATGTCGTTGCGCTTGGTGCCGATGGCTTTGCGGCGCTGTTCATAGCAGTGGGACGCGTCAATGAGCTGCACCTTGCCGCAGCGGTAGGCGGGCTTGTCCTTGCACAGCACCCAGATATAGGTGGAAATGCCGGTGTTCATAAACTGGTCGGTGGAAAGCTGAACAATGGCGTCCAGCCAATCGTTTTCCAGGATATACTGGCGGATATTGCTCGGTCCGCTCCCGGCATCACCGGCAAACAGCGGCGAGCCGTTCTGAATGATCGCCATTTTGCCGCCCGACGCCAGCTTAGACAGGCCGTTGAGCACAAAAAGCTGCTGGCCGTCGCTGATTTTCGGCAGACCGGGTGCAAAGCGCCCCAGCTCGCCCTTGGCGGCTTCGGCCTCCACCGCCTTCTGTTCCCGCTTCCAGTCGATGCCGAAGGGCGGATTGGAAATGCAGTACCGGAAGGTGAAGCCCGGAAACTGATCGTCGGAGAGCGTATCACCGAACCGCATATTATTGGGATCGCCGCCCCGGATCATCATATCCGCCTTTGCAATGGCGAAGGTGGAGGGGTTAAACTCCTGCCCGAAGCAGGTCACTTCCACATCGCTGTTCAGCTCGTGGATACGCTCCTCCATACAGGAAAGCATCTGTGAGGTGCCCATCGTCATGTCGTACACGGTCACATTGCCGTCATCCAGCTTGGCATCGCACAGCATCAGCACGCTCATCAGATAGATGATGTCCCGGCTGGAGAAGTGCGCTCCGGCCTCCTCGCCGAAGGACTCGGAGAAACGCTTGACGAGATCCTCAAAGATATAGCCGCAGTCCACAGCGCTGATCTTATCCGGACCGAGGTAGCCTTTGGGGGAGCTGAACTCCTTGATGACCAGATACAGGCTGTTGCACTCCACCATACGGCGAATGATGTTGTCAAAATCGAACTTGGCCAGCACATCCTGCACATTGCCGGAGAACCCGGCCAGATAGTCCCGGAAATTTGCTTCGATGTTGTCCGGGTCGGCCAGCAGGCTCTCAAAAGTGAAGCGGCTGGTGTTATAGAACTGATAGCCGGAAGCACGGGTCAGAAAGCCGTCGATAACCGCCAGCTTCTTAACCTTTTCATATTGCTCGATCACCGCATCGTGGGTGGGCAGCAGGCAGTCGTGAAACCGCTTGACCACCGTCATCGGCAAGATCACAAGGCCATATTCGTGGGGCTTGAACGGCCCGCGAAGCACATCCGCCACATTCCAGATCATCGTGGCCTTTTCCTGTATATTTACGCCCACGGCGCTGCTTTTCTCATTGACCATTGGTCTCTCCTCCAATTTTGGGTGTAGTATAATATGCGTACATAACTGTACTGTTAAGATTGATTCAAACAATGAATGGTGTTGTATATTATGATAGCATATTTAGGCGCAAAAAGCAAGAAAGTGGTGGAATATCACGATTTTTGCAAAAAATAAAAACGATAAGGATTGCTCTTAAATTCCCTCGTGACGCTGACCTTGCGTCATAGTGCGTGCTGCCATAGCGTTTGTTGTGCAAGCCACTCGTGCAGGAAGTGGTTATTCTTTGCTTACAGCTGCTCAACTTTTGCGCCGCTACTCACGCAAAAAACACTTGCATATGAATCTCCCCACATATACAACTTGATTTTATATGACGTTAGTGATATAATTCGCACAGGGACACTTAGGAGGATACGGAAATGGATCATAAAATCGCCCTATATCACGGCTCTGAGCAGATCGTAGAGGCTCCCGCCTTTGGGTTGGGTAAGCAGAACAACGACTTCGGGCTGGGCTTTTACTGCACGGAAAGCGAAGCGCTTGCCAAAGAATGGGCCGTATCCTCTTTGCGCAACGGCTTTGCCAATCGTTACAGCCTTGATACGGAATACCTAAAAATTCTGAATCTGAACAGTCCAGACTATACGATTCTGAACTGGATCGCCGTTTTGGTAGAGCACCGTCTGTTCTCTATCAATAATCCGGCCGCGCAGCGGGCCAAACGATATTTGATCGAAAATTTCGGCGTCAATGTCAACGCCTATGACTTGATCATCGGCTACCGAGCCGACGACTCCTATTTCGACTTTGCGGCGTCTTTCTTGAATAATGGAATTTCCGTGCAGCAGCTTGCAAGTGCTATGCGCCTGGGCAAGTTGGGCGAACAGATCGTCGTCAAGTCTAAATACGCCTTCTCCCTGCTGCATTACGAGGGATTTTCCATCGCAGAAAGGGAAAAATATTATGTTCTCCGCAAGGCGCGAAACGACGAAGCCGATCAGCTTTATTCGAAAATGCTCGAAGAGGCGACTGACGGCCTGTACATGCTTGACATTATGAGAGGAGGCATCCAAAGCGATGACCCACGCATACCAAGAAATGTATCTAAATAATGCGCAGGCCTTGCTGGGCGATGCCTTCGACTATGCCATCAACGCATGCGGAATCGCCGGAGGCAGCTTCATGAAACTGTTTTCCGTCAGCTCCGTCAGCAACCGAATCGAGAACGGCGAAGCTGCCTATATTATGGGGAAAAGCGGTATCGAAGCGGCTGTTGATGTCCTGGTTGAGACTGCGGGCAAAGCGCCGACGGTCAAACCGAAAGCCAATTTCAACCGCTCCAGAGAGTATTGGATCGGCTGGGCCGTCGCCTACTACCAGTGGTTCTCCGGCAGGAAGTTCAGCGATATTTTTAAGGTTCTCTCGTTTGAAGATTTAGAGCGGATGTATGCGCCTCTCCACGAAGCGGACATCAGCAAGTTCGCCGATATTGTCGATGCCAAAGTACGCGAGTACTTCGCTGATACCAACCTCAAGCGCATCCGCACGCTCTATGGCTGCACGCAGGCGGAGCTTGCCAGACGAAGCAATGTCAGCCTTCGGTCGATTCAAATGTATGAGCAGCGCAACAAGGACATCAACAAAGCCAGCGCGGAAACTATTCTCAGCCTCGCAAAAGTCCTCGGTTGCACAATGGAGGATCTTTTGGAAAAGTGAGGCTGTGATGGAAGGGATGACTTTCCCTTAAAATACCAATCAAATTAAGGGAATGTGATAGTTATTGAGGGAAAGCGAGTTTCACCTTTAGAGAGCAAATGCGTGATGCTATTCTTTGTCTATTGCACCTCAACATTTGAGCTGCCACCCCCGCAGAAACCACTTGCATAACACCCGCCTCAGAGTTACAATGTAGCCAACAGCAACGCAAAACGCTTCCTGTCCGGCCCCGGTAACAGTTCACCGGAAACCGGGCGGGAAGCGTTTTTGACCACATAGATTACCACAGACGGCACTGGAACACCCGGAAACAGTGGAGATAAGAGCGCCAAAGAGTAAGTGAAACAAATTAAAAAGCG
>ENA-ORIC01000859-ORIC01000859.1-human-gut-metagenome-genome-assembly--contig:-NODE-859-length-33926-cov-3.690478_pt1 | contig 33926 bp, 26 predicted proteins | sample MGYA00243023_ERZ508732 | MGnify/ENA primary metagenome ERZ508732 (study PRJEB26277, sample SAMN04329767) | human gut metagenome | biome: human-associated habitat | host: Homo sapiens | place: USA... | reverse complement strand
AGGATGGCGGGGATCTCCTCCGGCGTCAGCTTCTTGATGCCGATGCCGGTAAAGCCGACGGTGTGTTCCAGTACGGCGCAGAGCATTATGTGCACATGGTTCGCGGCGAGAGAGGAGAGCATCGGCGCTTTCACGCGCTGCTTGGCAAAGAACAACTTGGTCAGCACTTCGTTTGCCGACATAAACGGGATGCCCAGCGCAAACAGACGGAGGATCTGTGCCGTCATTTCCGCGTCGTGTGCGCTGAATCGGTTGCGCATGTAGACGGCACGGGTGATCGGCTCGGCAAGCAGAAAGACGCCGACCGCAAGCGGCAGCATGATCAGAAGAAGAATCTTAATAGACGTCCCCGCAAAGCGGCGTGCGCCGTCCGCATCACCGGTCGCCTCCGCGCGGGAGAGCTTGGGGAAGAGCAGGTTGGCCGCCACAAAGGAGAAGATGCCGACAATGATGATATAGAGCCGGTTGGCGTAGCTCACCATCGTGATGCCGCTGCCGCCTTCAAAGCCGGAGGCGTAGCGCGTGTTGATGACGTTGCAGACCGGTTGCAGCCAGGAACAGACGAGGATCGGCAGCGCCAGCTTCAGCGCGCGGCGGATATAGACATCGCCGAGAAAACGCGCGGGGCGGTAGCGGAAGCCGAGCCGGTACGCGGCGGGCGCTTGGATCGCCGCCTGCAAAAACCAGCCGAGCACCAGCGCCGCAGACAGCCCCCATACGCCGAGTTTGTCGCAGAGCGTGTAGAAATAGAGCACCATCACGAGGTTGGAGACAAGGCTCATCACCGCGGGCAGCATGTATTTTTCAAAGGATTGCAGGATGCCGACATAACAGAATGCCGCGCCGGTAAAGATGATCATCGGGAACATCATGCGGCAGAGCGATACGGCAAGTTCCTTTGCCGATGCGCTGATCTCGGGCGCGAGAAAGCCGATCAGCGGCTTTGCCAAGAGGACGCCGACGATCGTGATGGCAGCTGTGACGGTCAGGATCAGGTTGAAATAGCGGTTGGCAAAGGCAAAGGCATCGTCGCGTCCGTGCTTTGCCAGAATCTCATTGAAGATCGGAATGAACGCTGCCGTGACGACACCGCCGAGCGCGAAGTCGAACAGCGTGATCGGCAGGCGGCTCGCCGCCTCGTAGGCGACGGCGGCTTCGGTCGTGCCGAAATGCGACGCGGTCAGAATGTCGCGCAGCATGCCGAAGACCTTGGCAAGCAGCGTCACCGCTACCATCATCGCCGCTGTCCCGAACAGCCGGTTTTCACTTTTTTGCACGCGCTCACTTCCTTTAGTATATACAATCGACAAATCAGTATAGCACATTTTGCCTCAAAAGGCAACAGATAAATACAAAGCGGCGTCGATTGCGCTTGGAATTTCACAAAAAAGTGAAATTCCCCCTTGACTTCCGCTGCCGCCTGTGCTATACTTATCAAGTGCTGAAATCTGGGTGTGGCGCAGTTGGTAGCGCGCTACCTTGGGGTGGTAGAGGCCGCAAGTTCAAGTCTTGTCACTCAGACCAGCAAAAGCGGAATGAACCGTGCGTTCATTCCGCTTTTGCTTATTTGCAATGAAAATGCATGAAGTTGTGTCCGAGAACAGCCCCTGCGCCTATGGCGCAGAGGGGTGGTACGGGGTTCCCCAAAGCGTGCGTGCACGCTTTGGGGGTTCCCGGTAGTGTGCCGCAAGTTCAAGTCTTGTCACTCAGACCAGCAAAAGCGGAATGAACCGTGCGTTCATTCCGCTTTTGCTTATTTGCAATGAAAATGCATGAAGTTGTGTCCGAGAACAGCCCCTGCGCCTATGGCGCAGAGGGGTGGTACGGGGTTCCCCAAAGCGTGCGTGCACGCTTTGGGGGTTCCCGGTAGTGTGCCGCAAGTTTCAAGTCTTGGAACGCAGACCATATCGAGTGTTCATAAGGGATTTGACTTATGAACACTCTTTTTGTTTTATCATATAATTTTTATGTCCGAGCAGGGTAGCACCTTGCTCTTTTTTATGCCGTGAATTGTTCGGTTATATACTCTACGGCAACACCTTTGCGTGTATCCGCAATGTGGGTTTGTTTTGTGGTGTTCGGCAATTCGATATATCCGATAAAACGGTAATATATAACGATTCGTTGCGTTCGACTTTTGCCTGTACCCTCTGTTTCAAAAATATCAATATGGTCAATCAGTTCTCGAAGCAGCGGTGATGTCAGATTATCCATTTGCATAAACCTGCGAATTGCCGATATGAATTTTCCATATTCCGAATTGGTGCTTTTCAACTCTTCGATTTTGTGTCGAGTATCCACAATTTTGGCTTTTAAGTCCATACGCTCTTTTTCGTATTTATGAGACAGCTCAACAAACCATTCATCGCTGACTTTTCCGATAACATTAGCCCGAGCTTTTCCTCGCAGTGCATATACGGATCGCACATCGAGCCTGTGCCGATCATGCACGGCTTGCGCTTGCGGCGGAGAGCATCCTCCAACAGTTCAATCGCGTTGCTTTTGACCGCGATATCTTCAAATTCGTGATCCATCCCGTAGCAGTCCGAACGGCTGTCGCAGTAAATGCAGCCGTGTGTGCACCCGCGATAAAGGTTCATGCCGTTTTTTGCGGACAGGATGGTTTTTGCTTCAATATTGTGCATCTGTTTGAATTCGTAATTTTTTGCATTCCGACCTATAGCGGATCAGATCACGAGCCGCTTTAAGTACATCCACTCATCGGCGGTTTGCTCAGGCGGGAGAAAACTGCCGATCTTGTGATATCCGAGCTTTTCATAAAACTGCCATGCGGATTCATCGGCTTGCGTGCTCGTCATCACATACTTGTACCCGCGTTTTTTCATCGTCTCTTCCCATCGATTCATCATTTGCGTGCCAAAGCCTTGATGACGATACGCGGCATCAAGGTACAGAAGATCGAGAAACGGGATCGTCTGCCAGAACAGGCTGTAACGCAGCACGCCGACCACGGGATCTTTCAGCCTGTGATTCTGTCCTCCGTTTTTGATGGAATCGTCCTTGAGAACATACACCTGATCGTTGTAAATACACTCGCCAAGGTGTGACGGCGGTATGTGGCAGTCCAGCTTTGCAATCTTCGGTTTGTCTTTGCTCTGCGCAAGTTCGATTATCATTTGCAGACCTCAATGATTTTCTTCAGTATCTCTGTATCCGCCGTGCAGAAGGCGTAGTTCGGTATCTCACTCGGCGTGATCCACCGGATATCGTTATGCTCCAGCTTTTGCGGAACGCCGTCGGCAATGGCGGCATTGAACAGCGTCAGATGCACGGTGATGTCGGGGTACGCGTGAACCACATCCATAAACGCATCGCCGACAGAGAGCGTAACGGCAAGCTCCTCTCGGCATTCCCGAATGAGTGCCTGTTCCTTTGTTTCACAGGGTTCCACTTTGCCGCCGACAAACTCCCAAAGAAGCCCTCTCGCCTTGTGCGCCGGGCGCTGGCAGATCATAAATTTGTCGCCCTCCCAAATGAGCGCCGCTACGACTTCGGTCATAAAAAACTCCTTTTAATCATCCTTTGGTCTTGAAGCGTTCGGCAACGGATTTCCGTTTTCGTCACGGTTTATAGGTGTTGCTTTCAAATGAAACGAAATGCAATGGCACGGACAGCATAGATCCATCTCATACTTTTTCTTCTCGCCCCTTTTGGTAAAATCGCCACCGCATCTTATGACCTCGCACCATGTGAATACATCTGCCATTACGCGAGGGCAGATCCCCTCGGGGCAACCGTATGAAAAAACAAATTTATCCCCGGTTTCAAGACCGAGTCTGCAATGACCGGCTTTCCCGCTCGTTACTTCAAGCTCGAATTTCCAATCTTCCGTGACCCATTTTTGCATAATGCTTTCCTCGATTCACTTGTATGTTTTCTCCGCTCCCCAAAATTTTCAATTTCATTGCTTGTCCTGTTTCAGAACTGCATCAAGTAATGCCGTACATCCATCATACAATGTTTTCCGACAGATTACAAGCATGGAGTAGAATAAATTCAAAAAACATCGTATTCCGGTATATACCGGTCATTATTTCAATCTTGCAGCATTGGTTTTAACCGCAGTTTGCGCTACAGAAAGGCTATGCAGGGACTGCCGAAAAAAACAGTGCTTTTCAAAGCGCGCGTGCGCGCGGCAGGCTCCAGCTTCGGAACGCAAGCCAAGCACACAAAAAGCCCTGCAAGCCGCAACTTGCAGGGCTTTTGCCATATTTGGATATTTGCCGCTGACCGTTTTACTTCGCCATGGCTCTCCACAGGAAAGTTACGATCTGCGCGCGGGTGCAATGGTTGTCGGAACCGAAGAGTCCGCCGCCGATGCCGGTGGTGATGCCCTTCATTTCCGCCCATGCAACAGCGCTTGCATAGTAAGCGTTGGGCGCTACATCGCTGAACCGGGCAGTGCCGCTGACTGCGGGATTGCCCGCTGCGCGGTAGAGCAGTGCTACGGCATGCGCTCTCGTGCAGATGGCATCGGGGCTGAAGGTCGTGGAACTGGTACCCACGATGATGCCGTTTTCGACACCCCAGAGGACTGCCTGCTCATAGTAGCTGCCGGGCTTCACGTCGGTGAAGCTGTGGACAGTGCTCTTGGGAGCGGGTCTGCCCGAAATGCGCCACAGGAGGGTCATTGCCTGTGCGCGCGTGCAGGGACCGTCGGGATCAAACCGATCACTGCTTACGCCGCTGACGATGTCGTTCTCCGCAGCCCAGTTGACGGCTTCCTCATAGTAGCTGCTCTTCGGCACATCCACAAATTTGCCGGAGGTTTCACCGGACTTCGCGAAGACAACCTCGATGGTATGATCCTTCGTGACATACTTGAACGTATAGGAGGTCACGACGCCCACATTCTCGCCGTCCACCAGCACCTTGTCTACGGTATAGCCCGCATTCGGGGTGAAGGTGAATACCTGTGTCTGACCCTCGCGGACGGTGATCTTGCCGGCGGGCGTGACGGAGCCGTTTTCACCGGCAGTTGCCTGAATGGTGAACGAACCGGGGAGACCGCTGCCGGAGTTGCGGTAGAGCCTGATCTCGCCGGTCAGGGAAGTGTAGTTGCTGTCCGTGGGGGTAAAACGCCACTTGTAGGTTTTTCCGCTCTCGACCCGGGTGTTGCCGGGGAGCACATTGCCCGCGTCGTCAATCCATTCCAGCGTGCCTTCCGCGGGGAGGAGCGTGCTGCCGACGGTTGTCAGTTTCGCATCGTCCAGCGTCCTGCCTCCGGTGGTGATCTTGGTGTACTTGGGCTCGCCGGTGGGGGCAGCCTGCGTGATGGTGATCTCCACCTCTGCGCTGGTGATGGGATCAAAATCCACGTCGCCAGCCCTGGTGGCGGTTACCTTGACGGTGCCGACCCTGGCGGGCGTCAGAACGCCGTCCCCGTCAATGGTTGCATCGCCTGTGCCGCCGGTTACGGCGTAGGTCACCGCGCCCGTGCCCGAGCCGCCCTCGGCGCCGAGCTGCAGCGTCTTGCCGTAGACCACAGTGGCGTCGCCGGTCACGCGCAGCGCCGCCTGCTGATCCTTGGTCAGGGTCAGGACCACTTCCTTTGTGAATTCCGTATAGTTGTGGCAGGAGACGGTCACCGTCCAGGTGACGGTGTCGTCCTTCTCACCCGCGATCAGCCGGTAGGTCATCACACCGGTATCGGCACCTATGGTGACAGAAGCGGGATCGACCGCAGCCGAACCGGTGAATGCGGTGTCGGTGATGGTGTAAGTCCACTTCTGACCTGCCGGAAGTCCGGCATAGTCGGGGGTGATGGTCTTCAGCACAAGATCGCTGTACTTCTGACTGAGCTTGTCTGCCGTCAGTGTACCGCCTGCCGCCTGCCCGATGGTCAGCGTACCGAGGTCAAGCTCTGCGGCACTGTAGTTCGCGCCGACCGCCACGGATGCCGTCACCTTGTAGGTGCCTGCATCGGTGGGTGCGGTCTCGCTCTTGGGATAGGTGATGCCGAAGGTGGCTTCGTAGTGTACCGTTACGGCGCCCATGCCGCGGATGCCGGGCTTTGGCGTGACCGTCACGATCTTGGAATTGCCGTCATAGACCGGTGCTGCCGGGAGGGCAGGGGTCACATCGAAGTCCGCGATCGCGGGATCGATCCTGTCGATCTTCCAGGTCGTGGTGGCTGTGCCGGTGTAGTTGCCCTTGCCGCGGATGGTCAGCGTGATGCTGTCCGCAGCGTCGGTCGCCTTGTTGCTGCCGTCCATAATCTCGTAGTCGGCAGCCGTGATGACCGGCGTCCAGCCTGCCAGCGTCACAGAGGTGATGTTCACCGTCTGCTCGGCGCCGCTGTAGGGAAGGGCGGCGTGATCCAGCGTAATCACCGCGCCGTCGAAGGACTTTTGCAGGATGGTGAACGCCTTTGCAGCCGTGCCTGCGTAGTTGCCCTTGCCGGTGACGGTCAGCGTTGCGGTGCCTGCATTTGTGTTGTCGGCATAGCCGAAATCGAAGTCCGTGCCGGGAACCAGCGTCGCCGCGCCATGCTTGACCGCAGGGGCGGGCAGAATGGCGCTGCCGGTGTAGGTTGCCGCGGGCATATCGGCAATCATGTCGGCGGTGACCGTCTTTGCCGCCACGGTGATGGTGACGGTGTCGGTGCCGTAGTGCGTCGCGCTGGTGTAAACCACGGTCAGTGCTGCGCCGGCGGCATCCGCTTTCTTCACCGCGATGGTGGGCGTCCCGGTATCCGCGCCGGAGACAATCTCTAAGATGTCCGCATCGGAGCTCGTCCAGCTCCAAGTGCCGCCGTCGGGTGCGGTCTTGGCGGCGGTCAGCGTGAAGACGCTGTCACCGTAGGTCTTGCTGCTCGGCGCATTTGTGATGCGCACGCCCGCGTTCGCTTTCTCCACCGCAGTCACGGTGATAGGTACATCAGCCGGTGCGTTGAAGTTGTCGGTGGCGGCGCCGCTCACGCGGATGGTGAAACTGCCCGCCGTGGTGGCGGCATTGGCAGCCTTCAGCATGCTGCCCGTCAGCGTGATGCCCGCGGGGACGCCCTCCAGCGTGTAAACCAGTTTCGCATCGCTGTCGGTGTTGTCAAAGGTTGCCCAGCCGGAGATGTCCGTGTCGAGGTCGTTCTTGATGACCTTCTGCGAAGCCGCAGCCGTGATGGTCGGCGTGGCTTTGTCAATGGTGAAGTTCACCGCATCGGTGCTGAGCTCCAGCGTGTAGTTCTGCGCGAGGAAGCTGCCTTCATCCTTGAACGCAAGCGTGCCGCGTTTGATGGCATAGCTGCCTGCATGCTCGCCCTCGGTTCTCGCAAGCGCGCCGGTGAATGCCGGTACTTCACCGTTCACCGCGGAAGAGTACGTATAGGTCAGAACCGGGTCTGCCTTGCCGTAGGTCTTGTGCTGCCCGGCATCCGGGGTCACGGTGATGGTGACGGGGAGGATGCGCACACCGTAGAAGGTGACCGGGTCGGACGACAGACGGTAATTGCCGGTGGTGATTGCATCCGGGGTAAAGATGATTGTGGAGCTTGACCAGACATCGGCGCTCGAATATTTCGCGCTGCCGCTGACGATGAGCGTATCGCCGGGGGCGAGATACTTAGATTCCACGGCGACGACGATGTCCGCGCTGTCCGAGCCGTCATAGAGCTTTTCGCCGCCGCTGATGATTTCAAGGTCATGCCCTTGCAGCTCCTTCGGGGTGACCGTCAGCGTATAGGTTGCGGAGGTCTCGGTATACCTGCCGGGCACCATCGGCGCGGTGGCGGTGATAACCGTCGTGCCGACGCTGTGCAGCGTGATCACACCGGTGCTTACATCAATCATCGCGACAGACGGGTTGCTGCTGGTGTAGGTCAGCGTGCCGTCGTCAATTGCGCCGTCTTCGTAGGTGTAATTCTTTGCGCCAAGCGTGAACGGCGCGCTGCCGTAGGTCTTTGTGCCCTCCGTCTCGTGATTCCGGAAGCGTACATTCTGCGCCGCGCCCTTCACAACGGTGATGACGATGCTTCCGGTCTTGCTGCCCGGAATGTAATTGCCGTCCGGATTGTCAAACTCAAATTTCCAGTACAGGGTTGTCGAGCCTGCCGTGCCGAATGCCGTATCTCTGTCTACCTCGGTCGTGCAGCTGCTGTCGGTGTACCATTTGAGGCTGTTCGAAAACCGTTCGTTGTTCACGCCGGTCCACGTGACATTGAACGCGCTGATGTTGTTGAGCGCAAAGAAGACGGAGCTGCCCTCGATGACGCGCTGCTCATTCCACGCTGCCGGAATGTCCACGCTGTAGTCTACCGGCAGGATGGAGAAGGTCCAGCTGGGGTCGGACAGCGTGACGCTGTTCCAGTTTGTACCGTAGTTTACAGAAACCTTGACGGTGTAGGTACCAACGCCGATGGGGGCGGAGATGTAGCCATCACTGCCTGCATAGCTGTACCGCACATCATAGGTGACCGGCAGCGTCGTATGGAAGTCGGCAAGCTTTTCATGGCCGTCATAGTCAAGACGCGTCGGCGGGATAAAGGTGAAGTCGCTTGCCTCGGGCGTGAGCCTGTCGATCTTGTAGGTCACCTCGGCTGCGACAGCGCCCGCACCCTCGCCCACGGTGATACTTGCAATGTATTCGCCCGCATCGGTGGGGGCGCCGTCCAGTGTGATGGGATTGGCGCCGTTCTTGCGCGTGTAGGTAACGGCAGAGACCTTGTCGCCGGTTGTCAGCGTGTCTGTCACGGTAACCGGCTTGGCATTGCCGTCATAGGTGTAGACCTTTTGCACCGAGAGGATGACGGAGCCGGAAACCGTGCAGCCGGTCTTTGTGCAGGCTGCCGCAATGGTGTAAGTGGTCTCGCCGTCCGCCGTGTCCGCCGCAGAGGTGGTATACGTCCATGTGTGGATATGGTTGCAGAGCTGTGCGGTCTTGCCGTCGGCACTTGTGCGCAGGGGGTACTCGTCGTTGTCGCCGGTGAAGCTACCGTCGGCGATCCAACCCTCGGCTGCTGCCGTGGCGATGGTGACCGTATGCGTGTCGTCAATGGTATCCAGCACAGAGCCGGGCACGCGCACACCGATGCTTGCGCCGTTCAGCGCGCCGATGACGGTGATGGGGTTAACGTTGTCCGTGCCGTTTAACAGAACATTGGCAGGGATGCTGTAGCTGTCACGGTTGTCGGTCACCTGCACTGCGCCGGAGACGGAAAGCGTCGCACTGTTTGCAATGAAGACGCCGCAGCCGCGCATCATGCTCGTTGCATTCAGAATCGAGTTGCTCGTGATCTTCGCGTTGTCGCGGAGCGTCACCGAGCCGCCTGCCGCATACACGCCGCCGCCGTTCGCACCGCTGTTGGTGATTGAGTTGCCGGTGACCTCAGCGTTTTCCGCAATGGTCAGCGTGCCTGCGGAATAAATGCCGCCGCCGAAAGCAGCGTTTGTGCTGCTTGTGTTGTTGCGGATGAGGTTGCCGCGGACAGCAGCGCTGCCCGTCAGGGTCAGCGTGCCGCTTGACCAAATGCCGCCGCCGCTGCCGCCGTCGCCGCGCAGGGCAGAGTTCCGCAAGATTTGCGCATTGCCGCCGATGACCACGGTGCCCGCAGACCAGATGCCGCCGCCCGCGCTGCCTTCGGCAGACAGGACATTTGCGGTGATCTCGCCGCCGTACATGGAGAAGCTTGCGGATGCGGCAACGGATACGCCCGCGCCCGCCGTCTCCACGATGTTGCCGACGATCGCGCCGCCGTACATCGTGAAGTTTGCGCCGTCGGACACGAGCACGCCGCGTCCCGACATGCTCTTGGCATGGGTGATGACGCCGCCGTCGATGGTGAACTTGTTGACGGTTCCATCGTCCAGCTTTGTGGGATTCCACTTCGGCCCCAGCGCAGCGAGCTGGCGGAACGCATACTGCCCGTTTGTGCCGTTGCAGTCGGAGAGGGTGAAGGACTTGCCTGCGCCGACCTCGATGGCGTCAAAGTCGCCGTCTGCCGTGATGCTGTAGCCGTTCAGGCAGAGGTTGACATCATAGCTGCAAACCCACTTCTCATCCAGCGTCACAGCATTCGTCAGATAGTAGCTGCCGTCCCCGGCGATCTCCGACAGGCTTGCGATGCCGTTCCACAGCACGCTGTCGTGCGTGGTATCAGCGCAGCTCTTGCCGCAGACAGGGTGTTTGTGCGGCGTGCCGAAGTACAGATACAGCGTATTGCCGTCGCGCTGCACGCTGTAGGCGTCGTCGTTGTAATGTTCGTCGGCATAGAAAGCATCCGCGTCGCGGTCGGACAGCGTGACATTTTTGCCCGCCTTGGCAAAGGCAACCGGACTTTTTGCCGTGGGCATCGTCTCCGGCGTCAGACCGAGGTTTCGGAAGTTTAAGAGGTTGCCGGTGATGGTAAGCGTCTTGCCGGCGGGCAGATAGATATTGCTCGTCCCGCCATTGCTGTTGGTCAAAATCTGTACTGCACCGGAGATTTCAAAGGTACCGGTCATATATACGCCGCCGCCGTTGTCTCTGGCGTAGTTGTTGTCGATGGAGACGGTGTAATTGTCGCCGCCGATCATCTTGAAGACGCCCTTGCTGTTCACAAGCACGCCGCCGCCGTCGCCTCTGTCGGCGCGGTTGTCCTCGATTCTTGCCTGCTCGGACATGGTGAACTTGCCGTAGACATACACACCGCCGCCGCCGCCGTAGGTAGCGCCGTAGTCGGTGGTGCTGATGCTGACGTTCTCGCGGATGACTGCGCTGCCTGCCATGTTGAAGTTGCCGAACTCCTGAATCCGCACGCCTGCACCGGCAGAGACGCTTACGCAGTTGCCGCGGATTTCACCGCCGTACATATTGACGGTGCCGCTTTCAATCGTCATGCCTGCGCCGCCGTTGGTGAAATAGTTGCCGCAGATGGTGCCGCCGTACATGGTGAAGACGGAGGAGGCGCCGTACACATACACGCCGCGCCCGAGCTTTCTATCGCCGATGCGGGTGATGACGCCGCCGGTGACTTCGATGTCGCCCGCGTCGTCCGGGATAAACAGACCGTTCAGCCCTGTGCTCGTCGTCTGGACATACTTGGTGAAGCGGTGTACGCCGTCGTCGCCGTTGCAGTCGGTCAGCGTGAAGCGCACGCCTTTTTTGACAGTGATTGCGTTCGTGCCCTGCGTTGCCGTTCCGTTGACGGCGATGCTGTGGCCGTTGAGGTCGAGCACGGTGCCGTCCTGGGGCTCCCATGCTGCGCTGATGACCACATCGGTGGTCAGATACCAGTTGCCTGCGCTGTCCGGCAGGTTGGCGGCGTCCGACCACTTTGTGAAGATGGTCTCCTCGCAGGTGTGCCCGCCCGCACCGTTACAGGTGCTGCCGCCGCAGAGGTAGTGCTTGTGGATCTTTACCGCCAGCTCAAGCGTGTTACCGTTTGGCTGCACGCGATAGTCGCTGCCTGCGTCGGCAGCAAACGCTGCGGCGTCGGTGTCCGTCAGCGTATAGCCGCTGCCCTCGGCGACCGTGACTGTGCTTTCATCTATGGGCGGGTTCGCCACCGTCACGCCGATGCTCTTATCCCCGCCGGTCAGCGCGCCGCCGACGGTGATGGTTCTGCCGTCTGCCAGATAGACATTGCCGGTAGCGCGGGACAGAATATTGTAGTTTGTCGCATTGTCGATGACGATGCGCTCGTTCTGTGCGATTTTCGCATTGCCCGAGACCGTCATGGTGCCGCTCTGTGCCACATACACGCCGCCGCCATACGCCAGATTCTTATCGTAGGTATTTTTGCCGGCGCTCTCGGTCCGGACTGCCTGATTGCCGGTGATCTCGCCGCCGGTCATGACAAAGTCGCCGGCGACATAGACGACGCCGCCGAGACCGAAGAGAAGTCGGTTGCCGGTGATGCTGCCGCCGTGCATCCGGAAGGTACCGCCCTTGTCCACAGATACGGCGCCGCCGGAATTGCCGTTGTAAAGAACTTCATTCTCGGTGATGGTGCCGCCGTACAGGACAAAGGTGCCGTCCTTGACCACATACACGGCGTTGCCGGAAATAAAGTAGGCACTGTTGTTGGGGTCCACCGCATGCTTCAGCTTGCCGTTGCCCTCGCCGCTTCTGTTGCAGTCCGTGATGGTCAGACTGCAGTTTGCCTTGATCCGGATGGTGGTGTAAGCTTTGCTTGTGATGCTGTGCCCGTTCAGGCAGAGAACCACACCGTAGATCGGGGTCCATGTGTCCGTGAGCTCAATGTCCTTCGTCAGATAGTAGTTGCCCGGCGTTTTGATTGCCGACAGGTCGGAAACGCCGTGCCAGTAAGCCTCTTCTGCATGGGCACCGTCTGAACAGCTTGCGCCGCAGATGGGATGGGCGACATGCTCCGTGCTGACGAGCAGCATCCGGCTGTTTCCGCCGTCATATTTCACACGATAGTTGCCGCTGTCGCTTGTGAAGTGAACCTTGTCCGCCGCGGTCAGCACATAGCCGTCGCCGACGGCGATAATGGCAGGGGTGGACTTGGTCGCTGCTGTCGCCGTCACACCGATGGCGACCGTGTCGGACAGCTGCCCGGCGACGGTGAGACAAGCCCATTGCAGCACGCCGTCAAAGTCCTTGTATGCGTCAAGCCAGAGATTGTTCGCAGTTCCGTCCGTGCCTTTTTCGTAGACATCGCCGGAGAGCACGCCGCCGCGCCAGTTGTCTGCAATCCGCACATTCCCGGAGACGGTCATGGTGCTGCCGGGTCCCAAAAGCACGCCGCCGCCTTTTGCGTCCGGACCGGTGATATTGTTGCCGGTGATGGCGCCGCCGGTCATGGTGAAGGTGCCGGTGGCGTCAACCTTGCTGGTGTCGGCATAATCGCCGTGGTAAACGCCGCACATCACGCCGCCGCCCTCGGGCTCGTTCGTGCTGCGCGCCTGGTTGCCGGAGATGATGCCGCCCTGCATGGTGAAGCTGCCGCCGTTGCCGACGCCAACACCGCCGGCGCTGCCTTCGGTCGCCTTGTTCAGCGTGACTTTGCCGCTTTCCATGGTAAAGCTGCCGCCGAGGACGGCGATGCCGCCATAGCTTACAGCTGTGTTGCCGCTGACGGCAGCACTGTCGGACATGGTGAACGACGCCGAGGTATCCTCGGTGAAGAAGGACACGCCGCCGCCGTATTTGGCAGTGTTTCCCGAGACCTTAGCATTGCCGGACAGGACAAATGTGCCGCTCTCTATGTATACACCGCCGCCGTGGCCGTCTTTGTTGGTGATTTCGCCGCTGCTGATTGCCTTGTTGCTGCTGACGGCGGCATCGCCGGACATGGTGCAGTCGCCCTTGGTATACACGCCGCCGCCGAATTTTGCGGTATTGGCGGCGTCTTCCGCGCTGCCGCCGATGATGCCGCTCGCCATCGTGAATACGCCGTCCGTGTCCACAAAGATGCCGCCGCCATTGTCAGCGTAGTTGTAGGAGACGGAGCCCTTTTCAAACACGAATGTCCCCTTGCTCCCGACATACACACCGCCGCCGCTGCTGCTGCCTGCGGATTTCAGCACTCTGTTGCCGGAAATGGAACCGTCATGCAGATAGAATGCTGCGCCTTCGCCCACATACACGCCCGCGCCGCCGCTATTGCCCTTGCTGTTGTAGGCCGTATTGTCAGAGATGGCGCCGGCGTACATATGGAAGGTACCGACCGTGCCGGAATTTTTGGTGGATCCCTCCACATACACGCCGCCGCCGTAGACGGGGTCGCCTACCTTGGCACTGTTGCCGGAGATGGTGCCGCCGTACATATAGAAGACGCCGCCGCCGGCGACATACACGCCGCGGCCGTTCTGCCCGCTGTCGCGGGTGACAATGCCCTTACCGTTGCCGCTGCCGTTGCAGTCGGTCAGGGTAAAGGTCACGCCCTTGCCGATCGTGATGACGCCGTTATTGAAGTCGCCGCTGTAGATACTGCTGAGCGTGTAGCCGTTGAGGTCGAGCACAACGCCGTTCTTCGGCTCCCATTTCTTTGCGTAGACCTTCACATTCTTCGTCAGGTAGTAGTAGCCTGCGCCGCTGATGGAAGACAGGCTGGTAATACCCTGCCAGGTCTCGCCCTCGGGCAGCGTAAAGCCGTGATTGCCGGTATGCCCGGCAAACAGCGTGATGCCGCCGTCTTCGTCATCCGGCGCAGAACTGCCTGTATCGGCAGTGTCGCTATCGTCGGTGTCCGCATCGACGGTGTCGCCGTCGGCGGCATCCGTACCGCTCTGTGCCGTCTGCGCGGTTGTCACGCCCGCTTCTTCTGCCAATACCGCCATGGGCAGCATGGAAAAGCAGAGCGCGAGCACCAGCAGCAGGCTCAATACTCGTTTTTTCATTGTGACCTCCCTCAAAACCATGTCCTTGCAGTTTCTATCTTCAACCCGATGGTGATCGGGTAAAATTTTCGGCGTGGACAACCTGCCGCCTTTGCAGGATTTCCACACAATATATCATATATATATCATACATCGTACACCGATGTGCGATACAAGACCTTTTTCGCATTTTTAAGCAGATTTTACGAAAAAAATGTGATCTGTTTCCGGTCGGCAAAAGCATTATGCCTGCTGCAAAACAGACTTGTAAAACAAAAACGCGTTTTTATCATTATATCATAATATCATAGAAATCTGTTGGCTTTCAAGGCGAAAGGGCACAATATGACGGCTTGGTTTCCTGCCGGAAAGCATAGAAAAAGAGATGAGCGACGGCTCATCTCTTTTTCTTCAGTCTGCAAGGCTCCAGCCCTCCGATTTCCGGCAGATGTCGATGAATTCCTTGTATTTGCCGGGGACGGCGGCAAGCGTCTCGTGCGTGCCCTGCTGCACGACCTGCCCGTCGTCAATGACGAGAATCTGATCCGCCTGCTCGATCGTTGCCAGCCGGTGTGCGATGGTGATGACGGTTTTGCCGCGCGTCAGCGCAGAGAGCGCCTGCTGGATCAGATGTTCGTTTTCGGGGTCGATGCTGGCGGTGGCTTCGTCCAGGATGATGATCGGCGCGTCCTTGAGGATGGCACGGGTAATGGAGATGCGCTGCCGCTCACCGCCGGAGAGCGTGCCGCCGCCCTCGCCGACAACCGTGTCGTAGCCGTCCGGCAGCGCCATGATAAAGTCATGGCAGCGGGCTTCCTTCGCCGCTGCGATCATCTCCGCCTCGGTGGCATCCGGTTTGCCGAACAGGATGTTTGCGCGAATGGTGTCGTGGAAGAGATATACGTTCTGAAACACCATGGAGATGTTTGCAAGCAGGCTGTCGCAGGTGAATTCGCGCAGATTGTGCCCGCCGAGGGTGATGCTGCCGGACTGCGGATCATAGAATCGGGCAATCAGGCTGCAAACAGTGGTTTTGCCAGAGCCGGACGGTCCCACGATCGCAGTGGAGGTCTTCTCGGGGCTGCGGAAGCTGACATGCTTGAGGACCGTCCGCGTATCGTAGCCGAAGCTGACGTCCTTGAATTCGATGTCGCAGCGGTCGGGCTGAATTGCTTTGCCGTCCGCATCGATGCAATGGTGCGCCCGCAGGGCGTCCAGTTGATCCATGGCGTCGTCGATCACGCCGAGGGTGTGCGCGCTGTCGCTGATGGGCTCAAGGCTTGCAAAAATGCTGAACGAGAAGAACACGAACATCAGCATCACGGAGAAGTTCATGCTGCCGCGCAGGCATTGCAGCGCCGCCGCTGCGGCAAGCCCCACCGATCCGCATTTGAGGGCGAGCAGATGCCCGGCGTTGGCGGGCAGATACCCCCATTCGATCTTGAGATGGATCCTCCTGCTGTCGCGGGCGGCTCTGGTGACCGATTCCATGGCTGCGCCCGCCTTGCCGAAGGATTTGACCACGGCAAGCCCGCGCGCATATTCCAAAACGGCGCCGGTCAGATCGCGGTTGGCTTGCGCCTCCGCGGCTGCATGGACGCGGCTGTAGTGCGAGATGATCAGCATGAAGCCGAAGGAGAGCAGCGCGGCTGCCAGTGCGATCAGCGCCGTGAGCGGGCTGCATACCGCGAGCCCGATGAAGATCACGAGAAAGTTCAGGTACCCGCCGACAAAGTTGTCGATCATGCGGATGCCCATGCCCTCCAGCGTGGAGAGCCCGGTGGTGATGGAGTTCAGAATGCTGCCGGTGCTGATCTGCCCGAAATAGCCGAGCGAAACGCGCTTCAGGGCATCGCCGACCGCAAGACGGTCGCGCGCGGTGAGCTGATAGCCGATCGGCTCCTGCAGCCTTGCACGGAAATAGTCGAACAGAAAGCGGAAGAACACGAGCACAAGCTGGATCAGGACGGATCTTCCGATCCACGCAGTATCAAACGCCGTGTGGCTCCGCTGCGCCTCGATCAGTCTGCCGACGGTGTAGGCGGCAAGCCCCACGGGCAGCGCGGCAAAGATGTGCGAGAAGAAGGTCATGACAAAGCCGAGATACAGCTTCCCCTTGCATGCGCCGCACCAGTCAATGATGCGTTTTACGGTTCTGAACATCGCTTATCCCTCCTGCTTTGCGGCTGAAACCGCCCAGTTCTTTGCGCCGATGTGCGCCTGCCACATGTCGCGGTAGAGCGGGCAACCGGCAAGCAGCGCTTCCTGGCTGCCTTCGGCTTCGATCCTGCCGCCCTTCAACACGACAATGTTGTCGGCATGCTGAATGGTGGACAGCCTGTGCGCGATGACAAGCAGCGTTTTGCCTCTGGTCAGCTCCGCAAGGCTCCGCTGAATCTTGTCCTCGTTTTCGGGGTCCGTAAAGGCGGTGGCTTCGTCGAGAATGACGATCGGCGTATCCTTCAGAATCATGCGGGCAATGGCGATGCGCTGCTTTTCACCGCCAGAGAGGCGTTTGCCCGCCTCGCCTGCGGGCGTGTCGTAGCCCTGCGGCAGCTTTTCGATGAACGTCTCGCATTGCGCGGCACGCGCTGCCGCGCGCACCTCTTCATCGGTGGCATCCGGTTTGCCGAGGCGGATGTTTTCAAGCAGGGAGCAGCGGAACAGGAAGTTGTCCTGCGTGACAAAGCTGACCGTCTCGGACAGCTGCGCGAGCGGTATATCCTTGATGTTTACGCCGCCGATGGTGATTTCGCCTGCCGTCACGTCCCAGAACCTTGCGATCAGCTTGGCAACCGTTGATTTGCCGCCGCCGGACGGACCGACGAGCGCCGTAAAGCTGCCTGCGGGGAGCTTCAGATGGATGCCGTGCAGCACTTCGTCCTTTTCGTTCCCCGTGTAGGAAAAGTGCACGTTTTTCAGCTCCACATCGGTGTTTCCGATGTCGGCGCGCTTTGCCGCCTCGGGGAGTGCGGGCATTTCGAGAAATTCTTCAAGGTTCCCGACGGTGAACTGCACCTGCCGCATGTTTTCGGAGAAGACCTCGAGCTTTGCCAGCGAGCCGACCATGGACATCGAGAGCATCACGGCGAGCGCCGCCTGCGGCGCGGTAATGCTGCCGCCGTTTGCCAGCGCCAGCGCCGCCGGCAGCGTGCCGATCAGCGTGGACGGGAACAACGCAAAGCTGAGTTTCATGGTGGCAAAGGTAGAGGTCAGCCACTTGACCACAAAGGTGCGGAAGTCGGTGATGGCGCCCGCGTATTTTTCATAGGAAACGCCGGCTCTGCCAAACGCCTTAATGACCTCGATGCCCTCGATGTATTCAACGATCGTGCTGTTCATGTAGTTTGCGGATTCGTCGTACTTTGCAAAGTTTTTGCCGCTGATCTTGAAGGTCAGACCCATGCAGACGACCGACAGCGGCAGCGTCACAAGCGAGGCGAGCGCCAGACGCCAGTCAAGCGCCGCGAGGGCGATGATGCTGACGATCGGCAGGACGATATGCCCCGCGCCCTCGGGGATCATGTGCGCCAGCGGCGGCTCCAGGTTTTCGATCTTGTCCACCATCATGCTCTTGATCTCGCCGATGGTGTGGCTTTCCACGTCGCCGAGCGGCGCATGCAGAAACCGGTCGGCAAGGCGCAGGCGCAGCCTCTCCAGAATGGTGTATGCCATGCTGTGCGATATGCCCGTGGAGAGGGTGAAGGTCAGAATTTTCGCCGCGTATGCCGCAAGCGCCGACAGACACCACAGGGTAATGCCGCCCGCCGTCACCGCGTCTGCCGTGAACAGGCAGATCAGCCGGTACATGCAGTAGAACGGCACAAGCCCGAGGGTGACCGACAGGACCGACAGGACGACCGACAAAAGCAGCTTTTTCTTCTCACCCGCCGCATAGGCAAAGAGCGCGTGCAGAAAGCTCTTCTTTTCCGTTTTTGGTTTCATATCCGATTCCTCTTTCGCTTTTCGAGTTAGGTACTGCTAACCGATCAACAGTATAGCACCGCAAAACGCCTGTGTCTACGCCGAACGGACACAATTTTACGGTTTGACCGTCATTTTTACATTTTTTCTCCGTTTTTCCGTAAAATCCGAATTTCCTCTTGCGAAGTGCTGCACTGCGTGCTATGATAAAACCAACGGGTTGCCTGCAGAATAAAGCGGAAGCTGCCGCACGGCAGCTTTTCAAATGCCTATTGGTTAGCTATGACTAACTTGCAAAAACGGAGATATCCGGCAGGCATGCGGCGCGGAGATCTTCGGACGGGACTTTGTCTTGAGTCAGGGCTCGGGCAATGCGGCGCTGTGCATCCGGATGGCGGAAAACACCGTCTGGGCTGCCCGGCAAACCGAAACGGAAAAGAAAAGGGAAGGAATACGAGAAATATGCCTGAAAAAATCAGACTTTCCGGTGTGCCGGAAACCATGCTGCAGACCGTATATGCACGTGCAAGGGAAAGCGCCGCGCGCGGCGCAATCCGGGACGAAAAGGCGGAGGAGATCATTCGCCGTCTGGACTATGATTTTTCTCTTGCGGAGCGGGATACCGCCATGCGCAGCGGTGTCATTGCCCGCACGATCGTGCTGGACCGGCTGACGGCGGCATGGCTTGGCGGGCACCCCGGCGCGGTTGTTGTCAACATTGCCTGCGGACTGGATACGCGGTGCTATCGGATGCACGACTATGCGCACTGGTACAATCTTGATCTGCCCGAGACGATCGCCGTGCGGGAAAAGCTGTTGCCGGAGAGCGGCAGCGTCTCGCAGATCGCCATGTCCGCCATGGCGGATTTCGGCGGGGAGATCGCAGAGCGGGATGTCCCCGCGCTGATCATCATCGAGGGACTCACCATGTACCTGTCCGAGGCGGATGTCCGGCGGATCTTTGCGGTGATTGACAAGCGGTTTGAAACGGCAACCGTGCTGGCCGAGATCATGAATCCGACCGTCGTCAAGCATTTTAAGGAAAAATCCATCGAGGGCAGCCGCGCGAAGTTCACATGGGGCATCCGGGACGGCAAGGCGCTCGCTTCGCTTCTGCCGGATTTCCGGTTTGCGGAGGAGCATGCGCTGACAGAGGGCATGGCGGAGTTTGTGCCGGTCTATAAGCTGCTCGGAAAAATTCCGGTTGTGCGGAACATATCCAACAAGATCGTTGTGCTTGAAAAGGGGCTTTGAACATGAGCATTTTTGCGGCATTGCTGCGCGGTGTGTATCGGCTTCCCGGCGCGTCGGCGCGCGGCAATGCCGCGCACAACAATGCGCAGGCGGAACCGCTTACACAGCCGAGGCGCATTGTTGCTCTGAAACCGTGAAGGGAGGATTCTGCAATGCAAACTTTTCTCGGCGTCCTGATTCCTTTTCTCGGCACAGCCGCGGGCGCGGCTTGCGTATTCTTCATGAAAAAGTCATTGGGCGATTCGGTCCAGCGTTCCCTTGCCGGATTTGCCGCGGGGGTGATGACGGCTGCTTCGGTCTGGAGCCTGCTGATCCCTGCCATTGAGCAGTCGGAACACCTTGGGCGCTTCGCTTTCTTCCCGGCGTTTGCGGGATTCTGGCTTGGCGTGCTGTTTCTGCTCACGCTTGACCATCTGATTCCGCATCTTCATGTGGGGAGCGAGCAGACGGAAGGTCCGCGCAGCAACCTGAGCCGCACGGCAATGATGGTTCTGGCGGTTACACTGCATAATATTCCGGAGGGCATGGCGGTCGGCGTGATGTACGCCGGATTCCTTTCCGGAAGTTCCCGGATCACGGCGGCGAGCGCGCTCACCCTGTCGCTCGGCATTGCAATTCAGAATTTCCCCGAAGGGGCAATTATCTCAATGCCGCTCCGTGCGGAAGGCGAAAGCAAGAAAAAAGCGTTTCTCGGCGGCGTACTTTCCGGGATTGTGGAGCCGATCGGCGCGATCCTGACGATTCTTGCCGCACAGCTTATCATACCGGCGCTGCCGTATCTGTTGAGCTTTGCCGCCGGGGCTATGCTCTATGTGGTCGTCGAGGAGTTGATTCCGGAAATGTCCCGGGAACCACACTCCAACATCGGGACGGTTTTCTTTGCTGTGGGGTTCAGCGTTATGATGGTTTTGGATGTGGCGCTGGGGTAAAGCCGAGAAAACAGGCAGAGGAAAGGATTGCAATCGCAATGAAGGTCACAGCATTGGACGAAACGGTCATCCGGGATATCGGACACGCCTTTGGTTATTATGATTACAGTACGGAGCACGGGCTGATCGACGCATTTCCGAGCCGGGACACCGCGGCGGCGTTTATCTGTGGCTATGTCCGCATGGCATTGCAAAGCGGGATGCTGTATGCCACCGGGGAGAGGGGCGAGGGCTATATTGCCTATAAGCTCCCCGGGCAGAAAGTCAGCATAAAGGACGAAATTCCGCTGGCAAGGGCACTGCTCGGCTCCATGTGCATCGGCGATCTGATCCGCTTTATGCGGATCATGGCAAAGGGCGGCTCGGGGCTCGGCAAACAGCTTGACAAGGCAAAGAAACCATACATCTATGTCGGTATGGTTTGTGTCAGAGAACCGTATCAGGGACAGGGCTATATGCGGAAGGTGATGGAGATGGCATTCGCTGAGGGCAATCGGCCCGGCGTGCCGGTAATCCTTGATACCGACGCAAAATCCAAATGCGATAAATACATACACCTCGGCATGGAGCTTGCAGGCACGCGCCGTTTCGGCGCATGCGGCGTGCTGTACGATCTGATCCGCTGCCCGGATTCCGAAAACCGTGAGAATAAAGGAGAATGAAAACAAGGTGTTATATTCGGAAAAACTGAAAACTTTTTCGGCGGCACATCCGTGTGAGGAGGTCACCGTCGACGGCGCACGATTCCGCTATATCCTGTGCGGCAGTGCAGGCGGCAAAACACTTGTCTTCCTGAACGGCGGGATGAACACGCTGGAAATGTGGATGGACTATGCGGGCGCGCTCTCGGGCGACTGCCGCGTCCTTCTGTTTGATTATCCGCGAGAGCTGCGTACCAATCAGGCGCTTGTGACGGGAATGCATGCATTTTTTCGGAAGCTCGGTATCGAAGCGCCGATTCTGATCGGCGCGAGCGACGGCGGCATGGTCGCGCAGATCTATGTGCAGAAGTACCCGGGTGAGGTCGGCGGACTGATCCTCATTTCGACCGGCGGCATGGATGCGAAAACGCTGAAAAGCCTGAAAAGGAAATACTTCCTTGCTCCGCTGATGCTGTGGTATATGAAGCACTGCAACTATGAAAAACTGAAGCCGACGCTCATAAAGGCGGGGATGCGCCATGTCCGGGACGAGAGTGCCGATGAGGTCGCATACGCGCAGGATATGTTCGAGACGATCTTTAAGGATTACGAGCAGGAAAAGGATGTGCATATCTCGGGTCTGCTCGCCGATCTTATGAATCAGAAGCCCGTGACCGAGGCGGATTTTGCGTCGCTTGCGGGAAAAATCCTGCTTATCCTGCCGGACAAGGACTTTTTCTCGGGCGAAATGCAGGCGGATCTCATCAGACTGATGCATCACCCGCAGATTTCCTATGTTTCGGGCGGGCATTTGTCCACGGTGCTCAAGGCGGGGGACTACGTTCGGACCATCCGCGCGTTCCTGCACGGATAAACAGAAAAAACGCGCCTTGCGGCGCGTCCGGCAATGTAAAAAGGGTGGATGCGACAGCTTCGCATCCACCCTTTTTCGCTCCCACAAAAGCCCGCGCGCCTTGCGCGCTAGGCGTTGACAGATCATAAATCTGTTGCCTTGCCATGGGAGGGCTGCGACTACTTGGGTCATAAACGGCGCTTTCAGCTTATACGCAGCGTTCAGATCAGCACACCGCTGCAATGGTCGATCTCATGCTGGATGATCTGCGCGGTAAAGCCGGTGTAGGTCTTGATGCGCGTCTGCATGTCCGGCGTGGTGTAGCGTACCTTAACGGTCTGATAGCGACGGCATTTCCGCGGCGCGCCGAGCAGCGACAGGCAGCCTTCCTCGGTTTGATAAGCGCCGTCCGCGCGCAGGATCTCGGGGTTGAACATGACGGTGTAGACCGGACGCTTGCCGCTTTCGTCCAGAAACGCGATAATCCGTTTGCGGACACCGATCATATTTGCCGCCATGCCGACGCAGGTGTAGGCATGCGCCATCAGCGTGTCCAACAGATCCTTTGCGGTATCGCGGTCCTCCGCGGTGGCATCCGCCGATTTTGCGGCGAGAAACAGCGGGTCGTGCCAAAGTTCTTTAACCATGCTTGTCCGCCTTCTCCCGCAGCACCAGGCGGATCGCCCACAGCTGCATCCGCTTCGGCAGCAGGTTGAGCAGTCGGAGCAGCGGGTTGCGGTTGATCGCATAGGCAAATGCGGGGCGCTTTGCACCGAGAATGTGCAGAACCTTTTTTGCGATCCGCTCGGGCGGAACGCTCTTTGCCTCTACGCTGTCGACGATCCGGCGAAAGCGGGCGGCATTGCAGCGATAGAGCGCGGTTTTCTCGCAGAACGCCGTCAACGCGTCGGTGGACGCGCCGAGCATGCCGGTGCTGACCGCGCCCGCACGCAGAACCGACACCGAAATGCCGAGCAGCTGCAGCTCCATGCCGAGCGCAAAGGCGTAACGGTCGAGCGCGCATTTGGTCACGCCGTACAGCCCGGTGAAGGGCAGCGGATCGAGCGGCGCGAGCTCGCTTGTGGTGATGAGGATCCGGCTGCCGCGCCCGAGCAGGGGGAAGAAGAGCCGGTTGACCGTAAACGCGCCGCCGAGATTGATGCGGAAACTTTCTTCAAACCGCGCAGGCTTGATCTCGATGAGCGAATCCAGCATGTAAATGCCTGCGAAATGGACAATGGCAAACAGCCTGTCCGTGACGGCGCGCACGGCGGCAACCGCCGATGCGATGCTTGCGGCATCGGTCAGATCCGCCCGGATGGGGATCACGCCCGCATCATCGCTCGGTTCGACCTTGCGGTCAAGCGCAAAAATCCCGTATCCGCGCGCGCGGAGCGCCTGTACCGCCGCGCGCCCCATGCCGCCGTACGCACCTGTGATCAGAATATATTCCATCGTTTTCCCGCCTTGTTTTGTTGCTTTCAGTATACTACATCCGGGCGCGCAGCGCAACCCGAAAAGAAAAGAAACAACCGCCCGGCGGAATCTTGACGCTCTCACCCGGATATGCTATACTGAATGCAGGATGCGAAGATATTTTGCAGATCTCTGCGAAAACTTGTGCACCATCGCGTTACACAGGCAGAAACCCGCAAAAAATGCCGCTGTACGGGCGGCAGAACGACGGAAAAGGAGAAAAATATGAACTTTTTGGTACAGGCAGCCCCCGCTCTGATCACGGCGGCAATCGTCATCGTTGTGTTCTTTCTGCTCGGCTATGTCAAGGCGCCGCCGGACGTAGCCTACATCATCTCGGGTCTGCGCCGCCACCCGAAGGTGCTGATCGGTCGTGCAGGCGTGAAGATCCCGTTCTTTGAACGCGTGGATAAGCTGATCGTGCGCCAGATCTCGATCGACATCAAGTCCGAGGGCTACATCCCCACGCAGGACTTTATCGGCGTGGATGTGGACGCGGTTGCCAAGGTGCGCGTCATGACCGACCCGGAGGGCATTCAGCTCGCGATGAAGAACTTCCTCAACATGACCGAGGAGGATTTCAACCGTGCGATCGTGGATTCATTGCAGGGTAACATGCGTGAGATCATCGGTACGATCACGCTGAAGGAAATCTGCAACGACCGCAAGAAATTCGGTGATGAAGTGCAGGCGAAGGCGCAGACCGACATGAACGCGCTGGGCATTCAGATCATCTCCTGCAACATTCAGCGCGTCACCGACGAGAACAGCCTGATCAACTCGCTCGGTCAGGACAACATGAGCAAGATCCAGAAGGACGCCGCCATTGCCAAGGCAGAGGCGGAGAGGGATGTTGCCATCGCACAGGCGCAGGCGGCGAAAGCCTCCAATGACGCACAGGTCGAGGCAGATATGCAGATCGCGCAGAAGCAGAACGATCTTGCGATCAAGCAGTCCGAGCTGAAGGTGCAGGAAGACACCAAGAAGGCGGAGGCGGACGCCGCCTATAAGATTCAGGCGCAGGAACAGCAGCGCGCCATCGAGACCGCAACCGTCAATGCGCAGATCGCTAAGGCGGAGCGCGAGACCGAGCTGAAGGGACGCGAGGTCGAGGTCAAGAAGTCCGTCCTCGATGCGGAGATCCGCGCACAGGCGGACGCCGAGCGCTATCGCGCACAGCAGGAGGCAGAGGCAGACCTCTACAAGCGTCAGAAGGACGCGGAAGCGCGCCTCTTTGAGCAGCAGAAGGCAGCTGAGGCAAAGCGCGCCGAGGCGGAAGCCATCCGTTACATGAAGGAGCAGGAGGCAGCCGGTATCGCCGCTGTCGGTAAGGCGGAGGCGGAAACCATCGAGGCAAAAGCCATCGCAGAGGCACAGGGTATCGACAAGAAGGCAGAGGCAATGAAGAAGTACGGCGAAGCAGCCATCGTCGAGATGGTCATGGGCGCGCTGCCCGAGATCGCCAAGAACGTTGCCGAGCCGCTCTCCAAGGTCGACAAGATCACGATGTACGGCGAGGGCAACAGTGCAAAGCTGCTCGGCGACATCATCAACGGCACCACGCAGGTCACCGAGGGGCTGACTGCCGGTATGGGCATCGACATCAAATCGCTGATCGCCGGTGCGCTCGGCGCAAAGCTGGTGACCAAGAACAGCGACACCACCGTTGTTGTGCAGAGCCCGGATGCACCCGCACACGAAGAAACGCCCGAGGCATAACGAATAATAAACAAAAAAGCGGTACACCGCGCGGTGTGCCGCTTTTTCTGTTGCGGCTTGACGGCTCGCCGCCTTTATGGTATAATCCTGTCGAGCCTTGCGCAAACTTGAGCGTGCAGAGTAGGGGGCTTTATGAAAAGAAACGGAAAACCGAAAATCGAATACTCGACCCTGTTTTGGCTGTTCTTCTTCGGCAGTGTGACCGGTTTTGTGCTGGAGGGGATCTGGCGCATCATTCTCCTCGGACACTGGGAGAACCATGCGGCAACCGTGTGGGGACCGTTCTGCCTTGTGTACGGTGTCGGCGCGGTGGTCATTTATGTTGTGACCTATGCGATCGCGGAAAAGAGCTTTTTCGTGCAGTTTTTGGTGTTTGCGGCGGCAGGCAGCGCCGTGGAGTATGTCGCAAGCTACCTGCAGGAGCTGATCTTCGGCTCGCGGTCCTGGGATTACAGCGGCGACCCGTTCAACCTGAACGGGCGCATCACGCTGCATATGACGGCGATCTGGGGTTTGCTCGGCGTGGCGTTTGCCAAGCTCGCATTCCCGCTCATCGAGAAGGCGCGGCAGCGCCCCGAGAAAAAGTTCGGGCGGCTTGCCTGCGTGGCGCTTTCCGCTTATATGGCGATCAATCTGCTGGTCACGGGCGCGTCGGTCTATCGCTGGTCGGAACGGATCCACGGCATCGCACCGCAGAGCCGCACCGAGCGCCTGCTGGATCAGTACTTCGACGATGACCGTATGATGCGGGTGTTCAGCGACATGGTGTTTGATCCTTCGCTGGGAACGAGTACAGAAGAATAAAGGAAAACGCCGCGCGTTATGCACGGCGTTTTTTTAAGCAGAACGGTGTTTTTTTTAACAATTCTGTGCAAACCGCCGATATTTTGAAAAATGGCTTGAAATTCGGAATTTCCGGCGCTTGTCACCTTGAATTTCACAAAGGAATACGGTATAATGGTTTGGAAATAAACAAAACGGAGAGGCGGTGCGGCGATGCAGAAAAAGCGGAACATGCTCGTCGCTCTGTTTGCGACGGTGCTTGCCGCCGTTTTGTTTGTCGGCTGGCTGCACACCGATTTCAAAGCAGTTGCGAAAAGCGGCTTTGCCATGGGCACGGTCGTCACTGCAAAGTTGTACGGCGGGAGTGAGGACGATGCCGCTGCCGTCCTGGCATCGGTCACGGCGCTGGAAAACGAGATCTCGCGGAACATCGACACTACCGCCGTCTCGGTGCTGAACCGCACGGGGCGCGCCGAAAGCGAAGTACTTGCCGATGCCGTCACTGCGTGCCGCGCGGTTTCTGCGGCGTCGGACGGCGCGTTTGACATCACGGTCGGTGCGCTCACAAAACTGTGGGATTTTGACGGCGGCGGCGTGCTGCCGGATGCGGGCGAGATCGAAAGTGCCCTTTCTTCCGTAGATTACAACCGGATCACAGTGGACGGCGATACCATCACCGCCGACGCAGGGACGCAGATCGACCTCGGCGCGGTCGGCAAGGGCGCGGCGTGCGACGCGGTGCGCGATGTGCTGGCGGCACGCGGTGTCAGCGGCGCAGTCGTCTCGGTCGGCGGCAGCGTGCTTGCCTTTGGCAGGCGCAATGCCGCAGGGGACAAGTGGCGCATTGCCGTGCGCCATCCCCGAGATGCGGACAGCTATCTCGGCGTGATCACGCTTGCGGAGGGCTGCGTCTCCACCTCGGGCGACTACGAAAAGTATTTTGAAAAAGACGGCGTGCGCTACCATCATCTGCTCGATCCCGCCACGGGCTATCCGGCGAAGAGTGATCTTGTTTCGGTGACGGTGGTCTGCAAGAGCGGACTGCTCAGCGACGCGCTGTCCACCGCTTGCTTTGTGCTCGGCGAGGCACGGGGCAGGGCGCTTGCCCTTGCGTTCGGCGCGGGGGCGGTCTTCGTTCGGACGGATGGCACGGTCATGACCGTCGGCGATGTGGTGTTTTCACAATGACGGCGGGGAAGAGACGGATCGGGTTTTGCCGTGGCGACGTGCTTGTCCTGTGCCTGATCCTTGTACTGTCGGCGGCGCTTTTTCTGCTCGACCTGCCGCGTGGGGATACGGTGTATGCCGTGATCTGCGCGGACGGCGCGGTTGTGCAGCGGATCGACCTTTCCGCTGTGGATGCGCCGTATACCTGCACGGTCGGCGGCTGCACGCTTGCCGTGCGCCGCGGGGCAATCGCTTTTGCCGAGGCGGACTGCCCGGATAAGCTCTGCGTTCGCCGCGGCGAAATGACGCGCGCAGGCGACTGCATGGCGTGCGTGCCGATGCGTGTGGCTGTCTATTTGAGCGGCAGCGGCGGTGCGGATGCTGTGACCGGGTGAGGTGCCTATGAAACAGAGAAAACTTTCGCGCGGCGCGCGCAGCATTGCCGTCTTCGGGCTGCTCGGCGCGCTGGCGGTGGTGATTGCCGCGTTTGAATCCGCGCTCCTGCCTGCGTTGCCGTTTTTGCCGCCGGGGGCAAAGCCGGGGCTTTCCAACATTGTCACGACCTTTGCCGTCTCGGCGTTCTCGCTCGGCGGCGGCGTGTATGTCACGCTGTGCAAGGCGGCGTTTGCATGGCTTACGCGCGGCGGCACGGCGGCGCTTATGAGCCTTGCGGGCGGGCTGCTTTCCACGCTTGCACTGTGGCTGCTGTTGCGCGCGCCGCGGCGGATGAGCTACATCGGCGTGAGCCTGATCGCCGCTGTCTGCCACAATGTGGGGCAGCTTGCCGCGGCAGCCGCGCTCTCCGGCACACCCGCATTGTTTCACTACGGCAAGTATCTTCTGCTGCTTGCCGCGCTTACCGGTTTTGTGACCGGCGTGATTCTGAATATCGTGATGCCGCGCATTGCCGCGGTGTTTGATTTGTATTTTCGAGGAAAGGATGCACATCCATGAACAAAGAAACAGGCATTCTTCATGCTGTTGCGCGCGGGCGCGGCGGCGTCCGCGTACCCCACCGCAAGAACACGGCGGAGATGTCGGTCGTGCGGATGCCCGCACCGGAAACGGTAGTGCTCCCGATGCAGCAGCATATAGGCGCGCCCTGCACCCCGACCGTCAAGGTCGGTGACAGCGTGGCGGTCGGACAGGTCATCGGCGACAGTGACAAATTCGTCAGCGCGCCGATCCATGCCAGTATCTCCGGTACGGTCACGGCAGTCGGCGATGTCCGGCTGGCAAACGGGCTTGTGACAAAAGGCGTGACTATTAAATCCGACGGCGAGATGCGGCTCTTTGACGGGCTGACGCCGCCTGCGGTCAACTCCAAGGAGGAGCTGATCGCCGCAGTGCGCGCATCGGGTCTGGTCGGTCTCGGCGGCGCGGGTTTCCCCTGCCACGTCAAGCTGACCGTGCCGCCGGATAAGCAGGTCGATACGCTGATCGTCAACGCTGCGGAATGTGAGCCGTATATCACCGTGGACTACCGCGAGTGCATCGAGCATGCCTATGACATTCTCGGCGGCATCAACGTTTTGAAAAAGTATTTCGGCTTCTCCCGCGTCATCATCGCGGTGGAGGATAACAAGCCGGAGGCGATCAAAAAACTCAGCGCCATCGCCGACGAGGATCTGGACGCGGGCAATATCGTGCGCGTGATGACGCTGCGTTCCCGCTATCCGCAGGGCGCGGAGAAAATGATGGTGCTGTCCGCCACGGGCAGGCGCGTTCCGCCCGGCAAGCTGCCGGCGGATGTCGGCTGCATCGTGATGAACGTCGCCTCGGTCGCGTTCATTTCGCGCTATCTCAAGACCGGCAAGCCGCTGGTCAGCCGCTCGGTCACGGTGGACGGCACGGCGATTGCCGAGCCGAAGAATCTGCGCGTGCCGATCGGCACGTCGCTCTCGGATATCGTGGATTTCTGCGGCGGCTTTAAGACAGAGCCGCGCAAGATCATCTCGGGCGGTCCGATGATGGGCATTGCCGTCTGCGGCACCGATGCGCCGTTCTGCAAGCAGAATAACGCGCTGCTTGCCTTTGCGGACGAGCATGACATGGAGAAGACCGTGCGCGACTGCATCCGCTGCGGTCGCTGCGTCGAGGTCTGCCCAATGAGCCTGATGCCCACGCTGATCGAACGCTACTCGCGCGTCAAGGACACCGACGCACTCGCGAAAATGAACGTCATGACCTGCATGGAATGCGGCTCCTGCGCATTCGCCTGTCCGTCGGGTCGCCCGCTGGTGCAGTATATGCGCCTCGGCAAACAGATTCTGAAAGAAGGAGGGAACAGGGGATGAAAAAACTGCTTGTCAGCGCGTCGCCGCATATTCACAGCCCGGAGACCACAACCGGCGTGATGGGCGACGTGATCATTTCGCTGCTGCCCGCCCTTGTGATGGCGGTGGTCTGGTTCGGCAGCCGCGCGCTCGTGCTCACGGCGGTCTGCATCGGCACGGCAGTGCTTGCCGAGTGGGTCTTCCGCCGCGTGATGAAGCGCCCGAACACCCTCGGCGACCTCAGCGCGGTCGTCACCGGTCTCATCCTCGCGCTCAACCTGCCCGCCACGCTCCCGCTGTGGATGGCGGCGATCGGCAGCATCGTCGCCATCGTCGTCGTCAAGCAGATGTTCGGCGGCATCGGACAGAATTTCGTCAATCCCGCCATGACGGCGCGTATCATTTTAATGGTCTCGTTCCCCACGGCGATGGCGCGCTGGACAGCGCCGCTTGCGAGCGCATGGAGCGCGGACGCTGTCACCACGGCGACGCCGATGGCGTCCCTCGCCGCCTCGTCTGGCGGCAATCTGTCCGCCGATCTGCCCTCGCTCTGGCAGATGCTCGTCGGTTATCACGGCGGCTCGATGGGTGAGGTCTGCGCGCTGGCGCTGCTCGTCGGCGGGTTGTATCTCATCATCCGCCGCGTGATCTCCCCGATCATTCCGGCAGCCTACATCGGCACGGTTGCCGTCTGGATGCTGCTCGCAGGACACGGCGACCTCCGCTTTGTCGCCTATGAGCTGCTCGGCGGCGGTCTCCTGCTCGGCGCCTTCTTCATGGCGACCGACTATGCCACCTCGCCGATTACCGCGAAGGGCAAGTGGATCTTCGGCATCGGCTGCGGTATTATCACCTCGGTCATCCGCTTGTACGGCTCGCTGCCCGAGGGCGTGTCCTTCTCGATCATCCTGATGAACATCCTCGTCCCGCACATCGAGCGGCTGACCCTGCCGCGCGCCTTCGGTGCGGAAAAGGAAAAGAAGGAGGCGACGAAATGAAGCTGTCTCCGAAAGAAATTCTGAAGCCGGCGCTCGCCCTGCTCCTCATCTGTGCGGCGGCAACCGCGCTGCTCGCGCTGACCAACAGCGTCACCGCTGCCCGCATCGCCGAGACTGAGCGGGAAAACGCGATCGCCGCGCGCCGCACGGTCATGCCCGACGCCGCCGACTTCGGCGAAGAGCAGACCTATGACACGCTTACATATTGCAACGCGCTTGACGCGGACGGAAACACCGTCGGACGCGTCTTCACCGCTGCCGCCAAGGGCTACGGCGGTACGGTCAGCGTCATGATCGGCATTGACGCAGATGGCAAAATCACCGGCATCGAGATCCTCTCGCACAGCGAGACGCCGGGGCTGGGCGCCAACTCGACAAAGCCTGCATTCAAGAACCGTTTCGTCGGCAAATCCGGCACGCTCACCGTCAGCAAGACCTCAAACGACGGGGAAAACGTGCAGGCGATCACCGCCGCAACCATTACATCCAAAGCGGTCACAAGCGCGGTGAATGCGGCGCTTGCCGCTGATCGCGCCATCGAAGGAGGTGCATCCTGATGGCAGAAAAAAAGTCGCTCATCAAAGAATTTTCCAAGGGCATCCTTGCCGAAAACCCGGTGCTCCGCCTGGTGCTCGGCACCTGCCCGACGCTGGCGACCACGACCTCGGTCTCAAGCGCGGTCGGCATGGGCATCGCTGCGGCGGTCGTCCTGGTCTGCTCCAATGTCGTCATTTCGGCGCTGCGCAAGGTCATTCCCGAGAAGGTGCGCATCCCGGCGTATGTCGTCATCATTGCGTCCTTCGTCACAATCGTGCAGATGCTTGTCAAGGCGTTCCTGCCGTCGCTCAATGAGAGCCTCGGCGTGTATCTGCCTCTGATCGTCGTCAACTGCATCATCCTCGGCAGAGCCGAGGCGTTTGCGGGCAAGAATCCCGTCCTCGCGTCTGCGGCAGACGGGCTTGGCATGGGTGTCGGCTTCACGGCGGCGCTCTTTCTGATGAGCTCCGTGCGCGAGATCCTCGGCGCAGGCTCCTTCCTCGGTCTGAGCATTCCCGTGCTGTCCGAGAATCCGATGCTCATCTTCATCCTGCCGCCCGGCGGCTTCTTCGTCTTCGGCATTCTGATGGCGGTGGTCAATCATCTTGCCGAGAAGCGCGGCAAGCCGCGCGCCGAGCTGCGCGGCTGCGAGGCATGTCCCATGGCGGCATCCTGCACGCTCACCGCGCATGAATCCTGCGGCAAAACCGATGCAAAGGAGGCGCAGAACTGATGGAAATGACAAAAGGGCTTCTCGCTATCCTGCTCACCGCGATTCTCACGCAGAACTTCGTCCTGTCGCAGTTTCTCGGCATCTGTCCGTTTCTCGGCGTCTCGAAAAAGCTGAACACCGCGGTCGGCATGAGCGCGGCGGTCATCTTCGTCATGGCGCTGTCTACGGCGGTTACTTATCCCATCAATGGGCTGCTTGTCAAATGTGACCTCGAATATCTGCAAACCATCGTCTTCATCCTCGTAATTGCGGCGCTGGTGCAGTTTGTCGAGATTGTGCTCAAAAAGTACATGCCCGCGCTCTACAGCGCGCTCGGCATCTATCTGCCGCTGATCACCACCAACTGCGCGGTGCTCGGCGTCGTCCTGCTCAACATCGACAAGGGCTACGGCTTTGCGCAGTCGATGTTCAATTCGGTCGGCGCGGGTCTCGGCTTCATGCTGGCAATGGTCATGTTCGCAGGCGTGCGGGAACGCATGGAATCCTGCGACATTCCGAAGTTTATGCAGGGGCTGCCCATCACGCTGGTCGCGGCTTCGCTCGTCTCGGTGTCCTTCCTCGGCTTCACGGGCATCGTCGAGACGATCTTCGGTTGAGGGGGTGCGATGATGTCAGCTATTCTCATTCCCGTACTCATCGTCGCCGCCATCGGGCTTGTCGCCGGTCTCGGACTGGCGGTCGCCTCGGCGGTCTTCGCCGTCCCGGTCAATGAGACCGAGAAAAAGGTGCGCGACTGCCTGCCCGGTGCAAACTGCGGCGCCTGCGGCTACAGCGGCTGCGACGGCTACGCTGCCGCGCTTGCCGCCGATGATCAAATCGAATGTAACCTCTGTGTTCCCGGCGGCAACGATGTCGCCGCTGCCGTTGCCGGTGTGCTCGGCAGGGAAGCGGGCAAGGTCAAGCCGCAGGTCGCCGCCGTCATGTGCCGCGGCAACTGCGAAAATGTCGGCACCAAGCTCGACTATGAGGGCGTGCAGTCCTGCAAAATGGCGGCGCAGCTGTTCGGCGGACCGAAAACCTGCACCTACGGCTGCCTCGGCTTCGGCGACTGCGCGGCGGTCTGTCCCTATGAGGCGATCTTCCTCTGCGACGGCGTTGCGCGCATCAACCCGGACAAGTGCCGCGCCTGCAAGCTGTGCATCAAGACCTGTCCGCGAAATCTTATCGATCTGTTCCCGCTCGACACCACCAAGGCGGCGGTGCTGTGCCGAAACCACGATAAGGGCGCACAGACGCGCAAGGATTGCACAGCGGGCTGCATCGGCTGCATGAAGTGCGTCAAGGCATGCGAGGTCGGCGCTGTCACGGTCGAAAACTTCTGCGCCAGGGTCGATTACGACAAGTGCATCGGCTGCGGCAAATGCCACGCAGTCTGCCCCGTCGGCTGTATCGACCTGTATACGCTCCGCAAACATTTCTGAACGCAAAAAAAAATCCGAAAGCATCGCTTTCGGATTTTTTTGCGTTTACCAGGGGGCGCGCATGACGGGGAGCGGGTCGGCAGTCAGCGCTTCGCGGTCGCAGAGCGCTTCCAGCAGGCGGAGCTTGACCGCCGCATGTGCGGGATCGTCGTAAAGATTATATCGCTCGGCAGGGTCGGTCACAAGGTCATAGAGCTCGCCCCGGAAGCCGTCTGCCAGCTTTTCGGTCAGCTTATGCACCTTCGTCAGCTTGTAGCGACCGTCAAACAGCATTGTGCAGAACGCGACGACTTCGCCGTCCATATCGGTCTTGTAGTACTCGCAGCAGACGTTGTCGTGCGGGCGGCAGACCCCGGTTTTGCCGGACAGGTAAGGGTAGAGCGACTTGCCCTGCATCCCCTTGCAGGGTGGCAGACCGCAGGCGTCGAGCAGGGTGGGCGCGAGGTCAACCAGCTCGACCGGCGCATCGACGACCGCGCCGCGGCGGAAGCCGCTTTGCCAGTTGACGATCAGCGGCACATGCACATTGCCCTCATAGAAATAGCCGCCCTTGAGGTATATGCCGTGGTCGCCGAGGCTCTCGCCGTGGTCCGAATGAAAGAGAATGATCGTATTGTCGCGCTGTTCGCTCTTCCCGAGGTAATCGAGCAGCCGCCCCACCTGCACATCGATGAAGTCGATCATGGCGTAATAGGCAGCCTTGATGAGCCTGTGGTCGCGCGCGGTCATGTCATCATAGGCAAAGCTGCCCGGCTTGCCGTAAGCGCCGCGATGATCCCGCCGGACGAGCGGTGATTTGTCCGCAAGCTCGCGCGCGTCGTAATTCGGCAGCGGGAGCGTGTCGAGGAGGTCCATATAGCGTTCGAGGTATTCCGCGGGCGGATCAAACGCATGGTGCGGGGCCAACCCGTGCAGGGCGTCGCGGCACGGGCGCCCCTC
>ENA-ORIC01000844-ORIC01000844.1-human-gut-metagenome-genome-assembly--contig:-NODE-844-length-34341-cov-4.087351_pt1 | contig 34341 bp, 30 predicted proteins | sample MGYA00243023_ERZ508732 | MGnify/ENA primary metagenome ERZ508732 (study PRJEB26277, sample SAMN04329767) | human gut metagenome | biome: human-associated habitat | host: Homo sapiens | place: USA... | reverse complement strand
CAAATTGTCAAGCGCGGCGGGAGCAAGCTCCCCCCGCGCGTCTGTCAATGCAGCTTCTGTCGGGATCGGCGTCCCGCAGCCGACATGAAAAAAGGGCGACCGACGGTCGCCCTTACATATCATCCTGTTACCGGGCGCGTACCCTACCGGCTTCTGTAATGCCGGGGCACCGAACGTCTGCCCGCACGCCGCCGCAGGAGCGCACGGACGAGAAAATACACAAGCGTCAGAACGACCGCCGCGCAGACGGTACTGAGAAAGAAAACGCCGGTGGTGAAATCCTCGATCGACCGCAGGACGACCAGAAACTCGCTGCGCGGCAGCGCATTCTTGGTCACGAGATCCACGCTGCCGAGCAGCTCACCGCCGCGCGACACGCTGTAGACCCCGACGACCGTGCCCGCCTCGACCGGTGCCTCCAGTGACTCATGCTCCAGCCGCACCGTCTTGGTCAGCTCGGTGTCAACGTCGGTCGAAAGCGGCAGGTAAAGCGTGAGCGAGGACGCAGGGACAAGCGTGACATAGTCCGCCGTCGAAGACAGCGTGACCGGCAGCTCGCAGACGGCGCCGGACGCCTTGATGACCTCGATATAGCCGAAGCGCGAAAGCGCATAGCCCGCCAGCTTGGACGTGTAGGTATAGGCAAGGTTCTTGCCGTCGACCTCTGCGGCGCCGAGCACGACAATGACATAGTGCAGCGTTTCGCTGCCGACCGCGGAGGCGGCATAATAGCCGGATTCGACGGTCGAGCCCGCGTTCAGCCCCGTGATGCGCGCATCGAAATAGCCGGTCTCGGACACGCGGGAGACCAAAGCGTTCCTATTATAGATAATGCGCGCGGTTGCCTTGTTTGTCGCGGGCATCTCATACTGCACCGAGCCGGACAGCGCGGTCAGCGCCGGAATCGCATTGAACACGGCGGCAATGCGGATGGAATCCCGCGCCGTGGTGGCTGCGCCCTCGGCGTTCATGCCTGTCGGGTTCTTGTAGACGGTCGCATCCATGCCGAGCGATGCCGCCTTCGCGTTCATTCTCGCGACAAAGGCGTCTGTGCCGCCGTCCGCGGCATAGGCAAGCAGATAGGCACAGTCGTTGGCACCGCGGGTGAGCAGCCCGCCGAACAGGTCGCGGATGCTAATCGTCTCGCCGACGTAATACCCGACCTGGTTGCCGCTTGCTGCCGCGATCATGCTGTATTCCACCGTCAGCGTCTCGTCCATCCGGTCGCCGAGCACCTCATAGGCGCAGACCGCCGTCATCAGCTTGACGAGCGACGCGGGCGCAAGCAGCGCGTCGATGTTGTGCTCATAGACAAAGGTTTCGTTCTCGATATTCCAGACCGCCGCCGCACCGATGCCGGTGGCATCCGGCACGCTGTCCTCGGCGATGCCGCGGAGCGCCACCGCCTCGCCCGCCGCTGCGGCGGGCAGAATGAGACAGGCAAGGGACAGGAGAAGCGCCATGACGCGCATACAGGTTTTCACTCGATCCCCTCCCTTTCAAAATAGGCAGCTGCGGCGGCAATGTCGCGCATGACGGCGTCGCGCAGAGCGGCGACGTCCGCAAACTTTGTCTCGGCTCTGCCATGCGCATGGAAGCGCACCGTGACGGTCTTGCCGTACAGATCGCCGCTGTAATGCAGGATATGCGTCTCGAGATCGACCGCATCCCCCGCCGAAACGGTGGGGCGTGTGCCGACATTGGACACGGCGGGGTAAATCCGCCCGTCGATCTCCGCCGTGGTGTAATACACGCCGTGCGCCGGCGTGACGCAGCCGTCGGCAAAACGCTGGTTAACCGTCGGCATGCCGAGCGTGCGCCCGAGCTGCTTGCCGTGCAGTACCTCGCCGCGCAGATAATACCGATAGCCGAGCAGGACATCCGCCGTCTCCACGTCGCCCGCCGCCAGCAGGGCGCGGATGCGGGTAGAGCTGACCGGTGCGCCGCAAAGCTCCACGCAGGGCGTCACACCGCAGGCGATCCCGTGCGCGGCGCAGAGCGCGCGCAGGCGATCGGTATCGCCTGCGGCTTTCGCGCCGAAGCGATAATTATAGCCGGCAAAGACGGCAACAGCGCCGAGCTTGTCCAGCAGGATCTCCGAGACAAACGCCTCGGGCGTGAGCGCGCGCAGCTCGTCAAAGTCGCAGACGACCGCGAGGTTCACGCCGAGTGCGCGGAACTCACGGAGGCGGTCGTCAAGCGGCAGAATGCAGCCCGCGCCGTGCGGCGATGCGGAAAAAATAAGCACCGCGGTGTCTGTCCCCAGCACGGTGCTCTCTTTTTTTGCGGCGGCAACGATCGCGCGGTGCCCGACATGCACGCCGTCAAAGGTGCCGAGCGCGACGACAAGCCCCCGGGTGCTGCCCACGCCGGGTGCAAGATGTACAAAATTCACGGCTTATTCAACCCCGAGATAGTTTTTGACAAGGGTATTGAGCAGCTTGTCCCGGTCGATCCGGCGAATCAGGCTGCGCGCGCCGTTATAGTTGGTGATATAGGTCGGGTCCTCCGAGAGGATGTAGCCCACGATCTGGTTGATGGGGTCATACCCCTTTTCGCTGAGCGCGTTGTAGACTTCGGTCAGCGTTGCCTGCATTCCGTCGTCTTCAATGTCAACCTTCTTGAAGATCTGTGTCTGTTGTTTCTTGTTCATCATCATACGGCACCTGCCTTTCCGGGAGATTCTTCACTGAAAAATTCTCCATAATCTATTATAGACCAAAAACGGGGCGGTTGCAAGCCCTATTTTGCGGATTTAATGGAGTTTTAATTTTTTGCGGGGCAGAAGAAACGCTCGGCTGAGTAGCGTTTGGCTATGTAGTTTATTCAGTTAGACAAACTGGAATTTATTAGGCAAGCAGAATAAGTGCAACACCTGTGATAAGCAGAACTATACCAACAACAAACTCTATCATTCCCGCTTTCTTTGCGTATTCTTCTTTCTTCCGACCGGCTTTGAAGTCCGCCTCAAAACCGTTGATAAGATTGTATTTCTTTTTAAAGTAAATGAAGTATCCAAACAGAAGGAATGCCAATCCAAGAACTACAGCCAATACCTTTAGGAATATCATATAACCACCTCCACAAAAAATTCCGATTTGTCGATATCTTATTATACCATAAATCTTCCCGTTTTCAATCTCAATCGCGCAATTAACTATGAAAGGAACAACGCCGAGCGAGAAAGGCTCTCTACAAACTGATAACAATCAAATTTAGCCCTTTTCGTGAGTCCTAGTCCGGACACAGCATCGAAAAGGGCAAAATGGATCTATGAAACTCCGAAAAAACTCAGGGTCGAAAAAACGGGAGAAATCTCTCGAAATCTCCCGTTTTCTCGTTTTTCCTCGTTCGGATCTAAATTGACTTGTCATCATGTGACTACAGGCCAATTCAGATGCCGATTTTGTGTTAGCCAATTCAGATGCAGCGCAATGATACACTTCTCCCTTGGTGAAGCAGGGGATTGCAAGTGACCGCGATCTTCCGGGCTTGCAGAGCCATGTTTGCAAACGAGCTTATGTATTATATTACGTTCGAATCCAAGTTTCTTAGCGTTCATCCTTCCTTTCCATAAAAATAAGCCAAACGCTCGGTTCCGCAGCGTTTGGCTATGTAGTTTATTCAGTTAGGTAAATCGGAATTTATCGTCTTGTTCCATTCTTATCAAAATTCTTTTTTAATGCTATTTCTGTTGGGAGAATAGACCCAATTAAAGGAATAAGTTGAACACCACAGATAATTCCTCCTATACTCCCAACACAATCTTCATTTTTTCCAATCACTAAAAGCATGAATATTACTGTTATCGGCAACATAACCATTCCACAGACATACCAGACTTTACCACAATATTTATGAGCAAATTCCCATGTGTCTTTGTTCTTCATAGACATCGAAGTCCGATATCCAAATACTGAATTTATTTCCTTTGGAGCCTTTTTCATAAAATATCTTCCAAAACCAATCATCGTAAATGGAAGAAGCAACTCCATAATCAACATAAAAATCCAAAACCCCATTGTAAACCTCCTTTACTACAACTTCCGATTTGTCGATATCTTATTATAACATAAATCTTCCCATTTTTCAATCTATAGCGCGCATTTAACTTTGAGAAGAACACCGCCGAGCGAGAAAGGCTCTCAACAAACTGATAGCAATCAAATTTAGCCTTTTTCGTGAGTCCGAGTCCGGACACAACATCGAAAGGGGCAAAAGGGATCTATGAAACTCCGAAAAAATGCAGGGCCGAAAAAACGGGAGAAATCTCTCGAAATCTCCCGTTTTCTCGTTTTTTCTCGTCCGGATCTAAATTGACTTGTCATCATGTGATGTGTGTCCGATTTAGATGCAAAACCGTGTGTGGCCAATTTAGATGCACGCAGATTTTGCAGAGGGTAAACTATCCCCTTGGCGATGATGGGAGTTAAAAGGTTCCGCGTTCTACCGGACTTTTAACGCCATGCTTGTAACGAAGCCTATGTAATACTATCGCAAGTCATTACGAGTAAATTTGTTTAATTCTTTATAACACAAACAGCGGGTTTTTCATTATCTTCAACCGCTTTTACCCAATCCATTCCAAACAACTTACTCACTAACTTGTCTATCGAATAGAAGCGATAAACAAATGCGCCAACATATTCTGCGTTTTTACGGATATGAGAAGGAGCAAGATTCGCGGTAATATTTGCGGCAAGCTCGGCAGTCTTTCGGTTCAAGTCCGAAACAATAGTGATGCACTCTTGCAGCATCTGCTGAAGTTCATCGTATTCCTCATTCGACCAAACAGCAAAATTAGCCTTGCCGTCCTTAGCATAATGAAGATCATTCAGTACTTTTTGCCAATCCTTCGGCAAATACTCAAAGCAATCAACAGCTGTGCAAACTATGGGATCGGTCATTTGTCCTTCGAAGTGCTGTGCATTTAGTGTTTGTCTGAAATTCATGGCGATAACACTTCCGCGCCCATCACTTGCTGGGCAACCATTGTAAATACCTTGAATACCTCTTGGTAATTTATCTCCAATAACATTCTCGTTACTTCTGCCCCAAATAATACCGTGTCCGCCACCACCGTTTACAAGTGAATACGGTCCGTCTTTGGGCAATTCTCCGTAATTCCTTTCAAGATCGTTTTCGGTATCAATCAATGAATAATGTAAGCACAAAAGAAGCTTTTGCCAATGCGCGAGATTGGCGTTTGCAAATCGGTTTCCAAAGCGAGCATCGAACTCATCAGCGACAGCAATAAACTTTTGTGCGCTTTCCTGGGTAAGTTCTTTCAGTTTTCCATCAATCGCTTTTGTGCAATCAAGCGTAAAAATCGGAATGTTCGTCAGATACTTTCCATTGTTGCAAACAAGATACTGACGGTCAACGAGCAATTTGATCTCGTCCTCAAGGTAAGGGAGCGCAACCCCAAGCTCTATACTGATTTCCTGTATAGTTACTGGGCTGTAATATGCCGCGAGTAAAATATTCCCTTTGATCTTTCTTCTTTGGAAATCACGGTATTCGCGATCATCTCCTGCTTTTGTTCCCCAAAAATCAATCTCAAAAATATTGGGGCGATAGCTCTTTTCTCCATATAGTCTTTCCATATTCATACCCTCTCTGATAATCTTTCTTGCACGGAACAAATAGTACTTTACCATTTCCGTGCTGATCTGTAATTTTTTCGCTACTTCGGAACAAGAGAGATTTTCAATATAGTATAAAACAGTTGTCTCACGGTATTGCTTTGACAACAATGAGAGTTCGTGCCGAAGAAGATTTAGTTCTTCTTTTTTGACAATCTCCTCTAACACAGACTCAGATTCGTCGGCAATATTTTCGTCGAGCTCCGTTGTACGACTTGTGTCTTTTGACTTTTTACGAAGATAGTCCATATAAACATTCTCCGCAATTTCCCACATAAAGCCGTAAAAACGTTCCTCATCTTTTAGGTTTGGAGCTGATCTGACTATTGCATAAAGAATATCACTCGCAAGCCATTCTGCTTCTGCTACATTTCCGAGTCTTGTCAATGCAAAGCCAAATATCGACTTCATATTCTCCGTTATTAGTTGTTCAAGCTTTATACTATCCATTTGTTTCTCCATTTCCGTTTTCAGGCGCCTTCATACATATAGTCGTTGGAAAGATAAAACGGTTAAGATGGTTTCTTTATTTTTTGAAATAATTATATCATAAAATTAGTCTATGTGATAGTTCAAATCTGTCCAAAATGCCTTTGCATCTATGGTTTTGTAAATAATTTTTGAATGGGCAGGATTTTTGAAAGGCCTCGGAAAGTGTGTTGCGGTTCGAATTTGTCCACGGTTTTGGCTCTGTGGGGAATCTATATCAAAAAATGCATTTCGCCGGTTCGAATCCGGCTACGGGTCAAAAAACCCCGAAATGCATCTACAAAATTTCGAAAAACTTTAGGGTCGAAAAAACGGGAGAAATCTCTCGAAATCTCCCGTTTTCCCGTTTTTTCTCGCGCGGATCTAAATTGACTTGTCATCATGGCTGGGATGGCTGGGATCGAACCAGCGTAATGCGAGAGTCAAAGTCTCGTGCCTTACCACTTGGCGACATCCCACTGCACCATAGTATTGTATCACGGGGAGAGGCAGGCTGTCAATTATTTTTTTACGCACCGTGAAAATTTTCCCGTCCGTGATCAGACTTTTTAAGTTGCAATACAGCCGGCATTGTGGTAAGATAAACGCATGTACTTACGGAGGTGCCGTCATGGATGAAAATGTACTTGCCGCGCTGCCCGCGCGGCTTGTGCCGTGGTTTGCCGCGGCAAAGCGGGATCTGCCGTGGCGGCGCGACCGCGAGCCGTATCATGTGTGGGTGTCGGAGATTATGCTCCAGCAGACCCGCGTCGAGGCGGTCGTGGGGTATTACGATCGTTTTCTCAAAGCATTGCCGGACATCCGCGCGCTTGCCGACGCACCCGAGGATCAGCTGATGAAGCTGTGGGAAGGGCTCGGCTATTACAGCCGCGCGCGCAATCTGCAAAAGGCGGCGCGGCAGATCATGGAGCGGCACGGCGGCACATTCCCGCGCGACGCCGCAGACATCCGCGCACTGGCGGGCATCGGCGACTACACGGCAGGGGCGATCGGCTCGATCTGCTTTGAATACCCGACCGCTGCCGTGGACGGCAATGTGCTGCGCGTCGTTTCGCGCGTGACCGGCAGCGACGCGCCGATCGACAAGCCCGAGACCAAGAAGAAGATCGGCGTCGACCTCTCGGCGGTCTACCCCGCCGGGCACTGCGGCGACTTCACGCAGAGCCTGATGGAGCTGGGCGCAACGGTCTGCACGCCGCGCGGCGCGAGGTGCGGCGTCTGCCCGCTTGCGGACATCTGCGCGGCAAAGCGCGAGGATCGCGTGGACGCGCTGCCGGTCAAGGGCGAAAAACGCGCGCGCAAAATTGAGGAACGCACCGTCTTTTTCCTCGAATACGAGGACAAGGTCGCCATCTGCCGCCGCCCGCCGCGCGGGCTGCTCGCCTCGATGTGGCAGCTGCCGAACCTTGTCGGTAAGCTGGAGGTGCAGAGCGCGCTTGCCGCCGCTGCGGATTTCGGCGTGCAGCCGATCTCGATCGAGCGCGCGGTTGACCGCGTGCACATTTTCACGCACATCGAGTGGCAGATGACCTGCTATTATCTGCGCTGCGCCCTGCCGGCATCCGACTTTGTCTGGGCGAGTCGCGCGGAGCTGTCCGACCGCTACGCGCTCCCCACCGCGTTCCGCCAGTTTGTGGAGTGAGAACATTGCCGTGCGCGCAAACACCTCATCCGTCACGGCGACGCTGCGCCGTGCCACCTTCCCCCACTGGGGAAGGCTTGGTTAGATTGTGTATGAAGTAGTTGATGTGACGCTATCAAAACAGCAAAATTCTGCACATGGTATCGAAATAGAAGTCATCCTTTGCCTTCCCCAGTGGGGGAAGGTGCCGGGCTTGTCTCGGCGGATGAGGTGTTCACGCCGCGCAGTCGCATTCAGATGCAGATTTGACGAAATTCGGCGCGAGCCGTATTTCCATACGCCAATAAGGGTGCCCGCGCAAAGAAAAAGAGCCGCATCGCGGCTCTTTTTTGTTCTGCGCCGAAGGCACAGCCCATGCCGCCCTTTTGACGCTGCGATGTCCCGCTTTGCCGAGGGCTGCATACTTTTCTGTGCAGCAGCCGCCGGGCTGCCGCAGTCAGATGCAGATTTGTCGAAATTCGGCGCGAGCCGTATTTCCATACGGCAAGGCGAATTTCGGCAAAAGAAAACGAAAAACAAATTTATGTGGGAAACCGTTTGCGGTTTCCGACAAAAAAAGAGCTGTGCCCGCCAAGCAAGTACAGCTCTTTCTTTTTCGTTTTCGTTCTGCGCTGAATGCGACAGTCCTGAATCAGTGGGTGAGGAAGAACATCAGCACAAACAACACCGTGATGATCCAGGTGCTGACGTTGATCTCCTTGGCTCTGCCCGAGAAGAGGCGAACCGCGATGTAGGAGATCAGACCGAAGGCGATACCATAGGAAATGTTATAAGCAAACGGCATCATCGCCATCGTGAGGAATGCGGGGAGCGCGCAGAACGGATCGTTCCATTCGATGTTCTTGACGCAGCCGATCATGAGAATACCGACATAGATCAACGCAGCGGCATAGGCGCATGCGGGAATCAGCGACGCGATCGGGGACAGGAACATCGCGATGAAGAACATCGCTGCGGTCACCATTGCGGAAAGACCAGTCTTGCCGCCGACGGCAACGCCCGCGGAGGATTCGACAAAGGTCGTAACCGTGGAAGTGCCGCAGACTGCGCCCGAGCAGGTTGCAATCGCATCGGCAAGCATCGCGCGATCCATGTTCGGCACGGTCTCTTCGCCCTTCTCGTCCTTGACGAGCAGGTTGCCGCCGCGGCAGGCGCCGTACAGCGTGCCGAGCGTGTCAAACATATCGACCATGCAGAATGCCAGCGAAGTGGTGGCAAAGGTGATGACAAGGCTGCCGACCGTGTGCCCCTCGCCCGCAAGGTAGCCAGAGAAATCAAAGCCCTCGGTGAAGACCTTGCCGAAGGATTCGCTGCCGAATGCGGCAAAGGCAGCAAAGGGGTTCAGCGACTTGCCGACAAAGAAATCCGTGTAGAAGCCGGGAATCGTCAGCCCGAGCAGATAATACACGGCAGCGCCGCCGAGAATGCTCCAAAGGATCGCGCCCTTGACCTTCTTCATCGACAGGATCGCGATGGCGATCACGGCGCCGATGGTGACAAGGCGGGGCATGATGCTCTCCCAGGTTGCCGAGCCGAGCAGGTTGAAGCTTGAAATGCCGACCAGCGTTGCATCGTCATTGACGATGATGCCGGCGTCCTGCAAACCGAGGAACGCGATGAACAGACCGATGCCTGCCGGGATCGCCGTCTTGACGGCTGCGGGAATGGCATCGAAGATCAGCTTGCGCAGACCCGTGACCGTGAGCAGAATGAAGATCAGACCGTCCACAAGAACAAAGACCAAGGCGTTTGCATACGTAAAGCCAAAGCCGAAGCAGACCGTGTAAACAAAGAAAGCATTCAGTCCCATGCCGGACGCCTGCGCCAGCGGCAGGTTGGCAAGCAGACCGATCAGCACCGTGCCGATGACGGCGGACAGCGCGGTCGCAATGTACACGGCGTCAAACGAAACGCCGTCCAGGTTTGCAAACATACCGGGGTTGACCATCAGAATGTACGCCATCGCCGCGAAGGTGGTCAGTCCGGCGATGATCTCGGTACGAACCGTCGTACCATGCTTTTTCAGTTCAAACATAGCTTGTCTCCCGAAAAAAGTTGTTTGTGCCGCGCGGCACAACGCGAATATGATAGCACGCCGAAAGAAAGATGTCAAGATGCAGATGCAAAATGAGACACTTTTACAAGATATTGTGGGAAAAAGGCGGCAGACGAGGGTAAGCGATATATACAGAAATCCCGTCATCACGCAAGTGCGGCGCTGCAATGTCCCGCTTTGCCGAGGGCTGCGGATCGGATGCAGAGCAAAAAAGAGCCGCAAGAGGCACAGTAATTCGAGAAGCAACGCCGTATCGCGCCGCTTATCGGATTCGAGATTATTCTCCCAAATATGCGGTGCGGATCCGGGGATCATTCAGCAGATCCTCCGCCTTGCCGTCCATCACGATCTTACCGGTCTCGAGGACATAGGCACGGTCGGCAATGGAAAGTGCCTTCTTCGCGTTCTGCTCGACGAGCAGAACAGTGGCGCCGTCCTTGGAGACCTCCTTGATGATCTTGAAGATCTCATTGACCAACAGCGGCGACAGACCCATCGAAGGCTCATCCATCAGAATGATCTTCGGATTGGACATCAGCGCGCGCCCCATGGCAAGCATCTGCTGCTCGCCGCCGGACAGCGTGCCGGCAACCTGGTTTTTGCGCTCTTCCAAGCGCGGGAAATGCGAATACACATACTTCAGATTCTCTTCGATCTTCGCCCGCGAAGTGAGCGAAAATGCGCCGAGCATCAGATTGTCATACACGGTCAGGTGCGCAAAGACGCGGCGCCCCTCGGGGACGTGCGCCATGCCGAGCCCGACAATCTTGTGTGCGGGTGTCTTGACGAGATTTTTCCCCTCAAACTCGACGCTGCCGGACTTGGGTGTGACCAGCCCGGTGATCGTATGCAGAATGGTGGTCTTGCCAGCGCCGTTTGCGCCGATCAGCGCGATGACCTCGCCCTCGTTGACCTCAAAGGACACGCCTTTGATGGCATTGATGACACCGTAATAAACCTGCAAATCTTTTACCTGTAACATTTCATCGCCCCCTTATTCGTCCTCGCCGATATAGGCGGTGATGACACGCGGATCGTGCAGGACCTCCGCCGTCTTGCCCTTGGCAAGTTCGGTGCCGAAGTTGAGGACGGTCAGCTCCTCGCAGATACCGCCGACCAGCTTCATATCATGCTCGATCAAGAGGATCGTCATGTTGAAGTTGTCGCGGACAAAACGGATCGTGTTCATCAGCTCCGCCGTCTCGTTCGGGTTCATGCCCGCGGCAGGCTCATCCAGCAGCAGCAGCTTCGGATCGGTCGCCATGGCGCGCGCGATCTCCAGCTTGCGCTGCTTGCCGTAAGGCAGGTTGGACGCGAGCAGGTCGCGCTGCCCGTCGAGGTCAAAGACCTTGAGCAGCTCGATCGCCTTCTCGGTGACCTCTTTCTCGCACTTGCGGAATCTGCCGACGTGCAGACACGCCTCGGCGAAAGAATAGCGAATGCTGTTGCCGAGACCGAGACGGACATTGTCAAGCACGCTCATCTTGCCGAACAGGCGGATATTCTGAAACGTGCGGGCAATGCCGAGCTTGTTGATCTCAACCGGCGTCTTGCCGTTGAGGCAGACCCCGTCGAGCGTGACGGTGCCCGAGGTGGGCTGGTAAACGCCGGTCAGCATGTTGAAGACCGTCGTCTTGCCGGCACCGTTCGGTCCGATCAGACCGTACAGCTGCCCCTTTTCAATGGTGAGATTGAGGCGGTCGACCGCCTTGAGTCCGCCGAACCGGATGGACAGATCCTTGGTTTCCAGCAGTGCCATTACGCCTCACCTCCCGCTTGTTTTTTGCCGGTCTTTGCGCGGATCGAATCGCGCAGCTTTGCGCCCATTGCCTTGAGCTTTGCATTGTTGTTGATCAGCATCATCGCAATGAGGACGATTGCATAAATCAGCATTCTGTAGTCATTGAGTGCACGGAGCGCCTCGGGCAGGACATACAGGAGCGCGGTTGCGATGACGACGCCGCGCATCTTGCGCATGCCGCCGAGCACGACGAACACGAGAATCAGGATCGACAGGTTGTAGTCAAACTTGACCGCCTGCAGCGTTGCAAGGTTGTGCGAATAGAGTACGCCGGCGACACCGCCGAAGAAAGCGGACATGACAAACGCGGACATTTTGGCACGGGTGACGTTGACGCCCATCGCCTCCGCCGCAATGCGGTTGTCGCGCGATGCCATGACGGCGCGTCCCTGCTTGGAATCCATGAAATTGAGCATGATGATCATCGCGATGAACACTACGATAAAGCAGATGACAAAGGTGGAATCGCGCGGCGTGCCGGTGATGCCCTGCGCGCCCTTGATAATGTCCTTCTTCGTCTCCATATCGAAAACATGCGCCGCCTTTGCCTCGGTGCTCATCGAGACAAACGCGCCGTTTTTATCCACGGTCAGATACACATTGTTCATGACGCTCTTGATGATCTCGCCGAACGCCAGCGTGACGATTGCCAAGTAGTCACCGCGCAGACGAAGAACCGGGATGCCGATGAGGAACCCGAAGACGGCTGCAACCACGCCGCCGAGCAGGATGGCAAGCGGGAAGCGGACAAAGGTTGCCGTGATGACATCCTTGGTCAGAATGGAGAACACGCTGCCTGTGAACGCGCCGAGGCACATGAAGCCCGCTGCACCGAGGCTGAGCTCACCCGAGACGCCGACCACAAGGTTGAGCGACATTGCCGCAAGAATGTATACGCAGGTGGGGACGAGCAGACCCGTGAAGGAGCGCCCCGCCTTGCCGCTGGAAACATAGAGCTGCACTGCGGCGAAGATCACCGCAAGCATTGCGTAAGTAATGGTTCTGTCCTTTGCCTCTCTGGAAAGCAGAGGCATCCGTTTGGCAGATGCGTTTGTTTTCATGCGTGTCACCTCAAACTTTCTCGCTGATCTTCTTGCCCAAGATGCCGGTCGGCTTGACAAGCAGGACCACGATGAGCACTGCAAACACGATCGCATCCGAGAGCTGGGTGGAAATATACGCCTTGCTGAGGTTCTCGATCACGCCGAGGACGATGCCGCCGATCATCGCGCCGGGGATCGACCCGATGCCGCCGAAGACCGCCGCGGTGAACGCCTTGATGCCGGGCATTGCACCGGTATAGGGGCTGAGCTGCGTATAGGTCGAACAGAGCAGGACGCTGGCGATGCCCGCAAGCGCCGAGCCGATGGCAAAGGTGAGCGAGATCGTGGCATTGACGTTGATGCCCATGAGCTGTGCCGCGCCCTTATCCTCCGAGACGGCAAGCATTGCCTTGCCGCTCTTTGTATGGTTGACAAACAGCGAAAGTCCGATCATGATCGCAACGGAAACCAGAATGGTGACGACCGTCTCGCCGGAGACCTTCACATCGCCGAGCATAATCGCGAACGGCGGGAGCACGGACGTGGGCGTCTTTGCAGCAGAGCCGAAGACCAGCCGCGCCACGTTCTGCAGAAAATAGCTGACGCCGATCGCCGTAATCAGTACGGCAAGGGAGGTCGCGGCGCGGAGCGGCTTGTAGGCGATCTTTTCGATCGTCACGCCGAGCACCGTGCACACGAGAATCCCGAATAAAATCGTCAGCCAGGTGGGCATCCCCAGTGCCGTACCGACAACAAAGGTCATATACCCGCCGATCATGATGACATCGCCGTGTGCGAAATTCAGCATTTTCGCAATACCGTATACCATGGTATAACCGAGTGCGATCAGGGCATAGATGCTGCCGAGACTCACGCCGTTAATCAGGTAAGAGAAGAAACTGCTCATCGACTTTGCTCCTTATTGAAGATTGAACATTTTCCGGTCTGCGAAGTTGCAGATATTTTTCACAAACCGAAATAATAAAATAAAGAGGCTATTGTAATAATAGCCTCTTTATTTTAACATAAAACCATCCGAATTGCAAGTGCAAATTGAAATTCCTGCAAAGAAATGTCGAATTTACGTCCGGATCACTCGTCCATCGAGACGTAGGTACCGCCCTGGATGACCATTGCCTTCGGGGTCTTGTTCGGCTCACCGCTCTCGTCCCAGGTCATCGTACCGGTAACGCCGTCGACCGTAATCTTAGTCATTGCCGCAGTCAGTGCATCGGACAGCGCGCTGTGGTCGATCGTAGGATCGGTCACTTTCGCATATTCCAGCGCTGCCTTGATGGTGTAGATTGCATCGTAAGCGTCAGCCGCGAACTGAATCGGGGTCTCGCCGTACTTTTCTCTGTAGGCTGCGGTGAACTTCGCCGACTTTTCTTCCTTCGAGTCTGCCACATAAGGCGTCAGAAGCATAACGCCCTCTGCAAGACCCGCCTTGTCCGCCAGCTGACCGATAATGCCGTCCAAACCGTCGCAGCCGAAGTACTTGACGTTAAGCCCTGCGGTGGAAGCCTGTTCGAGGAACAGCGAAGCCTCCTGATAGTAGATCGGCAGGAAGACGAGCTCTGCGCCGCTCTCCTTGATCTTCTGAATCTGTACGCTGAAGTCGGTTGCGCTGTCCTTGGTGAACGCCTGTGCGGTTACGACTTCAATGCCCTTGGCAGTTGCTTCTGCCGCGAACTTCTCATAAATACCGTTGGAGTAAACGTCCGATACGTTGTAGAAGACGGCGACCTTGCTTGCCAGCTTGTGTTCTGCAATGTAGTCAGCGGAGCCGACGCCCTGGTTCGGGTCGCTGAAGCAGATACGGAATGCGTTGGGGTTTGCCACGCACTCAACTGCCGAACCCGAGGGGGTCAGCAGGAACATGTTGTCCTCCAGTGCAACGGCTGCAACTGCGACGCAGGGTGCGCTCGTAACCGTGCCCATCAGGACCTGCATGCCTTCGTCCATCAGCTTGTTGTAAGCGTTGACCGACTTCTCGGGGTCATGCTCATCGTCCTGGAACTTCAACTCCAGCTTGTAGCCGTTGACGCCGCCCGCTGCGTTAATCTCGTCAACTGCGATCTGTGCACCGTTCTTTACGTTGATGCCATATACGGCTGCTGCGCCGGTCAGAGGGCCGATACCGCCGATAATCAGCGTGCCCTTGGTTTCGTCAGCGCCGCCGTTTGCATCGGTGGAACCGCTGACGGCAGGATCGGTTGCCGCGGGATCGGTGCCCGCGGGCGTTTTGTCTCCGCAAGCGGTCAGCATTGCAAAGCTGAGCAGTGCCGCAAGCGCGAGAGCAATGATTCTCTTCGTCATTGTTTTGTCCTCCGTAAATTTGTTTTTTCAAAAGGTCGAAACTTGCTTCAAATGCTGCAAATATCGGCTTTTTCGTTATGATACACTTGATTTGCCCATCTGTCAAGCGGGTAATTGCACGGTGCACGTAGAAATTGAAAGCCGACAAAGCGTCCATTATGGTATATTTCAACAAAACTGCAACATTTTAAGCCGAATCTGTACAAAAAACACGCGCTATTTTCTTTTCGCTCACAATCGACGGAGTTTTTCAAGAACCGCCTCAAAATACGGCGGCAGCGGCGCTTCAAAGCGCAGGGTCTCGCCGCTCCGCGGATGGCGGAAGGTCAGACGGTATGCATGCAGGGTCTGCCCGGTGAGGAGATCGGCGTTCTGCCGTTCAAACTTCGTATGTCCGCCGCCGTAAAGCGTATCGCCGAGCAGGGGATGCCCGATGCTCGCCATGTGCACGCGGATCTGGTGCGTGCGCCCGGTCTCAAGCCGGACATCGAGCAGCGCAAAGCCGTCAAAGCGTTCGGCAACGGTATAGTGCGTGACGGCGGGGCGCCCGTCCGGGACGATCGCCATTTTCTTGCGGTCGCGCGGATTTCTGCCGATCGGGCGGTCGACCGTGCCGTGCGCATCCCTGAAATTGCCGCAGGCGACCGCCTTGTATTCACGGTCGATGCCGTGCTCCTTCAGGCTGTCCGAAAGCACCGTGTGCGCAAAGTCGTTTTTCGCCACGACGAGCAGTCCGCTCGTGTCCTTGTCGATGCGGTGCACGATGCCGGGGCGGCGTTCGCCGCCGATACCGGACAGCCGATCGCCCATGCGGTAAAGCAGGGCATTGACCAGCGTTCCGCTTTCGTTGCCGGCGGCGGGATGCACGACCATGCCCTTCGGCTTGTTGATGACGGCAAGGTCGTCGTCCTCATAGACGATCTCAATGGGGATGTCCTCGGGCAGCGTCTCGGTCTCGCGCACGGGCGGGAGCGTGACGCCGACGGCGTCTCCGGCGGCAATGCGGGTATTCTTGGCGGCGGGTCTGCCGCCAACGGTGACCGCCCCCTCGGCAAGCAGACGCGCCGCCGCCGTGCGGGTCACACCGAAGTATAAAGCGACGAAGACGTCGGCACGGGTGCCGGCGTCTTCCTCAGTCGCAATGCGGATCTCGCTCACTTTGCGGTCTCCTTTTTCTCTTTTTTGTAAGATACCAGACAGTAGATAACAAGCAGCGCCGCACCCACGCAGACCGCCGCATCCGCCACATTAAACACCCATCTCCAAAGGCTGCCGAAGATGCGCACGTCGATAAAATCGACCACATAGCCGAGCAGCACACGATCAAACATATTGCCGATGCCGCCGCCCACGATCAGCGCAAGCGAGGTGCGCAGCAGCGTCTGCTTGCCCTTGATGGTGAACATGTACACAAGGATGGCAAGGATCGCCACGGACGAGACCGTCATGAAAATCCAGCGGTGATTTGTGAGCAGCCCGAAGGACATGCCGGAATTCTCAATATAGGTGAAGTGCAGCACGCCGTCGATCACCGGCACGCTGTCGCCGGGCAGCGGAAGCGCCGCGCCGGCAATGCCGGACGCCGCCGCCGCATGGTCAAAAATGAAGTTCATCGCCCACAGCTTGGTGAGCTGATCCGCCGCGCAGATGGCGAGGATCAGAAGCAGATAAGGTGCCATCGGAGGTTCCTTTCAGTTTGCAAAATCGGTCGGGTTCTTCAGCTTGCGGTCGGCGGCGCTTTCCATCAGGCGTTTGATGTCGTCGTAGCCGTCGCCGCCGTCGTAGGTCACGCTGACCGTATCGTAGAGCTTGCGCGGCGCAGCAGTCTGCCGTTCGCCGTCCTTTTCGAGCAGCTTGCCGCCCGCAAAGGTATAGTCGTGTGCGGTATTGTCCGCATCGGCTTCCGATGCGGATGCGGGCACGGTCTCTGCCGCCGCGGGGGCAGCCGCACTTTCCGCAGGGCGCACCCGGTCGGTGCGGCGCGGGCGCGATGCAAAGATCGGCGTGTGGTCGGGCATGGAAAGCGTCTCCGCAGGCGCCGCCGTCGGCGCGGATGCCGGTGCAGCCGCCGCAGCGGGTGCCACCGTCGCGTCGGCAGGCGCCGATGCGTTGAGCGCAGCGAGCGCGCGGACGGTGTCCGCCGTGAGCCTGCGCAGTTTTTCTTCAAACTCCGCACTGCGGCGGAACAGCGCCGCAGTGCGGGCGCGCACATCCGCCGCCTCTCGCTCGGCAGCGGCAAGTGCTTCTCTGCCCCGCTTGTCGGCGGCTGCAAGGATCATCGCGGCATTCTGCCGGGCATTGCCGACGGTCTCATTTGCGCGCCGCGCCGCCTCCCGCTCGGCAGCCGAGGCGCGCTCGGCTGTCACCGCCTCTGCGGCGGCTGCGCGTACCTTTGCATCCTCCAGCATCGTCTTTGCCTGTGCCTCGGCTGCCGCGCGGACCTTCTCCGCCTCATCCTTCGCTGCGGCAAGCAGACGATACGCCTCGTTTTCGGTGCGGGTAATCTCGGCGCTGCGCCCCTCAAAAGCATCCAGCTTGGCGCGCAGCGTGCGCAGTGCCGACTCGTCCCGCTCGGCAGCGGTGCGCAGCTCGGCAACAAAGGCGTCGACTTCCTTGGTATTATAGCCGATCGCCCCCTTGTTGAAGTGGATGGATTGCAGTCTTTCGGACAGGCTCACGGTGCACACTCCTTTTCTTTCGGGTCTTTATCAGATATACTTTCGGGCGATCAGGCGGAAACGTCCCTTCCTTGTCGGGTCGGAGACGCTCTCCACCTCAAATTTACCCACGCCGCGCACGCTGAGCACATCGCCTGCGGCAACAGCGGCATCGGGGCGTGCGGCGATCTCGTAATTGTGCTCAACCTCGCCCGCGACGATCTTCTCCTTTGCCGCCTCACGCGACAGATTGCAGAGTGCGGCGACCACGCCGTCGAGCCGCGGGGAAGCGACCGTATCGGCAATCGGCTTGAACTTCCGCTCGATGCGGTAGCCCGCAGGCAGCGCGGCACGGGTCACTTTGACGCGGTCGCTTGCCACGCGCAGCTCGGTATCGAGCAGAAAGCCCGCCACGCGGCAGTCGACAAACACATAGGCGGTATATTCGTCGATCGGCGCGATGTCGCCGATCACGTCCCGCTCAAGTCCGAGCGACAGCAGGCTGCCGAGGTAGTCACGGTGCGAAAAATCGCGGAAACCGCCGCCCGCGATCTTCAGCGCGGTGATGTCCCTGAAAGCGTCCGCGCCGAGGAACTGCACCGTCGTCTCATAGAGGTCGTCGCCGTCGGCAAGCGCCGTCAGGTATTCCGGCAGGACAAACAGCTTCCGCCGCTGTGCCCCCGGCGCGCCGCCGAAAAAGAGCGTCTGCCCCGTGCGCCCCGTGCTCTCCAGCCGACGCGCGAGAAAATACTGCTCGGCAGGCGTGAGAAAGGGCGAAGAGACCGGCGCGCCGACCGCGCGGTCAAACAGCGCATCGACCCGCGCCGTGAGCATCCGGAATGCGTCGCTCTCATCCAATCGCATAGGCGTACCTCCAAAAAATTCCGATCGGCATCCAGCCGCCGCAGCGGAAAGCCGCGATAGAAAAATTCCGCACCGCAGGAAAGCTCCGACGGTGCGGCAAAATTCGCGTAGCTTATTCGGCAGCTTCTGCCTCGGCTTTTGCCGCAGCTGCCTTCTGCTTGATCTGTCCTTCGCTGACGTCCACATTCGAGGGCGTGACAACATAGGCGCTGTTGGCGACCTTCTTAATATTGCCGCCGATGGAATAGGCAACGCCGGTGAGGAAGTCGAGGATGCGGCGCGCCGCCTCCTTGTTGGTGTCCTCCAGGTTGAGCACGACCGTGCGCTTGGACAGCAGGTGATCCGCCACCTGTGCGGAATCCTCAAACAGCTGGGGCTTGACGACCTTCAGCTCGATCGAGCTGCCGCCGCCCATGATGTCATAGCCGCTGCCACCGATGGTGGACTCGTTCTCGGCAGGCATGTCGGGCGTCTCGGGCGCTTCATCATAGCCGTACTGACCGTTTGCGCCGTCGTCCTCATACATGTAGCCATTGTCATATGTATCCTTACTGAACTTGTCCTTGATATCGCCGAAAAAACTCATTTTTCGATCCTCCGCATTTATATTCTAAATATTTTCATTCTTTTCAAACGCGGCTCTGCCCACGCGGATCAGATTGGATCCCTCCGCAAGCGCCGCTTCAAAACTCCGGCTCATCCCCATAGACAGGACATGCCTATCTACATTATGAAGTTTTTTTTCGCAAATGTCAATAAAAATATGATAACTTTCTCTAAAATATTTGCGATAATCCGCCGTATCGTCGCATTTCGGCGCCATGGTCATGATGCCGCAGAGCCGGATATGCGGGAAAACTGCCAGCTTTTCGGCGAAATCCGACGCATCCTCGGGCAGAACGCCGCCCTTCTGCGCCTCCCTGCCGATATTGACCTCGATGAGACAGTCCATGACCTTTTCGTGCTTTGCCGCCTGCCGTTCGATCTCCTCGGCGAGGGGCAGGCTGTCCAGCGACTCGATCATCGAGACCTTGTCGATGATGTACTTGACCTTGTTCTTTTGCAGGCTGCCGATGAAGTGGATGTCCAGCCCGTCGCGGTTCAGGGCATCGTACTTTTCCAGCAGACTCTGCACGCGGTTTTCGCCGATCTTGTTAACCCCGAGCGCGTGCGCGTAGTTGATCTCGTCGGCGACGGCGTATTTGGTCGCCAGCAGCAGCTCGTAGGACTGCCCGTAGGGCGACGCCGCAGCCGCCGCGTCCGCGCGGGCGCGGATGGATTCGAGATTGTGCTTGATATAGGAAAAATCCTGTTGTTCGTTCATATTTCCTGCCTCAGTTGATATGCTTGTTCGGGGTCAGATCCCGTGCGCCGCTGACGATCACCTCGTCATAGCGGGCAAGACCTTTGCAGACCACATCATTATCCGGGTCGTCGTCCGCGCCGTACAGCGTGACGGGTGCACTCTCGGGATCGACATAGACATAGGCGCCGCTCTCGTCGAGCACGTCCGCCGTGCGGAAACGGATGGTGCTGCCCGCGCGCACGTACACGCCGACCTGCCCGTCCACCACGCGCAGAGCGCTTGACGGCACGCGGTAGCCCGTGACCTCGCCGTACACCGCAGACACGCGCTGCGTGCGCGCGAAGTCGAAGTCTGCCGGCATTTCCTGCGTGACGAAGACGAGCAGCACCTCGCCGTTCTCTTCGTTCTTGGCGGCAAGCGTCATCCGGATGCGCACATCGGATGCGGCGAAATCGAGCGCGTAGCTGCTGCCAACCGTAAAGCCGAGCGCGTCCTCCTTGGCGGCGGGCGCGGCGAAGTACCACTTTGCACGGCGCACGAGCCGCGCCACGGCGTTCCCCGCCGTCGGCGCTTCCGCCGCGGCGGCGCGGTACGCCGCCGGGGTCATGCTTTCGATCTTTGTATAGTCGATGCGGGTCTCATAGCCGTCGTCCGCACCGCTGTAAAAATACCCCGCCTCGGGCGCGTAAATATCGGTGCTTGTTCCCGTGATGGACGCTGCGGCGGCAGAGCGGCTGCTTTTCAGCGAAGTGAGCAGCGCCGCAGCGCCGCCATCGCCGCCGAGAATGGCGTCTCGCCGCAGCATGGAAAGCATCAGCGTCTCGGTCTCGCGGGTCGCGTCCGCAAAGCTGCCGCGCCGCGTCGCCGACGCGAGCGTGAGGAGCGACTGCCGGATTGCCGCATCGGCTTTAACACCGTCGGCAACGGTCGTGCCGCCGTTTTCCTCCGCCTCGGCAAGCAGATCGATCAGGCGGTCCGTGCCGGCGAGACTGCCGACCGCCGTGCTGTCGGCATAGCCGCTGTAGACCGCGGCGACCTTGGCGCCGAGACGCACGCGCGTGCCGTCTGCATACAGATAGCGGACCGCACCGGTCGCCGGGGACGGGATCGCAATCTCGTCGCGGACGACCGTGCCGGTGAGCGGCAGGGTCAGCTCACGGGTATACAAATCCGCCTGCACGGTCTTCATCGTCTCGGAAAACCCGCCGAAAAGATGCAGGAGAATGTAGAGAATCAGCCCGATGACCAGCGCCGCACGCAGAAGTGAAAGCCAAAAACGCGCGACAGGGTCGCGCTTTTTTTTCGGCTCACCGCCCGGCGGCGTATAGGTGACAGGCTTGTTCATGAGTAACCTCGATGATATCGTTTTTATGAGGGGATTGGCATCCGAGGCAATCCTTATCTACGCTGTTCTAATCAAGCCTTCCCAAATGGGGGGAAGGTGTCAACGGGGTTGACGGATGAGGTGTCTTAGATGGCGGTCTCTACACCTGCACGCCGCGCTCGCGGAGCAGGGCTTCGCATTCGGCGACGAGCGCATCTTGCGGCTTCAGTGTGCCGTCCTCGCTGTCGCAGTAAAGCGGCAGGACATACGGCTTTGCCGAAAACCAGGTGATCTGCCGCTTGGCGTAGCGGCGGGTCGCGGTCTTCAGCCGCGCCGTCGCGTCGGCAAGCGATTCTTCGCCGGTCAGCGCGCCGAGCAGCTCCTTGTAGCCGATGGCTGCCGCCGCCGTTGTGTTCTTCTCAAATACGCCCGCGCGCCACAGCCGCTCGGTCTCGTCGAGCAGCCCCGCGCGCAGCATTTCGTCCACGCGGCGGTCAATGCGTTTGTAGAGCAAGTCACGGTCGTGGTAATACAGCCCCACCGCAACAAGCGGGAGCGCGGGCAAAGCCGCGCGGCTCTCCCTGTCCCAGACCGACTTCGGCTTACCGCTGACCTCGTAAACTTCGAGCGCGCGGATCACGCGCCGCGTGTTGTTCTCGTGGATGACATCTGCGCTCTCTGGATCGACCGCGCGCAGATGCTCGTGCAGAGCGTGCGCGCCGACGGCGGCAAGCTCGGCTTGCAGTGCTTCACGCACTGCCGCATCGGAGGCGGTTTCTTCCGGTGCACCGCCGCGCAGCACGCTGTCGAGATACAGTCCCGTGCCGCCGCAAAAGACCGGGAGGTTTCCCCGCCCGGCAATCTCCCTTGCCGCGGCAAGCGCCGCAGGGGCGTAATCCGCCGCCGAATAAGGCGTGTCCGGCGCGCAGACATCAATCATATGATGCCGCACACGCGCCTGCTCCTCTCTCGTCGGCTTTGCCGTTCCGATGTCCATCGTGCGGTAGACCTGCATGGAATCGACCGAAACAAGCTCCCCGCCGTGCCGCTCGCAGATCGCCAGCGCAAGCGCGCTCTTGCCGCCCCCTGTGCTGCCGACCACCGCCGCCGCAGGGCTTATTTCACCAGTCCGTTTTTCTCTATCCATGCGAGCACGTCGGTGAAAAATTCTTCCTTATTGGTCTCATTGTGCAGCTCATGCCGTGCGCCGGGGTACAGCTTGATCGAGACGTTCTTCACCCCCGCCGCAAGCAGACGGTTGTAAATCTCGGTCGGCCCCTTGCCGTAGTTGCCGACGGGATCCATGTCGCCCGCGAGGAACAGGGTTGGCATATCCTTCGGATAATGCTCCGCCCATGCAGGCTTGGACACGGCGGCAAGCACCGAAAACAGCGCGTAATAGCCGTTTGCCGTGAAGATGAAATTGCGTTGCGGATCGTTTGCAAACCGCTTGCCCGCCGCCGCGTCGCGCGACAGCCAGGCAAACGCGCCCTCGTTCGGATAGCGCGAATTATAGCCCTTGAAGGACAGATTATAGAGCTGCTTTGAACGGAAGTGTCCGCCGCGCGACTTGCCGAGTGCGCCCGCAAAGAGCTGTGCCGCGCGGGTGGGGTTGTTCGTCCCCGCCGTGCCGACAAAGATCGCGCCGTCGATCGTCTCGGGATAGCGCTCCGTATAGGCGCGCGCGAGGAACGACCCCATGCTGTGCCCGAGCAGGACAAGCGGCACGCCCTTATACATCGAACGGACGATGCGGTTCAGCTTGCGCAGATCCTTCAGCAGCACTTCATAGCTGCCGCCTGCAAAATAGCCGAGGTCGCGCGCGTCCTCCGCCGTGTTGCCGTGCCCGAGATGGTCATTGCCGCAGACGACAAGTCCCGCCGCGGTCAGCCGCTCGGCCAGCAGCGCATAGTTTTCCACATAGTCGCACATGCCGTGCGAGATCTGCACAATGCCGCGCACCTCGCCGTCCGGCACATAGACATAGTACGCCACTTCGCGCTTGCCGCCGCTCGAACGCATGAAATTCATATGCATTTTCATCGGGAACACCTCAATTTCTGTTTACTTGAAGGGATTATCCAAATGCGACTCCCTCTGACGAGGAAAGCCGCACCGGTCTGTATGGGCATCGCGCATCGCGCTTTTTACAGCCTTTACAGCTCGACTTCGTGCTCGAGTATGTAGCGCAGGACTTCGGTCTCGGTCGGCACTGCGGTGATCGGTTCGCCGCCGCGCGCCGCCGCGCGGGCAAAGACCGTGGAGGCATAGCGCGCCGCGCGCACCGTCTTTGCCGAACGCAGATATTCAAGGATCATCGCGGGCACAAACAGCTCATTCAGCCGCGCATCCGCCCCCTCGACATAGGGGATATAATAGGAGAAATTGCCCTTGAACGCAAACGCGCCGCCCACCCCTGCGCGGAACATATAGGTTCCCGCATGGATGATCTTCGCCAGCGCGACCGCCGCCTCGAGATTGCTCTGCGCCGAGCGCGGCTCGATGCCGGTGTAACGCTTGGCAGCCTCTGCGCCGAGTGCAATCAGCGTGACGTCGCCGAGCGCATCAAGCGGAAAGTCGGCAGGAATATGCTCGCCGTCCGCAAAGACGGGAATCTTCTTCTCTCTTGCCAGTTCCGTGACGCGCGCCGCCGCCGAGACGGGAATCTCCAGGCTGAGCCAGACCGCATCGGGCAGCGAAGTGAATGCCTCCTCGACAAGATCGCAGTCGATCGCCTCGGACAGCACCGTGGAGCGGTAGCTGCGGCGCTCGCCGTCCGCGCGCTCCGCCGTCACGCCGAGCGGGGACGCTCCGCCGCGCACCGTCTTCACAAACCGCGTGTCCATCCCGAGGTCTTCATAAAACTTCACAAGATCGCGCCCGTACTGGTCGTCGCCGACCGCCGAGCAGAGGATCGCCTCGCCGCCGAGGCGGGTCACTGCCACGCCCGCATAACTCAGCGGACCGCCGGGCACCGTATTGCCCGTAAACGCGCCGAAACGGGTCTCCCCGTCCGCCGCAAATGCGTCTGTGTGCAGCGCAAGCTCGGTGCGCGCGCTGCCGACAAGCAGGATTCTTCTCTTCACTGTCAGACCATCCTTTCGTCCCGCGCGCCTCTATGCGCGCGTAATCCATATTAACACAATCAGTATACACCATAAAACGGATAAAATCAAGCAAATCACGGCGGGCGGGTGCGAAAGTTTTGTGAAAATTAGATTTTTTTATTGCATTTTTCGCTTTCTGTGGTATACTATAAGTAAGACAAATGCAAATCTATTGTACAGGAGTTGAATTTCATGCTTTATATCGGTAAGAAGCCCGAAAAGCCCCATGTAGGCAAAATCATTCTGGCGGTCACGGCGGCAGTCGCGGGTATCGCCGCACTGGCAATCGCCGCATACAAGCTCTATCAGAGACTGGTTCCCGCTTGCATCGACTGCGAGTGTGAGGACTTCCTTGACGATGACGATATGCCCGAGGACGGTTCGGTCGAGATCGAATGCGACGACGGCGCAAGCGAGCACGAATTTGAAGAATAAGCAAAACGGAGCGTCGGGGTTTCCCCGGCGCTCTTTTGCTGTCGTCTTATGCCTTCCCCTTGGGGGAAGGCGGCGCGTATGCGCCGGATGAGGGGCAGCCATCCGTCAGGATGCAGCGCAAAACGCGCCCGCGCAAAAAATCCTGTTGACAACGCGCAAAAAGCGTGTTAAAATCTCTACAGAATAAGAAAAGCCATGATGAAGAGAGTAGCCCTTTGCGAAAGGTCAAGCGAGTCGGGAGCGGTGGAAGCCCGATACGAGTAGCAGCCGTGTGAAAATCACTTCGGAGCGCGCCTGTGAACGCGGAGTAGCGGGCGACGGATTTCCTCCGTTATCGGGAAGGCATATGTTTGTATGCGCAAAAGGTGGTTAAACGGTCTTCCGTCCTTTTGACGGAGGACCTTCTTTTTTGCGCAAATCGAATCAGGGAGGTTCAGAGATGTATCAGAAAGTATCCACCGATCTTTCCTTCGTCAGCCGCGAAAAGGACGTGCGGCGTTTCTGGGAGGAAAATCACATTTTTGAAAAGAGCAGCGAACACCGCGCCGGCGGCAAGCCCTTCACCTTCTACGACGGTCCTCCGACGGCAAACGGCAAGCCGCATATCGGTCACGTGCTCACCCGCGTGATCAAGGACATGATCCCGCGCTATCAGACCATGAAGGGCTGCTACGTCCCCCGTAAAGCGGGCTGGGACACGCACGGTCTGCCGGTCGAGCTGGAGGTCGAGAAGATGCTCGGCATCGACGGCAAGGATCAGATCGAGGCGTACGGTCTCGAACCCTTCATCGAGCACTGCAAGGAGAGCGTTTGGAAATACAAGGGCATGTGGGAGGACTTCTCGCAGACCGTCGGCTTCTGGGCGGACATGAAGCACCCCTATGTCACCTATGAAAACACCTTCATCGAGTCCGAGTGGTGGTCGCTGAAGCAGATCTACGACCGCGGACTGCTCTACAAGGGCTTCAAGATCGTGCCCTACTGCCCGCGCTGCGGTACGCCGCTGTCCTCGCACGAGGTTGCGCAGGGCTACAAGGACGTCAAGGAGCGCTCGGCAATCGCCCGCTTCAAGGTGGTCGGCGAGGACGCCTACATTCTCGCCTGGACGACGACCCCCTGGACGCTGCCCTCCAACGTGGCGCTCTGCGTCCATCCCGATCACGACTATGTTAAGGTGAAGACCACCGACGGCTACACCTATTACCTCGCCGCAGCCTTGGCAGACACGGTGCTCGGCGCAGGCAACTACGAGGTGCTGGAGCACTTCCGCGGCACCGATCTTGAAGGCAAGGCATACGAGCCGCTCTTCGACTTTGCGGGCGACATTATCGCCGCGCAGGGCAAAAAGGCATACTATGTCGTCTGCGACCCCTATGTCACGCTGACCGACGGTACCGGCGTGGTTCACATCGCGCCCGCGTTCGGTGAAGACGACTACAAGGTCGGCAAGAAGTACGACCTGCCCTTCGTCCAGCTTGTGGACGCCAAGGGCGAAATGACCAAAGAGACCAAGTGGGCAGGCATGTTCTGCAAGGATGCGGACAAGCCCGTGCTGGTCGATCTTGAGAGCCGCGGGCTGCTCTTCTCCGCCCCCGTCTTTGAGCACAGCTACCCGCACTGCTGGCGCTGCGGCACGCCCCTGATTTACTACGCACGCGACTCCTGGTTCATCAAGATGACCGCCGTCAAGGACGATCTGATCCGCAACAACAACACGATCAACTGGATCCCCGAGAGCATCGGCAAGGGTCGTTTCGGCGACTGGCTGGAGAACGTGCAGGACTGGGGTCTCTCGCGCAACCGCTACTGGGGCACGCCGCTGCCGATCTGGGAATGCGCGTGCGGCAAGCGGCACGCCATCGGCTCGATCGCCGAGCTGAAGGAAATGAGCTCAAACTGCCCGGACAACATCGAGCTGCACCGCCCCTTCATCGACGCGGTGACCATCAAGTGCCCGGACTGCGGCGGTGAAATGCACCGCGTGCCCGAAGTCATCGACTGCTGGTATGACAGCGGCTCGATGCCCTTCGCACAGCATCATTATCCCTTTGAGAACAAGGATCTGTTTGAGGCACAGTTCCCGGCAGACTTCATCTCCGAGGCGGTCGACCAGACCCGCGGCTGGTTCTATTCCCTGCTCGCGATCTCGACCCTGATCTTCAACAAGGCGCCCTACAAGAACGTCATCGTCCTCGGTCACGTCCAGGACGAGAACGGGCAGAAGATGTCCAAGTCCAAGGGCAACGCCGTCGATCCGTTTGACGCGCTCGAAAAATACGGTGCCGACGCGATCCGCTGGTACTTCTACACCAACTCCGCGCCGTGGCTGCCGAACCGCTTCCACGACAAGGCGGTCGTCGAGGGACAACGCAAGTTCCTCGGCACACTGTGGAACACCTATGCGTTCTATGTACTCTACGCCGAGATCGACCAGTTTGACCCGACCAAGCATACGCTGAACCGCGATACCCTGTCGGTCATGGACAAGTGGCTGCTTTCGAAGCTCAATTCCACGATCAAGGCGACGGATGCCAACCTCGCCGCCTACAAGATACCCGAGGCGGCAAAGGCGCTCTCCGACTTCACGGATGAGCTGTCCAACTGGTACGTCCGCCGCTGCCGCGACCGCTACTGGGGCAGCGAAATGACGACCGACAAGGAAAACGCGTACATGACGCTCTACACGGCGCTGGTCACGCTCTCCAAGCTCGCCGCGCCGATGATCCCGTTCATGACCGAGGAGATCTATCAGAATCTCGTCCGCTCGCTTGATCCCACCGCGCCCGAGAGCATCCACCTGTGCGACTATCCCGTCGCCGATGAGACGCTCATTGACGAGACGCTGGAATACGCGATGGAAGAGGTGCTGCACATCGTCATCCTCGGCAGAGCCGCGCGCAACGCCGCCAACATCAAGAACCGTCAGCCGATCGGCAAGATGTTCATCGGCGCGCCCAAGGCGCTGGACGCCACCTTCACCGCCATCATCACGGACGAGCTGAACGTGAAGGAAGCCGAATTCACCACCGATGCGACCGCATTCCTTTCCTATAATATTAAGCCCAATCTGAAGACCGTCGGTCCGAAATACGGCAAGCAGCTCGGCGAGATCCGCTCGATGCTCGCCGCGGCGGACGGCACCACGCTCAAGCGCGAGTTGGACGCGACCGGCAAGGTCACGCTTGAGACTGCCTCCGGCAAGGTCGAGCTGACCGAGGAAGATCTGCTGATCGAGACGGTGCAGGGCGGCAGATATGTTTCGCTCACCGAGGGTGGCGTGACCGTCGCGCTGGACACCCGGCTTGACGACGCGCTGATCGAAGAGGGCTTCGTCCGCGAGATCATCTCCAAGGTGCAGACCATGCGCAAGGAAGCCGGCTTTGACGTGACCGACCACATCACGCTCTATGAGGAAGGCAGTGAAAAGCTGCGCGCGATCATCGACAGCCATGCTGCCGAGATCAGGACCGCCGTGCTCTGCGACCTGATCGTCTTCGGCGTGGTTGAGGGCTATACCAAGGAGTGGGACATCAACGGCGAGTCCGTCACGCTGGCAGTCAAGAAAGACGGTGCAAAATAAACCACATTTATTCCCTAAAATAAACTTTCTCGACACTTTTTTAGGCAAGTGACTTGTAATTTTCAGCTGAAACGCGAAAAACTTCTCGGAATCTTCATATTATTGTCACATTCGGGTTGTACAATAAAATCGCAGTAAACTAAAATGCACTTTACAGAAGAACATTTTGATCACGGTATGGAGGTTTTACAATGAACGTGCTGAAAGTTTCGTCCAAATCTAACGCCAATTCGGTTGCCGGCGCGCTTGCCGCCGCCATCCGCGACTTTTCCGAGGCTGAGCTCCAGGCGGTCGGTGCAGGCGCCGTCAACCAGAGCGTCAAGGCGATCGCCATCGCATCCGGCTTTCTCGCGCCGAGCGGGATGCTGCTCTTTGCGCAGCCGTCCTTTGAGGCGATCGAGATCGACGGCGAAGAGCGCACGGCGATCCGTTTCAAGGTCACCTCGCAGAAAATCTGACCTGTTTCGCACGTGCTTTGCAGAATATTGAATCATTTACAATTATTTTGTAAAAAAGCCTTGACAAACCAATACGGTGATGTTAGAATCGAATCGAAAAGTGAACTTTTCACAAATTTTTATACCAACAGGAGGAAACAAACATGAAATCGACCGGAATCGTCAGAAAGATCGACGGGCTTGGCAGAATCGTCCTTCCCATCGAGCTGCGTAAGTACATGGACATCCACACGGGTGACGACATTGAGATCTTCGTCGAGGGCGGCACCATCGTGCTCTCCAAGTACACCCCTGCCTGCCTCTTCTGCGGCGGCAGAGACGGCGTTGCAGAATATCAGGAAAAGAACATCTGCAAGGCTTGCCGTCAGAAGATTGCAAAGATCAAATAAGAGATTTTATATTTGCAAAGACCGCTCCGCCATTTCGCGGAGCGGTCTTTTGTCGTCTTCGGCGTCCGACGGCTCCATTTGCGCGAACGAATGCAGGCAAGCGGTCTTTTTCAAGTTTGGTTTTTGGAAAATTGTCTGAAAATATAAAACTCTTGTGAAAAATCTTTTGATTTTCTAATTGTTTTTCACAGATGACATGCTATAATGGATTTAGAAATTGTGCAAAGAGCACATGTCTTGAAAAAACGGAGGGTTTTACGTATGAAAAAAGTTATGTGTTTGCTTCTGTCCGTTCTGATGGTTGCGGGCGCATTGTCGCTGTCCGCCTTTGCGGCAAGCGATGCGGTTGCATTTATGAACTTCGCTACCGGTAATGACAGCAATTCAGGCACGTCTGCTGATGCTCCGAAGAAGAGCTTCGGCACGGCCTCCGGAAGCGGCGTCGTCAGCCTGCTCACCAACGGCGGCACACTGGTCGTCACCGGCAAAGCATACATCGGTCTCGCAAATTTTGAGTTTCCCGCGATGCCCGAAGAGCTGGTAGTCACCTCGAATTACGGCGGCGTGGACTACAAAAATCCCACACCCGAGACCAACCCCGACTGTGCCTTCAAAATGCAGTCCGGCGCAACGCTGACCATCAACAGTGACGTCCGCTTTGACGACATCATCCTCTTCCAGGAGGGCGCGCAGAACACCATCCTTGTCAAAGCAGGCACGACGCTCATCATGACCGACAAGGTCGTCATGATGACGAAAGAGGGCAATGACTACCACTTCCGCATCGTGATCGAGCCCGGCGCAACCGCGATCCTCAGCGAGGAAGTACAGAACACGATGACGATCGAGAACAACGGTACGCTCGAAACCTATCCGTCCTCGACGCCCGCATCGAAGTTCAACCCCACTCGCACCTATGAGAACCAGTTTACGGACGTTCCGGAAAATGCGTGGTTCTACAGCTATGTCAAGACCGCATATGAGTACGGTCTGGCAAGCGGCACGAGCGCTGCCGGCTTCTCGCCCGACGGCACCTTCACGGTTGCACAGGCACTGACCGCAGCGGTCAACATCCACAAGGCATACACCGGAAATACGGTTCGCGCGGCGGCACAGGGCGAGGCATGGTACACGCCCTATGTGGAATACTGCGTGGCAAACGGCATTATCAAAGACGGTCAGTTCACCGACTACAACAAGAACATCACCCGCGGCGATATGGCAATCGTCTTTGCAAACATTCTGCCCGACAGCGAGTATGCGGCGATCCGCACCTACACCCTCTCCGACATGAACGACACGCTTCCCTCCGCGGCGGCGGTCAAGAAGCTCGCAGAGGCAGGTATCGTCGGCGGCTCGGGCGGTCAGTACAAGCCGAACGACCCCATCAAGCGCTCCGAGGCATGCGTCATCTTCACGAGAATCGCAGTTGCATCCATGCGCGACAGCTAGGCAAACTGAACAGGTTTCACAAGAGAAGTCCCTTCGGGGACTTCTTTTTTTGCCTGCCGCTTTTTCGGGCATATCTCTTTACTTTTGCATGAAACTTTGCTATAATTTATAAAATAGGATGATTATCGCATTGTTTCCGCGCGGCACTGCCGCGGAAAGGAGAAAACATGCAACAGAAGAATAAAAACACGCGCCCCGGGCTGCCGATCGTCATTGTAATTCTCGGCACGCTCTCGCTCGTTCTGTTCTTTGTGCTCACAAAGACAAATGTGCTGCCGGGCGCCGTATGTCTTGCGCTCTCGCTGCTCGTTTTTCTGGCGGCGAGCGGCGCATATGCGTATCTCTCCCGCGATGCGGGGCGCGATGTCGAAGCAAAGTTCGGGCGCTCGCTCGGGCAGATCATGCTGGAGATCGTCATCAAGATGCGCCTGCCCATGGTCATCTGCGACACCGCAGGCAAGATCATCTGGCGCAACCGTGCCTTCGGCGAGGCGACCGAGACCATCGGCTCTGTCATGGGCGTGGGGCTGGACACCATCTCCACCGTCTCGCTGGACGCCCTCTCCGAGGATGTGCCCTGCGACGCCGAGCTGTGCGACCGCCTCTATCGGGTGGACGCCTTCGGCTTCAAGACCGATGAGAAAAACTACTGGTTTCTCGTCTGGAACGACCGCACCGAGTATGAGCGGCTCACCGGGATGGTGGAGAGCGAACGCAGCGTCATCGCCTACATCCTCATTGACAACCTTGACGAGCTCTCCCGCCATGTACAGGACTTCGGCAGCGAGGTCAACGACATCGCCGGGATTCTGCGCGACTTTGCCGCAGAGCTGGACGGCGTGCTGCGTGAGTACGACCGCAACAAATATCTGCTCATCACCAACCGCGCGGGTCTGAACCGCTGCATTGCAAACAGCTTTTCCGTGCTCGACCGTGTGCGCGAGGTGCACATCGGCGACATGGGACTGCCGATCACCATCTCCATGGGCATCTCGGACGTGGGTGCAACGCTCCGCGACCGCGAGGCGGGCGCGCGTGAAGCGCTCGGCATGGCGCTGGCACGCGGCGGCGATCAGGCGGTCTACAAAAATGACGACGGGCTGCGTTTTTACGGCGGCATGACCCGCCCCGTGCAGAAGCGCTCGAGCGTTGCCGCCAAGGTGCGCTCCTGTGAGCTGGTCGCGCATATCTCGCGCGCGTCGAGTGTCCTGATCATGGGGCACAGCGGCGCGGATCAGGACTGCTTCGGCGCAGCGGTCGGCATTGCACGGCTTGCGATGTTCTGCTTTGTCAAGCCCTACATCATCGTGGACAAGACCGATCCGAACACGCAGAATTTCCTTGCAAAATTCAAAGGCATCCCCGAATACGGCGACACCTTTGTGACGGCGGATGACGCGCAGGAGCTGATCGCCAGCGACACCCTGCTTGTCATCGTGGACGTCAACAACGTCGACCACATGCTTGCCCCCGGCATCGCTCTGAGCGTGAACGACGCGATCATCATCGACCATCACCGCAAGACGGCGCCGAAGACGCAGCGTGAATGGATCGCCGAATATATCGAGCCGTCCGCCTCCAGCGCATCCGAGCTGGTTGCGGAGATGCTCGAGCAATCCATCAGCGAAGGGCTGCTGCTCCGCGAGGAGGCGGACGCCCTGCTCGGCGGTATCCTGCTCGACACCAAGCAGTTTACCCGCTCCACCGGTACCCGCACGCTGAACGCCGCAATCTACCTGCGCAGCGCGGGCGCCAGCGTCTACGAATCCGCCTGCGAGCTGAAGAGCGATTTCGGCGAATTCCGCAAGCAGTCGAAGATTCTCTCCGATCTTGTGATTTACCGCGGGCGCTTTGCCATCGCGAAGGATGAGGACGACGGCGCGCCGAGCGACCGCATCGCGGCGGCGAAGGCGGCGGAGAGCCTGCTCTCCATCAAGGGCGTGGACGCCGCATTTGCGCTGATCCGCATCGGCGGCGAAACGCATATTTCCGCGCGCTCGACCGCAGCGGTCAGCGTACAGCTCATTCTCGAAAAAATGGGCGGCGGCGGGCATCTGGACAGTGCCGGCGCACGCTCCGCAGACCCGATGCTCACCGTGCTGGAGCAGCTGAAGGCGGCAATCGACGCCTACCTCGAGGAAAACAATTCGCAGACAAGCACGGACATCTGACAAAATTCACCCCCGGCATACCCGGAAGAAAGGACATACCATGAAAGTAATTCTCTTGAAAGACGTAAAAGGCAGCGGCAAGACGGGCGCGGTCGTCGAGGTTTCCGACGGCTTCGCGCGCAACTTCCTGATCCCGAAGGGACTGGCAAAGGCGGCGGACGCCTCGGCGCTCAACGACCTGAAAAACAAGGAGGCAGCCCGCCTGCACAAAATTGAAGTGGACAAGGCAGAGGCGCGCGAGATGGCGGACAAGCTCACCGGCATCCTCGTGAAGATCGAGGCGGCAAGCGGCGCCGACGGCAGACTTTACGGCAGCATCACCTCGCAGCACGTTGCCGACGCGCTGAAGGCGCAGGGCGGCGTGGACATCGACAAGCGCAAGATCGTCCTGCCCGATCCGATCAAGGCATATGGCAAGTTTGAGATCCCGGTCAAGCTCTACGCGAGCGAGATCATGGGCAAGATCAATCTGATCGTCACCGACAAATAAACGGCAGTCGCCGAAAGGAGAATGGCTTTGAACGGCGATTTTACCCGAAAGATGCCCGTCTCGATCGAGGCGGAGCAATCGGTTCTCGGCTCGATTCTCATCAATCCCGAGAGCTTTGACAAGATCGCATCGCTCATCACCGCAGACGACTTCTATCTCGAAGAGCACCGGAACATCTTTGAGACCATGAAGGAGCTGTACAAGAAGAACCGCGAGATCGACCCCGTGACGCTGATCGACGCGCTGGTGCGCGAGGGCGTCTATGACAAGGCGGGCGGCACCGAATACATCAAGGTGATCGCCAAGACCGTGCCGACGGCGGCGAACATCGTGGACTATGCGAAGATCGTCAAGGACAAGAGCACGCTGCGCGCGATGATCTCGGTCTGCGAGAGCATCTCGGAGGAAGCCTACACCGAGGCTGGTGAGGTCGAGTACCTCTTAAACGCCGCGGAGCAGCGCATCTTTGAGATCGCCGAGCGGCGCGAATCCAAGAACTTTGAGAAGATCAGCGACATCGTGCCGCGCGTCTACGCAAACCTCGAACTGATCTCCAAGGACAAGAGTGCGCTCAAGGGCACGCCGACCGGCTTTTCCGGGCTGGACCGGGTGCTGGTCGGCATGGGCGAGAGCGACCTTGTGCTGATCGGCGCGCGCCCCGGCATGGGCAAGACCTCGTTTGCCCTGAACATCGGCACCAACGTGGCAAAATCCACGAAGAAAGCCGTCTGCATTTTCTCGCTGGAAATGTCGTCGGACCAGCTGGTCACGCGTATACTTTCCAGTGAAGCAATGGTCGAAAGCAACGCGCTGCGCAGCGGCAACCTCTCCGAGGAGGACTGGACCAAGCTGGCGCATGCGGCGGCGGAGATCGCCGAATGCGATATCCTGATCGACGACACCACGGGGCAGACCATCACCGCCATGAAGGCGAAGCTGCGTCGCGTGAAAAACCTCGGGCTTGTCATCATCGACTACCTGCAGCTGATGCAGAGTGACCGCAAGATCGACAACCGCGTGCAGGAGGTCGCCGACATCTCGCGCAACCTCAAGATCATGGCAAAAGAGCTGAACGTGCCGATCATCTGCTGCGCGCAGCTCTCGCGCGGACCC
>ENA-ORIC01000822-ORIC01000822.1-human-gut-metagenome-genome-assembly--contig:-NODE-822-length-35159-cov-4.145060_pt1 | contig 35159 bp, 33 predicted proteins | sample MGYA00243023_ERZ508732 | MGnify/ENA primary metagenome ERZ508732 (study PRJEB26277, sample SAMN04329767) | human gut metagenome | biome: human-associated habitat | host: Homo sapiens | place: USA... | reverse complement strand
CCGGCAGTCTGACCTAGTGCGCCCTGTGCGGACTGAAACGGGCAGAATCTATCATATTTGCCATCGTTTCGCATCACCGATTTGCTTTATTGTGGTTGTGCGGTGTTGCCTTGAGTGAGAATGTAAAAGTCAACGAGATCGGCATTCCTCTCGAAACCGATCTCGAAGGGTATGTGGAGATCGAGAAAAAGGTCGCGAAATACTACTCGATCCCCGTGCTCGACCTGTTTTCAATAAGCGGCCTTCAGCCGAAGGTACAGACAATCCGCGAAAGGTTCATGCCAGACGGTCTTCACCCGAACGACGACGGGCACAGGATCATAGCCGACAGACTTGTCGGATTTCTGAAAACTCTGTAAAAACGAAGAAAGAAAAAAGACAGCGCCGGGGCTGAGTCTCGGCGCTGCCTTAATTTGTCGCGTCACGGAATCCTGACGCGTCCGGTTGAGTTATTCGTTTACACGTTTTTTTGTGGGTCGGACCGCCGCACTTACTTGTTCAGTTCGTCGAGCTTCGTCTTGATAGCGTCTTCATAAGATGCCACGACCGACGCGACCGAGTCGCTGCCATCCATCATGACGTTCTTTACCGCGACCTCAAGATCACTTCCGACATTGTAGATCGTCGGCAGATCAGGCACGATCGAGTTTATCAGTATGTCGAGCATCTCAATCGAATCCTCGTTGCGGAGGTTCTTCTGCTCGAGAGTCACCTTGCGGAAGACGCCCCATACGTCCTTATAGCTGAGATATGCCAGAGCGTCCGAGATCTCGGCGACCTTGCCAGGATCGGAGACAGTCACAGGAATCGAGAGGCAGGGAGTGCCGTAGAAGGGCTTGCCGATGTAGTTCTCCTGATTTTCGTCGTACTTCGGCAGCGGGAGCAGACCGAAGGAATAATCCTTGTCGCGCATACGGTTGGTCTTCGAGACCTCGGCGATCATCATGAGCGAACGCTCGTGCTCGAAGGTGTAGACATAATGCCCCGGATCGTCGTCGCCGACCGAAGCCCGCTTGTACTGCGCCGCGCCGTCGTTTTCGGTGAACACATTGACGATCTTGCTGATCACCGAGTAATAGCGGGAAGTTCCGGCGGTGAATACGAGCTTGCCGTCCTTCGACTCAATGGTGCGCTCGCCCGCGCAGGTGACGATGTGCTGAGGATGGTCTATCGCGATGCCGTAGACACAGTGCCCGTCGGTGTTCCAGGTGAACGAGTCGTCTCCGTTCAGCGAAGCGGCGGATTTCATGTAAGTACCGATCGCGTCGAGCGTCCACTTTCCGTCCCGGACGAGCTGGTACGGCAGATCGAGTCCGAGCTTCTCGCCGATCGTCTCGTTGTAGTAGACGGACCAGACCGAGTCGATTATCATGAGCTGAGCGTAGCTTGCCGCCGACCAGAGCTTGCCGTTCACGACACTCGGGTCGTTGTAGCTGGATAGCCACCATTCGCGGTCGAGCTTCAGCCCGTCGAGGTCAAGCAGGTTGTTGAGATAACCCTCGGAGGAGAGAGTGTTCAGGTTACGCGCCGGAACGAAGATCACGTCGTAGGTGTCGTCGCCGGCTAAGATTGCTTTCTGAGCCTCGGCGATGACCTCGTTATCGACGCCCTTGTTCGTTTCGACGAATTTGACGCCGGTCTTGTCCTCAAGTGCGCGGCAGCGGTTGTACTCGGCGTCGTTGAGCATGTCGCCGTTTGATACACCGGGATCGATCTTCGCGTGCATCGAGTAGATATCGTCGGCGTTAAGCACGCGGAATTCCTTGCCGTCCCAGCGCGGGAAGACATATTCCTCCTCGACGGGCGCGGACGTGGTCTGGGAGTCGGTAGTGTCGTTTGTTTTTGTCTCGCCGTCCGTTTCACCGCAGGCGGTCGGAAGTATCAGAGCGAGCAGGAGAGCCAGGGATAATAGTCTTTTTTTCATAAAGGGCAGTTCCTTTCTGTTATTATTTACTTGATATTTTACCATAACTGTGTTATAATGTAAATGGCAAATCATAACGCATTTCTGCCAAATTCTATAAAAGGACAGGAGTCAGACATGGAGAGTTATTACGAGGCGCACAACGATAAACATACATACTCAATAGCATGGATTCAGAAAGAGGAAAGAGTGCCGCCTCACTTTCACAACGCGCTCGAGTTCGTCGGAGTCGCCGTGGGCTGCCTTGACGTGATGGTCGACGGACGAAAACGGACGATCGGAGAGGGAGAGATAATGATCGCCGGGAGCATGTCGCCGCACTCGATCCAATCGTTGTGTCCCGGAAAATACTACTGCGTGCAGCTGCCGCGGGATCTCGCGGTCGAGTGGAACTCGCTCCTCGCCGACAAAACCTTTTCAGACATCTCGATAAGGGACAGTCATGGTATGCTCGCGCTTATGGACATCGCCGTTCAGACCAGCGAATCAGGGCTGTTCGAGAAATACAGCGAGGCGTGGGCAACCGAGCTGCGGCTCATTATCTCGGCGCTGACCGGAATGGTCATCGGAAGTACTGGGCTTGTGCCGCGGCACTCGATGACCGACCTGACCGCCCGTGCCGTCGAGCTCATAGATCGGCGCTACCACGGGAAGCTCAGGCTCTCGGACATCTCAAGGGAGCTGCTTTGTTCGTCGCAGGCTCTGTCGCTGCAATTTCGCGACGTGATGGGGATAAGCATAATCGACTACATAAACACGCTTCGGGTAAATGAGTTCAGGCGTCTGTTGAACGACAAGGACGTGAGCCTTGAGGAAGCGGTCGAGAGAGCGGGATTCCAGAGTATGCGGACGGCGTACAGATGTTATAAGGCAGTGTACGGCTCTACTCCCCGTTCAAAATGACTTTGAGTCCGGGGCTATGTTCAGAACCCTAAATTGATTATCGTGCCGGTATGTGTTCTCCGCCGGCTTTTTCACTGTCAATCAATCGTTGAAATTATCAAGAAATTATGCTTGACTTGACTATCTGAATGACGTATAATAGTTACAGGTGATGAAGATGCGAAGGAAACTTGAAGATCGTTACAATACCGAGCTCATCGGCGAGATAATGCACATTGCGCAGGGTAACGAACAATTCTCGATAGACTTCTTTGACAAGAAGGGCGGGGCGTGGAAGCGCCGCCTGCACTACCACGATTTCTACGAGCTCGAGTTCGTGATTTCGGGCAGCGCCGCGAATGTCATAAACGGCATGCGCTTCGAGCTCTCGCGCGGGATGATGTTTCTCATCCGCCCGACCGACGTCCACCGCTATGAGATCGAACCCGGCGAGGAGATAAGCGTCTGCACGGTGCGCTTCACAAGCGCGATGCTTGACCGGAATATTGTCGCGGCGCTCGCGGGCAGCTCGCCGCTGATAGCCGACTTTTCGGACAGCTATGATTTTCTGAAAGCGCTGTTTGACGAGACCCGGCGGGAATATCTCGAACGCGGGGAGTTCTCGTACATCCTGCTCTCGGGAGTCTGCGAGCGGCTGGCTGTAATGCTCTGTCGGAAAACCCCGAACACAATCCCGAGCTCGGTCAACCGGATCGCGGCGGCGGCTGTTGGTCTTATAAATATCGGATATTCCGGACGGTTGACGGTGCAGAGCGCGGCAAATGAGCTCGGCGTCTCGCCGAACTATCTCGGAAAGGTCTTCAGCGAGAGCATGAATATGACTTTTGTCGGGTATCTGCGCCGTGTGCGGCTGAACTACGCGCTGAATCGCATCATCAACACCGACGACACCTTGCAGCGCATCGCGCTCGAAAGCGGATTCTCGGCGCAGAGCGTCTTCACACGCGAATTCCGCAAATACTATGGAAGATCGCCGACCGAAATACGCGCCGACAGAAAAACTGTGGAAACAGTCTGAAAATAAATTATCAGACAAAACTGTAAGTCTGTACGAAAGGAACAGGTATAAAAATGAACGGACTATGGACAAAAGAGGCGGCATGGAGCTGGTACAACAAACGCCCTTGGATACGCGGATGCAACTTCATGTCGAGCGACTGCGCGAACCGGATAGACCAGTGGCAGGAGTTCGGCTTTGAGGAGCGCTTCGAGACGACAAAGCGCGAGATTGAGCTCGCCGAGTCAATCGGCTTCAACTCATTCAGACTGATTCTCGAGTTCGAGGTCTGGGACAAGGAGCACGACGGCTTCATGAAACGCCTCGACCGATATCTCGCCTGCATGTATGAGCACGGAATCACGGCGATGATAGTGCTCGCGAACGACTGCTCGGTTCCGAAGTCGCTCTACAAACCGCCGGTTATGGGTCCGCAGAGCTATGACATCGGCTACCACGGCGGACGCAAGGCGTCTCCGCACCGCGCCTACGATGGCTACGACGAGCGCTGGCATATCCTCGACGACCCCGACACGGCGCTTAAATACCAGGAATTCGTCCGCGAGATCATCACGACCTACGCTCACGACCCACGGGTCATCGTCTGGAATATCTTCAACGAGCCGGGCAACGGACGCGGCGCGAAGTGTGTGCCGCACATGGAGAAGTTCTTTGAGATCGCATGGACCATCTCTCCTGACCAGCCGCTCTGCGCCGACGTGTGGACCGGAATGACCGGCGGTCACGCGAAAAGCGAGGCTGAACAGCGCGCGCTCGAGCTCTCGGATGTAATCAGCTTCCACAACTACGGAAGTTATGTCGGAAACATCGACCTGATCGAGCAGCTGAAGCTTACAGACCGACCGCTCTTCGCCACCGAGTGGCTGCACAGGATATTCAACAACACGGTCTATGAGACCTATCCGCTGCTCTATCTTGAGAAGATCGGCAGCTATAACTGGGGCTTTGTCGCCGGAAAGTACCAGACCTACGAGCCCTGGGAGAGCATCTGGGCGACGATTGAGAAGAGCGGCGGAAAGGATTACGACATCACAAAGTGGCAGCACGATCTGTTCCGCCCGAGCCTCAGACCCTACGACCCGAAGGAGATCGAGCTGATAAAGCGCTACAATGAGAAAGCCGACGCGAGATTCAAATCGGGGCTCGACAAGAAGCTGTTCGGAAAATGAGTCAAAAAAACCGCTTATCGGTCTGACAAGCGGTTTTTTTCCGGGATACACTGATTTATTCAGGTTTTCGCGGAAAATTGTCTTAAATTCCGGAAAACCGCTGCATCTTGCTATTGCAATTTCCGAATTTATAATTTTCCCGACAGGAGTTGCCAAAGAGCTGACCGTTAAAAGCACCGGGTAAAGCTTCCGAGCGCAATATTATTCTTCCCCGGTCAGCAGCGCAATAATCTTCTTATTCTCGGATATTGCCTGAGCTTCGCGCTTTGCGTACCACGAGGCGAAATCTGACGACTTCGACTCGAGTATGTTCCAGATCGGGAAAGCGAACCCTACGTTGTTCACCATTCCGAAGTCGATGACTATGTTTCTGGTTACAAGGTCAAGCATCTCCTGGGAATCGGTGTCGCGCATATACTTGCCCTTGAGCGCGTCCTCATAGATGGCGGGACGGACATCCGTATAGCTCAGAGCCGCGAGCGCCTCTGTCATAAGTCCGACAAACTCGTACTTTTCCTCCGGAAGGCTCGCCGGAATAACCACAAGGTCTGAACTGCCCTGTATCAGCGTACGATAGTTCTCCTGAGCCTCGTCAAATTTCGGCGCCGGGATAAGACCGTACTCATCCTTCATATCACGCATGATATTCATATCGGCGACATAGCCGTTATAGAAGAGACTGTGTCCCTCCGTGAACAGCTTGCAGAAATCAAGCTCCTTGTCTATGCCTGCAAAAAGCGTGTCCCCGCTCTCTATGCAGAGCTTGTACAGCTTCTCGATGATGGTCACCATCTTCGGCGTGTTCAGCGCGAGGGTCGGGATTCCGTCATCTCCGGTCTTCATTATCGGCTGGTCGCAGGACGGGAGGAAAATGCTCGTCGATCCGCTTGTCGTTATGAAGCCCCAGAGATCATTCTCATCCATATTATTGTCGCCGTTAAGGTCGCTCGTTACCGGCATCGCGAATTCAGCGAGCTTATCGAGTGTCCATTTCCCCTCACGTATGAGCGCGTAAATGTCCGGTATTTGATATTTTTCGGCTATCGTCTTGTTGAAGTACATGACATGGTTCGAGCAGATCACCATGTAGGTCGGTATATCGTTCTGGCCGATGAAGGTTTTTCCCTTGACTGTCAGATTCTCGCGCGCCGCCTGATTCCACCACGGCTTTGTCATGTCGAGATACGGAATCTTGTTAAGGTCGGTGAGTACCCCGCGCTTCGCGAGCCCGCCGGACTGTGTGACGTGAACAGCCGCGAACTGGAACTCATCATCCCCGGCAAGCACCGTATTTGAAAAAGTTGCGATATAATCGGCTTCCGCGCACTCGCGCCACTCGATATCAGCGCCGAAGTATTCGGAAACAGCGAGATTCCGTTTGTAGATCGCGTCGTTGACGACCTCGCCGTTCATGGATTCCGGGGCTATCTGATTGATATCCGCCTTGTTCACCGGCCGCGCCATGACGGTGTAGGTCATACCGGAAAAATCGCGCCTTTCAAAGTTCTCGATGAGCGCGGTGGTCACCTCGGGCGTTGTGTCGTCAGTCGACGCGTTCGACGGCTGATCATCCCCGCCGGATGTCTGTCCGCAGGAGACAAGACCCATTATAAGAGCGAGAATAAGCACAGATGCTTTTGTGTGTTTCATTGCTATATGTTCCTTTCCGTGATTCGGTACAACCATTATAACATAAAGCCCGGGAGGTTAATATAACAAATTGGAACAATATTTTATATAAAATGGCTTGATTTATACCGTTATATGTGATATAATGGTTACGGGAGATGATAACAGATGCCAGATGGAATCATAACATACATGATAAACCGTGATGGACGCGCCGCCAGAACTGTTGTACCCGAGGACGCGCACAAATGGTATGAGTTTGTCTATTACATCAGCTGTCACGGAGAACTCACCCTGAAGGACGAAAAATATGAAATAAAACCCGGCAGGTACACGCTGATCCGCCCGCACACAAGACACAGTGAGAGACACGACGAGAACGGAATAGTCTTCTTCACAGTTTTTTCCTGCGACAGTGATCTTCCGGACATCATCGCCGATGATGGAGACGGGAGACTCGGTGCCATCTGCGAAAAGGTATTTTACGAGCACAGCTCGGCAGACAGATATTCGTCGGAACTGTCGCTCATCGCGCTCCGGGAGCTGATACTGAATGTCCTGCGGCTGAACGACTATGGCGAGACGGCCGTTTATACCGAAAAGGCGGCGGTATATATCAAGACGCATTTCATGGAGAATATAGACCTCATCTCACTCGCGCGGACGGGAAACTACAGCTATGACTATTTCCGTCACACGTTCAAGAAAAAATACGGAATGTCGCCGAAGAAATATCAGGTGGAATGCCGCCTGAGGCACGCCGCTGGAATGCTCATGAACACCGACTACAACTGCACCGAAATCGCGAGGCTGTGCGGCTTCTCGAACAGCGTCCAGTTCTCGGCGATGTTCGGCGAACGCTTCGGAATGACGCCGACCAAGTGGCGAAAAGCAAAACCGGAATAATTCTTTTTTAATCAAGGTAAAATAATCATGTTCAGAAAAATCAGAAGAAGTAAGAAAGAAATCAGCGCGGAAGCGGCGGAAGCGCTTCTGCAAAAAAGCCGCCGAGGCGTCCTCGCGGTCAACGGAGACGACGGATATCCGTACGCGGTCCCGATAAATTATCTCTATGACGCCGCCGCGAAAAAAATCTGCTTTCACGGTGCGCGCGCGGGTCACAAGTTCGATTCGATAAAAGCCTGCGACAAGGTGTGCTTCACAGTCTACGGAAACGAAACCATAAAGGATCTCCCGTGGGTGCCGTATGTGCAGAGTGCCGTCGTGTTCGGCAGGTGTCACATTGTGGAAGACATGTCGGCGGCGGCAGAGCTGCTGAGAAGACTGGCGGCGAAATACTACCCGGACGAGCAGACCATCAGCGAGGAAATCGCGCACGCCGGAGCCGCCGCGCAGGTCTTCGAGATAGAGATCGAACATCTCACCGGCAAAGAGATACAGGAGCGGTAAATCTGAGTTACCGCGAAAAGCCGCCCTCGAGAACAATGAGCTTGTTCGAGATATTCCGCACCGCGGGCAGCTTTTCGAGTAACCTGTAGATCGGAGCGAATTCCGCCATTCCCTCGGTCAGGCTGTGCTCCTCCGCAAACCTGAATCCATTGAGCATCCCGGCGAGAACCTTTCCGTTCTTCACACCCCACGTGAATTTCGCGTGGCTGCCCTCTATTGACTTTTCCTTGAACCTTTTGGCGACAAGCGGGTTCATCGTCTCAACGAAAACGGTCGCCTTCCCGAACCTGCGGGCGATAACATCAAAGATCCTCTTCACGTCCGGCTCGGTGAGATACATGGTGAGCCCCTCGATGATGACGAGCGCCGGCGTGCCGGTCTCCCTGACGCATTCTCCCCAGTCGTCCATAGCGGACATGGCAATACAGGAGATTTCTCCGTCCTCCGGCATCATCCTCTCCCGCACCGCGATTGTCTCCGGCAGGTCGAGGTTGTACCAGTGAGAGAATCCCTTCACGCGATAGCACCTTGTGTCGAGCCCGCAGGCGATATTGACGATGACCGCGCCGGGATTTTTATCAAGCCACGACTTTGTCATCCGGTCAAGGACGATGGTGCGCGCGATGACCCCGTCGTGCATCGCGCGGTCATTGTCGGCGAGCGAGAAGTCATAATCGAGTCTGTCTATAATCTTCTCCGCCATACCGTCGTGTACGGCGCCGCGGGTGCGGCTCTCTTTGGCTCTCGCGTATATGGTCTGGAGCATGGTTTCCGGAACTCCCGTCAGATTTATCTTTTCCATTATTTCTCTTCCTCCGTATCATGTGGTTAGACCGTGCTAACCGATTGGCCTTTGAAAAGCCGCGGCAAGCGGCTTTTTATATTTTTATAATTATATAATAGCAGAAAACCGGCGCGATGTCAAGTACAATGAGTGAAAGTTATCCGCAAACGGCGCGATTTTTTACGTTCAGACGCTTCTCGCGGCGCGTGCCGATTCCTGCGCCGCCATTCTGCGGTTCCAGCTTATGAAGCCGTAGATGTCGTTCGCGAGGAAGGCGGCGAAGCAACCTGTCATGGCGAGACAGCTGATGTCGCTCATGGCGGCGTATGTCCAGAGGATTATGAGGACGATATCGTTTGCGGCGTAGGCTATCGCGTAGTACGGGCTGCGGCACCATGTGAGGTATGACGCGATGAAGCTTGTGGCGACCGAGACAGTGCTGACGACGAGATTCGCGGCGCCAAGCCATCCGAGAATGAACCAGAAGGCACCGGTCACTATGACGGTGAATACGATCATTATGACGGCGCGGGGCTTTGTGAGTTTCGCGGCTTCGACTTCGTGCGCTCCGGCGTCGGAGGGATGCTTCAGCCAGGTGAAGACGGCGAGGGCAGCCATCGGGGCGGTCATGCAGAGGTAGGTGATCATTTCGCCGTAGTAGCGGAAGCCGAAGGAGATTATTCCGTAGAAGACGCTGAAGACGACGGTGAGTATCTGTCCGACGACGTTGCCTTTGGCGATGAATATGAGTGATGTGACACCGATGAGCGACGCCGCGGTGGAGATCGGCTCCACTCCGCCGAGAGCGGAGCAGAGGATGATGACAGCGACAGATGAGAGCCAGAGCGAGATTTCGAATTTTGTGAGAGAGCGGAAGAGAGTTTTTATTTTCATAAATATATAAAGTTTACGGGAGGAGAGGGGGGTGCCGGGGGGGGGGGGGGGGGGGAGGGGCGAGCCCCCCCCCCCCCCCCCCCCCCCCCCCGGCTTACAAGCGTTTACAGCTCCACGAGTCCTGAATCCACGGAGTGTTTGACTCTGTCCCTGACTTCCGCGAGTTTGGCGTCGTTGAAGCTGTCGAGGGTGCCGACGAGGTAGCCGGTTATGCGGCGGATGCGTTCGAATTTGCCTTTGCCGTCGGCTTCGGTTCTGTGGCAGCGTGGGCATTCGTTGCCGATTATGCCGGTGTAGCCGCAGACGGGGTCGCGGTCTACGGGGTGGTTGATTGAGCCGTAGCCGACTCCGGATTCTTTCATGCGGCGGATTACGGCTTCGAAGGCGTCGAGGTTTTCGAGGGGGTCGCCGTCGAGTTCTACATAGGTGATGTGACCGCCGTTGGTGAGTTCGTGATACGGCGCCTCGAGTTTTATCTTTTCCGCCGCCGTGATCGGGAAGTACACAGGGATGTGGAAGGAGTTGGTGTAGTATTCGCGGTCGGTTACGCCTTCAATGATTCCGTATTTCTTTTTGTCTATGCGGACGAATCTGCCGGAGAGACCTTCGGCGGGAGTGCCTATTACCGAGAAGTTGAGACCGTGTTTGCGGGAGGCTTCGTCGGCGCGGCGGCGGATGTGACCGATTATTTCGAGTCCGAGGTTCTGCGCGTCGGCGGATTCGCCGTGGTGCTTGCCGATGAGGGCTTTGAGGCATTCGGCGAGACCTATGAAGCCGATTGTAAGGGTTCCGTGCTTCAGCACTTCGCCGACTTTGTCGTCGATTCCAAGTTTATCCGAGTCAAGCCAGATGCCCTGCCCCATCAGGAACGGGTAGTTTCTGACGGTCTTTTCGCCCTGTATTTTGAAGCGGTCGAGGAGCTGATCGATGACGAGCGCGATCTTGCGGTCGAGCTCTTCGAAGAACCAGTCGACATTGCCCTTCGCGCGGATGCCGATTCTCGGGAGGTTGATCGACGTGAACGAGAGGTTTCCTCTGCCGTAGGTTATTTCCTTGGTCGGGTCGTAGACGTTCGCCATTACTCTGGTGCGGCAGCCCATGTAGGCGACTTCGGTCTCCGGATGGCCTTCTTTGTAATACTTCAGATTGTACGGCGCGTCGACGAACGAGAAGTTCGGGAAGAGGCGCTTCGCGGAGACGCGGCAGGCGAGCTTGAACAGATCGTAGTTCGGGTCGCCGGGGTTGTAGTTCACGCCCTCCTTGACCTTGAAGATCTGTATCGGGAAGATCGGAGTCTCGCCGTTTCCAAGCCCGGCGTCGGTCGCCATGAGTATGCTCTTCATGACAAGTCTGCCCTCGGCGCTCGTGTCCATGCCATAGTTCAGCGAGCTGAATGGTATCTGCGCGCCGGCGCGGGAGTGCATCGTGTTGAGGTTGTGTATCAGCGCTTCCATCGCCTGATAGGTCGCGCGCTCGGTCTCCTTGACGGTATAGCGGCGGACGTCGTCTACCGCGCGCTTTGCGATCTCCTCGCCGTACTTTTTCGCTATGATGTCCTCGACAGAGCGCGAGAAAATAATGTCCTCCGCGAGAGCCGGCTCCTTGCCGGTCTTTTCCCTGACTTCGACAAGAATGTCAGACGCGTCCTTCTCGGAGTCGGCGTCGCCGCACATCATGTCGAGAGCCTTCTCAAGGTTCTTCCTGTAAAGCTTCGCGTAGGTGAGCGTCACTCCCGGAGCCATTCCGTACTCGAAGTTAGGTATCGACTGACCGCCGTGCTGGTCGTTCTGGTTCGACTGGATAGCGATGCAGGCAAGCGCCGAGTAGCTCTGGATATCCTTCGGCTCCCTGAGAAAACCGTGACCGGTAGAGAATCCGCCCTTGAACAGCTTGATGATATCTATCTGACAGCAAGTTGTCGTGAGGGTCAGGAAATCCAGATCATGTATATGTATGTCCCCCTCGATATGCGCCTTGGCGTGGTCCGGGTCGAGTACATACATCTCATAGAACTGCTTCGCGCCCTCCGAGCCGTATTTGAGCATCGTGCCCATAGCGGTGTCGGCGTCTATGTTCGCGTTCTCGCGCTTGATGTCCGAGTCCTTCGCGGATTTGAAGGTCAGGTCCTCATAGGTCTTCATCAGCTTCGAGTTCATCTCGCGGACTCTGGTGCGCTCGGCGCGATAGAGTATGTATTCCTTCGCGGTGCGGGCGTGACCGCGCTTCACAAGGACCTTTTCGACTGTGTCCTGTATCTGTTCGACTGTCGGCTTGCAGTCAATTCCGCAGTTCTTTTCGAGCTGGTTCGCGACCTCGCAGGCGATGTCCATCGCGGTGTTGTAGTCGTGTCCGCCGGCGGCTTCGGCTGCCTTGAAGACTGCCTTCGCGATCTTTTCGATATTGAACGGCGCTTCTCTTCCGTCGCGCTTGATTATCTTTGTTATCATTGCGTCGTACTCCTTTTGTGATGATGTATGTTGAATACCATATGGTGACCTCTGATCTGAAAAGCGCAAAGCTCATCAGGCGCGTCCGGAACACAGGTTCGCCAATCATGGTAAAACGCTGTATATAGTGTCGCGTTTTCCACAGGCACACTATATGTAGTGTCGTCGGTGCGGGTGCGGTGATAATATTATAAATCAAATCCGCCGAAAAGTCAATTGGCATTCTCACCGATTTTTGACTGAGATAATTATGCAATTATCATATCAGAGGTTGTAGCGCTCGGAAAAAGAGCATTTGTGACACAAAAAAGACCGCCGCTTACTTTTTCCCACGACGGTCATCCTGATTACTTTGAAGAACCCCTGATTATTCAGTCTGTTCCTGAGTCTACGGGATCATCTCCCGGTCAGATGCAGTTCTTTCATCAGGGCGTTCTGGAGCACCTGCGAAAAGTTGATCCCAGCCGCCTCCGCCCTGTAATTCAGCCATGAAGGGAGAGTACAATTCTTTCTGACGGCACGCATATCATTTTTAAGTCTGTACTCCGTGAAGTCGACATCGACAAGCGTCACGATGTCAGCGTCACTTTTTCTGACCTCGGAAATGTCGGACGGAACAGGCAGCGCCTTCCTGTCATCCTCCATATCAATTCCCATTAGACCGATCGCGTCCCGCGCCATCTCAATAGCTTCCGTGAGATCCTCCCCCTGAGTTCCGGTATCGAAATCAGGAATATATACAGAATAACCGTCAACACCGGGAGTCAGGACTATCGGATAAGAGTTTTTCATCGTGTTTATCCTCCAATTCAGTTTCACGTTTCACTTGAGTCCGCGTCTTCTGATAATCGCCTTGGCAAGATTCTCATTTATCTCGCTGTGACGCGGTATCGTTTCCGCTTCTTTTCCGTTGGAATAGATATCATGACTGCCGCCGTTTCGTTTCAGACGCCAGCCATTTCTTTCAAGCAGTTTTATCAGGTCAGTCCGCTTCACTCAAAAATCACCGCCTCACTTTTATTATACGCATTCCATGCGCGTTTGTAAACGATATCCGGCAAACAATATGTAAATTTTCTTTCAGACAGACTAAAACCGATTTATTCATCTGCCACAATTCTCTCAGAATTCACGCCTTTTGGAAACTTCACAGTAAACATACTCCCTTCCCCCGGCACGCTCTCAAGTTTAATCTCAGCTCCGTGATACTGCGCGGCGTGCTTCACGATCGACAGTCCGAGACCGGTCCCGCCTGATTGCTTCGAGTGGCTCTTGTCGACGCGATAGAAGCGCTCGAAGATACGTCCCTGATGCTCCGGCGGGATTCCGATTCCCGTGTCCTTCACGATGAGCTTTGCTCCGTCATCGTCGGTGAGCGTCGTTATATCGACCCGCCCGCCATCCTCGTTGTAGCGTATCGCGTTGTCGCAGAGATTGTAGACGATCTCATAAAGAAGTCTGCGCACGCCAAAGACCGTCGTCCCGCCTCCATGCACCTCGAGCGTGACATTCTTCGCCTTTGCCGACTCGGAAAGGGTTCCGACCGCTTCCTCGGCGAGCGCGTGGATGTCCGTATCCTCGCGCGGCAGGTCAACTCCCTCGTCGAGCTGTGAGAGCCTGATAATATCCTCTATGAGCGTGACAAGCCTTGCCGCCTCGCGCCTTATGTGACCTATGAACCGCGGCATATCCTCCGGCTTCACGAAACCGTTCTCGATGAGCTCCGCGCTGCCGATTATCGTCTGGAGCGGTGTCTTGAGCTCATGCGAAACGTTCGCGGTGAACTCGCGGCGGTTCCTCTCGGCGAAGGCGCTGTCGGTCACGTCGAAGGCGAGTATGACCGCGCCGACGACCTTTCCGCCCGACTCGATGCGGCTTATGTCAAAGCGTCTGACACGCCCGTCCTTCTCGTTCTCGACAGACGCTTTTCCGTCGCGCATGGCTTTTCCGACGGCTTCGCTCATGACGCGCTCGCGGTCGATCGTCAGAAAATCCTTACCGCGGCAGTCGTCGCAGCCGAATACCTTTTTCGCCGCCGGGTTGATGCTGAGGACGATCCCGCGGTCGTTCAGCAGAACAAGTCCCTCGTTCATGCTTCCGGTTATCTGGTCGAACTCATCCGTCCGGCGCTTCAGCTCCGCAAGCTGCTCGTTTATCTTGTGGTTCTGCCTGTTTATCCGCGCGAGGAAGGGCGCGAGCTCCTCGTAAGCGTCGTTGTCGAGCGGATGGTCGAGATCTATCTTCCCGAGCGGGTTCACGATCCGCTTCGACATCCCGGACGCGAGGAACGCCGACAGGATGAACGCGAGAACGAATATCACGATCATAGGGTGGAGCATTCCGAGCGCCAGCGCCAGAACGCTCGCACAGCTCTCGGATATGCGGAGCACCGAGCCGTCCTCGAGCTTCTTCGCGATATAATCGGTCGTCTCGGTAAGCGTCGACGAATATCTCGAGCACTCGCCATAGCCGGTCTCGATAGCCTCCTTGAATTCCTCGCGGTCGGAGTGATTCTCCAGCGACCTGGAATCGCTCTTCGTGTCATAGATCACCGAACCGTCGGAGGCTATCCAGGTGAGCCTGCTGTCCGACTGACCGAGCGATTCGAGGTATCCCCTGCCGCTCATCGTCACCGCCGAGGCGGCAAGCCCCAGCTCGTCAGAGAGCTGTCTCTTCTGTATCCCGGACGAATACTCGTACATGACGCCGAAGATGACGGCGAGCGCGAGCAGCATGACCGCCGTCGCGGCGAAAAGTATCGATCGGAAGATCCTGTGTGTCATCGGGCTGTCCTTTCTGTTCTGTCTTTACTGTTGTTTCTCAAAGCGGTATCCGACGCCGCGGACGGTGTCTATGCGCTCGCCGTATTTTCCGAGCTTCTGCCTGAGAGTTCTTATGTGCATATCAACCGTCCGCGTCTCTCCGCAGTAGTCCATCCCCCAGACGTCCGAAAAGAGCCGGTCGCGCGTGAACGCCATTCCCGGATGCTGCATAAAAAGCCTCAGGAGCTCGTACTCCTTGTACGTGAGCTCGATTCTCTCCCCGTCCGCCGTCACGATATGCTCGTCGAGGTTGATCTCAAGTCCGCCTGAGCGCAGGACGTTCGCCTCGCTCTTCGGGCGGCAGCGGCGCAGAACCGCCTTCACCCTCGAGACCATCTCCATCATACCGAACGGCTTCACGAGATAGTCGTCCGCGCCGATGTCGAGGCTCTTTATCTTGTCGTATTCGGTGCCCTTCGCGGTCGCCATGATGACGGCTATATCGGCGGTGTCTGGCGACGCCTTGAGCTTCTTGAGTATTTCGACGCCGTCGGTTCCGGGCAGCATCACGTCAAGTATCACGAGCTCGGGCTTCTTTTTCTTAACAGCGGCGAAAAATTCCGATCCGTCGCCGAAGCCCTCCGCCTCGAAGCCGGTTGATGTCAGCGCGTACACCTCTATGTCGCGGATGCTCGCGTCGTCTTCCACACAGTAGATCATTGATGTTCTTTCCTTTCTGTCAGTTATTCGGACGATCGTTACAGATCGACCAGATATACCTGTCCGGAGGCGGGAGTGTCCCGTCTCCGGAGATATCAGTCATGAAGTTCCTTGTGCTCGCCGGTGACCGAGAACTCGACCCACTCGGCGATGTTCGTCGCGTGGTCGCCGATACGCTCGAAATACTTCGCGATCATCAGAAGATCGAGCGCGTACTCGCCGTCCTCGGGACTCTCCGCGATCATTTTTATAAGCTCTTTCTTCACCCTGTCAAAATAGTCGTCGACAATGTCGTCGTGGGCTATGACGGACTCGGCGAGCTTCATGTCGCGCTTTACGTAAGCGTCGACGCTCTCGGTCACCATGTTTATCGCGGATTTCGCCATCGCGCCGATGTATTCGCACTTGTCCGCGCGGTGCTGTCCGAGATAGGTTATTATCTCGGCGATATCCGACGCCTGGTCGCCGATTCTCTCCATGTCGGTTATCATCTTGAGCGCCGCGGAGATCTGTCTCAGGTCTTTCGCGACCGGCTGCTGCTGGAGGAGTAGCTTCAGGCACATCGACTCGATCCCGCGCTCCATGTGGTCGATCTCACTGTCGACCGGCGAGACCTTCGCCGCGAGACAGGTGTCCCCGGTCATGAGCGCCTTTGCGGCGATGGCGATAGCCTCCTCGCAGAGAGCGCCCATAGCGATGAGCTCGCGGTTGAGCTCCGCCAGCTGCTCGTCGAAATGACTTCTCATCTTTAAGTCTTTCCTTTCATTAATTACATCTCTGTCCATTTTGGAGCCGGTTTTGCAGAGCAAAATCGTTGTCGGAAGACAACGAAGGTTCCAAAATGCTTTGGAAAGAAAGATTTATCTTTCTTTCCTTTAACCAAATCTTCCGGTGATATAATCCTCTGTGCGCTGATCGTCCGGCTTCGAGAACATCTTCTCGGTGTCCCCGTACTCGACAAGCTCGCCGAGAAGGAAGAACGCCGTCCTGTCGGATATTCTCACCGCCTGCTGCATATTGTGCGTGACGATGATTATCGTGTATTTTTCTTTCAGATCGCTCGCCAGCTCCTCTATCTTCAATGTGGAGATCGGGTCAAGCGCGCTCGTCGGCTCGTCCATCAGCAGAACCTGCGGCTCGACCGCCAGAGCGCGGGCTATGCAGAGCCTCTGCTGCTGTCCTCCCGAGAGCCCGAGAGCGTTCTTTTTCAGCCTGTCCTTCACCTCGTCCCATATAGCGGCGCCCTTCAGGGAATTCTCGACTATCTCGTCGAGCTTCGCGCGGTTGGTGACGCCATGCGTGCGGGGACCGTAGGCTATGTTGTCGTAGATGCTCATCGGGAACGGATTCGGCTTCTGGAAGACCATTCCGACCTCCCGCCGCAGCTCGTTCACGTCCACCGACGGGTCGAAGATGTTCTCGCCGCGGTATTTCACCTCTCCGGTGATTTTCACGCCCGGAACAAGGTCGTTCATCCGGTCGAGGGTTTTCAGAAATGTCGACTTTCCGCATCCGGAGGGACCGATAAGCGCGGTTATGCTTTTTTCGGGGATATTTATATTGACGTTTTTAAGAGCCTTAGTGTTCCCGTACCAGAGACAGAGATCCTTTACCGTGATAATGTCGCTCATATGCTTTTCCTCTTTCTGAAATATTTTCCGACGAGAGACGCCGCGAGGTTTATGAGAACCGTGAGTATCATGAGTATCGCCGCGATCGCGAACGCCACCTCAAACTCACCCTGCTCCTTCGCGTAGAAGTAGAGTGCGACCGTGAGCGTCGCGCCGGAGCTCGACATCGCGTCAAAGAATCCACCGAGAACGTGCGCGAACCCCGCCGTGAAGAGCAGAGCCGCCGACTCTCCGAGAATACGTCCGACCGCGAGTATGCAGCCGGTGACGATACCGTCAACGCAGCCCGGGAGCACGACAGTGCGTATAACTCTCCACTTCCCGGCGCCGAGACCGAAAGCGCCCTCACGGTAGCTCTGCGGAACGGTCTTGAGGCTCTCCTCGGTCGTCCGCATTATAGTCGGGAGGTTCATTATGACGAGCGTCAGCGCGCCCGCCATGAGAGAGGTCGCCATACCGAGAAACTGGCAGAAGAACAGCATTCCGACAAGACCGTAGATTATCGACGGAATGCCGGAGAGCGTCTCCGCCGCGTATTCTATCACGGCGACGATCTTCTTGTTCCTCGCGTACTCAGTGAGGTAGACCGCCGCCCCGACGCCGAGCGGAAGGACTATCACAAGGGACGTTATCACGATATACAGCGTATTGAGTATATCCGGCAGTATGCCGATGTCGCCGGTCAGATAGCTCGGTTTTGTGGACAGGAGCTTCCACGTGATGTTCGGAAGTCCCTTGTACATGACGTAACCGATCATGAAAACGACGAGCGCCGCGCAGATGAGCGCCGCCGCGCGCATAAGTATGTTCATCGCCGTCATATAAGCGCGACGGCGTTTTGAAAGTTTTGCTCTCAGCATATGAAGTCCTCCCTTTTAAGAACGGTTCCCGCGCTTCAGGAAGAAGTTCAGCGCGGCGTTTATAAGCATTATGAAGAGGAACAGCACGAGCGCTATCGAGAACAGCGCCTGTCTCTGGAGACCGCCCGAATACGACATCTCGCTCGCCACCGCGGTCGTCAGGAATCTGACGCTCCCGAAGAGCGACGGCATATTCGGCACGTTGCCGGAGACCATCATGACCGCCATTGCCTCGCCGATCGCGCGTCCGACGCCCATGACGACCGCCGCCGCGATTCCGCTCTTCGCCGCCGGAACCGAGACCCTGAAGCAGGTCTCGACAGGCGTCGCGCCGAGCGCGAGCGACGCGTCCTCGTATTCCTTCGGTACCGCGTCGAGCGCGGTCATCGACACCTTGATGATGGACGGAAGTATCATTATCGCGAGGACTATGACAGCCGCGAGAAGGCTCGCGCCGTCCGGCACTCCGAATAGCTTTCTTATCCCCGGAACGAGGATAAGCATTCCGACAAGGCCGTAAACGACCGAAGGTATACCGGCGAGCAGGCTGACCGCCGACTCCATTACGCTCCTGACCTTCGCGGGCGCGAATTTTGCGAGATAGACCGCCGCGAAGAAGCCTATCGGAACGCCGATAAGTATCGCTCCGCCGGTTCCCCATATACTCGTGAGGATGAACGGCAGTATGCCGAACGAGGGCTCCGCCGCGGTCGACGCCCATTTCTTTCCGAACAAGAATTTCACAAGCCCGATCTCGTGTATCGCCGGTATTCCTGAGATCACGAGATAAACCGTGATAAGCAGCACGCATCCGACGGTTATGAGCCCGAGCACGAGAAATATTCCGTGGATGATATCCTCAAACAGCCTTTTGCGGTCGACGCCGCGTCGTCCGTCTTTTTTGTTTTCACTTACAGTCGTCATCTTCAACTCTTCCTCACCGCTCCTGCCGGTCTCGTTTTCACTGACAAAAGACCGGGACCGCCCGGTCACGGCGGTCCCGGGCAGTATCTTTCCGGACTTTTCCGAAATTTGTTTTTCCATCAGCCGTTAGCCGCAACAGCGCCAGCCGCGGAGATTATGCCGGCCGCGTCCTTCGAGGTCGCGTAGTCGAAGAACTTCTGAGCCGCGTCAGAGAGCGTGGTTCCGGTCTTCGTGACAAGCACGAACGGACGCTGGACAACGTAGCTGCCGTCCTTGACGGTTGCCTCAGCAGGAGTCACGCCGCCGACCTTGAGCGCTTTGACGGTGTCCTTGACAGCCGCGAGAGACGCGTAGCCTATCGCGTTCGGGTTCTGTGAAACGGTCGTGATGACGTCGCCGGTGGAAGTAAGCTCCTGACGATACTTGCAGGAGTCCTTGGTGTTCGTGATCGACTCGAAGCCGTCACGCGTGCCGCTTCCGGCTTCACGTCCGATGAGAACGATCTCGCCGGAGCCGCCGCCGACCTCGGACCAGTCGGTGATCTCACCGGTGTAGATCTTCGCTATCTGGTCAAGGGTGAGATCCTCGACCTTGTTTTCATTGTTGACGATGATCGCGATGCCGTCGTAAGCGAGGACAGTCTCGGTGAGACCTCCCGCCTTCTCGTCGTCCTTGAGCGCGCGGCTCGAGAGACCTATGTCGCAGCGTCCCTCGGACACAGCGGAGATTCCGGAACCGGAGCCGGTCGGGTTATATGTAAAGGTCACGCCCTTGTTCTGTTCCATGAAAGACTCGCCGAGAGCGCCGATGACCTTTTCCATCGACGTCGAGCCGTCGGTCGAGACGGTTCCGGTGGTCTTCTCCGAGCAGCCTATGGCGGAGAGCGCCGTGACAGACGCCATGAGTGCGAGCGCGATTATGTTTCTGATTTTCATTTTGAAGTATCTCCTTCATTTTCTGATTTTTTATTTGCCTTATCTGTGGTACATCTATATCATACCGTAGGCGTGTAAAATGAAAAAGGCTCACTATGTAAAATCGATGTCAAATCGCGAAAAGCCCGTAATACAGGGAAAAAATGACCGTAACCCCGGAAGGCTCAGCGTCCGGAAAACTCCACTTTACATTTCCACAGACAACTGTCCACAGGATAACGGTCATGTTTTCAGATCATATTTCGCCCCATCGGGGTTCGGAAGCGCTCTCGTCCCCCGCCGCGAGTATCTCCCGCACGGCGTCCGGAATATGCGCTACGGTGTCGCCGGACAGCATCGATACCGCGGATATATTCTCCTGAGCGAGCTCTCCCGCGCGGCCGTTCAGATACGCTCCCGCCGCGACGCCGAGCGTCAGGTCCTCGTCCTTCACATATCCGCAGATACCGGCGAGTATGCCCGAGAGCACGTCCCCGCTCCCCGCGGTTGACATTCCCGTGCAGCCGCGGTCGACGATATAGGTTGACTTTCCGTCGGTGATAACGGTAGCCGCGCCCTTGAGCAGAAGGATGACATTGTTCTCTTCCGCGAAGCGTTTCGCCGCTCCAGGAATGTCATAGCGGAACTCCTCAAACTTTATCCCGGAAATCCGCTCGAACTCCTTCGGATGCGGGGTAAGGATGACGCGGCAGGCGGCTTTTTTCAGCTTTTCCCCGTCCATCCCCGCGAGAGTGTTAAGTCCGTCGGCGTCGATGATGAGCCGTCCGTCATATTTTGTCAGCGCGTAGTCTATGAGCTTCGCGACCTCATCGCTCCGCCCCATGCCCATGCCTATCGCCGCCGCCCTCGTGTGCGAGAGGAGCTTTGCGGCGGTGTCCTCGTTGAAGACATATTTCCCGTCTCTGTCATCAAGCGGGAACAGTGTGCTCTCGAGAATATACGGCAGTACGGCGTCCGAAAGACTCTTCGGAACCGCAAGCTTCGCCACCCCGGCGCCGGAGCGCAGGGCGGACAGCGACAGGTTCGCGAGCTTGGCGGCGCCGCTGTATTCGGGCGAGCCGCCGATCAGGGCGACGTAGCCGAAATCGCCTTTGTTCGTGTTGTGCTCTTCCCTTACGAAAAGCCGCTTTATCGCCGGGGCGTCGATAAGCCTTGCCGGTTCGTCGAGGAGGTCTATTCCAATGTCGCAGTTCACGAGCTTTTTTATATAGTCCTTGGCATAGTTCATGTACAGACCGCTCTTGCGGCAGCCTATCGACACCGTGAGATCGGAGCGGACCACCTCGCCGTCCGCGATGCCGCTGTCTCCTCCGAGACCGCTGTTGATGTCGACCGAGATTATATAAGCGCCGCTTTCGTTTATCTTTCTGATCGCCGTGAGATACGGTTCCTTCGGCGCGCCTTTGAAGCCGGTGCCGAATATGCAGTCGACGACAGTCCCGAAGCGTCCGGGAGTCAATTCATCTATATTCCGCGTCATTTTCGTTCCGAGACCGATCGCCGCGTCGAGAAAAGGTCTGCTTGTCTCCGTGACCTTGTCTGACAGGGCGAATATGACGCAGTCGATGTCGGCGAGGTTCAGGAGGGAGGCGAGCGCGTATCCGTCGCCGCCGTTGTTTCCGGGTCCGCAAATGACCGCCACGGGCGGCTTCCAGAGGTTCAGCTTTCTGACGGTTTCAAAGATGGCTTGACCGGCGCGGCACATGAGTTCCTTTGAGTTTACGCCTTTTTCGCTCATTGCGGTGTCGCTGCGGCGCATTGTGTCTGTTGAGACGACTTCAAGCATATGGCGGGGCTCCTTTCATATATCGGTTATGATCTCGTCGGGAATGAGTATTTTCATTCTGCGCGGGACGCGTTTGAGTGGGTCGTAGACGAATCTGCGGCAGGAGAAGCCGCCGGGGACGACTCCGCGTTTTTCGCAGAGCATGTCGCCGGTGTCGGCGACGCGTATGGCTCTCCGGCAGTATTCGCAGACTTTGTCTTCGTCGTCATCTTTTTTCATGAAGTGTCCAATCCTTTCGCATCTTCGGTATTTTGATAATATTATATCACATTCGCCTCTTGTTGTCAATACACCGTGAACGACAAAAAACGTCCGTGGGGTTCCCCGGCCGTTTTTTTTAATGTTTCTGAAAACGCGGGGGGCCCGGGGGCGCAAAACCTCTTTAAAACGAGGTTCCCCCCCCCCTGCGAATCTTTATCTCTTGCTGAGCACGTCGGCTTCGTATTTCTTGACTTCGGCGAGCCAAGCGTCGCGGACCGGAACGTTGTTCTTTTCGCAGTAGTAGTCCCATACGGCTGCGAACGGGTAGGATTTGTATTCTTCGAGGAGGGCGAGTCTGGAGGTGTAGTCGCCTTCGACTTCGAGCTTCCTCAGCTTTTCGGTCGGCTCGAGGAGGGCGTACATGAGGGCTTTCTGCATGTTTCTGGTGCCGATTACCCACGCAGCGATGCGGTTGATGGAGGCGTCAAAGAAGTCGAGTCCGATGTGGACGCGCTTTTCGAAGTTGCCGCGGATGATTTCCTGAGAGATGTATTTGAGTTCGTCGTCGAAGATGACTACGTGGTCGGAGTCCCAGCGTACCGGGCGGGAGACGTGGAGCATTACGTCGTTCAGGAAGAGGAGCGCGGACGAAATCTTGTCGGAGACGACTTCGGTCGGGTGGAAGTGACCGGTGTCGAGGGTGAGCATGATGTTGTTCTTCACCGCGTAGCCGAGGCACATTTCGAGGGAGCCGATAGTGCAGGACTCTGCGCCGATTCCGAAGACTTTGCTTTCGACCGAGTTCAGGTTGAGTTTCGTGTCCTGACCAGCGAATATCTTATCGTAGGAATCGATGAGGCGCTCCCTCCACGCGTAGCGGTCAACCGGAATGTCCTTGAAGCCATCTGGGATCCAGTGGTTGGTGCAGGCAGTTTCGCCGAGCTCACGTCCAAAATACTCAGCGATTATTCTGGAGCGCTTGCAGTGCTCGATCCAGAAGGCGCGGATGCCTTCGTCGGCGCTCGAGAGGGTGAAGCCGGAAGCGCTCAGCGGGTGAGAGAAGCAGGTCGGGTTGAAGTCGAGCATGACGCCGGTCTTCTTCGCCCAGTCGACCCAGGACGCGAAGTGCTTCGGTTCGATCTGGTCGCGGTCAACCTTTTCGCCCTGCGCGTCGAGATAGATCGCGTGGAGGTTCATTCTCTTCTTGCCGGGGATGAGGGAGATGGCTTTTTCGAAGTCGGCTCTCAGCTCATCGATGGTGGTGGCTCTTCCGGGGTAGTTGCCGGTCGTCTGGATACCGCCGGTGAGGTCGCCGTCCGGGTTCTCGAAGCCGCGGACGTCGTCGCCCTGCCAGCAGTGCATGGATACCGGGATCTTCTCGAGTCTCTCAATCGCTTTGTCGGTGTCGACTCCTATCGACGCGTAGAGCTCCTTCGCGAGCTCGTATGCCTTTGTTGTGCTGCTCATGTTATTTCTCCTTGAAAATTGAAATTAATGTACTGTAATTCGCATGACGTGTCCGGCCTGACCGTCATAAACATTGCCCTCGAGCACCGGCTGAGGGATGAAGGTCTCTTTCCCGTCCGGCGTGAAGGCTCTGATCTTCGTGAAGAACGCGCTATGCTCATGCCCGCAGAAAATTCCGCGTATCACGTCCGCGCTGTGGGTGATCATGTCATAGATCTCCCGTGTCGCCGGGTCGTCGTTTCTCTCCGCCGAACCGATGAGGGAGCCGGAATAATAATTGACGCTCTCGGGGTCATATCTCTTTATCGCCTTCACAGAAGCGTCCTCCGGGAATCCGGTGGACAGCGGCTCGTGCTCGAAGATCAGAATCACGAGTCCGTCTTTCCTCGCCCTGTCGATGTCCTCCCTGAGAAGCGGTATCTGGCGGTCAAGATACTTCGACTGACTGTTGTCGAGCGCGACGGCGAGAACCTTCCCGCCGATCACCTCGGAATGATAGTGCATATCGTGCCGCCATATCTTCTCAAGATACGCGAGCCGTTCGGAGAGCGGCGTCCTGTCGGGCTCGCCGGTCTCCATCTCTTTTGTCAGCTCATGCCCGCCGAGGGTCACGAGCGCGTCCGGATCGACGTCCCAGATATACTCACGAAGCATCTCCGCCGCGCCGTGCGATAGATAATCCATAGTGTCGCCGGTGATAATTGTCTTATCGAAATACTTCGATAAATCCATCGCCTTCTCCGCAGATATCGCCGACACGCCTTCCGCGTTCCACTTCCGGCACTTATGCGTCAGGGCGAGCTCGGGGTCACGGAGATCCTCCGCGTCACAGAGATTGAAGTGCATATCCGTGATCTGGAGTATCTCGACCGGCTCCCCGCCGCGCCCGCTGTCACATGTGAAATTTCTGAAATAAACGCCCGTGTCGTCGAAGCGGCGTATGCAGGTATTCTCGTCCGAAGCGCTTCCGGCGACTATCGTGCTCTTTTTTGAGAAATACCTCTCGGTCTCGTTATGTTTTCCCATGATGATATATTATTCGCCGATGAGCTTCCTGAAGCGCCCGTAAGCGTCGTCCCACATATCCTTGTCTCCGTGCGGCTCGTAGCTCTTCACCTCGAAGGAATTGCGGACAACCTCACGCGCCTCGGCGAGATCCTTTATCTCGCCGCAGGATATCGCCTGCACCGCGAGATTTCCGATAGCGGTAGCCTCGACCGGTCCCGCGAGAACCGGTCGCGCGCACGCGTCGGCGCAGAGCTGGGACAGCGGCTCCTCCTTGGTTCCGCCTCCGACGATATTGATGAACGGAATCCTCGTCCCCCTCATATCGTCGATAGCCTCGACCGCCCACCTGTATCTGAGCGCGAGCGAATCGAATATCGCGCGGACAATCTCGCCCTCGTTCTCCGGAATATGCTGTCCGGTTCTCTCGCAATACTCACGCATAGCCTTCGGAAGGTTGCCCGGAACACCGAACGCCGGGTCGTCGGGGTTGATTATGCACTGGCAAGGCTTCGACGCCATAGCGGCATTCGACAGCTCGTCGAACGAGAACACCTTACCCTCGCGCTTCCACTGACGGCGGGACTCCTGCTCAAGCCACAGACCCATGATATTCTTGAGGAACCGTATCGAACCGCCGAAACCGCCCTCATTCGTGAAGTTATACTTAAACGACTTATCAGTGATGATAGGCGACATTGTCTCGGTACCCATAAGCGACCATGTTCCGGACGAAATGAATATGAAATCCTGCCCCCTGACAGCCGGCACCGCGACGACAGCCGAAGCCGTGTCATGCGACGCCACATTTACCACATTCGCGCGGATATCCCCGACCTCCTCCTTGATCGAATCAAGCAAAGGCCCGACAACCGTCCCCGGCTTGACAATCGGAGCAAACAACCTCTCCGGAATCCCGAACGCGTCAATAATCTCCCGCGACCAATCCCCGGTCCTCGCGTCAAGCAGCGCGCCGGTGGAAGCAATCGTATACTCACTCTGCATCTTCCCGGTCAGGAAATAATTCAGAAGATCCGGAATATTCAGCATCTTATCGGCAATCCCGACAAGCTCCGGATTATCCCTCATCTCCGCGCAAAGCTGCCACACCGTATTGAAATCGCAGAACTGTATACCCGTAATCTCATACAGCCTCTTCCTCGGCATAAACCGCTCCGCGTAATCCTGTATCCCGACCGTCCTAGTATCCCGGTAATGCACCGGATTCTTAATCAGCTTCCCGTTCTTATCGAGCAGTCCGTAATCCACACCCCAGGTATCAATACCGATAGTCGAAATATCCTTATCCGCCGAAAGCGCGCACTTATTGATAGCCTGCTTAATCTCAAAGAATATCCTCAGAATATCCCATGAAAACGTCCCGGCGACAGTCACCGGATCACTCGGAAACCGATGATTCTCCTCCAGCGTCAACCTCTCTCCGTCAAACCGCCCGATGATCCCGCGCCCACTCGAAGCCCCAAGATCAATAGCCAGCATCTTCAGATCTGCCATAATTATCCTCCTTTGTTAAGCGGGGAGGGAAAAACCCTTTGAAAAGGTTTTTTCCCTCCCCGCACCCCTCCCTTTTCTCAAACTTCATACAAAAACAAGCTTAAGAAAGGGCGCGGGAAATTAAATCGATTTAATTTTTTGATACGCAAAAGCGTTACTGCGATAGTACGCGAAAATTCCGGCGATCCGGGGATTTTTGAAAAGCTCCCCGGACTCCCGGATTTTATCTTTACTTCGCGATTATCGCCTTTATCGCGTCGACCGCGGCGCCGAACGCCTCCGCGCTCGTCCCATATGTATTCGGCATCTTAGTCTTTTCGTCCGTCTCAAGCCCGGCAAGCCCCGCGAACACACGCAGATGCGGCTCAACCGTCAGGAAGATCTTCCCGCTGCGCTTCTTATCAAGGTCAGCGATAATCTCAGGTATCCGTCCGACACCCTTCCCCGCCGGAGCTATCATCTTCTCAGCGGTAGCGTCCTTGATATGCATATAATAAATACGGTCGCCAAGCAGCCCGTACCCATGCGGGAACGGCTCGCACCCGCACTCAATGAAATTCGCTGGGTCAAAGATCAGCTTCATCTCTCCGCCGAACTCATTGTTTATATCAAGACAGGTCTCCGGAGAATCTCCGTAAATGCCCTTCTCGTTCTCATGGCAGAGCGTAACCCCCGCCTTCTTCGCGATATCAAGCATCACGCTAAGCCTTCTCATGACCTCAGGTCTGCACTCCTCGCGGGTCTTCCCCTCCGGAATGTAGAAACTGAACATACGGATATTCGGAGTGCCGAGTATCTTCGCCGCGCTGATGCACCTCTCAAGCTTCTCGAGATGCGGCTCAAACTCATCGTACACCTTGATCTTGCCAATCGGCGAGCCGATGGACGAAACGCCTATCCCAGCCGCGTCGAGCTTCGCCCTGACCTCATGTAACTGCTCGTCGGTGAGGTCCGCGACGTTAGTTCCGTCGACGCCGCGTATCTCGATGAAACCGACGCCGTTCTTCTTCAGCCCATCGAGCTGCTCGTCGAACTTCGGTGAATATTCGTCAGCGAAAGCGCTGAGCACAAATTCTGCCATTCTATATTTCTCCTGTAGCCTGTTGAATCACTCAAAATACTGACCGTAACGCGCCATGATGTTCTTATAGCTCGTCTCAAGGCTGTCGAACGGATCCGCCGGGCAGATATCCTGCTCGACCATATGATACTTTATACCCGCCTTGACGCAGGCGTCGATGATGCGGTCAAAGTTCATGTTGCCCTCGCCGACCTCAGCCATGACCTGCTGGTCGTTCTTGATCTGCATATCCTTGAGGTGAGTCGTGAAGATCTTCGGCGCGTACTTCTCGATAGCCGCCGCCGGGTCAGCGCCGCCCGCCTGAGCCCAATAGGTGTCGAAGGTGAGCATGAGATCAGGAGACGCGTTCATGATATAATCAAGGAACAGCCTCTTGTCCTCGCAGCGCTCAAACTCGAACTTATGGTTGTGATAAAGGAACTTCTTCCCCGCCTTAGTGATCTTCTCGATAGCCGGCGCGAAATCGTCCGCGAAGCGCTTGAAGCCCTCCGGCCCCCACGGCTTGTAATTGAAGATACCGCCTATGCCGATTCCGTCACATCCGAAAAGCTCGTGCTCCTCGATGACCTTCTCGGTCTCGTGAAGGATACGGTCGCCGCTTGTGTGGGTGAGGATGACCTTAAGCCCGGTGTCCTTCACCGCCTTGGCTATAGCCTGCGCGCCGACGTCGCCGATGCCGGAGACCTGGACGTACTTGTAGCCGATCTTCGCGATCCGCTCCATAGTCCTCGCGAAATCCTCTTCGTTCTTCATATAGTCGCGCACAGTATAGAGCTGAGCGCCGAGTATCATTTTTTCTGACATATAAAGCAACTCCTTTTAGATACACTCCTGAATGGCGCGGATGCCGGACAGCCCGGACTTATGGCACACAGGTATCCGTGTGTCCGCCGCCGCGTCTTTATGCTCACGTAAATATTATAGCAGATACCGGCGGAAAAATAAAGCACTTTTCCGATTTTATATCGTATTTAATCAAATCCGGGCTCATTTGATTGGAATTTTATATTACGTTCATTTTTTATGTAATTAAATTCCATATTTTCGTGTCTTATCCCCCGCCGCAGCGCTTGCAGACGCGCTCTTTTCCGGCGTTCTTCGCGGCGTCAACCGTTCCGGACATTATATACTTCGAGCGGGAAAGAGTCGAGCACTTGTCCGTCGTGTGCCAGACCTTTCCGCTCTCAACCCAGTATACGGTGCCGGTCTTTCTGTCTGACGACGACGACTGAGAGGTCGTCGACGGCGCGGCGGTCGTTTCCGGAGCTTTCGTCGTCTCCTGAACCTTTGTCTCGGGAGCTTTCGTCGTCTCCGGCGCTCTGACCGTTTCCGGCGCGGCGGTCGTTTCGGGCAGCGGTGCAGTCGTGTCGTCCGCCGCCGTGTCAGCCGGAGCTGTCTCTGTCTCAGGAGCACTCTCGTCCGGATGGGTGTCCGGCATGGTAACAGGTTCGCTCTCGTCGGACGATATCACGGCGTCTGTGACGGTTCTGGCGTCGTCCGGCGGCTCTGTGACGGTGACATCCTCCGGCGCGTTTTCCGCCGGCTCGGTGCTCACGGCATCCGGAATCACGATCCCGCTCCAGACGCCGTCGCTGATACGTATCCCATGTGTGTCCGCCCCGCAGGAAACCGAGGAAAACAGCGTGATAAGAAGAACAGCGAGTACGAGTATACGTGCCCTCATGAGCTTTTCAGATATCCGTTTCAACTTCCGCACCCTCTTTACATACGTGGGACGTTTATTTCACTTCAACGATAGTGACTCCGAGGTCTCCCTCGCCGTATTTTCCGAGGCGGTATGAGACGACCCGCGGGTCCTTCTTAAGGTAGTTCCAGAGCGCGTTCTTCAGCGCTCCGGTGCCCTTTCCGTGGATCAGGCGCAAGCTGTGTATGCCCGCGATGTGCGCCTCGTCGAAATACTTGTCGACCATATACCACGCGTCGTCGCCGATCATTCCGCGGAGGTCTATCTCGTCGCGGAAATCCCTCGAGACGGTGACGCGGTACTTGTCCGCCGCCATCTGCTTCTTCTCGGCGTCGGTGAAGGTCACCTTGTTCTCGTCGAGAAGCATGAGGTTCGACACCTTCGTGCGGGTCTTGATGATTCCCGCCTGAACCATGACGTTTCCGTCCTTGTCCGGATCGTCTGTGACGACGCCCTTCTGGTTCACGTTTATGAGAAGCACGTCGTCGCCCTTCTTGAGCGGTCTCGGCAGGACGTAATCCTCCGCGACCTTCTCGTGGACCGGGTTGACCGACGAATCGCTCTCGCGCAGCTTCTTTCTGATGTCGCGCCTCGACTGTTCGAGCGCCTCGCCGAGCTTCGCGCTCTCCTTTTCTTTCTTGACCTTCTCGAGCTGTTCCATGACGTAGTCGCTTGTGACCTTCGCGCTCTTGATGATCGACGAAGCCTCGGCGCGCGCCTTTTCGAGCTCGCGGTCGGCTATCGCGAGGCGGTCGGCTATCTTCTTCTCGTTCTCAGTCTTGTACGCCTCGAACTCTGCGCGCATTTTCTCAGCCTCGGCGCGGTTCTTGTCCATCTCGAGACGGCTCGCCTCAAGGCGTGCGATCACGTCCTCGAACTGCTTGTTCTCGGCACTGACGAGCTCCTTCGCCCGGTTCACGATCTCGTCGGACAGACCGAGCTTTGAGGAAATCGCGAAAGCGTTCGACTTTCCGGGCGTGCCGATTATGAGTCTGTAGGTCGGTCTCAGCGTGTTGACGTCGAACTCGCAGGACGCGTTTATGAACCCGTCCGTCTCGAGCGCGAACGCCTTCAGCTCGGCGTAGTGCGTCGTCGCCGCGCAGAGAGCGCCGACACTGTGCACCTTCTCGAGCACTGATATCGCGAGCGCCGCGCCCTCGACCGGGTCGGTTCCGGCGCCGAGCTCGTCTATCAGGACGAGCGAGCGGTTCGTCATGTTCTCGGTTATCCCGACGATATTCACCATATGTGACGAAAAGGTTGACAGCGACTGTTCGATCGACTGCTCGTCGCCTATATCCGCGAAAATGTCGTCAAAGACGCACATCTCCGACGTCTCGCTCGCCGGGATATGAAGTCCGGACTGAGCCATCAGCGCGAAAAGCCCGATCGTTTTCATCGTGACCGTCTTACCGCCTGTGTTCGGACCGGTGATAACGATTATGCCGTTCTTCCCGCCGAGGGTGACGGTTATCGGGACGACCTTCTCAGCGTCGAGCAGAGGGTGTCTCGCGCGAATGAGGCTGACGCGCCTATCGCCGGTTATCCGCGCCTGCGCGCCGTCCATTCTGAAAGACAGCTCGCTCTTCGCGAAGATGAACGCGAGCTCGGTTATATTGCGGTAATTGAGCGCGAGGGAGGTCTCGATATTTCCGCACGCCGCGGACAGCTCCGCGAGTATGCGCTCGATCTCGGTCTGTTCCTTGACCTCGAGCATACGGAGCTCGTTGTTCGCCTCGACGACCGACATCGGCTCGATGAAGAGCGTCGCGCCGGACGCGGAGGTGTCATGGACAAGTCCTTTCACCTCGTTTCGGTACTCGACCTTGACCGGGACGACATAGCGTCCATTTCTCATCGTAACAATGTTTTCCTGAAGATACTTGTTTGAGCCACCGTTGATGAAGCCCTGAAGATTGTCGCGTATGCGGCTGTTCGCGGCGCGCATCTTGCGTCTTATGTCGCCAAGAGCCGGGCTCGCCTCGTCCGCGATCATGTCCTCGGAGATTATCGCGGTGTAAATGCGGTCCTCGAGCTTCTTGTCCGGAATGAGCCGCTCAAAGATGTCGTCTATGCTTGTTGTCTCGCGTCTGTCGGTACGGCTGTACTCGAGAAGCGAGCGGGAAGTTTTCAGGACGTTCGCGATGTCGAGAAGCTCGCGCTGCGAGAGGGTCGCGCCCTTCTCCGCGCGGTCGGCGGCGTCGCGTATGTCCTTTATCATGCCGAAGGAAGGCATTCCCTTGACCGCCTGCATCGCCTTCGCCTCGGTCGTCTCGCGCTGCATCCTGAGTATGCGGTCGGGGGAATCGGACGGTCTCAGCTGGAGCGCCAGCTCCTTTGCCCCCTCGGTCGGCGCCCTCTCGGCGAGCATCGCGAGTATCTTGTCGTATTCGAGCGTTTTCAGCGCTCTTTCATAGTGTTCCAAAATTCAAAATCCTTTCGTCAGTACGAAATCTGTCTTATATAATCAATTATATCACATTCTCGTCGGCGCCGCAATATAAAATTCCGCCTGAGCCGTTCTTTCCGGCGTTTTCAGTCAAAATCCAGCATATCGAGCTGCTCGAAGCGGTGCTCGACATGGTTCTCGAGATATTTCTCGCAGACACTCAGAAACTCCGGCATCCATGTGTCGGCGAGCGTAAACGAGAATATCTTCGAATCCCCCGCCGCGAGTATGTACCGCAGCGCGTCCGCGACCGGAACGTCGAGCGGTAACAGTATCATCGCCGTGCGCATATCGTCGACCTTTATGTCGTTGTCGTCGTACACCGCGGTATTATGCAGCTTCGCGCAGTCCGCGCACCTGACGCAGCCATTCATCACGTCGAGGAAGACGCGCTCCTCGACAATAGGCTTTCCGCAATCGGCGCAGTAGAACAGATTCGGCGCGAACCCGCAGTATCCGGCGAGCCGCATCTCGAACGCGCCCTTTATTATTCTGGCGTCGCGTTTTTCAAGGTGGGTGAGCGCCCAGAGCGTGTTCAGTGTCAGGCGGTATATCCCGGCGTCCGGCTGCTCCTCCTCGGTGACGAAATCCGCCGCGCTGACGACGTAGGACGCGAGAATGAACGCCGTGTAATCCCCGCTCAGCCCGAAGAAGCTGTCGATGACGGTCGCGTCGTTGTAACGGTATTTCCCGTGCGACTCGTACAGCACGAACTCCGAGAAGCAGAACACCTTCGTCGGGAGCGACGCGGCGCTTCCCGGCTTCATGGCGCCGCGCACGAGGACCGATATCTTACCGTGTTCTTCGGTCAGAAGGGTTATATATCTCGCGCTGTCGCTCACCTTCGTCTCCCTGAGGACGAGTCCCTTCAGTGTTATGAGCATCGTCTTGGCACCTTTCGCATTTCAGGCAAACCTTCTTTAATTCTCTTCCTTGAAGCCGAACGTAGAGAGCAGCGCGGCGCTGTCCCGCCAGTTCTCCTTGACCTTCACCCACAAATCAAGCGCGACCTTCACACCGAAGAACGCCTCCATGTCCTCTCTCGCCCATGTCCCGACCTTCTTGAGCTCGGCGCCGTTCTTGCCTATGATGATTCCCTTGTGCGAGTCCTTCTCGCAGTAGATCTCGGCGCGGATCTTTATGATGTCGGGCTTCTCCTCGAACGACTCTATGACGACGGCGGTTCCGTGCGGGATCTCGTCGTTCAGGGTGCGGAGCAGCTTCTCGCGGATGATCTCGGCGGCGAGCGCTCTCTCAGGCTGGTCGGTTATCATGTCCTCCGGGAAGAACCAGTCGCTCTCGTGAAGCAGCGGGGAGACCTCCTCGGTCACGATGTTCACGCCCTCGCCCTTGATAGCCGCCATCGGAATGACCGCGTGGAAATCGAATATCGACGAGTACGCCATTATGCACTCGGCGACCTTCTGACCGTTGACGGCGTCGGTCTTGTTTATCGCGAGGATGACCGGCGTTCCCTGTTTTTTCAGACGCTCGAGTATGGTTCTCTCAACGTCCGAGACCGGCTTCGCGGCGTCGACCACAAGTATTACCGCGTCTACCTCGCCGATCGTCGAGCTTATTGTCTTCACCATGAAATCGCCGAGCTTGTTCTTCGGCTTCAGCATACCGGGCGTGTCCATGAAGACGAACTGATCCTCGCCCTCGGTGAGGATACCGGTTATGCGGTTTCTGGTCGTCTGCGGCTTCTTCGAGGTTATCGCGACCTTCTCGCCGAGAAGCGCGTTGAGGAGCGTCGATTTTCCGACGTTCGGACGTCCCACTATTGCAATGAATCCTGTTCTTGTCATTTTATTTTTAAGAATACCTTTCTTTGTATGTTCAGCGCGGAATTATCAGAATAACGACCGACGCCGCGACGATGAGCAGCGACACTATCGCGACATCAAGCTTAAGCACCGTCTCCGCGTAATCGCGCATGTATCTTCTCATTAAAAACCCGAGCACCTCCGGATAGAAGCGCTCAATGAGCGCCTGAGCCGCGACAACCGCGAGCGACAGGACGACGAGCACTATCTGTACCGCCAGTGTTTTTCCGTTCCATCCGCTCAGAGTCGCCGCCCCAACGGCAAACAGCACCGAAAGCACCGGCAGGAAAAAACGTCCCGTGAAATATCTGACCCCGTACCTTCCGGGCGGAATACTCTCGCGATCGCACATCTCAGTCTCAGCGTATGTCAGCGTCTCTCCGCAGACACGGCACTCGGTGTCGCCGCAGGTTATCGAGCCGCATTTCGGACAGCGCTTCATCTCGCGATCCCCATCATCCCGAGCACGGCGTCCTGTCTCGCGCGCATATCGCGGTCCGCCTCCTCGCTCGTCAGGTGGTCATAGCCGAGCAGATGCAGCACCGAATGGACGGTCAGAAAAGCGACCTCACGCGTATAGCTGTGTCCGTACTCAGCCGCCTGCGCCCTCGCGCGCTCGAGATTCAGGACAATGTCGCCGAGAAGCACCGCGCCATTCGAGCGGTCGGTATCCGCCGCCTTGTCGTCGTCGCTCATTATCGGGAAAGAGAGCACGTCGGTCGGGGCGTCGATATTCCTCTGCTCGCGGTTTATCTCCTGTATCCCCTCGTTATCGGTAAAGGTTACGGACACCTCCGCGCTCTTCCCGAAATCCTCATAGTCGAGCGCGAAATATATCGCGACCTTCACAAGCGTCCTGAGCTCCGGTGTCACCGGCTCTTTTTCCTGCTCATTCGAAAAATAAATGTAGTGTCTCATTTTCATATCCTCCGTTAATCCTTGTCGTTATATCTGTATCTCTTTGCCTGACCTTTATATTCTTCATGTTTCGCGGCGCGCTCCTTGTCGTAGTTATCATACGCGAGGATAATCTTCTGCACAAGCCTGTGCCGCACAACGTCACGCTCGGTGAACCTGTGCACCGCGATATCATCAATCCCCTCAAGTATCTTCACCGCCTCGGCAAGCCCGGAACGCGTCCCTCTCGGAAGGTCCGTCTGCGTCAGATCGCCTGTGACGACCGCCTTCGAATTGAACCCGAGACGCGTCAGGAACATCTTCATCTGCTCCGGCGTGGTATTCTGCGCCTCGTCAAGAATTATGAACGAATCATCGAGAGTCCGCCCGCGCATATAAGCCAGCGGCGCAATCTCAATCGTCCCCCTCTCGACGTTCCTCTGATAAGCCTCAGTCCCGAGCATCTCATAAAGCGCGTCATAAAGCGGCCTCAGATAAGGATCAATCTTACTCTGAAGATCCCCCGGCAAAAACCCGAGCCTCTCCCCCGCCTCAACAGCCGGACGTGTCAGAATTATCCTCTCGACCTTCTTAGACTTAAGCGCCGTGACCGCCATCGCCACCGCCAGAAACGTCTTTCCCGTCCCCGCCGGTCCGATACCCATCACCACAGTATTCTTCTTTATCGACTCAACATACTTCTTCTGCCCGATCGTCTTAGCCTTGATAGGCTTCCCGCGGTTAGTCAGGCATATCGCGTCGTCGTCAAGCTCCCGTAGCTCATCCTGACGCCCGCCCGCCATCATATCAATCACATAATCAACATTCTGAGCCGTCAAAACATCATTGAGCTTCGCCATCCGCCTCAGATACCCAAGCGCGTCCGCCGCCTTATCTACCGACGCCATATCCCCGCCGGAAACACTGACAGCGCTACCGCCGCTCGAATCCCTCGCCGCGATAGTCACCCCGAAAGCCCTCTCAAGCTTCTCGATATTGACGTCTAGCTCCCCGAATATCTTCGCCGTCTGATCGACCGAATCCGTCATTATTATCTTTTCAGGCATTCAACTTCCTCATTTCTGCTATGCGTTTGTTCGCAGGGGGGGGGGGGGGGGGGGGGGGCGGGGGGGGCGGGGGGCGGGGGGGGGGCGGCCCCCCCCCCCCCCCCCGACAAAGAGGAGAACATTGAATAAGATACACGAAAAATTTAATAA
>ENA-ORIC01000821-ORIC01000821.1-human-gut-metagenome-genome-assembly--contig:-NODE-821-length-35177-cov-3.524302_pt1 | contig 35177 bp, 33 predicted proteins | sample MGYA00243023_ERZ508732 | MGnify/ENA primary metagenome ERZ508732 (study PRJEB26277, sample SAMN04329767) | human gut metagenome | biome: human-associated habitat | host: Homo sapiens | place: USA... | reverse complement strand
CGATCTCGCCGCCGCGCACGGTGATCGACATGCTGCCGCGGTAACTGCCCTCGGGACCGCCGTAGAGCCGGTCGGTGATCTTACCGCCGCTCACTGTCACGGTAATATTGCCGGAATCATCCGCCGAGCCGCCCGATGAGCCGCCGCGCACGCGGTACCAGGTGCCGCTGCTGACGGTCAGATCGCAGTTTTTCTCCTGCGATTTGGTGCCGCCGCCGAGGAGGCTCATATAGGCTGTCGCGGGGGAACTGTAGGTACAGCGGATGCCCGCGCCGAGCGTCAGTTTGGAGAAATAGCCGAAGATGCCGAGACCGTTTTTGGTGTTGACGATGTCGATGTCGCAAAACGTGGTTTCGCCGCCGCAAAAATAGTTGTTTGCAAAGTAAAGCGCGGCTTTTTCCGCATCCCGGTAATCCTGTCCGCCGTAGACGGAGGTGATCGTGACCGGCGCTGCATTTGTCGGGGCAACGAACTTCGCATCAATTGTGTACGGACCGCAGATGACGACCGTACCGCCGTTCTGCACGGTATTCAGTGCCGTACCGAGATCGCCGAGCGGCGCGGCGGCACCGGTGCCGTCGCCGTTGCCGCCGTCTCGGACAAAAACGGCGGTTTCTGCCGCCGCCGTGAGCGCGAGCAGAAGGGTCAGCGCGGAAAACAGGAAGATCTGCCAAAGTTTTTTCTTCATAAGCACCTCACTGTATGTTGTTCTTTGTTGTCTCTATTGTAGCAGATTGACCGCTCTGCCGTCAATGCAAAAAGCGACACTGTTGTGTCGCTTTTTTTACAAAGAATTGTGTTATTTGGAAGAGCTGTCCTGTTCGGTGTATACATCGAAGGAGATCATCGCTTTGAACAGGTCGCCGTCGGTGGTGATCATCAGCCGTCCGCCCTGCAGCTCGGTCAGGCTCTGCGCGATCGAAAGCCCCAATCCGCTGCCCTCGGTGTTGCGCGAACTGTCCCCGCGGACAAAGCGCTCGGTCAGCTCCTCGCCCGAAGCGGCAAGACGCTCCTTGGAGATGTTCTTGAAGGTGATGACCACGCGGCTGCCGATGACGGCAAGCTCGAGATAGACCCGCGTGCCGCTCTGCGCATACTTGCAGATGTTGTTCATCAGGTTGTCAAATACGCGCCACATCCGCCTGCCGTCCGCATAGATGAAGACCGGCGTCTCGGGCAGGGTGAGAATCGGTGTCAGCCCGCTCGCTTCCAGCCGCTCTGTGTATTCGCCGACGGTCTGTTCGAGCAGAATGCCGATCTCGCAGGGCGCAAGCTCCACCGAGAGGTTGCCGGTGGATGCCTTGGATGCTTCCACCAGATCTTCAATCAGCTTTTTCAGCCGCGTGGATTGCCGGTCGAGCGTATCGAGGTACTGCCGGACGGTCTCGTTTTCACTTCCGGCTTCTTCTTTTTTGAGCAGATCGACATAGTTGATGATGGAGGTCAGCGGCGTCTTGATGTCGTGCGAAACGTTGGTGATCAGCTCGGTTTTCATCCGTTCGCTTTTCATGCGCTCGTCCACCGCGTGGGAGAGCCCGTCGCCGATGCTCCCGAGTGTGCTGCCGAATCGCTTGAAGTCCCCGATCATGCCGCGGGTATCCACCGGTTCACCGAGGTTGCCTGCGGCAATCTGCTCGCCTGCCTTCTGCAGGCGGCGCAGCGAAACTGCGGCATGCAGGATCAGCACAGAGAGCACCGCACGGGAGAAGAACCAGTTGATAAACAGGCTGCCGAAGTCATAGCGCGTGTTGAACAGCACGATAAGCTCAATGAGACCGCAGACAAGGAGCCCGAGCACGGTCTTCCATACCATCGGAATTTTGCCGAGCAGGGAAAACAGAGCACACAGCGCCCGCCCGCAGAGCGCGAGCACACGCCACAGGACCGTGTTTCTGAACAGCCTGCCGGTCTTGACGCGCGTGGCAATGCTCATGGTGTAGAACAGGCACAGCAAGAAGATCAGCACGCAGCCCGCGGCGGCAAATACCAGCCAGATGATCTCCGACGACGATACCGCATACAGGCATTGCATCACCAGATAGCCGAGCGCGATGACCGCGCCGCCGATCAGCACGGTAAAGAGGTCAAAGGGAATGCGGTCAAAGAAGTTTTCCCGCGCTTCGTCCTCACCGCGTCGATGCCCGGCGCTGCAATACAGAAAGATCAGCAGGGTAAAGAAGAGCAGGACGCCGACTGCCGACAACGCGATTGCGCCGTAGCGGAAACGGTAGATAAAATCAAGCAGGCGGTTCAGCAGCGCGAAGCGGTCGGTCGCCTCTTCGGGAATCGTCTTTTTCGCATACAGCGTCACCGTGTAGGTGAAGTTCTCCGCCTCGGGTTCATCTGCGGGGGACGTCGTTTCAAGCGTCACTGCAGTCGTGGCGACGGTAGAGCCCGCGTCTGCTTCGCCGGGGACGGTTATTTCAAGCGGTGCGTTCGTCTCGGCGACATCCGCGGCGGCTGTCCACCCGAGCGGTTCGTCGGCGTAGGCGCGCGTCGCGCTCACCGAGAATTCAACGTCATCGGTGATCGGCGAGGCAAACAGCACTTCTCCGGTTTCCTCACAGACGACTGAGTAGAAAAAGGAAGTGTCCGCATAGAGCAGGTCCAGATCCTTGCCGTAGCGGAAATCACGCAGTACGGTATAGGCGAGCTCGCGCAGCGCATCCTCACGCAGCTCCTGCCGCCGCGCGGCGTAATCGCCCGTGTATACGCCGAGATAGGCATCCGCGGCGATGACCGCCGCAGAGAGCGTCGTGCCGATCAGCACGAGCAGCAGCAGGAAAATCGCCAGGATCTTTGCAGGCAGACTGTGGGTCAGTTTCATGTTCTCCCTCCGTTTTCAAGTTTGTAGCCCTGCGCCCAGACAACCTTGAGATAGCGCGGCTCTGCCGGGTTGATCTCGAGCTTTTCGCGCAGGTGCCGGATGTGGACCGCCACCGTCCCCTCCGCGCCGAGCGGCGCGTCGTTCCAGACGCGGCGGTAGATTTCTTTCGGGGAAAAGACTTCACCCGGGTGGCGGATGAGCAGCTTCAGAATGTCAAATTCGGTCGGCGTCAGCGTCACCGGCTCGCCGTCGAGCGTGACCTCTTTGGTCTTGTCGCAGAGTGTGATGCCGCCGAGCGTGTATTTTCCGGCAGCATCGCCGGACTGCACGCTGCCGAGCTGGGTATAGCGCCGCAACTGGGAGCGGACGCGCGCCAGCACCTCCACCGGGTTGAACGGCTTTGTCACATAGTCGTCCGCGCCGATGTTCAGCCCGAGGATCTTGTCCGTGTCCTCGCTTTTAGCCGTCAGCAGGATGACCGGCAGATTGTAGGACTTGCGCAGCTCGACCGTGGCGTCAATGCCGTCCATCACGGGCATCATGATGTCCATCAGCACGAGATGGATATCCTCCTTGGCGAGGATGTCCAGCGCCTCCTTGCCGGTGTAGGCACAGAATGTGCCGTAACCTTCGGCACTGAGGTAAATTTTCAGCGCGGACACAATGTCGCGCTCGTCGTCGCAGATCAGAATGTTGTACATGTTTCCGTCCTCCGTATTCAAGAATACCACAGCCGCATTTAAGAAACAAGCGGCAAACGCTTTAAGACTTTATTAAGGAAAACAAAATTTTGGTGAAAATCTTTGTGCGATGTTGAAATTTGTAAGAATTTATGATACAATAGTCTCGCTGTCCGTGAAATACGGACGGGAAAGGTTCGGAATATGAAAAAATTACAGGTTTTTGCTTCTGCATTTCTCGGCGGCGTTCTGGTCGCCGTTTTCAGTCTGTCAAGCCTTTTGCTGCGGGAGGCGCATCCCGTTGCGGCATCTATGCTTTTCGGCGTGATGCTGCTTGCTGTCCTGCTGCTGGATCTGCATCTGATGACGGCAAAGGCGGGTTATCTGCTGTGGGACAGCGGGATGATCCGCATGCGCGCCGTCCATTTGGCGCTTGCACTCTGCGGCAATGCCGTCGGCGCGTTTGCAGCCGGTGAGCTTCTGCGGCTGGCATATCCGTGCAGCGGTTTTGCAAAGGCGTACATTTTGAGCGTATTCGACACGGGCGTTCCCCATGTCATTGTGGGCGCGTGGGTCTGCGGCATGCTGATGTTTGTCGCTGTTCACGCATACAGACGGGCGCGCGGCGGGATCAGCGGCGCGCTTGTGACGCTCGGCGCCGGCACGGCAATCGCTTTCTGCGGGTTTGAGCACTCGCTCACTGATATGTTCTATACTGCGTACGGACGGGTCTACACCGGGCGTGCCATGGCGGTCTTGCTGCTCGGCATCGTCGGCAACCTGGCGGGTGCCGTTGTGATGTCGCTGCTCTACGAATATAAGAAGAGCGTGGATGAGGTCAACCGTGAACAGCAGGATGCGGAGGAGGCATCGGAACGTCGCCATGCGCATCATCACCATCATTCGCACGAAACCGAAGAATAAGCAAGGATTTCCGACGGATGAAAAGCACCGCATGCGCGGTGCTTTTTTGCGCTATTCTTCCGTCGGTGCGCCGAAGTAGGCGTCGATCGCATTGCAGACCGCATCGGCAAAGGTTGTGCGGAAGGTCGTATCGGTCAGACGCGCGGCGTCGCCCGCATTGGAGATGAAGCCGATCTCGATGAGTACCGAGGGGACGGTCGTGCGGTAGAGCACGGTATAACAGTCCTCGCCGTGCATGTCGCGCAGACCGACGGCTTTGCCGTCCGGGAAGGCGGCATCGATCGCAGTCTTGACCGCCTCGGCAAGCAACTTGTCCGCCGCCGTGGCGTTCGGCGTGTTCACGGGGTAGTAGACCCGTGTGCCGTAGACGTCGGCATTGGATGGGAAGGAGTCACTGTGGAAGGAGAGAAAGACATCGGCAGGCTGCGCGTTGGAGAAGTCGGCGCGCTCGCCCGGTCCGTAGGTCGGTTTGCCGTCATCGTAGGCGGTATCCGGTTTTGTCTCGCCGTCGTGTGTGAGGATTACCGTGTAGCCACGGGATTCCAGCCCGTCCTTCACCAGCATCGTGAAAGCAAAATTGATCTCTGCCTCGGTCACCTCGCCGAGGTTTTCTTCATTCAATGCGCCCACGTCGCCGAGCCCGTGCCCTGCGTCCAGTACAACCGTGATCGCACCGTCGGCAAGCGCCGCTTCGCGGATGGCGCTCATCTCGGCCTCTTTTCGGGCTTCACCGCAGGACGGGAGCAAAAGGGAAAGCAGCATTGTTATAATAAGGAAACAAGTTGTTTTTTTCATGTCGGACCTCCGGTCACCGTCAGCGGTTTTGTAATATCTGTCGCGTTAATGATACCCGTTTCGACAGTCTTTGTCAATATGCTTAAGAAATTCTTAAGCGGCGGCAAAATGCAGAAAAGGGCTTGACAGCTTTCATTCGGCATGTTATCATAACTGTACTAACACAAATAATACGGTATGGGAGGTGCAGACGATGAGTCTAATCTATGTGGATCTGCGCAGCCGCCGTCCGATCTTTGAGCAGATCGTGGATGCGGTGCGGGATCTCGCGATTCGCGGTCTGATGCAGCCGGACGAACATCTGCCGTCGGTGCGTGCACTTGCCGCCGAGCTTGCCATCAATCCGAACACGATCCAGAAGGCATACGGCGAGCTGGAGCGGCAGGGCGTGATCTACTCGCTTGCCGGCAGGGGCAACTTCATTTCGCCCGATATTTCGCAGCTTGCCGACACGCACAGGGAAGAGCTGCTTTCGGCAGTGGAGGGCAGCATCCGCGCGGCGGCGGAATACGGCGTGCCGCGTGCCGTCGTGGAAGAAAGAGTGGCAAAATCCATGCAGAACTATGGGGGTGACGCACATGATCCGGATTGACAAGGTGACAAAATGCTATGACCGCGTAAAGTCGCTCGACGGCATCGACACGGTGATCGAGAGCGGCTCGATTTTCGGACTGATCGGCTCCAACGGGTCGGGCAAGTCCACGCTGCTCCGCGTGATGAGCGGCATATTCCGCCCGGACAGCGGCAGTGTGGAATACGACGGCAAGCCCGTCTTTGAAAATGTGCCGCTGAAAAATGAGATCGTCTATCTGTCCGACGAGCAGTATTTCCTGCCCGCCGCCACGCTGGATGACATGGCACGGCTCTACGCCGCGGCGTATGCGGGCTTCTCCGCAGAAGAATATAAGCGGCTGTCCGACCTGTTTGCGCTGCCGCGCAGCCGGAAGATCGCAACCTATTCCAAGGGCATGCAGAAGCAGGCGGCAATTCTGCTCGGGCTTTCCGCCATGCCGCGGTATCTGCTCTGCGATGAAACCTTTGACGGGCTCGATCCGGTCATGCGCCAGCTGGTTAAGCGTGTCCTTGCCGACGCGGTGGCAAAGCGCGGGCTGACTGCCGTCATTGCCTCGCACAACCTGCGGGAACTGGAGGACATCTGCGATCACATCGGACTTCTCCACAAGGGCGGCATCCTGTTTGAGAGTGAGCTGGACGCCCTCAAGGAGAATATCCACACGGTGCAGGCGGTCTTCCGGGAGGCGCTGCCGCCGGAGCGCATCGCATCGCTCGGCACGGTTTCGTTCAAACAGCGCGGCAGCATGGTTACCGCTGTCCTGCGCGGCAGCGAGGCGGATGTGCGCGCGAAGATCGAGACGCTGCACCCGGAATTCTACGAAATCATCCCGCTGACGCTGGAGGAGATCTTCATCAGCGAAATGGAGGAGAGGGGGTATGACTATGCAAAGGTTGTCTTCTGAACACCTGCTGGATACAAAGCTGTTTCGCAATGCGCTTCGGCGCCGCTTGCCGCATGTGCTGGTCGCGTTTCTCGGCGGGTTCTTCACGCTCGCCGTGCCGCTGATGATGTCGCTGCCGGATGCGAAAGAGCCGTTTTATACCGCCGCCGAGCTGCTTGCACGCCAGACAAACTGCGTGCAGAGCACGATGGGGCTGAATCTTGCACTTGCCCTGATACTCGGCGTCTACTTCGGCGTGGTCACCTGCGGCTACATGATGCGGCGGCGCAGCGCCTACTTCTGGCACGCCCTGCCGCAGAAGCGGGAGACGCTCTACACAACAAGCGCCGTCACCTCGCTTTGCTGTGCGGCGCTCGGCACGCTGCTAAGCCTCGTCTTCACGCTCGCCGTGCTCGGTGCAAAAGGCGCGGCGGGTGCCGTGTTCGGCTCCTTCTTCCTCTATTTTGCAAAGAATCTGCTTTGGTTTCTCGTCGCCTATGCCATCACCGTCTTTGCGGGCAGCTTCTCGGGCAGCGGCGTGATTCAGGTGCTCATGAGCCTTGTGATTACCTTCTATCCGCTTGCGCTCTATGCCGGGCTGCTCATGCTGCGCGGACTGTATTCGCCGTACTTTGCGCAGGATTACTATTTCGGGCTGCCCTTTGTCAAGTGGCTCTGCCCGGTGTACTATGCTGCGGCACATTTTGACGACGGCTTTGCCGTCGTTCCTACGGTATGTGCCGTGCTGGCGGTTGTGCTGCTGCTCCTCGGCGCGCTCTGCATCTATCGTCGCCGCGCGATCGAACATGCGGAGAAGCCCATTGTGTTTGCCAAGCTCGGCAGCGTGCTGAAATACCTGATGGTCTTCATCGTCACCGTTTATGCGGGGCTGTTCTTTGAGGCGGTCTCGGGCGGCGGCTGGATCATCTTCGGGTTCGTCAGCGGCGGGCTGCTCTCCTTCCTGCTTGCCAATACGGTGCTGGAAAAGTCACCGAAGGCGATGTTCAAAGGCTGGCGCGGGCTGATCATCTTTGCGGTCGCGTTTGCGCTGTTCTTCGCCGCATGGAGTCTGGATGTGTTCCATACCATCGATCGCGTACCCGAGGCGGAGAATGTCACGCGCGCCGAGGTGCGCATCGGTCGGTATGACCGGAACACGATCGTCACCGATCCGGCGGCGACAGCGGCGCTCTGCACGCTGATCGAAAATCAGCGTGCAGCGAACCAACAGCCGCTTGCAGGCAGGACGCGCGGGGATAACGACGGCTTCTATATGGAGACCGTGCTGCACACCAAGCTCGGCATTCCCGTGGCGCGCAACTATTATGTGTATAAGAGCACGGACGGCGCGCGGGAATTCCTGCGGGCGTATGCCGACTCCGGCGCGGTGGACGCGTTGCTCACCGCCTGTGATACTTTTGCCGCGCAGGGCAGATACAGTGTCCGCACGGATACCACCGTCGGCGATGAAAACGCCACCTTGCAGTTTGATTTCACGGAATTCTGGCAGATTTACCGCCGCGAGATCGGCGCGCTGAACTACGAGCGTCTGTCCATGCCGCCCATCGGCAGAGTTAACATCTGGGATGTCATGGACGAGCACGGCGCGGAATCGGACTTCTCCTGGAACAATGTCTGGAATGACCTGCCGCTCTATGCCGATATGCAGGAGACGATCGCGTTCCTGCGGGCGAGTGCCGATGCAGAGGGCGTGATGTTCGAGTCTGCACGCGGCGACCTGATCGGCGCGGTTGTGATGCGTGTGACCGGCGACGGCGCACCGGATGCCGCAGACATGGAACCGATGGCGGAGGCAGCCCGGACCTATGCCGATTTTGACGCGATAGGCGTCGACGAGGCATACGGCTATCCGACGGCAGAACTCACCGCCGCCGAGGCGAAAGCGCTGCTGCCGCACCTCGTGCGCGTCTATGTGCCGATTGCATCGGTCTTTGTGGACATTGACACGGAATATATCGCCATCCTGCGGTACGGGCGTCCGCTCAGCGCCGAGGAGCAAGAGAAATACGACATGGAGGCCACCGAGACCACCCGCCGCTGCAATTTCGTTGCCGGCAGCGTCCCCGAAAGCATCAAAAACAAGCTGAAATAAGAACAGAAAGAAAAAAGAACAGCTCCCCGCACACCGTGCGGGGAGCTGTTTGTCAAAGCAGTTGGTGTTTGCAGGATGGTGCAAAAGGTGCACCAACTCCGTAGGGGATGACCATTGGTCGCCCGCAATCGTGCGCGTTCTAATCATGCCTTCCCCAGCGGGGGAAGGTGGCATGGTGCAGCGTCGCCGTGACGGATGAGGTGTTCACGCCGCAGGCGGGGAATATGGGACAGTGGCATCTTACACCAATCCATACAGAATCGCTTTCACTTCTTCTGCGGTTTCGGCGGCGTTGATGGCGCCGCGGGCGGCGGCAGCGCCGGGGAAGCCGTGGATGTAGTAGGCAATCAGCTTGCGCGCCTCGCGCACGGCGACGGCGGCGGGCTTGTCCGCGCACATCAGGTCGAGGTGCTCGACCGCCGTGTCGATGATCTCGCGGTCGGTGGGCGGCGTGAAAGGGACGCCGTCGATGTCGGCGCGCAGCTCGTCAAAAATCCACGGATTGCCCATCGCGCCGCGCGCGATCATCACGCCGTCGCAGTCGGTCTCGCGGAGCATCCGCCGCGCATCCTCCGCCGAGAAAATGTCGCCGTTGCCGACGACGGGGACGCGCACCGCCGCCTTGACTGCGGCGATCACAGAGAGGTCGGCGCGCCCCGCGTACATCTGTTCGCGTGTGCGCCCATGTACGCAGATCATTGAAGCACCCGCGTCCTCGAGGTATTTTGCAAGCTCGGGTGCGTTCTTGTGCGTGTCGTCATAGCCCGCGCGGATCTTGACCGTGACCGGGAGGTTGACTGCCTTGACCACCGCGCGCACAATCTCCGCCGCAAGTGCGGGATTGCGCATCAGCGCGCTTCCCTCGCCGTTGGAAACGATCTTCTTCACCGGGCAGCCCATGTTGATGTCGATGGCGGCGGGGATGCGCACATCCTCCGCCAGCGTGCCGGTGGCAATGCGGCGCGCCGCCTCCGCCATCATGGCGGGGTCGTGCCCGAAGAGCTGGATGGCAATGGGCATCTCCGTTTCGTCAAAGCGGGCAAGCGCGGGGGTCTTTTTGTCGCCGTAGCAGATGGCAGCCGCGCTGACCATTTCACTGCACAGGTATTCCGCGCCGTGCGTACGGCAGAGCGTGCGGAACGCGCGGTCGCTCACTCCGGCGAGCGGCGCAAGGCACAGCCCGTGCGGAATTTCAATGTTCTGTATCTTCATCGTTTTGTCCTCATAGCATTTCCCTTATTGTACCGTTTTTGCCGTGTGCTGTCAATGTTTTTGCCGGATTTTGAGGGTTTCTTTTGCCGCGCAAATATGGTAAAATAGGTGAGAACAAGCCAGTTCCGCATCGTTTTGTCACCACTGTGCGGCTTGCAACAACTTCGGAGGACAGAATGATGAATCAGAATTTGAAACGAATGCTTGCGGCGTTTGGCGCATCGGCTGTGCTGACGCTCGGCGCGGCGGCGCTGGACGGCGGCACCGTGCGTGTGAACAGTGCGCTCAACGTGCGCAGTGCGCCCACCACCGCGTCGGCGGTGCGGGGAAAGCTGCAATCGGGGCGAAGTGTCACACTCTATGAAAAAAGCGGTGACTGGTGGCGGATCGGCTATGCCGGGGGAAGCGGGTATGTCTACGCCGCCTACATAGAGGAGCAGCATCTCGCGGTGCGCTATGTCCGCACACACGGCGGCAATCTCAATGTCCGCGCGGCGGCAAGCACGGCGTCGGCAGTCATCGGCAGCCTGCCGGACGCCTCTGCCGTGCTCATCCTCGACATAGACGGAAATTTTGCAAAGATCCTGCTTGAGGACGAGCGGGTCGGCTATGTCTCGCGCGATTATCTTGTCATCGCCGCGCCGACCGCTGGGAACGACGCTGTGACACTCGCCGTCCCGTCCTACAAGCAGTACGACAGCCGCTGGGCGTCGCGCCGCCTGCCGGGCAGCGGGGAGAAGGTCTCTACGCACGGCTGTGCCGTCACTGCGCTTGCCATGGCAGAGAGTTATCGCACGGGCGAAGCTGTCACGCCGATCGACATCCTTGCATCCGAGCAGTTTACGGCAAGCGGCGCCATCTATTGGCCCGCGTCCTACACCTGGGGCGATGCTGCGCTTGACACAATGCGCGCGGCGCTCCTTGCCGGCAAGCCCGTGATCGTGCATGTGCAGAAGAAAAGCGGAAGCACGCACTTTGTCGTGGTGTACGGCTTTACGGGCGGTGCGCTCGATGCCGCAAACTTCCGCATCCTCGACCCCGGCTCCGAGCGCCGCACCACGCTTGCCGACCTGCTCGCCGTATATCCGAATATTATAAAGACATTGTATTAAGTAAAGGAAGTGCACCGGTTCTATTCGCCGACGGCGCATGATATGGCTACGCAGTGTGCGCCGGGTGGCATTCGGACAGTTTTTCGGCGAATAGAATATCGCTGCAAACGAAGTCTGCAATATCGCTTTCCGAGAAGGAAAATATCGCGCCGCGCGCATGTGCGGCATATCGCAGTCCGTTCCCGACGCGAACAGGCTGCATGAAAAAAAGAAGGCAAAGCAATGATTCGCTTTGCCTTCTTTTTATATAGCGTTTCTTTTACTTCTGTTCCAGCAGCCAATCGACGGCTTCGAGATAGCCGTCTGTGCCGTGCCCGATGATGGTCTTCTTCGCGGCGAGCGAAACATAGGAGAAATGCCGGAATTCCTCGCGCGTGTTCACATCCGAGATGTGTACTTCTACGGCGGGGATCGAGACTGCCTTCAGCGCGTCGAGAATGGCGACGCTCGTGTGCGTGTAGGCAGCGGGATTGATGATGATGCCGTCAAACTTGCCGTATGCCGCCTGGATCTCGTCCACGATCGCGCCCTCATGATTGGACTGGAAGCACTTGACCTCCGCATGCTTTTCCGTACAATGACGGCGGATCTTTTCGAGCAGGTCGGCATAGGTCTCCTTGCCGTAGACGCCGGGTTCGCGAATGCCGAGCATGTTGATGTTCGGACCGTTGATGATCAACAGCTTCATGCGTTTCTCCTTTCCCGGCTTTGCCGGTTTGCCGCCGTGGCGGCGGAATGCCGTAAGTGCGCGTGCGGCGACGATCTGCACACCGTCCGCATCCGGGAGGATGCAGTCGGCTGCCGCCTCGTAGATGCCGCGGCGCTCTTTGTACAGCCGTTCGACCGCGCCGTCTCCGGCGGAGAGGGGTCTGCCGCCGCGCGCCAGCTTGGATACGGCGCGGCGCAGGTAGATCACATAGCCGTTTTGAGACAGCGCTGCGCGGTTCTCCGCGCGCAGGACCGTGCCGCCGCCGCAGGCGATGATTTTGCCGCCGGTGGCGCAGACCTCTTTGGTCACTTCGGTCTCCAGATCGCGGAAGTGTGCCTCGCCGAACTTTGCAAAAATGTCGGGAATCGGCATCCCCGCGTGCTTCACAATCTCCGCGTCAAGATCGATAAGCGCCCGCCCGGTCTTTGCGGCAAGCAGTTTGCCGACCGTGCTTTTGCCGCAGCCGGGCATGCCGATCAGCACGATGTTTTTCAACTCCCGCCGCAGCTTTGCTGCGATGCGGCTGATCTCGCCGTCTGTGTGCCGCTTGCCGCGGAAGAGCGTGTCGGCGGCGGCTGCCTGTGCCGCCAGCATCGAGAGCCCGCCCGCCGCAGGGATACCGCGCCGCTCGGCATCGAGCACGAGCGCGGTGCGCAGGGGATTGTAGATCACGTCCACCACGCCCGTGAGACGGTCAAAGCCGTCGAGCGTGAGCGGACTTTCGCCCGCGTGCGGGTACATGCCAACCGGCGTGGTGTTGACGATGACCTCGGCGTCGCCGTGCAGGGTGCGTACATTGTCGTAGTTGACCGCTCCCGTGCGGGAGACGACCACAACTTCGCGCGCACCGCTGCGCTTTGCCGCAGCGCAGACTGTGTGCGACGTGCCGCCGCTGCCGAGGACGAGCACCTTTTTGCCCGCAAGACGGATGTTTGCCTCCCGGCAGAGAAACAGAAAGCCGTCGATGTCGGTATTGCAGCCGAACAGCCTGCCGCCGCAGTTGACAATGGTGTTGACCGCGCCGATCTCCACCGCCGCTGCGTCCAGCGCATCGCACAGCGGCATGACCGCCTGCTTGTAGGGGATCGTGACGTTCACGCCCGCAAAGTCGCGGTCGGCGAGAAAGCCTTCCAGTGCTTCAGGCGGCAGCGGGTGCAGCGCATACGCCGGGTTGCCGAGGGCGGCATGGACGCGCGGCGAATGCGAATGCCCGAGTGTGCCGCCGAGCAGATAATACTTCTGTTCGCCCATGGCGGTCAGCTCTCGCTGTAACTGCCGAGGAAGGTGCCGCCCGGGTACTCCGCGTCGAACAGGTCAAGTGTCTTGAGCAGTCCCTCGTCGGCAAGCGAACCCTCGAAATCGAGGTAGAACATGTACTCGAAGTCCTTGCCGCGGATGGGACGGCTCTCGATCTTCGAGAAGTTGACGCCGAGGGCGGCAAACTTGGAGATGATGGAGAAGAGCGAACCCGGTGTGTGCGGCAGGGTGAACATGATGCTGGTCTTATTGGCACCCGGATAGATCTCAAGCGTCTTCGAGATGACGATGAAACGGGTGTGGTTGTTGTCACTGTCGGCAACCGAGGCTTGCAGTTCGACAAGCCCGTAGAGCGATGCGCAGGCGGAGCTTGCGATCGCGGCGATGTCGGTTCTGCCGCTCTCGGCGACGGTCTTGGCGGCGACGGCGGTGTTTTCGCACTCGGTGATCTTCACGCTCTTGCCGAGCGAATCGAGGAAGCCGCGGCACTGCCCGAGCGCCTGCGGATGCGACACGATCTCACGGATGCCGGAGAGCGTCGCGCCGGGGCGGGCGACGAGCGAGTGATCCACGCGCAGCTTCACGCTTTTCACAATATAGACCTTGTGCTTCTTCATCAGGTCATAGACCTCGGTGACCGAGCCGTGCAGGTTGTTGTCGATCGGCAGCACGCCGTAGCGGCAGAGCCCGCCTGCGACGGCGTTGAACACGCCCTCAAACGTGCCGAAATGCAGGATGCTCGGGATGGAGAACAGCTTCTCGGCAGCCAGCTGCGAGTAAGCGCCCTCCGCGCCCTGGCAGGCGACCGTGCAGGTGACCGGCAGGGTCGCGGGCGTCGTCTCCATTGCCTTATGGATCATATCCGAGAGCCTGCCCACATCCGCGGTCTTCTTGGTTTGGTAGGCGCGCGAGACTTCAAACAGCCCGCTGTAGAAGATCTTGAAGTAGGTCGCCATGTCGGCGTCCATGTCTTTTGTCAGACGCGCCACGATCTCGCGCTCACGCCCGGGATGTGCCACGGCAAGACCGTTTTCTTTTTTGTAGGCGGCAATGTCGGCGCAGATCGCCATTCTTTCGAGAAAGGCATCGCGGATGCTGTCGTCCAGTGCGTCGATTTTCTGTCTCAGTTCCGTAAGATCCATTGTTTTGTCCTCTGTTTCTATCATATTTTCAGATTGCGGTTGTTCAGAGTCTGCCGTCCTCGCGCAGGACGTCCAGCAGAACGAGCGCCGTGACTGCCTCCACCACCGGAACGGCGCGCACGACCACGCAGGGATCGTGCCGTCCGACAATGGACAGCTTCACGTTCTCTCCGGTCGCAAGATCGACCGTGTCCTGTTCCTTTGCGATCGAGGGGGTGGGCTTGAAGGCGGTGCGCAGCAGCAGGGGCATGCCGTTGGTGATGCCGCCCTGGATGCCGCCGCTGTTGTTGCGTCTGGTGCGCACTTTGCCGTCTGCAAAGTAAAACGGGTCGTTGTGTTCGCTGCCGCGCAGGTCGGCGGCGGCAAAGCCCGCGCCGAATTCCACGCCGCGTACGGCGGGAATGCCGAAGAGCGCCGCCGCAAGGCGGTTTTCCATGCCGTCAAACATCGGCTCGCCGAGCCCTGCGGGAAGCCCTGTCGCGCCGCATTCGATGACGCCGCCGACCGAGTCGCCGTCCGCCTTCGCGGCGAGAATCGCGTCGCGCATGGCGGCACCCGCCTCATCCGAGAGGGTGGGAAAGTCTTTGCCTGCCGCCGCACAGAGCATCGCCGCCGTCAGATTTTCCGCATCGTAGGGCACGTCCGCAACCCCGGCGATGCGTGCGATATGTGCGCCCACCGTGATGCCGTGCGCCTCCAGTATTTGCAGGGCAATGCCGCCCGCGATGCAGAGGGGCGCGGTGAGCCTGCCGGAGAAATGCCCGCCGCCGCGCAGGTCGTTGTGCCCGCCGTACTTGACATACGCCGCATAGTCGGCGTGCGAGGGGCGCGGACGGGTGCAGAGCGCGCTGTAGTCCGCCGAGCGGGTGTTGGTGTTCTCAATGATCGCGGTGATCGGCGCGCCGGTGGTCACACCGCCAACGACGCCGCAGAGAAACTGCGGAAGGTCCGCCTCGCACCGCGCGGTGGCGGTTGCGTCTCTGCCGGGTGCGCGCCGCGCCATAAAGGTGTGCAGCCTTTCTTCGTCGATGCGGACACCTGCGGGGATGCCTTCGAGCGTCATGCCGATCGCGCGCGCGTGCGATTCGCCGAAGACCTCGACCGTGACGGTATTACCCATGCGTGACGACATTTGTTTCTCCTCCGAGCTTCTGCAGATCTTCAAAAAAAGTGGGGTAGGATTTGTTTACGGCTTCCGCGCCGCGGATCGTGACGCCGCCCTCGGTTGCGGCGGCAAGCACCGCCGCCGTCATGGCGATGCGGTGATCATTTGCCGCATCGACAATGCCGCCGCCGAGGCGCGCGCCCCGCACGGTAAAGCCGTCCGCACGGGCGGTCACATCGCCGCCGAGCGCGGTCAGCATCGCTGCCGTGGTGGCAATGCGGTCGCTCTCTTTGAGCCGCAGGCGCGCAGCGCCCGCAATACGGCTTTCGCCCGCCGCCGTCGCCAGTACGCCGACCAGCATCGGCAGCGCGTCCGGGATGTCCTCGCCGTCCGCGTCAATGCCGCGAAGACTGCCGCCCGATACCGTGATGCTGCCGTCCGGATGCCGTGTGACGGCGGCGCCCGCCTGCATGAGCAGATCGAGCAGCCTGCGGTCGCGCTGACGGCTGTCCGCGGAAAGCCCCGTTACGGTGACGTTCCCGCCGAATGCGCCTGCCGCGAGAAAGTAGCCCGCATTTGACCAGTCGCCCTCGGCAATGTAGCCGCACACCGGGGTGAAGGTCTGTCCGCCGGGGATGAAAAAGCCGGTTTTTGTCTTTTCGACCCGCACACCGAAGCGCGCGAGCGTGTCGAGCGTCATATCCACATAGCCCGCCGAGACGAGCGGCGTGGTCAGCCTGATCTCGCTGTCGCCCGCAAGGCGGGGCAGGGCAAAGAGCAGACCGCTGATATACTGCGAGCTGACATCGCCGCGGATGCTGTAAACGCCGCTTTGCAGCCTGCCGTGCCCCGTGATGGGCAGACGGTCGCGGTCAAGCTGCACGCCGTGTGCGGCAAGCGCCGCGCACAGCGCGTCAAACGGGCGCGCCGCCAGCCCCGGTTTGCCGGTGAGGGTAAAGCCGTCGCCGAGCGCCGCTGCGACCGGCAGGAGCAGCCGCGCCGTCGTGCCGCATTCGGCGGCGTCGAGCAGTGCGTTTTCCCACGGCTTGACGATACCGTCGATTTCGGCTGTGTAGCTGCCGTCCGCGCCGGAGAGCGTGATGCCCGCGCCGAGCGCGCCGAGCGTCGCGATGCTTGCCTTGATGTCGTCCGACAGGGTGGTGAAGTTCACCGACGAGTGTCCGTCTGCCAGCGCCGCCGCAAACAGAAAGCGGTGCACATCCGACTTTGAGGAGATGGCGCGAATCCTGCCGGTGAGCGGTCGGTTTGCAACATAAATGTCCATTTTACAGCCCCTCTTTGAGGAAGGCAACCGCATCGTCCATGCTCATGCGCAGGATCGAGCAGGCGCCGACGGCGCGCGGCACAATCAGAGAGATTTTTGTGCCGTCCGCCTTTTTATCGCCCTGCATCAGCGGGGCGAGCGTCGCCATGTTAAATTCCGTGCCGCACGGCAGCCCGAGCGCGCACAGCGCCGCGTCGATGCGCGCCGCCGTGCCTGCGTCGGCGATGCCGCACGCCTCGGCAGCACGGGCGATCACGCCCATGCCCGCCGCCACGGCGTGTCCGTGCGTCACGGCAAAGCCGCTTGCCGCCTCGATTGCATGCCCGACCGTGTGCCCGAGGTTGAGCAGGGCACGACTGCCGCGGTCAAACTCGTCCTCGGCGACCACGTCGCGTTTGATCTCCACGCAGCGTGCGATCAGCGCCGCTATATCTTCGTGCTTATAGTTTTTGATCCGGTCAAACAGCGCGGCGTCGCAGATGACACCATATTTCAGCATCTCTGCAAGCCCGTCGCGCACCTGATGCGGCGTGAGCGTGCGCAGTGTGTCGGTGTCGCAGAAAACGGCGCGCGGCTGATGAAACGCGCCGCAGAGGTTCTTGCCGTGCGCAAGGTCAACCGCCGTTTTGCCGCCGACCGAGGAGTCCACTGCCGCGAGCAGGGTGGTCGGGATCTGCACATAGTCGATGCCGCGCGCGTAGACCGCCGCGGCAAAACCCGCAAGGTCGCCGACAACGCCGCCGCCGAGGGCAACCACAAGGTCGCTGCGCGTAAAATGTGCGGCGGCAAGCTGCTCCAGCACACCCTCCAAGGTCGAGAGCCGCTTCTGCGCCTCCCCGTTTGCAAAGACAAATTCGGATACCGCAAAGCCCGCGCCGTAGAGCGACGCGCGCACGCGCGCGGCGTAGAGCGGGGCGACGATGTCGTCCGAGACGAGCATCACGCGCACGGCTTTGGTGAGGGCGCGGATCTTCGTGCCGACGCCGTCGAGCAGCCCGCCTCCGATCTGCACGTCATAGGGAATCTTTGTCGGGACCGTGATGGTCAGCATGTTTTCGTCCCTTCCTTCGGGGTGCTCAGCTTCTCGGACTCGATCTTGCGCGCGTTGCCCTCGGCAAGCAGGGTATGCATCGCCGCACGGTCGCCGGTGTCGAGCGCCGTCTTGTACTTTTGCAGGTTGTCGATCAGCTCGCCGATGGCGTCGGAGAGGTTTGCACCGTTCTCAAAGAACAGCTCGGTCCACATGTCGGCAGACAGGCGCGCCACGCGCGTCATATCCGCAAACGAACCTGCGGAGAAGCCGCTGTACTCGGTGGAGAGCCGACCGTGAATGTACGCGCTCGACACCACATGCGCCAGCTGCGAGGTGAATGCGATCACCTCGTCGTGGTGGGCGCAGCTGCTCAGCGTGATGCGCCCGAAGCCGATCTCAAGAAAGAAGTCCGAGACGGTCTTCAGCGCCTTTTCGTCGTCACAGTATTCGGGGCAGAGAATCATGGATGCGCCCGCAAACAGGTCGCCGAACGAGTTTTCAAACCCACTGCGCTCGGTGCCCGCCATCGGGTGTCCGCCGATGTAGCGGATGCCGCTGCCCCTGACGGTCGCCGCGATCTTCGCCGCCACCTCGGATTTGATGCCGCAGGTGTCCACGAGGATCGCACCCGGCTTGAACTTTGAAAGGTTGTCTGCGACAAAGGCTGCCGCCGCGTCCGGGTAGAGCGCGACGAGCACAAGATCGCAGCTTGCAAGGTCGTCAGCGCTCCCTGCGCGGTCGATCGCGCCTTCGGCGACCGCCGCGCGGCAGACCGCGTTATCGCGGTCGCAGCCGATGACGGTATGAAAAGTATGTGCCTTGACGGCTTTGGCGATCGAACCGCCGATCAGCCCGAGCCCGCAGATGAAAATATTCATGGCTTGTCGTTTTCTCCCATTGGTCTTTTTGTCTTTATTATACATGAAACGCGGCGGAATTTCAAATCCGTTTTGCGCGGATCAGTTGAACTTGTATGCGTAGGGGCGGATGGCTTCCACGCAGTGCATCACGTCGTCAAACTGCCCGGGCGTGAGAGACTGTTTGCCGTCGCAGAGCGCGTGTGCGGGGTCGTTGTGTACCTCCACGATAAGACCGTCTGCGCCCGCTGCGGTTGCCGCAATGCACATCGGCTTGACCAGACGCGCAACGCCGGTTGCGTGGCTCGGGTCGATGATGACCGGCAGGTGCGTGCGCTCCTTGAGCACGGGGATCGCGCAGAGATCCAGCGTGTTGCGCGTGGTCGCCGTCTCAAAGGTGCGGATGCCGCGCTCGCAGAGGATGACCTGGCTGTTGCCGCCTGCCATGATGTATTCGGCGCTCATCAGCAGCTCTTCGATCGTGCTGGCAAGTCCGCGCTTGAGCAGGATCGGCTTTCTCGTGTGTCCCAGCTCCTTGAGCAGCTCAAAGTTCTGCATGTTGCGCGCGCCGACCTGGATCAGATCGACCTCGTCAAACAGCGGCAGCTGTGAGATGTCCATGATCTCGGTGACGATCGGCAGCCCGGTCTTCGCCTTGGCTTCCAGCAGCAGCTTGATGCCCTCGCCGCGCATACCCTGGAAGGAGTAGGGCGAGGTGCGGGGCTTGAACGCGCCGCCGCGCAGCAGCTTTGCGCCGCTTGCCTTGACGTCTGCCGCGACCTCGCAGATCTGCGCCTCGGATTCCACCGAGCAGGGACCTGCGATCACGGCAAAGTTGCCGCCGCCGATCTTCACGCCGCCGACGTCCACCACCGTGTCCGCGGGGTGGAACTTGCGGTTGGCGTTCTTGTACGGCTCCTGGATGCGCTTGACGTTTTCCACAATGTCAAGCGCGCCGATCATGTCGATGTCGATCTTCGACGTGTCGCCGACAAGCCCGAGAATGGTGGAGTTTTCGCCCTGGGATTTGTGGATTTCAAGTCCCATTCCGTGGATGAAGTTTTCGAGCTGGTTCAGCTGGGCGGGGTCTGCATTTTGCTTGAGAATAACGATCATGGTTTTGGTCTCCTGTATAATAAAAATTTTTTGAGGCAGTTTGAGAAAGGAAGGTTTTCGATTGATGAAAAAAACAGGGTTTGCAGCTTGTTTGCCGCAAACCCTGTGGATGTATAAACGCGATTCAGTGCGCAGATACCGCAGAATTTTGAACAGCAAAACAAGCCTTATCCGTAAAATAGATAAAGCTAAAGTAAAAGTATGCATAAACGCTGTTCAGAATCTTGCTTGCCACTTTTTCGTTTTCCTTTCGTTTGGATGGTTTGAATATAGCACAAAAGCGGCGTCAAGTCAAGCCGAAAAGTCAAAATTTTTTCAAAAATGATTGCCTTATTTTCGGCTTTGTGGTACACTTTAGGCAGAACAGACAAAACGGAGGATAAAACCATGGCGGAAATGAGAAAATACGACGACAGCGAGATCCTCTCGCATGTCGATCACACCCTGCTGAAGCCCACGGCAACCACAGCGGATATTGATAAAATTATAGATGAAGGCATCCGGTATCAGACGGCGTCGGTCTGCATTCCGCCGTCCTTTGTCGCCCATGCGGCGGCGTATGCAAAGGGGCGCGTGAAGATCTGCACGGTCATCGGCTTCCCGAACGGGTACAACACCACGGCGGTCAAGGTCTATGAAACTGAGGACGCCGTGAACAACGGCGCGGACGAGATTGATATGGTCATCAACCTCGGCGACCTCAAGGCGGGCAACTATGACGCGGTGGCAAACGAGATCCGCGCTGTGCGCGAGGCGTGCCGCGGCAAAATTCTCAAGGTCATCATCGAGACCTGCCTGCTCACCGAGGACGAAAAGATCAGAATGTGTGAGATCGTGTCGGCGAGCGGCGCGGACTATATCAAGACCTCCACCGGCTTTTCCACCGGCGGCGCGACCTTTGCGGACATCGAGCTGTTTGCGCGTCATGTTCGCGGCATCCGCATTAAGGCGGCGGGCGGCATCAAGAGCGTGGCGGACGCGGAGCATTTTCTCGATCTCGGTGCCGACCGCCTCGGCACAAGCTCGCTGATCCGCATGCTCTGCGAGAACAAATAAAACTTTTTGCATCGCCTTTCATACTATACAGGAGGCAGTTTATGAAACGTGTATTTCTGATCGTGCTGGACAGCTTCGGCATCGGCACGGCGCCAGACAGCGCCGATTTCGGCGACGCGGGCGCAGATACGCTCGGTTCCATCCGCCGCTCGGCGAAGTTCTCGGCGGAGAATATGAAGAAGCTCGGGCTGTTCAATATCGACGGCATCGAGGGCGGTATCGAAGCGCCTGTCGGCGCGTATGCCCGCATGACCGAGCGCTCCCGCGGCAAGGATACCATCATCGGGCACTGGGAGATGTGCGGCGTCATTTCGGAGAGTCCCATGCCCACGTTCCCGGATGGATTTCCGGAGGAGCTGCTTGAGAAACTTTCCGCCGCCTGGGGGCGCGGCATTCTCTGCAATAAGCCCTATTCCGGCACGCAGGTGATTGCCGATTACGGCAGGGAACACATCGAGACCGGCAAATTGATCGTCTATACCTCGGCGGACAGCGTTTTGCAGATTGCGGCGCACGAGAGCGTTGTGCCGATTGAGGAGCTGTACCGCGACTGCGAGATCGCACGCGGGATTTGCAAAGGCAAGTACGGCGTCGGACGGATCATCGCGCGCCCGTTTGAGGGTGAATATCCGTTCAAGCGCACCACGCGCCGCCACGACTTTGCGCTCGTGCCGCCGCATAAGACCACGCTCGACCTTTTGAAGGATGCGGGGCTTGACGTCATCGCAGTCGGCAAGATCAGCGATATTTTTGCAGGGCAGGGCGTGACCGATGCGATCAAGACTGCGGGCAATGCGGACGGCATGGAGAAGACCATGGCGCTGCTTGACCGCGACTTCCGCGGCTTTGCCTTTGTCAACCTTGTGGACTTTGATATGGTGTACGGACACCGCCGCGACATTGACGGCTATGCCGCCGCGACAGCCGCGTTTGACGCATGGCTCGGCGACTTTCGCGCGAAGATGCGCCCGGACGACCTGCTGCTCATCACGGGCGACCACGGCTGCGATCCGGGCTTTACCGGCACGGATCACACCCGCGAATACACGCCGCTTCTCGCGGCGGGCGACGCCGTGCGCCCCGGCAATCTCGGCACGCGCACGACCTTTGCCGACATCGGCGCCACCGTTGCCGACATCTTCGGCGTGCCGAACCCGAACGCGGGCGAAAGCATGAAGGAGGCACTGCTCGGATGAACATGGACAAATATGAACTGATGCGCCTTGCCAAGGAGGCGATGACCCGCGCCTATGCGCCCTATTCCAAGTGTTATGTCGGCGCGGCGCTGCTCACAAAAAGCGGCGAAGTTTTCACCGGCTGCAACATCGAGAATGCGGCGTTCACGCCCACCATCTGCGCCGAGCGCGCGGCGTTCGGCACGGCTGTGACGGCAGGACATCGGGAATTTGCCGCCATCGCGGTTGCGGGCGGCAAGGACGGTGTGCTCGGTGAGCCGTTCTATCCCTGCGGCGTCTGCCGGCAGGTGATGCGCGAGTTCTGCACGCTGGATATGCCGGTCTACGTGGCAGACGGTGAGGACGGCATGCTCGAGCTGACGCTCGGCGACATCCTGCCCTACAGCTTCGGCAAAGAATATCTCTGAGGAGGACACTTGTATGGTACCGGAAAGCGAACTGCAATATCATATCCGCTGCGGCGAAGGCGATGTCGGCAGATATGTGATCCTGCCCGGCGACCCCGGGCGCTGCGAAAAAATCGCGGCATATTTCGATGATGCGGTCTTCGTCGCGCAGAACCGCGAATACACCACCTATACCGGCACGCTGCTCGGCGAAAAGGTCAGCGTCTGCTCCACCGGCATCGGCGGACCGTCCAGCGCGATTGCGATCGAGGAGCTGTTTGCGCTCGGCGCAGATACCTTCATCCGCGTCGGCACCTGCCGCGGCATTCAGTTAAAGGTGCGCGCGGTCGATCTCGTCATCGCCACCGGCGCGATCCGTCAGGACGGCACCAGCCATGAGTATGCGCCGCCCGAATACCCCGCCGTGGCTGACTTTTCCGTCACGCAGGCGCTCGTCTGGGCGGCGGAGGAAGAGGGCTGCCGCTTCCACACCGGCGTGGTGCAAAGCAAGGATTCGTTCTACGGGCAGCATTCGCCCGAGCGGATGCCGATTGCCCGCCAGCTGCTTGATCGCTGGGAGGCGTACCGCCGTCTCGGCGTGCTGTGCAGCGAGATGGAGAGCGCCACGCAGTTTGTCGTGTCGGATTCGCTCGGCGCGCGCTGCGGCGGCATCTTCCACGTCGTGTGGAATCAGGAGCGCAAGGCGGCGGGCATGGATGATCTCGGCGTGCGCGACGAGGATACCGACCTTGCCGTCCGCATGGCAGTCGAGGCGCTTAAGATCTTGATCGAAAAGGACCGCGAACAGGGCTGAAACCAATTTGAAAGTTCATATAGCTCCCTCGGTGAGGGAGCTGTCGCGTCAGCGACTGAGGGAGTTTTGCAGGCAGGTTGTCCCGAGCCTTCCCCCAATGGGAAGCCTTAGATTTATCCGCAGACTGAAAAATTGCAGGGCAAATGCCCTGCAATTTTGGAATCGACTTATTCCGCGCTTTCCAGCATGTCGAGAATCCTGCCCTTTGAAGCAAGCCCGATGTGCGTGTCGGCGATCTCGCCGTTTTTCATCACGACCAGCGTCGGGATGCTCATGACCGAGAACTGCTCGGCAAGGCGGGGCGCTTCGTCCACGTTGACCTTGCAGATCTTGTAGTTGTTATATTCTTCGGCGATCTCGTCCACAATAGGAGAGACCATCTTGCAGGGACCGCACCAGTCGGCATAGAAGTCGATCAGCGCGATGCCTGCATAGGCTTTGATTTCGGTATCAAAATTCGATTCGTTCAGTTTGATGATTCCCATGTGAAAAACCTCCTGTTTCTTCGGGTTCGGTCTTATTGTATCACAAAATGCGCCGATGCGGCGCATTTTCACGAGATTTTCACGGGAAAAAGTTATATTCGGAGGCAAAATGTACGATATTGCGATTGTCGGCGCAGGACCCGCAGGGATGAGCGCAGCGATTTACGCCTGCCGCGCGGGGCTGTCCGCGCTTGTGTTTGAGGGGGAGGTCTGCGGCGGGCAGATGCTCCTCACCCCTGAGATCGAAAACTATCCGGGGTTGCCCGGCACTTCGGGCGCGGCGCTTGCGTCCGCCATGCGGGATCAGATGCTTGCCCTCGGTGCAACACTCGTTGAGCGGCGCGTCAAGGCGGCGGAGAAAACCGCTGACGGGTTTCGCTTGACGGCGGGGAAGGCGACCTATGACGCGCGCACACTGGTGCTTGCCACGGGCGCGGTGCGCCGTCACCTCGGCGTACCGGGTGAGGAACGTCTCGCGCATCGCGGTGTCTCCTATTGCGCGGTCTGCGACGGTTCATTCTTCCGCGGGCGGGACGTGGCGGTCGTCGGCGGCGGCAACACCGCGCTGGAGGACGCGCTCTATCTTGCGGGCATCTGCCCGCATGTGTGGCTGATCCACCGCCGCGCGGATTTCCGCGCGCAGGCACGCCTCATTGAGCGGCTGCATGCCGAACCGAAGATCGAGTTTCTGCCGTCCTCCACCGTCACGGAGATCCGCGGCGGCGACCGGGTGGAGGGTATTCTGGTCGGCACGCCGCACGGCGAACGGGAGATTCAGGTCTCGGCGGTCTTCGTCGCCGTCGGGCTCGTCGCGGACAATGCGGCGTTTGCCGATCTGGTGAGCCTCGACGAGAACGGCTATATCCGCGCGGGCGCGGATACGCACACCACCTGCCCCGGCGTCTTCGCCGCGGGCGACACGCGCACCACGCCCTTGCGGCAGATCGTGACCGCGGCTGCCGACGGCGCGGCAGCCGCCACCGCCGCGGAGCAATATCTGCGTGAGACCGCTGCGAAAAACGCCGCGGCAATCGTTAGATAAGTATAAAGTCACAGACAGCGAGGTTTGACAGTATGGATGGTTTTTCGGTTACGGCAAGTGTATTCCCGTTTCTTTTCTTAATCGTTTTCGGCATTATTCTGATTGTGTTTGTTGTGACCTTCGTGCGCGGTATCGGCGAGTGGCATAAGAATAACAACTCCCCGCGCATCACCGTGCCCGCAAAGGTCGTCTCCAAGCGGACGAGCGTCAGCCACGGGCATCATCACGGCGCAAACGGGCATATGCACACGACAAGCTCCACCTGGTACTATGCCACCTTTGAGTTCGAGAGCGGCGACCGCATGGAGCTCGGCGTCTCGGGCAGTGAATACGGCATGCTTGCCGAGGGGGACAGCGGAAAGCTCACCTTTCAGGGCACGCGGTATCTCTCGTTTGAGCGGGAATAATGATTCTGTACGGCGGGAGACAGACGGCGCCGTGTCGAAGCATTGCAAAAAGAGAGCCGCACAGATGTGCGGCTCTCTTTATCTTTGTTCGATTTTCTTTTCGGTTTCGTCCCGCACGGCGCGGCGCAGGGCGGCAAGGTAGGGGGAGAACGCCGCCTTGTCCTCGCCGTAGGTAAAGTTCAGCGTGTACTCGTTTTCCTCCCAGGAGGAAAGGTCGGATTCGTTGTGCTGGATGACCGCCTCCATGTTGTCCAGCGCCTTGTAGATGCGCGCCTCGGTCGATTCGAGAGCGAGCATCTCGTGGTAGAGCGCCGTCATCTCGGCGCGGTAGGGCTCGGGCAGTGTGTCCACCCAACGGAGCAGCTGCTTTTCCTCGTTTTTCTCATCGGCATCGGTCTTGTTGAAGGACGGAATATCCCCGATGAAGCATTCGCCGAGGTCGTGGATGAGGCACATTTTGATAACCTTGTTCATGTCCGCGTCCGGGTATTCGTCCGCAATGAAATAGGCGAGCAGCGCCAGCCGCCAGCTGTGCGCCGCGACGCTCTCGGGATGTCCGTTTGCCGTCTGACAGTGACGGAACGTGCCTTTCAGTTTTTCCGCCGTGTGCAGGGCGGCGAGCAGTGCTTCAGGCTGCATATCGGATTTCCTTTCTCACAAAATCGGGTAAAGCGCAAATGCTAAATCTGTTTCCATTTGAACGCACGGCAGGTCTCGTTTTTTCGCTGATCCATGTACGCGCGGACAAAAGATAAATCGTTTGCCTGCAAGGCATGGTACAGCGGAATTGCCCAAGACGTATTTTCGCTGCGCCAAGTGCAGTTGCAGGGAACCGTCTGTGCAACGAAATAGGCTTCCAGAATGGAGGCTGCCTGCTCCCATTGCTGCATGGCAAGCAGAAAACCAATGTCTTCGTACTGCGGTTTTTGCATATCCCGCCCCTCCGCCGTGCGGACGGCTTGCATGGCTTCCATTGCCTGCTTCGGTGTCGTATTGGCTTCAAACCACGGCAGCAGGACCGTTTGCAGCACTTCGACGCAGCGTGCGGCAGCATAAGTACGGCATTCGTCATCCGGCAGCAACAGCCTTTCATCCGTGGCATAAATGTCCGGTGCGATCTCTTCGGACGACTCGACGATCCATCGCTTTGTGCCGTCAATCAGTGTGTATACCTCGGCGCCTTCGTTTTTACGGTCGTTTTTTTCGTATACGGAAGACATGCCAAAGCGGATGGTACATTGCCTGTGCAGACATAGCACGCAGAACTGCTGCACGACATCGCCGACGATGCGATAATAACAGCGATTTCCGATGCAGCGAAATCCGAGCGGCTGCACCAAAGGTGCAAATTGTGCGTGGGTAGCGGCGTAGATCGGATTGTTCATGGTTTTACCTCATATTCCGCTTGGCCGGGCGTTTTCAAGAGGGCGCGGCGGGCGCGGTAGTCGGGGAGAACGCTCCCGAGAAGCGCGTAGAACGCGCGCGAGTGGTCGAAGTGCCGCATGTGGCACAGCTCATGCACCACGACATATTCCCGCGCGGCTGCGGGGTAGAGCATCAGCCGCCAGCTGTAGCAGATATTTCCGTCCCTGCCGCAGGAGCCGAAGCGGCTCTTCGCCGATGTAATGCGCACGCGGCGCGGCGAAAGCCCCATCTGCGCGGCATAGCGTTCGGTCAGCGGAATCAGCTCCTCGGCGGCACGCGCCTTGAGCACCGCAATCTCCGCGTCGCTCAGCGCATCAAACGCCGCCGTGCGCGCCTTCGCCGCGCGCAGCTTTTCCGCAATCCAGTTCTCGTGCGCCGCGACAAAACGCTCGATGTCGGCGCGGCGCGTGCCGCGCGGGGCGCGGACGATCAGATGCGCGTCGCGGCTGATTTCCAGCGCCAGCGTGCGCCGCGCGGAGAATTTCAGTTCGTAGTCGGACACGGTTTATTTGACTTCGATAAGCTCGTAGTGCGACGAGCCGATGCCGATTTTTTCCCCGTGTGTGATCTGCCGGCGCCAGTCGGTGTTCGGCGAGACATCGGTGAAGTGGTCGCCGTGCGTGTGCTCGACCTCGTCGAGCAGAGAGCCCGCCATGACCGGCGCACGCAGCACGGCGTCGGCGCAGGCGGCGTCGAGCGCCACGGGGTCAAACGAGGCAAACATGCCGATGTCCGGCACGATTGGGACATCGTTCTCGCTGTGGCAGTCGCAGAAGGGCGATACGTCGATGACCAGCGAGATGTGGAAGTGCGGCCTGCCGTCGATGACCGCCTTGGCGTACTCGGCAATCTTGCAGTTGAGGATGTCGCCTTTTTCGTCCATGCTCGCCTTGACCGCGTCGCGCGGACATACACCGATGCAGCGGCCGCAGCCGACGCACTTCGTGTGGTCGATGGACGCCATGCGGTTCACAATATGCGGTGCGTCATGCGCACAGATGCGGACGCAGGCGCCGCAGCCGATGCAGAGGTTCTGCGCCACGGTCGGCTTGCCCGCGCTGTGCATCTCCATCTTGCCCGCGCGGCTGCCGCAGCCCATGCCGAGGTTCTTCAGCGCGCCGCCGAAGCCCGCGTTTTCGTGCCCCTTGAAGTGGCTGAGCGAAATGATGATGTCCGCGTCCATCACGGCATGGCCGATTTTTGCTTCTTTGACATATTCGCCGCCCGACACCGGCACCAGCACCTCGTCCGTGCCTTTGATGCCGTCGGCAATGATGCTGTGTACGCCGGTCTGGAACGGGTTGAAGCCGTTCTCATAGGCGCTGTCGAGATGGTCGAGCGCATTCTTGCGCCCGCCGACGTAGAGCGTGTTGCAGTCGGTGAGGAACGGCTTGCCGCCCAGCTCCTTGATGACATCGCAGACCGCCTTGGCATAGTTCGGGCGCAGGAACGCGAGATTGCCCGGTTCGCCGAAATGGATTTTCACCGCGACATATTTCCCGGCAAAGTCGATCTTGTCGATGCCCGCCGCGCGGCAGAGCCGCTGCAATTTCTTCGGCAGCCCATCGCCGAGCTTTGCACGCATGTTTGTAAAGTAAACCTTGGATGCTTCCATGCCATTCACCTCATTGCAGTTATATACTTCGATTATACAACATCCCGCTGCGTTCCGCAACAGAAAAAATCCCACATTTATGTGGGATTTTTTCTGTTTATGTGTACCTCACGCGCAGAGCCGACAGAAGGCGTTTTGCACAAAGCCTAAACGCCCCGGTCGAAAACGACTGCTTCAGTCCAGCTCTTTTTTGCCGGTATACAGCTCGTAATATCTGCCGTGCAGGGCGAGCAGCTCGTCGTGCGTGCCGCGCTCGATGATCTCACCGTTTTCCAGCACCATGATGGCGTTGGCGTTGCGGACGGTGGAGAGGCGGTGCGCAATGACAAAGGTGGTGCGGTTGGTCATCAGACGATCCATGCCGTGCTCAATGTGCCGCTCGGTGCGCGTGTCGACCGAGGAGGTCGCCTCGTCGAGGACGAGGATCGGCGCCTTGGAGAGGGCGGCGCGCGCGATGTTCAGGAGCTGCCGCTGTCCCTGCGAGAGGTTGGCGCCGTCGCCGGTGATCACCGTGTCATAACCGTGCTCAAGGCGCATGATGAAGCTGTGTGCGCTGGCGGTCTTCGCGGCGGCGATGACCTCATCGTCGGTCGCATCGGGTCTGCCGTAGCGAATGTTCTCGCGGATCGTGCCGGTGAACAGGTGTGTGTCCTGGAGCACCATGGCGATATTTTTGCGCAGCACGTCGCGCTTGATATCGCGCACGTTCACGCCGTCGATCGTGATGCTGCCCGAATCAATGTCGTAGAAACGGTTGAGCAGATTGGTGATCGTGGTCTTGCCCGCACCGGTCGAGCCGACGAAGGCGATCTTCTGCCCCGGCTTTGCATAGAGCGAAATGTGCTTCAGAATCGTCTTGCCGGGGACGTAGCCGAAGGTCACGTCGTCGAGCTTGACATAACCCTGCATGTGCGGCATGTCTGCGGCATCGGGTTTGTCCGGCTCTTCCTCGGGGCGGTCGAGCACGTCAAACACGCGCTCCGCGCCGGCAAGCGCGGCAAACACCGTGCTCATCTGCATCGAAATCTCGTTGATCGGGCGGGAGAACTGGCGCGCGTAGTTGACGAAGATGGTCAGACCGCCGATGTCAAAGCCGCGCGCGATGCAGAGAATACCGCCGATGCCCGCGGTCAGCGCGTAGGAAACTTGCCCGGTGTTGCCCATGACCGGACCCATGATGCCGCCGTAGAACTGCGCGCCGATCTGCTTTTCGCGCAGGTCGTCGTTCAGCAGCTCAAACTCGTCCACGCAGGTCGCCTCATGGTTGAAGACCTTGATGACCTTTTGCCCCGAGACACTTTCTTCAATATAGCCGTTGACCGCGCCGAGCGCCGCCTGCTGCGCCACATAATACTTGCGTGAGCGACCGGAGAGGGCGCGCCCGCCGAACAGGTAGACCGGGATGAATGCGAGCGTGATCAGCGTCAGCCAGATGTTGGTGTAGCACATGACCGAGAATGTTGCGATGAGCGTCAGTGTGCCCGAGACCAGGCTGGTCAGCGTGCTGTCAAACATGGTTGCCACGTTGTCCACATCGTTGGTAAAGCGGCTCATGATCTCGCCGTGGCTCTCATTGTCAAAGAACTTGACGGGCAGCCGCTCGATCTTGGCAAACAGATCGCGGCGCAGCTTTGCCATCGCATTCTGCGAGATGGTGAGCATGATCTTCGCCTGGGCGTACTGCATCACGACCTGCACACCGTAGACAATGAGCAGCATGACGACCACTCTGACCACATAGGCAAGCCGCTCGTCCAGTGTGCGCGCCGTGTCTACCATCGCGTTGACAATCGGGCGGAGCAGGTAGGATGCCGCCGTGCCGGCAAGCGTCGAGAGGATCAGAAAGACAAAGGCGAGGACAAGCAGATACTTGTATGCGCCGATGTAGGAGAGCAGGCGCGCGACAACCTTCTTGGCGTCGCCCTTGGGCTTGCCGCCCATGCCGCGCGGACCGCCCGGTCCGCCGCGCCGCCCGCCGGGTCCCGGCATCGGCGGACCCTTGCGGCTGTCCGATGCGGCGGAGGAATTATACTGCTTCTGCAGATTTTCCAGCGTGCGCTTAGCCATTCTGTTTCGCCTCCTTGTTCTCCATTTGCAGCGAATAGATCTCTTTGTATTCTTCGCAGCTCTGCATCAGTTCGTCGTGCGTGCCGAGCCCCGCGATCCTGCCGTCCTCGAGAACGAGGATGCGGTCGGCATCCATGACCGAGGTCACGCGCTGTGCGATGATGATCTTGGTCGAACCGCGAAGATCGGTGCGGAACGCTTCGCGGATCTTTGCCTCGGTGGCGGTGTCCACTGCGCTGGTCGAGTCGTCGAGGATCAGAATCTTCGGCTTTTTCAGGAGTGCACGCGCAATGCAGAGGCGCTGCTTCTGTCCGCCGGAGACGTTTGCGCCGCCGCGCTCAATGCCGTGGTCATAGCCGTCGGCAAAGGACGAGACAAAACCGTCCGCCTGCGCGTAGGACGCCGCGCGGCGCATCTCGTCGTCGCTTGCCTCTTCATCGCCCCAGCGCAGGTTTTCGGCGACCGTGCCGGAGAAGAGCAGATTCTTTTGTAGTACCATGCCGATGCCCTCGCGCAGTTCGTGGAGTGAATAGTCGCGCACGTCCACGCCGTCCACCAGCACTTCGCCGCTGTCGGCGTCGTACAGGCGCGGGATCAGCGAGACCAGCGTAGTTTTGCCGCTGCCCGTGCCGCCGATGATGCCGAGCGTTTCGCCCGCGTGTATGGTAAAGTTGATGTCATGCAGCACTTCGTCGGCGCTGTTCTTGTAGTAACGGAAGCCGACGTGACGGAACTCGACGTCGCCGTGCTCCACGCGGCGCGCGGGGTACTTCGCGTCTGCATCGTCGAGGTCGATCTTTTCATCCATGACCTCGGAGAGACGGCGGGAGGATGCCATTGCACGCGAGTTCATCATGAAGAGCATCGTCACCATCATCAGCGACATCAGGATCTGCGTGATATAAGTGAGGAATGCGGAGAAATCCTCGATCGGGAAGCCGTCGAAGATGACCTGCTTACCGCCGAAATAGATCACGGCAAGCGAAGTGAGGTTCATCACCAGCATCATGATCGGCTGAATGAAGATCATCACGTTCATCGCGGCAAGCCCGGCACTCTTCAGGTCGTCGTTTGCTGCGCCGAACTTCTCGTTTTCGTGATCCTCGCGCACAAAGGACTTGACCACGCGGATGTTGGTCAGATTCTCGCCGACCGTGTTGTTCAGCGCGTCGATCTTGGTCTGCATCACGTTGAACCGCGGAAACCCGACACGCACCACAAAGAGCAGCAGCAGGGCGAGAATCGGAATTGCCACGGCAAGCACCACGGCGAGGCTCGGGCTGAGTGAGATCGCCATGATCAGCGCGCCGACCAGCATGCCGGGCGCACGCAGAAACATGCGCAGCAGCATGTTGACGAAATTCTGCATCTGCGTGACGTCGTTGGTCAGGCGCGTGACCAGCGACCCGGTCTGAAACTTGTCGATGTTGGCAAAGGAAAATTTCTGCACCTTGCGGAACACGTCGATGCGCAGGTCGCTTGCAAAGTTGACCGACGCCTTTGCGCCGAAGTAGGCACCGCCCACGCCGCCCAGCATCATCAGCACGGCGGTGAGGATCATCAGCCCCGCAATGCCTGCGACGTACCAGACCGAGCCGGGCGCACCCGATGCCAGGTGATCGCTCGCATGCCCGACGATGACCGAATAGAGCTTCGGCATCACAATCTCGCCGATGACCTCGACGATCATGCAAAGCGGTCCCAGAATGAAGTACTTGGTGTACGGCTTCGCGTATTTAGCCCATTTTTTCAAAATGTTTCTTCCTTTCTGCCCTTCGTCTTGCCGGAGAGGGCGTCGAGATTGTCAAGCAAGCGGTCGAGATAAGCGTCCAGCCTCTCGATCTCCTCTGTGCCGAACCCTGCAAACATGGCGGCATCCAGCGTGCCGAACTTCTCACGGGAGAAGTCTACCACGCGCCGCCCCTTGTCTGTCAGCGAAATGTTGTTGACGCGTGTGTCGGCAGGGTTTGGCTGCCGCGTGACGTAGCCGTCCGCCTCCAGCCTTTTCAGCATGTTGGTGACAGCGGCGTTCGAGATCTCGAGGATGCCCGCGATCTCGGTCTGCGTCAGCACGTCGTCCGCGTCCGACAGGCGCATCAGCGTGTAGTGCGCGCTGCGCCCGAGCCCTGTCTCCTCGCGGAGCGCGTCAAACGCGGCATGGTGCTTGCGCATCACGGCAGACATGCGGTGGATTGTCTCCCGCAGGGGATCGCGCATATCGTTTTCTGCGTGCATAGGTCCCTCCACAAATAGTCATTTAACGCGTTAATAATTAACACGTTAAAGATTATACACATCTTTGCAAAAATGTCAAGATGTTTTTTGCAAAAACTTGACTTGTATTTTTGATTGCGGTATACTGCCTAAGGATAATATACGGAAAGGGGCTGCGATATGGCAGGCTGCAAACTCTGCCCGCGCCTGTGCGGCGCGGACCGCGCGGCGGGCGAAGTCGGCTTCTGCGGCGCGGACGGTACGCTCCGCGTGGCGCGCGCCGCCCCGCATCTGTGGGAGGAACCGCCGATCTCGGGCGAACGGGGGAGCGGCACGGTGTTTTTCTCGCATTGCCCGCTCCGCTGCGTCTATTGCCAGAACAGGAACATTTCAAGCGGGGGCTTCGGCGTGGACATCACGGTCGAACGCCTGTGCGATATCTTCTTTGAGCTTGCCGAGACGGGCGTGCACAACATCAATCTCGTGTCGCCCACGCAGTATACAAAGGAGATCGCCGCTGCCATCCGTATGGCAAAGGCGCGGGGCTTTTCGCTGCCGTTTGTCTGGAACACCGGCGGCTACGAGCGCGTTGAAACGCTGCGCGCGATCGAAGGACTTGTTGACATTTACCTCACTGACTATAAGTACGCATCGGGCGCGCTTGCCGCCCGCTATTCGGCTGCGGCGGATTATCCTGCCGTCGCTGATGCGGCGCTCTGCGAGATGGTGCGGCAGCAGCCGGACTGCGCCTTTGACGGCGACCTGCTCACGCGCGGCGTGATCGTGCGGCACCTTGTGCTGCCGACGCATGCCGACGACTCGTGCGAAGTCGTGCGCCGCGTGTATGAAACCTACGGCGACCGCGTGATCCTCTCGCTGATGAGCCAGTATACCCCGGGTGGGGACTGCTGCGGCTTTGCCGAGCTGACAAGCCCCGTTTCGGCGGACGAATACGACCGCGTAGTGGACTTTGCAATTTCGCTCGGCGTGGAGAACGCCTTCATCCAGGAAGGCGGCTCGGTGTCCGAGAGCTTTATCCCCGCATTTGATACGACCGGCGTTCTGCCGGAGAAAAAGGAGGACCGCAAATGACTTTGACCCCCGAACAACTGACAGCCCTGTTTACCAACTGCACGGGCACCCAAACCGTCGGCGGCAGATTTATCGAGCCGCTGCGCTTTTCGGGTGCGCAGGACGCGCATTATGCCAAGGTCGGCTTCGGCACGCGCGCACACTGCACGGCGGGCATCGCGCTCGACTTCACCTATGACGGCAGTCTGATTGCCTTTGACTATATCTTCACCGGCTGTACCTCGCGCGTGTGGTTCACGATCGACCTGTATGCCGACGGCGTGATGCTTTATACGCTGAACACGCTCTCCACCGGAGAGGGGCAGACGCACTTCGAGTACCGCTTTGACGAGAAGAAACCGCGCCGTGTGCAGATCTATCTGCCGTACACCTGCGGCATCGCCCTTGCAGGCTTTACCGTGGATGACGGCGCCGCCGTCACGCCCACCGACCGCAGCGGTGCAAAAAAGCTCCTGCTGCTCGGCGACAGCATCACGCACGGCAGCGACGCGCGCTATACCTCGCGCTGCTATGCAACGCTGGTGGGGCAGCATTTTGACGCGGTCGCACTCAACCAGGGCGTCGGCGGCTACTTTTTCGACGAGCGCGTGATCGATGAGACGCTTGCCTTCAAGCCGGATGCAATCACGGTCGCCTACGGGACGAACGACTGGGGCAGACACAAGGCGGATGCCGACGGCTACCGTGCGGCGGCAAAGGCGTATATCGACAAGCTCTGCCGCACCTATCCCGATGTGCCGATCTTCGGCATTCTGCCGCTTTGGCGCACGACAGAGATTCTGCACCCCGACTGGATGCCGTTTGCAAAGATCTATGACATTCTCGGTGAGCTGTACGGCGCGCATGGCAACGTGACCGTGGTGAACGGACGCTCGATCGTCCCGAACCTGCGCGAATACTATACCGACGGTTTGCACCCCAACACAATGGGGCAGGAGGCTTATGCCCGCGGCGTGATCCTCGCGATGGAGCACGCGGGCTTTACGAAATAAGGAGAGCACAATGGCAAAGGATAAGGAAAAGGACGTCAAGACCAACGCGATGCGCATCCTCGATACGCTCGGCGTACCTTATGAGGTCATTACCTACACCTGCGACGAGTTTACGGACGGCGTGCATCTCGCCGAGCAGCTTGGACAGCCTGCGGAGCAGACCTTCAAGACGCTGGTCGCCGAGGGAAAGAGCGGCGGCTATTTCGCGTTTGTGATTCCGGTTGCCGAGGAGCTTGACCTTAAGGCGGCGGCACGCGCCGTCGGCGAAAAGGCGGTGGAGCTGATCCACGTCAAGGATCTGCAGAAGGTCACGGGCTACATCCGCGGCGGCTGCACCGCCATCGGCATGAAGAAGGACTATCCCACGGTCATCGACGAGACTTGTATCCTGTTTGACAAGATCATGGTTTCGGGCGGCAGACTCGGCTCGCAGATCATGCTTTCGCCCGATGATTATATCCGCGCGACCGGCGCAAAATGCCTGCCGATCATCTTCTGAACGCCTTTTGAAAATTTCCCGACAGAAAATTTTATAAAAATCTTGACAAGACCCGCGACCGATGCTATAATATTTAGCGTTGCACGACCAAACCATGTACCTTTAGCTCAGCTGGATAGAGCAACTGCCTTCTAAGCAGTAGGTCGTGGGTTCGAGTCCCCCAAGGTACGCCATGTATGGTGGTTGTAGCTCAGTTGGTTAGAGCGCCAGGTTGTGGCCCTGGAGGTCGTGGGTTCGACCCCCATCAATCACCCCATAAAGCA
>ENA-ORIC01000811-ORIC01000811.1-human-gut-metagenome-genome-assembly--contig:-NODE-811-length-35671-cov-3.623813_pt1 | contig 35671 bp, 37 predicted proteins | sample MGYA00243023_ERZ508732 | MGnify/ENA primary metagenome ERZ508732 (study PRJEB26277, sample SAMN04329767) | human gut metagenome | biome: human-associated habitat | host: Homo sapiens | place: USA... | reverse complement strand
CCAGACCCGTTTTGTGTTGGAGCGTGCCCTGCAGTTGAACCATCGCGTCATTGTCGTCATCAACAAGATTGACAAGCCCGACGCCCGCATCAAAGAGGTGGAGGATGAGATTCTCGAGCTGTTCATGGAGCTGAACGCAAACGACGAGCAGCTGGACAGCCCTATGGTCTTCTGCTCGGGCAGAGCAGGTACCGCCTCGCTCGATCCCGATGTGCCCGGCACCGATCTGCGCCCCCTGTTTGACAAGATCCTCGAATATATGCCCGCGCCCGAGGGAGATGAAAACGGCGAATTGCAGATGCTCGTTTCCTCCATCGACTACAACGATTATGTCGGCCGTATCGGCATCGGCAGAATCGAGCGCGGCGTGATCCGGCAGAATCAGGACATCATGATCTCCAACTACCATACGCCGGGCGAGCAGCGCCGTTCCAAGATCGTCAGCATCTATCAGATCGACGGTCTGACGCGCGTGCCCGTCGAGAGCGCCAAGGTCGGCGACATCATCTGCTTCAGCGGCGCCGAGGGCATCAACATCGGCGATACCGTCACCTCGCTTACCTGCGTCGAGCCGCTTGAATTTGTCAAGGTCAGCGAGCCGACGATGGAGATGACCTTCTCGGTCAACAAGAGCCCCTTTGCCGGCAAGGAAGGCAAATTTGTCACCTCGCGCCACCTGCGCGAGAGACTGTATAAGGAACTGCTCAAGGACGTTTCGCTCCGCGTCAGTGACGGCGACACCACCGAGAGCTTCAAGGTCGCAGGTCGCGGTGAAATGCACCTGTCCATCCTGATCGAGACGATGCGCCGCGAGGGGTACGAAATGGCGTGCAGCACGCCGAAGGTACTCTTCCACGAGATCGACGGCAAGAAATGCGAGCCGATCGAGCGCGTCATCATCGACTGCCCCGACATTTACAACGGCGCCGTCATGGAAAAACTCGGTTCGCGTAAGGGCGAACTTGTCACCATGGAGCCGCGCGGCACCTCGCGCACACGCCTTGAGTATCTCGTCCCCACGCGCTGCCTGTTCGGTTACAGAAGTGAGTTCATGACCGATACGCACGGCGAGGGCATTATCAATACCATCTTTGATTCCTACCAGCCGTATAAGGGCGATGTCACCACCCGCTTCACGGGTTCGCTCGTCGCATCCGAGGCAGGCGAGTCCACCTCTTACGGTATCTTCAACGCGCAGGATCGCGGACAGATGTTCATCGGCGCGCAGTGTCCGGTCTATGAGGGCATGATCGTCGGTTCCAACCCCAAGCAGGGCGACATCGCGGTCAACGTCTGCAAGAAGAAGCACCTCACGGCGATCCGCAGTGCGGGCGCGGATGAAGCACTCCGCCTTGTCACGCCGAAGATCATGAGCCTCGAAGAGGCGATCGAGTATATCGCCGACGACGAGCTGATCGAGGTCACGCCGAAGAGCCTGCGCCTCCGCAAGCGCATCCTGAATACGGAGCTTCGCCTCAAGGAAGAAGCCAAGCTGAAAAAACAGAACTGAACCGAAAAAGGCCTGCTCATGCGAGCAGGTCTTTTTGTCGATGCAGGCAGAACGCTGACAGCCCTCCATCGTGTTGCGGCGTTAACTAAGCCTTCCCCCAAGGGAAGCCTGAAATCTGGTACGGTTGCCTTGCACAGGAAAAATAGAATTGCTGTGCGCGTCCGATGATTATGCTTTCCCCGGTTGAGGGAAGGCGTCACTGCGCTGCGCCGCTGTGACGGATGAGGTGTTCTTCGCAAAGCAAGGCGTTTTTACCATCTTATTCACATCGGTGCGACGCCTTATAGGCGTCCACCGCTTCGCTGAGCTTGTCGAGAAAGGCTTCCTCGCCCAACGTGTTGATCTTGAAGAACATTGCCTGCGAGCCGCCCGAGGTGATGGCGCACAGATGCACCACGCCGTCGCCGGCATCGGTCAGCGTTACGGCGAGGCTCACGCGGTTGCCGCCCATGTAGCTGTAGCGCTCGTATACATTGAAGATGACGCGCACATTGCCGACGGTATAATCCGTGCCGTCCTCATAGCTTGCGGAGATGCTGCCGTTCAGAATCTCATTGTGCAGATAATCGGCAAGCGCGCCGATTTGCGTTTTGATTTCGTTTTCGTATTTTGCCATGGATGTTTCCCCTTTTTGCAGGTGATAACACCAGTATAGCAGAATTTTCGCAGCACGGCAACTTTTTTACGATGACAGCTCGCGGCGCAGAAATTCGATCAGCTTTTTTTCCTCGCGGGAGACCTTCACCTGTGACAGCCCGAGGATCTCCGCCGTGGACTGCTGGGACAGATCCTTGAAGTAGCGGAGCAGGACGATGCGTCGCCACAGTTCCGGCAGCTTGGAGAGCGCCTCACTGAGCGTGATCTTTTCGAGCATTTTCTCGTTTTCGTCTTCCTTGCACAGCGTGTTTTCCAGCGTGAAGTTTTCGCCCTCGCCGCCGAGCGGCTCGGAGAGCGACATGGCGGGGGAGACAGCAGAAAGCGCCGCTGCGGCTTCTTCGGGCGAAACGTCGCATGCGGCGGCGATCTCGTCGATGCGCGGCGACGTGCCGTTTTGCGCGAGGTATTCCTCCTTTGCCCGCATCAGCATTGCACCGAGCTTTTTCTGCGGGCGGCAGACCTTGATCAGCCCGTCGTCGCGCAGAAAGCGCCGGATCTCGCCGAAGATCAGAGGCACGGCATAGGTGGAGAACACGCAACCGCGCGCCGCGTCAAAGCTGCGGATCGCCTTGAGCATCCCGATGTTGCCGATCTGCACGAGGTCTTCAAATTCCGTGCCGCGTCCGCAGAACTTCACGGCAATGCTTTGCACCAGTCCCGCGTTCCGACGGATCAGCTCCTCGGTGGCGGCATCGTCGCCCGCCTGTGAGCGTTCGATCAAAGAGAGATTTTCCGCATATTTTGCGCCGGTCTCGATAGCCATTCAGATTTCCACGGGCGACAGCACCTTTGTCAGCGTGACCTTGGTGTATTTGCCGACGACCGAACGGAGCACGAGCTTGTCCATGAAGCTCTCCATCACGGCAAAGCCCATGCCGCTCCGCTCCCCGCTGCCGTCTGTGGTGTAGAGCGGCGTTTTTGCCAGCTCCACGTCCTCGATGCCGCAGCCCTTGTCCTTTATCTCGATTTTGATTTTCCGCGTGTCATAAACTCTGACCGCTATGTAGATGTCGCCGGGACGGTTCTTGTAGGCGTGGACGATGCAGTTGGTCACCGCCTCGGAGACGGCGCATTTGATGTCGGCAAGCTCCTCGATGGTCGGATTGAGCTGCGCGCAGAAGGCGGACACCATCGCGCGCGCCGCGCCCTCGTTGACCGAGAGGGCAGGCAGGGTGAGATTCAGTCGGTTTGTGCAGATGTTACGCATGTTCTTTTCCTCCGCTTTGCGTCGTTTCGATGGGGATGATGCGGGACAGCCCCGCAAGTTCGATGATCCGCGCGACCCGCCGCGACGGGTCGGCAAGGGCAAAGCCCGCTCCAAGCTTGTCCGCAAAGGCGCGCCGCCCCATGATGATGCCGAGCCCCGAGCTGTCCATGAAATCGACGGCGCTGAGGTCGAGGACGACCTTTTTCGGGCGCTCTGTGAGGATGGCGTCGTCGATCTCCTCGCGCAGATCCTTTGCGCCGTGGTGATCGACCTCGCCGAGGATCTTTGCGCGCAGCACATCGCCGTCGCGCGTGCAGACAACGCGCGTTTGTTTGCCTATCATGTTCGTCTTCCTTTCTTTTTGTTGTTTTCTGCTCCTACTATAGCGCGGCGCGCCGTCGAAACTTGTAAAAGACGCGGGAACGCTTGAAAATTCTTTCCGAATATGCTAAAATAGTCGCAGACATCTGTCTGCGACTTTCAAAATATAAGGATATTTCTATGAAAAAACTTTTACCGCTGCTTCTCTTTGTCTGTATTCTGCTTTCTGCCTGCGGCGAAAAGCAGCCGCAGGTCACGACCGACACGTCCCACGCCACAAGCTCGGCGGACACGCTCGCGCCGCTGACCATTGATACCGAACCGGTCGTAACCCCCACCGAGACGCGCATTCATTTTGCCGCCGTCGGGGACAACATCGGGCATGATTCGGTGGACGCTACCGCTGCCGCGCTGGCAACCGGAGGTAAAAAGTATGATTTCACCGAGATCTATGCCGGCATTGCCGGGCGGGCAAAGGCGGCGGACATCGCTTTTGTCAACCAGGAGGCGCCGGTGGGCGGCGAGGAGCTGGGCATCTCGGGCTATCCCAACTTCAATGCGCCGCACGAGGCGGTCGAGGGGCTGATGGGCGCGGGCTTTGACGTGTTCAACATCGCCAACAACCACATGCTGGACAAGGGCGCAAAGGGATATATCAATACGATCGAGTATTTCAATACGCTGCCTGTCACCATGATCGGCGGGTATACGAAAAGCGACTATGACAACATCCGCACGCTCGAATGCAAGGGCGTGAAGATCGCGTTTCTGTCCTACACCACGCTGGTCAACAGCGGGCACGCGGGCGACCTGCCCGCATCGAGCGAATATATCATTCCGTATGCCAACGAGGCGGACATCCGCAGGCAGGTTGCCCTTGCCAAGGACTGCGCCGACGTGGTGATTGCCTCCTTCCATTGGGGAACGGAGGATGCTTTCAAGGCGACCGCTGAGCAGACGAAGTATGCAAAGCTCTGCGCCGACCTCGGCGTGGATGTCGTGCTCGGTCACCATTCGCATGTCGTCGGCGACGTGGAGTACCTGGCGGGCGAGAGCGGAAACAGGACGCTCGTTGCCTATTCGCTCGGCAACTTCTGCGGCACGATGCTGAATATCCGCAACAACGTCGGACTGATGCTCGAGTTTGACATTGTCAGGGATGCGGACGGTGTGATCACCGTGGAGAACGCCGTGGTCGAGCCAACGGTCAGCCATTACAAGACCGATACCTCGAAGACCGACCGGCAGGGGCTTGCCGTGCGCTACGATTCGCGCGTGTATCTCCTGCGCGACTACACCGAGGCGCTGGCAAACGAGCACGGCTCGCACAACTGGGACAAGTTCACCTTCGCCGATATGAAAAAGCTCGTCACCGATCATGTGAACGCCGAATTTCTGCCTGACTTTCTGAAATGAAAAACGGCTGTATGCCATGCAAAACGCATGGCATACAGCCGTTTTGGTTGTTTCTATAGGCTTCCCCCTTTGGGGAAGGCTGAATTTCTCACGCTCAGTTCTGCTTCTGCACGCTCTTGTACTCGTCGTAGAACCGGAAATAGGGGCAGCTTTTCGCACCGTCCCGGGTGAGCAGGGCAAGCTCGTCTTCGTCGAGCGATTGCTCGCAGACGTAGTCGTCGAATTCCTCGTCATAGTCAAAATAGACGCAGTCCTCGCAGCGTGCGGCGATTTTGTCAGCCATAGCCATGCCCCCTTTCCGCTCTATTTTAGCACGAAAGGGCGGCGCGGTCAAGCATTTTGCCGCCGGGCTGCAAAATCCGACCGTCCGACAGAAGTTGCTTGACGCTAATCGGGCTGTGTGCTATACTGTATTCCTGTGAAAACGGAGGTAACTATGCCGGAACTTTTGTACTTTGACCGCGATCTCGTCGTGCTGGTGAAGCCGGTCGGGCTTGTCAGCGAGGACGGAGATGCGGGCGAGAGCGTGATCCCCGCCGCCGCAGCGGCGCTCTCTGCCACGGGTGAGCGTGAGACCGCACTGTATCCCATCCATCGCCTGGACCGCAATGTCGGCGGCGTGATGGTCTATGCGCGTACGAAACGGGCGGCGGCAGCGCTGTCCGCGTTTGTGCAGGGCGGCAGACTTGAAAAGACCTATCTTGCGCTCATCCACGGTGTACCCGCCGAACCGTGCGGCACATACCGCGACCTTTTGTACAAGGATGCGCGAAAAAACAAGACCTATGTCGTTTCGAGAATGCGGAAGGGCGTGCGCGAGGCGGTGCTTGACTATGAAACGCTGGCGGCGACAGGCGACCGCACGCTCGTGCGGGTGAAGCTGCACACCGGGCGGTCGCACCAGATCCGCGTGCAGTTCGCTTCGCGCGGAACGCCGCTTGTCGGTGACGGCAAATACGGCGCACAGGATCACGAAGAGACGATCGGGCTGTTTTCGCACAGCCTGACCTTTCCGCATCCGCGGGACGGCAGTGAAATGACTTTCTCCGCACTGCCGGGGGACGAACTCTTCGCTGATGCTCTCCGCGCGGCGGGACTCACGCCCTGAAAATTCCGCTAGAATTTTCGCACACGTCACAAGTCTGTCACATGTGCGGCGTATAATGAGATTGTTCAAAATTGAAATATCGGAGGATACACGGTTGGACAGTGAGAAGCAGAGCGCCGCAGCCGGCGCAAAAAAGAAGAATAAGAAGAAAAAGAAGATCTGGAAGAAGCTCGTCACGGTGCTGGTCGTCCTGCTGCTGATCGGCGGCGTGATCTACGCCTGCATGCCGAATGGCACGGCGGGCAGGGGTAACTCGGTGTATAAAAACGATGTGTACACCGCGTCGCGCGGCGATGTCTATGACACCATCAGTGCGACGGGGCTGATCGAGAGCAGCGAGGACACTACGGCGAAGGTGCATTCCACGCTGACCTACAAGATCGGCACAGTGAACGTTGCGCTCGGCGACAAGGTGGATGCGGGCGACGTGCTCTGCGTCTACGACACCGAGACGCTCGAGCGGCAGATCCGCGAACGTGAGCTGTCGATGAGCACGTCGGAGCGCTCGGCGGCGCTGAATCTTGCCAATGCCAAGCTGACCTATGAGAGCTGCCTTGCCGGCGTGAACGCGAGAACGAATGCCTCGCTTGTCAGCGCCGAGAGCAGCTATGCGTCCGCCGCGGAGGCACTGGAGCGCGCCAAAGAGGACTACGACAAGTATGCCGCAAAACTGGCGGACTCGGCGGTCATTACGCTGAATCAGGCAAAACGCAATTTCGACGACGCGCAGAAAAACTACGATGATCTGAAAGCGGACATCGAAAACAAGACGCACACACAGATCCGCAATGCGCAGCGTGCGATGGATCATGCGGAGAAGACCTACACGGACTACAAGTGGGACGTGGAAAACGACCGCACATCGACGCTCTATTCTGCCGATCAGGCATACGAAAGCGCCCGCAAGGCATGGAGAGCTGCGGAGTCCGATCTGAGCGCTCTGCAGGAGAAGCTGAAGAATGAGACCGAACCCGAGGAGATTACCAAGCTCGAGACGCAGATCGCCGCGCAGGAGGAGAAAGTCGAAGCGCTCTATGCAAGCTACCGCACGGCAGAGGATACATACGACCTGACCTCCGCAGAGGCATATAAGCTGCTCGATACCTATAAGGAGAACTACGACAATGCCGTCGATGCGTATGACGATGCGATCAAGTCGCTCGGCGATACGCTGGACAACTATGCGACCGCACTTGCCAACGCGAAGGACAGCTATCAGAACGCACTGGACGGCACGGACGATACGCTGAAGAATTATGAGACTGCACTGACGAACGCAACACGTCAGGCGCACGATGCCGAAATCAATCTGGAGAATACCAAAACCTCGGTGAGCAATCAGCTGGAAAGCTACCGTATTGCCTATGAAAATGCAAAGAATGCGGCAAACACCGCGCTGTCCGACTATCAGCTTGCCAACCTCTATGAGGATCTCGGCAAGGCGACCGTCACCGCGCCCATCGCGGGCACGGTCACCATGGTGAATGCCACCGAGGGCGAGACGGCAAGCGGCGTGCTGTTTGTCATTGAGGATACCGAAACGCTGGTCGTCACGGCGTCGGTCAAGGCATATGACCTCGACCGCGTGCGCGAAGGCATGCGCGTGACGATCGAGAGCGACACCACGGGTGACGCGGTATACGCGGGCGTGCTGGAATCGATTGCCCCCACCGCGAAGAAGGATATGACGGGCTCCATCGTTTCGACCAACGACGCGGAGTTTGAAACGGTTATCCGCGTCACGGAGGCGAATACCGGGCTGAAGATCGGCGTCAGCGCACGCATCGCATATGTCGCCGAGGAGGCAAAGGATGTCCTCTGCGTCCCCGAGAGCGCCATTCTCACCGAGGACGGCGAAAGCTGCGTCCTGCGCCTTGCGGACAAAGCCGAAGACGGCAGCTTCACATTGGAGCGCGTGCCGGTCACGGTTGGTGTCAGCGATGGTGTGAACGTGTCGGTGACCGGCATTACCGAGGGCGACGAGGTCGCGGACAATGCCGAGCAGTATGCCGCTATGGTCGGCGCGAGACTGACGCTGTCCGAGAACAGCGCTTTGGTCGGCTCGATGGCGGCAATGATGGCAATGGGCGGCATGTCTGCCGGGAACTGAGGCTGCGGCAATGAGCGAGAACAGAAAAACCGTCATTGAGATGCACGGCATCCGCAAGAGCTTTTACATCGGCGAGCCGAACGAACTGGAGATCCTGCACGGCGTGGATCTGACCGTCCGCGAGGGCGAATTTGTGTCCATCGTCGGCGCGTCCGGCAGCGGCAAGTCCACACTGATGAACATCATCGGCGTGCTGGATCGCGCCACGGCGGGCAGCTATCTGCTCGACGGCGAACCGGTGGAGGATGCGGACGACGATGAGCTTTCCGCCATCCGCAACCGCAAGATCGGCTTTGTCTTCCAGACTTTCAATCTGATTCCGCGCACCAACGCGCAGCTGAATGTGGAGCTGCCGATGATGTATGCGGGCATGTCCAAGCGGGAGCGCAGCGCCCGCGCACGGGAACTGCTCGATCTCGTCGAGATGGGCGACCGTGCGCGTCACCTGCCGAACGAGCTGTCCGGCGGGCAGAAGCAGCGCGTGTCGATCGCGCGCGCCATGGCAAACGACCCGGCAATTCTGCTTGCCGACGAGCCGACCGGCGCGCTGGATTCCAAGACCGGCAGACTGGTCATGGACATCTTTCACAGGCTGAATAAGGAGCAGGGCAAGACGATCGTGCTCATCACGCACAACAACGAGCTTGCCGCAGAGACCGACCGCATCTATACCATGCGCGACGGTGTGCTCACGGGCGGGGAGGTGCGCATATGAATCTCGGTGAAAATATCCGCCTCGCATGGGAGGGGCTTCGCGCGGGCAAAATGCGCGCATTCCTCACCATGCTCGGCATCATCATCGGCATCGGCTCGGTCATCGGCATCCTCACGGTGGGCAGCGGACTGACCGACTCGATCAACAGCGAGATGAGCACGCTCGGTGCAAACAATATCATCGTGATGCTGCAATCCAAGTCCAATCAACAGAGCGGCTTCATGCGCGGCTATGAGGACAAGGATCTGATGACCGACGACATGATTGAGGCACTCCGCGCCCGCTATCCGGACGCCATTCAATACGTCAGCCTCACCTCCACGCTGGCAAGCGGCACGGCGAAGGACGGCAAAAAGACCGCCAACCTTTCGCTCGACGGCGTCAACACCGACTATTTTGATGCAAACGACGTCAAGATGCTGGCGGGCAGCACGATCACGGAGAGCGACATCGACAACCATAAGATGAAGGCGGTCGTCTCTGACAGGCTGGTCAACAATCTGTTTGACGGCGACGTGCAGGCGGCGCTCGGCAAAAAGATCTCGGTCTACACAAATTTTGAGATCTACACCTTCACGGTCGTCGGTGTGTACAAGTACGAGCAGAACATGATGAACATGTCCTTTGCCGCCGCGGAGGACGTCTCCACCTCGGCATATATCCCGATCACGGTCGCGCAGAAGCTGTCCGGCGCCGCAGAGGGATATGCGAGCATCACCATCATGACGACAAGCGCGGTCAGCAGCGCCAATTTTGCCGCCGTCGCGGAGCATTTTCTCAACAAGTATTATAAGAACAATGAAAACTACCAGGTTGCGGCGATGAGCATGGAGAGCATTCTCTCCACGGTCGATTCCATGATGGGCACGGTCAACATCGCCATTGCAGCGATCGCGGCGATCTCACTGCTGGTCGGCGGCATCGGCGTGATGAACATCATGCTGGTCTCGGTCACCGAGCGGACGCGCGAGATCGGCACGCGTAAGGCAATCGGCGCGACAAACGGCAACATCCGGATGCAGTTTGTCGTCGAGAGCGTCATCATCTGCTCCATCGGCGGCGTGATCGGCATTCTGTTCGGCGGTGTGCTCGGCTATGTCGGGTCTACGCTGATCGGTGCGCCCGCCGTGCCGAAGCTGTCGTACATTCTGCTTGCCGTCGGTTTCAGCATGGCGATCGGCATCTTCTTCGGGTACTATCCCGCCAACAAAGCGGCAAAAATGGACCCCGTCGAAGCCCTGCGGTATGAGTGACATGCAGAAAGTGCCGTTGCCGCAGCGAAAACATCCGCGGCTTACAGAATACGATTACAGCCTGCCGGGCGCATATTTTATCACGATATGTACGCAGAATCGGAGATGCTGCTGGCTACGACCGTAGGGCGGGGGGCTTGCTCCCGCCGAAATCCGCAAAAGCGAATGCGGAAAAATCGCCGAAAAGCAGCTGCTGATGCTCGAAACGCGATTCTCCAATGTGAGAATAGGTCAGTATGCAATTATGCCGAATCATCGAGAAGTATATCTACGAAAATCCGATGCGATGGCAGTATGACGTGCTGTATGCGGAAGAATAAGAAAGAGGTCGGTGTACACCGACCTCTTTCTTACTTATTTTAACTTATCCGTGAACTTAAAACGCGATTCAAAGGTGAAATGCTTGTCCAGCCACTTGCCGAACAGGGTGATGAGGGGCGCGTCGATGAAGGCGGCAAGCACCGTGCCGATGCCGATGCCGTTCCACCGCCGGAGGATCACGACAAGGGCTGCGGCGACGGCAAGCATCGCGAGGTCATAGATGAATTTTACCTTGTTCGTGTTCCAGCCGAACACGCGGGAGGATTCGGAGACGACCAGCTCGCAGATCTGCGGCGGCAGCGTCGTGCGGAAGAAGACCGCGACCGCAAAGGCGATCAGCAGGCAGCCGGCAAGAAAGACTGCAATGCGCAGCGGCATGGACGTATAGGCGTCACCGCCGCCGAGGCAGAACAGCCAAAAGTCGATCGCGTACCCTGAGATGACCGCCGTGAGAAAGCTGAGCAGATACTTTGCGCGGAAGCGGCGGATGGCGATGCAGAGGATGATCAGCTGAAAGCCCTGCCAAATGTATTCCGACGTGCCCTGCGAATACCACGGAAAAATGTCCCGCATATAGAGGTGGATGACATAACCGGGGGATGCTACCATCGAAAGCCCGAAGCCTGCCTTTGTACAGAGCGAAACGCCCAGCGCGCAGAGCAGCACGGCGATCGCCCAGCCGATCTCGTTCATTTTACCGATCTTTTTCATGTGCGGATGCCTCTTTTCTTTCTTTCAGCCGCTCGGACGCAAGAAAGAAAATCTCCTCGGTCGCAAAGCTCAGCTTGGTTACACAGTCGCGTTTCGTAAAGTAGCACCAGTAGCTGTCGTCGGGCGGTGAAACATCGGCGCAGTAGCCGCGCCCGAGATAGTCGTATTCAATGTGGATGCTCGGCAGCGTCAGTGCCCCCTTGAACAGATCGAGCGGCTTCCCGTAGCAGCTGCCGCGGATGGTGATTCCCTCCGGCGTCTGCAAAAACGTCCCTTTGCCGTGCCTGTAGAAGCGCTTCGAGCCGGGCAGCGTTTCGAGCCGGATCTCGTCCTCAAAGCGGTATGTACCGTCCCGCACCTCTTTCCGCACGCAGGCGCGCTCCCACTTTGACCAGTCCGGAATGTGTGCAAATTCGGTCTCGCCGGTCTCGGCATGCAGGCGTCCGTATTCGTCCATGCGCCACCGCTTGCCGCACTTGCGGCAAAAGAGCGTGTCGCCTGCCGAATCGGTCACGCCCTCTGCACCGCACGCCGCGCATTTGTAGAGCAGGGCATGCAGCCCCTCGGCGCGCCGCGGATGGTCGATGCGGATCTTATTTTCGTATTGCCATGCAAAGTCGTCGCAGCGGAAGGCATCGCGCACTTTTGCCATGATTTCGTCCACCGACAGTGCGCGTACCTCGTCTGCGGCAAAGAGCGGGTACATGTCCGCCTCCACATAGGTCTTCTTGTCGATCTTGTTCCACTGCGGCTGCGAAACAAAGCTGCCGTGGATCTTGAGCATCACGACCGGGACGCGCAAGAGACGGATCAGTCCGCCGAGCGAATCCGGAATATAGGAGTCGCAGCCGTCGAGTGAATAGCGCGCCTCGGGGAACAGCACAAAGATCGTGTGCAGCGTATCGAGGCAGTATTTGATGTTGCGCACGAGCGAAACATCCGAGACAAACTTGCGCTTGCCGAGCACGCCGAGCGAACGCATCAGCGGCTCGGTGTAGGTGTTGAAGCCCTCGAGCGTCATCACATTGTTGACAGGGTAGGGATGCGTGGCGCGCAGCATCAGCGAGAAATCCGCCATCGACGCATGATTGACGAGCAGCAGATAGGGCTTGCCTTCAAGTTCCCCCATGCCGTGCTTGCGGATCTGTGCGCCGCGTTTTTTCAGATCGCCGAAGCAGAGAAGATGCTTGGCAAGGGAGAGCAGAAAAGACGGCTTGTGCGGTTTCTTTGCAAAGTCAAAGTGTTTGATCTTGTCTTCGTTCATCGGCGTGTCCGTACTTTCTCAGAATAACACCACCAGTATACCACATCCGGGCGGCATTGTCGATATATATTTTATTTCATATACTGACGGGGAGAGGGGGCGACTTTATGCTTGTTGAACGAAGATACGACCGCGACCGCGCGCTGACCTATGCCCGCGAGTGGGCAATGTCGCGCAATCCCTTGTTCATCGACTATACCGGTTTCGGCGGCGACTGTACCAATTTTGTCTCGCAGTGCCTGTTTGCGGGCAGCTGCCGCATGAATTTCACGCCGGTATTCGGCTGGTATTATCTTGACGCGGATTCGCGCACGGCATCCTGGACCGGCGTGCAGTATTTTTACAACTTTCTCACAAGCAACCGCGGCGAGGGACCGTTCGGTGTCGAGACCGACGAGACCAATCTGCGCGTCGGCGACGTGGTGCAGCTGCAAAACGAGGGGGGCGCCTATTATCACACGCTGCTGGTGAGCGGCATCGATCCGGAAGCTGGCATCCTCGTTGCCGCGCATTCCAACGATGCGTTCGACCGCCCGTTATCTACGTATACTTATGCCGCAGCGCGGTTTTTGCAGGTGTCGGGCGTGCGGGTGGAGTTGGACGTTTCCACGGGCAGCTGCTTCTATGATCTGATCGGCGGAATCGCCATCAAACCGTAAGTGCGCATTGACAGAAAGAAATTGCTGTGCTAAAATAGTCCCGTATCTACGGGACTATTTCAGTTTTAGGAAGTAACTATGATCGACTTGCTTGAAATGCACAAAATGTTCATCCGCGCGCACCTGTCTGAGGGCGGCATCGCCGCCGACTTCACGATGGGCAACGGCAACGACACCGAATTTCTCTGTCGCACGGTCGGGGAGAGCGGGCATGTCTATGCCTTTGACATCCAGGAGGATGCGATAAGTTCCACGCGGGCGCGGCTGGAGAAGTGCGGCTTCTCCAACTACACACTCATCCATGACAGCCACGCCAATCTGAAAGAATATATCAAAACGCCGATCAAGGCAGGGATGTTCAACCTCGGCTATCTGCCGGGGCACGGGCATCACGAGGTGACCACCAAGCGGGAGAGTACGCTTGCCGCCGTCAAGGCTGCCATTGAGATGCTGGACAGCGACGGTGTGCTGCTCGTTGCTGTTTATCCGGGGCACGAGGAGGGAACACTGGAGGGCGAGATGCTGACCAAATACCTTGCAACGCTCAGTCGCTACAAGCTCTGCGCCACCAAGGTGCGCATTGTCAATTCGCCGACGTCGCCCTACTTCTTCGTGATTGAATCCAAATAGGAAAGGGAAGGAAATCGCCATGCAAAATCAAAATATGCCGCGCCGCGCACCGCAGAAGAAGGGAAGCGCCGCGCCGCTTTTCTTCATCATTTTCTTTGTGCTCATTCTGCTGATTGCCTCGTTTTTTGCCTTTGACTTTCTCGGCGGCAGCCGCCGCCCTGCGGTGGAATACACCATCGGGAAGACGAGCTATAAGCTCTCCGCCAAGGAAGCCTATGCGGGCAGCACGCTGCTGGTCTGCTTTGACGACGTCGCCGCGCTCTGCGGGATGACCGACGTGGGCGGCAGCGATGCGCGCAGCTATTTTGCCGAGAACTCCGAGGAGAACATCACCTTCACGGCAGGCAGCAGGACCGCCGTGCTCAACGGCAAGGAGATCGACATGCCTGCCGAGGCGGTTTTGCGCGACGGCAAGATGTATGTGCCGCTTGAGATGCTCACGCAGTATATGGGCGGCATCGCGGTCACGGAGACGGCGGACAGCGTGAAGATCGAGCGCGGCACGTACAATGCCAGCACCAAGGACACGCCGATCTATTCGGACACCTCGTTTGCGGCGGCGACGGACGAGCCGCTCACGCAGCCGGATGTCAAGGAGGACAAAACGGCGCCGACCTATTCGTTCCAGACCGACCTCTCGGCATATGAACCCTACATGTGCCCCGAGGATGTGGACGGCTATCTGATCCTCGTCAACAAGACGACCACCATTGATGCGTCCTATGTACCTTCCAATATCGTCAATGTCGCCGATTCGCGTTCCGACCGCACCGAGCGCATGGTGGAGACGGCGGAAAAGGCGCTCGAAGCGATGTTCATCGAGCTGCGCGCCGCGGGATATACCGACGTTTCGGTCACCAGCGGCTACCGCACCTATGAAAAGCAGGAGTATCTCTACAACCTCTACACCGAGCGTGAGATGAAGGCGGGCATCAGCCGCGAGGAAGCGCAGAAGATCGTCGATACCTATTCGGCAAAGCCGGGTACGAGTGAGCATCAGACCGGGCTTTGCTGCGACATGCACAACCTGCCGAGCGCCGACCAGCGTTTTGCCAAGCAGGATGCGTACAAGTGGCTGCTGGAAAACTGCTATAAATTCGGCTTTATCCTTCGATTCCCCGAGGATAAGGAGGACATCACGGGCTACAGCTTTGAGCCGTGGCATTATCGCTTCGTCGGCAGATATCATGCGTCCGAGATGCACCGCCTCGGCATGTGCCTGGAGGAATACGTCGCTTATCTGGAGACGGCAGAGTGAGATCCGGCGCATTCAAACGCAGGCTCTGCCTGCTTGTCGTCCTTGCATGGCTGCTTGCGGCGACGGCGTGCGGCAGACAGATGCCCGTGCCGCCGTCGGCATCGTCGGGTGCACAGACAGAGACCGACACCGCCGCACTTGCAAATGCGGCGGCATATGTGCTGCGCACTGTGCCGGAGCCGCAGTGCGGTTCGGTCGGCGGCGAGTGGGCGGTGCTCGGGCTTGCCCGCAGCGGCTATGGAGATGCCGCCTGGTCGGAGACCTATTATGACAACCTTGTCGCCTATGCACAGGCACAGGACGGCGTGCTGCACGCGCGCAAGTATACCGAATACGCCCGCGTTGTGCTGGCGCTCACCGCCATCGGCAAGGATCCGCGGGACGTCGGCGGCTACGATCTTTTAGCGCCGCTCGGCGATTTTGAGCGCGTGACCTTCCAGGGACTCAACGGCGCCGTGTTTGCGCTGCTTGCGTTGGATGCAGGCGGTTACGCCGTGCCGGCGGCGCCAGCAGGGCAGACGCAGGCAACGCGCGAAGGGTATCTTGCTGAAATTCTCGCTTATCAGACGCCCGCCGGCGGCTTTTCGCTGGATGCGGACGGGGGCGATGCGGATGCGGACATCACGGCGATGGCGCTCTGCGCGCTTGCACCGTACAGCGGCGATGCGGGTGTTTCGGATGCCGCACGCGCCGCATTCCTGTGGCTTTCGGATGCGCAGGGGGCGAACGGCGACTTTGGCAGTGCCGAGAGCAACGCGCAGGTGCTGATCGCACTTGCGACTTACGGCATTCCGCCGGAGGATGCGCACTTTGTCAAAGACGGGCGCAGCGCGCTTGACGCGCTGCTTGCCTATGTCGCGCCGGGCGGCGGCTATTGCCATGCGTCAGCGGATGCCGAGGCAAACCCCATGGCGTCCGAGCAGGCGCTGCTTGCGCTCACCGCCGTCGCGCGGCAGCGTGCAGGCGAAAGCGGGCTTTACGCCATGACCGGGTATGCGGGCACGCCGCATCTGAACCTTGACGCCGCAGACGGCGCAAACAAAGAACAGTAAAGGCAGGTGAAGAACATGCAGCGCAGGATTTTGATTTTGCTCGTGCTGGTTCTTTGCCTTTCTTTTTTGTCCTGCGGCAAGGCGGAGGCGGGCGCGTACAGCTGCACGCTTTCGGTGCGCTGCGACAATGCGGTTGCCGCCGCCGATACGCTCTCGCCGGAAACGGCGGCGATCCTGCCTGCGGACGGCATCCTGCTTGCCGACACGACGGTCGCGTTCGGAGACGGCGAGTCGGTGTTTGATGTACTGCTGCGCGCGGCGCGTGCGGCGGGACTGCACCTGGAATTTGAAAAAACGCCGCTCTACGGCGGCGTGTATGTCGAGGGCATCGGCAATCTCTATGCCTTTGACGGCGGCGAGCTGTCCGGCTGGGTCTATGCCGTAGACGGCGTCTTCCCGGAGGTCTCCGCTTCGGCGTATGTACTTGCGGACGGCGATACGGTGGAATGGATCTATACCTGCGACCTCGGACGGGACGCTGTCAGCCGCTTTGCGGCGGGGGAGGGGAGCGACAGATGAAACGCTTTGCATCCTGCCACCCCGCGGCGGCATTTTTGTTTTTTGCGGTCGTCATCGGCTCGACGATGTTCTGGCTGCACCCGGTGTTGACGCCGCTTTCGCTCCTGTTTGCGCTCGGAACGGCTGCCGTGCTCTGCCCGCGGCGCACGCTTTTGCAGTGCGGCACGCTCGCGCTTATTCTGCCGCCGCTCTCAGCGGCGCTCAACGCACTTTTCAGCCATGCGGGCGTCACCGTGCTTTGGTATCTGCCCTCCGGCAACCCGCTCACGCGCGAATCGCTGCTGTACGGCGCTTTCGCGGGCGGCATGCTTGCGGCAGTGCTTGTCTGGTTTGCCGCGTTCCACGTCGTCATGACGTCGGACAAGCTGCTGTGGCTGTTTTCGCGGCTTGCGCCCGCACTTTCGCTGCTGCTCTCCATGACGCTGCGGTTCGTGCCGCGCTTCCGCACACAGTTTGCCGAGACGGCGGCGGCGCAGCGCGCCGTCGGGCGCGGCGGGGGAGAGGACAGCCGTCTGCGGCGCGTGCAAAACGGCGCGGCAGTGTTTGCCGCCATGACCACACGGTCGCTGGAGGGCAGCATAGACACGGCAGATGCCATGCGCGCGCGGGGCTATGGGCTGCCGCACCGCACGGCGTTCTCGATCTTCCGCCTGCGGGCGGCGGATACGGTGCTGCTCTGCGCTGTGCTTGTGCTCTCTGCGGGCCTTGTCGGTTTTTCGGCGGGCGGCGCGCTGCATGTATCGTTCTATCCTGTATTTACGGTCGCGCACGGCGCGGCAGCGTGGCTCGCCTATGCAGCGTATGCGCTTCTTTGCGCGCTGCCGCTTTTTTTCGGACTTTCGGAGGTGAAAACATGGAGATCGTAAGGTTCTCGCACTTCACCTTTACCTACCCCGGCGCATTCGCTCCGACGCTTGCCGATGTCACGCTTGCGGTCGATGCCGGGCAGTTTGTCACGCTCTGCGGCGGGTCGGGCAGCGGCAAGACCACGCTCTTGCGCTGCATCAAGCCGACGCTTGCGCCGCACGGAAATGCAGCGGGTGAAATCTGCTTTGCTGGGCAGCCGACCGACGCGCTCACGCAGCGCACGGATTGCACCGAGATCGGCTTTGTCGTGCAGGAGCCGGACGCCCAGATCGTTACAGACAAGGTGTGGCATGAGCTTGCATTCGGGCTTGAAAACCTCGGACTGCCGAATGCCGAGATCCGTGCCCGCGTCGCCGAGACGGCGGCGTTCTTCGGGATTGAGGGGTGGTTTGACCGCGATGTGTCCACGCTCTCCGGCGGGCAGAAGCAGCTTCTGAACCTTGCCGCCGTGATGACGATGCGCCCGTCGCTCCTCCTCCTCGACGAGCCGACCAGCCGCCTGGACCCGATCGCTGCCGAACGCTTTTTCGATGCGCTCGTGCGCATCAACCGCGAGACCGGCACGGCGGTGATCCTGTCGGAGCATCGGCTGGATGCGGCGTTTGCCGTGTCGGATCGCGTGATCCTGCTCGACGGCGGGCGCGTGATCGCGGACGGCGCGCCGACGGCGGTCGGCGACAACCTCCGCGCGCATCCGCATCCGATGGCGCTTGCCATGCCCGCGCCGATGCGGGTTTATGCCGCGGCGGGCGGTGCCCCTGTCTGCCCGGTTACCGTGCGCGAGGGGCGCGACTATCTGACCGCCCGCACGGCGGGAATCCCGCTTTTGCCGCTGCCGCCCGAAAAAGCGGCATCTGCGGGTGACAGTTTGCTTGAGATGCGCGATGTATATTTCCGCTATGACAAGGACGCGCCGGATGTGCTGCGCGGGCTGTCGCTCCGCGTGCGCGCCGGGGAAATGCTGGCGCTCGTCGGCGGCAACGGCGCGGGCAAGTCCACGGCGCTCTCGCTGATCGCCGGGGAAAACGCGCCGCAAAGCGGTAAGATCCTGCGGTTCGGTGCGCACACGCGCGGGTATGATGCGCGGATCGCATGGCTCGTGCAGGATGTTCGCGCGCTCTTCATGAAACAGACGGTCGAGGACGACCTCTTTGATTTTTTTGACGGCAAAAAGATGCCCGACGCGGAGAAACGCGCGCGCGTTGACCGCGTGATCCGGCTTTGCGGACTGGAAGCGCTGCGGGATCGCCATCCTTACGATCTTTCGGGCGGTGAGATGCAGCGTGCCGCGCTTGCCAAGGTGCTGCTGGCAGAGCCGCGGCTGCTTCTGCTCGACGAGCCGACCAAAGGACTGGATGCGGCGTTCAAGGCGCAGCTTGCGGACATTCTTGCAAAGCTGCGGGCGGACGGTGTGGCAATTCTGATGGTCACGCATGACCTGGACTTCTGCGCCGCCTATGCCGACCGCGTGGCGCTGGTTTTTGACGGCGCAGTCGCAAGTGAAGGCACGCCGCGCGCCTTCTTCGCGGACAAGCGGTTCTACACCACGGCGGCAAATCGCATGGCGCGCAGTATCTGCGACGGCGCTGTCACGGTGTCCGACATCCTCGCGATGCTCGGCGGCAGCGAACCGCAGCCGCCGCCAAATCCGAAGCCGGAAGAACCCGCGCCGCAGACGGGCACGCCTGCACCGCCGCCCACGCCTGCCAAAGCCGCGCCGCATCGCACCTCGGCGCGCACGGTTGCCGCGGCAGCGCTCTTTCTCTTGCTGATCCCGCTCACCGTGCTGCTCGGACTGCACACGCTCGGCGACCGCAAATACATGGTCGTCAGCCTGCTTGTGCTTGTCGAGGGGATGCTGCCGTTTTTTCTCCTGTTTGAGGGGCGGCGGCCGCAGGCGCGTGAGCTTGTCCTGCTCGGCGTGCTTTGCGCGCTCGGCGTTGCCGGGCGCATCGCGTTTGCCCCCCTGCCGCAGGTCAAACCGATTGTAGCGGTCGTCATTCTCAGCGGTGTCGCCCTCGGCGGGGAGGCGGGCTTTCTCATCGGCGCGGTCACGGCGCTTGTGTCCAACTTCTATTTCGGGCAGGGACCGTGGACGCCCTATCAGATGTTCGCACTTGGGCTGCTCGGGTTTCTTGCGGGGCTCCTGTTTTATCGGCGGCGACAGCCGCCGCGCGCGGTGCTGTGTCTGTACGGCTTTTTGTCCGTTCTGCTGGTTTACGGCGGCATCATGAATCCCGCCGCCGTACTGATGGCGCAGTCCGCGCCGACGCTTTCCATGTTTATTGCCGCCTATGCGGCGGGACTGCCGATGGATCTCGTGCATGCGCTGTCCACGGTGGCGTTCCTGTTCTTTGCAGCGCGCCCGATGCTGTCGCGGCTGGACCGCGTCAAACAAAAATACGGCTTGATCACAGCCTGACGGAGACGCTTATGGAAGATTTGTATCGTTATCTTGAAGACGGCTATACCTGCACGATCCTGCGGGAAGACGCACCGGTTTACCGGAGCCGCGAGCGCGGCGTGCGCCCGCTGCTTGCCCTGATTGACGCGGGAACCGACGTGTGCGGCTGCACCGCGGTGGACAGCATTGTGGGGCGTGCCGCTGCGCTCCTTTATGTGTACCTGGGTATCGCTGCGGTCACGGCGGATGTGATGAGCGTCGGTGCACGCGAAGTGCTGACTGCACACGGCATCGAAACCGCCGCACGGACGATCGCAGACCATATCATCAACCGCCGCGGCGACGGGCTTTGCCCGATGGAGATCGCCACCTCCGGCATCACCGACCCCGCCGAAGCACTTGCGGCGATCCGAAAGACGGTCGCCGCACTCCGTGCCGATGTACAAAAGTAAAAGGATCCCCCGCGATGCATGAAATGCATCGCGGGGGATCCTTTATGCCTTCTTTCGATTGTTGTAAAAATACATCCCGATGCCTGCGCCGCAGATGAGTACATAACCGAGAATGCTGAGCATATCCGGCATGTCGCCGAAGACGATAAAACCGAGCAGCGCCGCAAACAGCACCTGCGCGTAGTCGTAGACCGAGATCTCCTTGGCGGGCGCACAGACATACGCCTTGGTGATGCCGAGCTGCCCGATGCAGGCAAACGTGCCCGCCAGCATCAGATACAGCAGCTGCTTTGCGCTCATCGGTTCGTAGGTGAACAGCAGAAACGGCAGACAGAACAGGCAGGAGAACGCCGAGAACCAGAAGATGATGCGCTTGCTGTTCTCGCCCTTCATGCCGAGACGGCGCACAAAGGTGTAGGCAATGCCCGCACCCATGCCGCCGAGCATGCCCGCAAGCGCGGGAAGCATCGCCGGGTTCTGAAAGCTCGGCTTGATGATGCATACACTGCCGAGAAAGGCGACGCACACGCCGCCGATCTGCATGAGGTTCGGTTTCTCACCGAGCAGAAAAACCGAGAACAGAATCGCAAAGAACGGCGACAGCTTGTTGAGCATGTTTGCGTCCGAAAGATTCAACTGCCCGATGGCGTAGAAATTGAAGAGCAGACCGACCGTGCCGAAGAACGAACGCCCGAGCAGGTCGGGAATGTTTTTCTTCTCCGGAATCGGGTTTACTCGGTCGCGCACCATCATCGCGGCGATGAAGAGCAGGGCGACAAAGTTGCGGAAAAACGACTTCTGGAATGCGGGCAGATCGCCCGCCAGCTTGACAAACAGCGTCATCACCGAGAAGCCGAATGCCGCCGTCAGAATATAGAGAACACCTTGTGTTTTTTTGCTGACAGATGCCATGAATGCTCACTTTCAAGTAGAAGAATATCCTCTATTATATGCGAAAAAGCACCCTCTGTCAAGCAAAGAAATTAACCGGAAACGCGCATTGACTTTTACACTTGGCGGTGCTATACTGGTATTGTATTTGATGGATTTGTGTCAAACACAAAAATATGACGGAGGTTCAAGCATTATGATGTTACAGGGAAAAGTTGCAATCGTAACGGGCGGCACGCGCGGCATCGGTCTCGCGATCGTGCGTACCTATCTGCAAAACGGCGCAAAGGTTGCGCTGTTCGGCAGCCGTGAGGAGACGGTGAACAAGGCGCTCGACGAACTGAAAGAAGAAAACGCAGGCTGGGAAGTTATCGGCATGGCGCCTGACCTGACCGATTATGCAGCGGTGAAGGCTGCGGTGGATGATGTTGCGCATCATTTCGGCAAGGTGGACATTCTCGTCAACAACGCGGGCATCTCGGCGCGTGAGCCGCTCGAGGCGTATGAGCCCGAGTCCTTCAAGCGCATCATGGATCTGAACGTGACCGCACTGTTCAACGGCTGCAAAGCGGTTGAACCCATCATGAAGGCGCAGGGCGGCGGCTGCATCATCAACACCAGCTCGATGGTCAGCCTGTACGGACAGCCCAGCGGCGTCGGCTATCCGACGAGCAAGTTTGCCGTCAACGGCATGACGAAGAGCCTTGCCCGTGAACTTGGGCGCGTCGGCATCCGCGTCAATGCGGTTGCACCCGGCGTCACCCGCACCGACATGGTCGCAGCATTGCCGCCGGAGATGGTCGCGCGCATTTCCGCGCCCATTCCGCTCGGTCGTATCGGCGAGCCGGAGGAAGTGGCAAATGTGTTCCTGTTCCTCGCAAGCGACCTTGCAAGCTATGTCACCGGCGCCGTGATTTCGGTAGACGGTGCGGCACAGACCTGATCGGCAAATCACACAGAAAAAAGCCATGCTTTCGCATGGCTTTTTTGCTTATAAGGCATCCTTCGGGCAGTGCCTGACGCATTCCATGCAGAGAATGCACTCCGTGCCGTTTTTACGCCTGCGGGAATTGTCGGTGACGTCTACGTTCATCGGGCACGCACGTTTGCACGCACCGCAGGAGATGCACTTCTCCTTGTCGCAGGTAATGCGGGCGAGGGAAAAATAGCTCATCGGCTTCAGAAAGACCGTGATCGGGCAGAGATATTTGCAGAAGGCGCGGTTATCCTTGAAGGCAAACGCAAGCGCGATGCCGGCGGCGTAATAAACGATGTTGCCGACGATGAATGCCCAGAACATGATGCGCTCGATGTGCCCGACGCGGGCAAGAAACAGGGCAGCCACAAAAATGAGTGAGGCGGCAAAGGTGATATAGCGCAGCCAGCCGAGCTTTTTTCGCGGTGACGCGGGAACCTTGTAGGGCAGAAAGTCAAGCACCATCGCCGTCCAGCAGGCATAGCCGCACCAGCCCCTGCCGAACAGCAGCGGACCGAAGATCTTCGCCACCGCATAGTGAATGGTCGCCGCCTCGAAAACGCCGGTGAACAGGTAGTACCAAAAGCCTTCGATCTGCATGTTTTCGCCGCAGATCAGCCCGAGGTAGACCAGCATGTATGTGCCGACCAGCAGCTGCACGATGCGCCGTGCATATTTGTGCTTCCGCAGCAGCAGAAACAGTCCGAGCGCGATCGAGATGCCGATGTAACTGAAATTGAACAGATAAAATATATTGTCTTTCGTCAGCCAGAGCGTGACGGCGATTGCCTCAAACACAGCCAGCATGGCAAGCGGCAGGGCATATTTTTTCATGGTCGGTTCACCTCACTTATATTTTACAGATTGATTATAGCATGCCGACGCATGCATTGCAATGTACCTTTTGTACCCCCGATTGACAAGGGCAGATACGGTTTTTCGGGGGCTGAAACCGCGCCTGTCTTCGTTTTCCTCATTGGCGGGCTGATGCCCGCCTGCTTCGTCAGCCTCGTCAGGCACAATTTCCGCTCCCGAAAAACTCCCAAGGACTTTCCGGCGCATAAAAACTTTAGCTGGCGAGGAAGAGGAGGACGGTGTGCCGACCGCCCACCGAGGACGATGACGATGTCAGCGCCAACTTTTTACCGCCGGAAAGCGTATCTGCCCTTGTCAATCGAGGGTAAAATCGGCATAAAAAACCGGACGGCATGCCGTCCGGTTTTTCGGGATAAACTTGCTTAGCAATAGAGCTCCATCGGATAGGTGAGGTATTCGTTCGGCTCCAGCTGATCGGCGGTGACATAGCCTGCCGGTGCGCGGAGCAGGCTGGGCAGACGGTTGACGACCGTTGCGCAGGTGTGCTCGACCGTTGCGGGCTTGACCACATGGAATTCGGTGTTCGGCTCGCCGGTGATCAGCCAGTCGCACATATCGCCGTCGTCCGGTCCGTAAACCTTGCCGATTGTCTCCTCTTCAACGGTGATGCCCTGCATGGTCTCGATCGTGACGACTGCGGACATGCCGATGCAGTGACCTGCCTTGATGGTCTTGCCGAGTGTCTCGGAGTAGATGTCGTGGTCAATGATGCAGGGAACATGCTTCTGGTCGATGGACTTGATCGTCAGACCGAGCTTGTTGCAGATCGCTTCGCTTGCGTTCCATGCATAGGACGGCTCAAATTCCGAGGGATGCGCGATATTCTGCTCAAATTCTTCGGGCGTCAGGTCGCAGCCGTGTGCTTCGGCAAGAGCCAGACCGTATTCGTCTACATTATAGCTGTATGAGCCCTTGATCTTCGTGATCTTGTGGCAGCCGCCTGCAACCAAGCCGACCATGTTGATCCAGAAAATGTCCTGCATGCCGCTGCCGGTGATGGTGCAGTTATTTTCCTTTGCCAGTGCGTCCAGGCGGTTGATCTGTGCAGCCGCGGTCGTCCAGGGGTAGATCGCTTCTTCGCAGGTGGTGATGACGTTGATGCCGCGTGAAACGCATTTTTCAACGTGGTCATAGATGTCGCCGATGAAGCTGAACAGCGTCACGATCGCAACATCCGCGTCGCACTCGTCGAGGACTTTGTCCGCATCGTTCGAGATCAGCACACCGGTCTTGATGCCGAGACCTGCAAAATCGCCGACATCCTGTCCGACAACGGCGGGGTTGACGTCGATCGCGCCGACGATCTGCGCGCCGTGCTCATGCAGATAGCGCAGAATGTACTTGCTCATTTTGCCGCAGCCATACTGTACAACCTTGATCTTTTCCATAAGAAGTTCCTCCCAAGTCATAAAGATAATTTCGTTTGCGGGACGCCCGCATGTCTCTACTCTTAGTATAAACTCTCATCCTGCTTTAGAGTCAAGAGAAAATTGATAAAAATTTATTTATCGAACGATACCGGCACTTGCAAGCGCAGAAACATGCTGCGCTTGCTGTCGTCAAACACGTTGAATTCGGTCAGAATTTCGCAGAAATAGTCGCCGCAGATCGTCCAGCCCTGCGCCCTGCAATGTTCAAGCAGCCGCGCGGCACAGTCTCGTTCGTCGTCAAAGCTGTTCAGGTATACGCAGGCGTACATGCCGCTGTCCGCCACGGTCACGTCCGGCAGACGCAGCCGGTCCCGGTAGCCGACAAAGACAAACGTGTCCTGCGGGATAAAGCGCCCGGCGACGAAGTCTTCTTTTCGGATGGATGTGCCGACATTGTAGGACAGCACCTGTGAAAAGCCGCGCTTCAGCAGCGCCTGCCGCAGGGCAGCCTGTTCCTGCTCAAATGCGCGGATGCCGCTTTCGTAGAAGTTTTCGGTGCAGGGAATCCCCCACAGATAGCGGCAGTCGATGTATTCGAGCACGATCGTCCCCTGCACGGGGGACTTGCGGTAGCGCTCGATGGAGGCGATCGCGCGTTCCACGGCGTCGTGCTGGGCGCGCAGGGCGCGCATTTGGTGGTGCAGCTGCTCGTTTTTCTGTGCGAGGATCGTCTCGATGAGCACGATGTCCTCCTTGCGCAGCACGTCGCCGATCTCGCCGAGGCTCATGCCGAGCTCCTTCATATACGCGATCATGTCAAGCCGCGCGTTCTGCGCGGTGTCGTAGTAGCGGTAGCCGGTCTCCGGGTCCTTGTACTTCGGCTTCAGCAGCCCGAGCTCGTCGTAGAGCCGCAGCGCCGCCACACTAAGCTGGCTCATTTCCGCCATTTTTCCGATCGAAATCAATCCGCTTTCCATGCGTCGACACCTCAAAAACTCTGTTCTTACTTTAGAGTTTAGCAGAAGATGTTGAAAAAGTCAAGCAGCGAGGAGGGCTGACAATTACCGTATATCAGGTATGAGGACGCAGCGCTGAAAAAGCACTTGACGTTTTGTGGAAAACAATGTTATACTGTCCGTAGGGCGACTGCAAAAAGCGTCCGGAAAATTTGCGGTAACAGATTTTGAAAGGAACGTGCATGTTGAAAATACGGAATAAAAAATGGTTGATTGCGATACTGGTTCTGTTTGCTGCGGTTATCCTGACAGCGGTTTTTTATCTATGCTTTCACTCTGCCAAAATAGAACCCGAAGGATATCTTTTGCTGCGCGCTCCGGATCATGGCAGCAAGCTGATCCTGCTTGATGCATCCACAGGGGAAGTGACGCCTACAAATGCTTACGGATTGCGAGCCTGTTTTGCGGGAGCTTCGGATAAGTTCTTAATCTATTCTTTTAACTTGTTAGAATGCTTTGACGAAAAAACAGGTTCCGACGTTTGGACCTATGAGATTCCGGGCAATTTATGGCCATCGAGCTTAGGGTTCGCGTATGCAGGTAGTTCTTTTGTCAGCGCTGTTGTCTCAGATCAGCTGCAATTGATCAATATGGACACGGATGAAAGAACAATTATCAGAGAGGATGCAGGTCTGGGTCTCAGACACGATTGGAGCGCGGATGGGAAAACGGTATATTATTCTGTATTCGAAGCGCAAAGTGCAAAAATTTACAAATACAATGTCGATTCTTGCGAAGAAGCCTATCTCTTTGAGGGGAGTTCGCCGAGCGTATCAGCAGACGGCAGCAGAATTGCCTTCAGCCGCAACTCTGCATTGGTTGTAAAGGATTTGGTTACGGGGAAAGAGTGGACATACCACAAGTTTCCCCGATATGTCAAGGAATATTGCATTTCACCGGATGGAAAGTATGTGGCAATTGTTACGGAACAATTTCCGAATTTCTTAGCCGATACAGTTCTGATTTGGGACTTTGCAAGCAATCAAACGTTTGCTTTATTAAAGGACTATCCGTCCGGTCATTGCTATGATCTGGATTGGATGCAGTAACAGGCAATCGTTCTGCCGCAGAAAGGAAAGACGACAATGCGAAAAATCAGATTGTGTATGCTTTTTATGCTGATTGCAGTTTTTGCATCCTGCGGCAGCCACTCGACTGTGTCCATAGATACAACGGGATTTATATCCAATATCAATCGGAACATGGCGCAGACCGGAGAGGTTCGTTTGATATACGATGGCAGTACGCTATATGAGACCGGTGTTCAACGGCTTTTTGTACAGAAACGTGTGGCGCTGAGCAGAGATGAAAAAAGCGATTCGTATGCAAGCGTATTTTCAAAGACAGAGAATGCTTATGTAACAGATGCGGTTATTCTTTACTATCAATCGCATGATTATCAGAAGGATTTGTATTGCAAAGAGCGAGAGACGGGCAAGGTTGTCTGCATTGCTGAAGATGTAGCGAAACTGATACAGATAGACGGCAGTTCTATATATTTTTGCAAAAAGAACAACGCGCATTTTAATGCCGATACACTGTGGAAATACAATCTGGAAACAAAAGAACGGCAAAGCCTTCTTGAAGAAGTTTCCGCATTCTGCGTAAATGACGGCATTTTGTATACGGTCTCCTGTCCGACTTCTGCAATTGCTATTGCTGACGAGTATCTCAATACGCTGCGCGCATACGACTTGAAAACCATGGAGATGCTGCTTGAAGACACTGTTTCTTTGCAGTTCGCGGCGTTGAATATGCAAGTAGCGGAAAACCATGTGATCTTGTGGTCTTTACGAGGACGCATGTATATATACAGCATTTCTGCAAAAGACGGAGCGTATCTTGCGTATCCCATCGAGACGGAATATGGCGGGATAAAAGTAGCATTGAACAGCTTCGGCAGCAGTATATATGCTTCCATAGCGGTGAATCGTTTTACAAAAATGGACTCTTTAGCTATGGAAACAAGCAAACTCGGGACATGGCGATATGACCTTCAATCCCAAGAGTGGCTGAAGCTTTCGGATAAGGTATACGATGCTTTATATGTGTTTGATGCAAGTGCCGTTTACGGTGTTGTCGGAAACGCAGTATATCAAATAAAAAGCGACGGCACTTCAGAATTGCAACTTAAATAAACGGGCAAAGAGGTAAGCCGGATGCGGAACAGGATGATTACAGTATGAAGGAAACCAACATATATGCGGAATTCAGAATTATGGGTGACACATTTGATCCCGATGTGATTACGCAGGCTTTGTCGGTGCAGCCGACAGAGATTTGGCGAAAGGGCGATTGTGTTTATAACAACCGAGGGAAACTCACAACTTTGCGTCAATATACCAATTGGGGCTATCAAACCGCAGTGACAGAAACGCTGGATATAAACACGCCGATCCGGACGCTGCAAGCAGTTTTTGCAGACAAAACCGATACGCTTTTGCATTTGCAAAAACAGTATGATTTGTCCTTCACCATTGACATTGTGATTGAAGTGGAGAATAACCAGCCGCCCGCCATGTGCCTGCAAGGCTTTATTTTGGAATTTGCCGCTGCGCTGCACGCAAGAATCGATATGGATATGTATATATTGGAGGCAGAACAGTGATTTCAAGCTGTCTGTAGAATTAAGGAAAGAAAATTCTTATCTTTTGAAATGAAAAAGGTCGTACTTCGGTACGACCTTTTTCATGATGGCGGAGGGTGTGAGATTCGAACTCACGCGCCGTTGCCGGCAAACGGTTTTCAAGACCGCCTCGTTATGACCGCTTCGATAACCCTCCGTGACGATTACAACATTCTATATTTTAGCACACGCGGCGCGCGGTGTCAAGCAAATTCTTTTTGCAGCAAAAAATGTAACTGCTGCTTGCGAAAAGGTTGACATTTGCGCGTTTATCGGGTAGAATGAAGGCAAGAAACCCCCAAAATTTTTCAGAACAGCGAGGTATTCACTATGGGACTTATCAAAGCAGCAATGGGCGCCGTGGGCGGCGCGCTCGGCGATCAGTGGCTCGATGCCATTGAAGCGGATGACATGGGCGATACGACCGTCTTTACGCGCGGCGTTCTCATCAACAAGAGCAGCCGTTCTTCCAACAAGCACGGCACCGAGAATGTCATCAGCGACGGCTCGGTCATTCACGTCTACCCCAACCAGTTTATGATGCTGGTTGAAGGCGGCAAGATCGTGGACTATACCGCAGAGGAAGGCTATTATAAGGTTGACAACCACGGTGCGCCCTCGCTCTTCAACGGGCAGTTCGGCGACGCGCTGAAGGATGTCTGGGAGCGCTTCAAGTTCGGCGGCACGCCCTCCTATGCACAGAAGGCGTACTTCGTCAACCTGCAGGAAATCAAGGGCATCAAGTTCGGCACGCCGAATGCGGTCAACTATTTCGACAACTTCTACAATTCCGAGCTTTTCCTGCGCGCGCACGGTACATATTCCATCAAGGTCACCGACCCGATCCTGTTCTATAAGGAAGCCATCCCGAAGAACAAAGACCGCGTGGAGATTGACGACATCAACGAGCAGTATCTCTCCGAGTTCCTGAACGCATTCTCGGCAGCGCTCAACAAGATGTCGGTGGACAACATCCGCATCTCGCACGTCGCCTCCAAGTCGGTTGAGCTTGCCAAGTACATGGCAAACGAGCTGGATGAAGACTGGAAGAAGATGCGCGGCTTTGAGGTGCAGGCGGTCGGTATCGCCAGCGTCTCCTACGACGAGGAGTCGAAGAAGCTCATCGAGATGCGCAATCAGGGCGCTATGCTCTCCGACCCCACGGTCCGCGAGGGCTATGTCCAGGGCTCGATCGCACGCGGCATGGAAGCTGCCGGCAGCAATGCGGGCGGCAGCGCGCAGGCGTTCATGGGCATGGGCATCGGCATGGGCGCGGCAGGCAACTTCATGGGTACTGCCAGCGAGACCAACCGTGCGCAGATGCAGCAGCAGGCGGCACAGGCGCAGCAGAACCAGACACCCGCAGCCGGCACATGGAAGTGCGCGTGCGGTGCAGAGAATACCGGCAAGTTCTGCCCGAGTTGCGGCGCGAAGAAGCCCGAGAACACGACCTGGAAGTGCGCTTGCGGCGCAGAAAACACCGGAAAATTCTGCCCGAACTGCGGTGCGGCACGCCCGGCAGCATGGACCTGCCCCGAGTGCGGCACCGAGAACAAGGGCAAGTTCTGCTCAAACTGCGGTCATAAATACGAGGGCTGACGATGGCGGTTGTCAGTTATAAATGCCCGTGCTGCGGCGCGGGCATCGCCTTCGACTCGGAAAAGCAGCTGTTCAAATGCGAATACTGCCTCTCCGAGTTCACGCAGGAACAGCTTGAGGCGCAGACGCCGAAGGAAGCCCCCCTTGAGGAGGAACGTACCTCCAAGGCGGACAGCGATGAATTCTGCGAAAAACTGCTCTCCTATACCTGCAACAACTGCGGCGCGGAGGTCTTCGCCGATGCGGACACCGTGGCGGACTTTTGCTATTACTGTCACAACCCGGTCGTCTGCGACGGCCGTCTGTCCGGGCAGCTGAAGCCGAACAAGATCATCCCGTTTGCGTTCGACAAGGCGGAGGCGGAAAAACGCTTCCTTACCTTCGCACGGAAGAAGAAATTCGTCCCGAAAGACTTCTTTTCCGCAGAGCATGCGGATCAGATCCGCGGCGTGTATTTCCCGTTTTGGCTGACTGATGCCGATGTTTCGGCGCGACTCTCCGCAAAGGCGCAGAAGGTGCGCACCTGGACGACCGGCGACAAGCAGTACACCGAGACCTCGCACTATGCGCTGTTCCGCGCAGGCGACATCCACTTTGAGGATGTGACCACGGCGGCGTACAGCGCGGAGAACAAGCAGATGCTTGAGGGCATTCTGCCGTTCCCGTCGGACGCGCTGCGCGATTTTTCGATGCCGTATCTCTCGGGCTTTCTTGCCAAAAAGCGCAATATCGAGCACGAGAGCATCGCCGCCGAGGTCAAGCAGCGGATCAACGGCTATTCCGAACAGCTGCTGATGAAGACGACGGACGGCTACACCTCGGTACAGCCGAGCGGCACGCAGACCGATATGAACACGCTGGCGTGGGACTACGCGCTGATGCCGATCTGGATCCTGACCTATGTTCAAAAGAAGAAGGGCAAGGAAAAGATCTATACTTATGCGCTCAACGGGCACACCGGCAAGATCTACGGGGAACTGCCGATCAGCGCAGGCAGACTGTTCGGTCTGTTTGCGGGGCTCGCCGCAGGAATCACATTTGTCTGGACACTTGTGCAGACGCTGATGGGAGGGTTTCTGTGGTGGTAAAAAAGAGATTCTGCATTTCGGCGCTTGCTCTTGCGCTGGCGCTTGCCCTCTCGGTCTTCGTCGGCGCATATGATTTCAACTATGTGATCGACGATGCCGAACTGCTGACCGCAGACGAAAAAGCCGATGTCGAAGCCTACTATGACCGCATCTATACCGAGGATCATCTGCTGCTTGTGTTTGTCACGGCATACGGCAAGGGCGATGTGCTCTCCGCGCTGCCGGATTATGCGGGCGGCGCTGTGGACGCAGGCGGCGCTACAGATATGCTGCTCCTCTATGTGGACATGGACGCGCGGCATTTTGACCTCTATCAGTACAACGGCGTTTCCGGCGAATCCGCATTCCGCGTCAATTCGAGCGAGACCGATACCATTCTCGATGCCGTGCTGGACTATGCCGCCGACGGCGAATGGTACGATGCGGCGCTCTGCTTCGCGGACGAGAGTCTCCCCGCATTCACAAACGATGCAAACTTCATTTCCGGCGAGGATCACTACGGCGACGAGGGCTATCAGAAATACGAAAAGCCCGAAGGACCCGTGACCTGGCAGTATAAGCTCTCGCTGATCGGCGGTATCGCCATCGGCGCTCTGCCGATCGCGCTGGTCATTTCGCTGATCGTCACGCTGATCGTGCTGGCGTCCTACAAGAAGAAGGTGCGCGGCGCGACCTACCCGCTTGAAGCCTTCACCAAGGTGAACATCACAAATTCACAGGATAACTTCATCAACAAGACGCTCACGGTCACGACCATCCATCGTGACAACGACAGCGGCGGTTCTTCCGGCGGAAGCAGCGGCGGAGGAGGCGGCGGTGGCGGCGGCGGCCACATGGGCGGTCGCTCGTTCTGAGTCTCAAAGCCAAATAAAAAATCCGACAGTCGATCGACTGTCGGATTTTTTATTTGATGGAAACGGATTCAGCCGCCGAGGACGCCGAGGTGCTCCAGCAGAATCTTCACACCCATTGCGACGAGGATAATGCCGCCGACCAGCTCCGCCTTTGACTTGTACTTTGCGCCGAAGACATTGCCGATTTTGACGCCGACGGCGGAGAGAATAAAGGTGACCGCGCCGATAAAGGAGACGGCGGGGACGATGTCCACCTGCAAAAAGGCAAACGAGATGCCGACGGCAAGTGCATCAATGCTGGTGGCAACCGCCATCGTCAGCATGGTCTTCACGCCGAAGTCGGGCGTTTGCTCCTCGGCGGGGTGGCGGGATTCGAGAATCATGTTCACACCGATGACGCCGAGCAGGACGAAGGCGATCCAGTGATCGACTGCGGTGATGTACTGCTCAAATTGCTTGCCGAGCAGGTAGCCGATTGCGGGCATCAGCGCCTGAAAACCGCCGAAATACAGGCCGACGATCAGCATGTGCTTCGGCTGCAGCTTCTGCACGGAGAGCCCTTTGCAGATCGAGACGGCGAAGGCATCCATGGAGAGACCGATGGCGAGGACGAAAAGGTCTAAAGGTGACATGGATAAGCCTCCTTATTTCGGATAGACACGCCGTGCCTCGGTGAAGTCGCCGAGCACTTCGATGCGGTATCTTGCAATGTAGTATTTCGCCATGCCGAGGTTGAGGTCGAGGTAGTTGCCGCAGTCGCGCGGCGACGCACCCGGGATCGTCCCCTCATAGGCAAGGATGAAGTCGCACATGTTCTTCACACAGTCGTAGATGTCGAGCGGCTCAAGCTCTCCGGCAAAGAGGATGTAGAAGCCGGTGCGGCAGCCCATCGGACCGAAATAGATCGTCTTGTCCTTCCAGTCGGGATCGTTGCGCAGAAAAGTCGCGCCGAGATGCTCGATGGCGTGGAGCGCGGCGGTCTCGATGACCGGCTCTGTGTTCGGGTGGGTCACGCGCATGTCAAAGGTGGTGACGGTCTCGCTGCCGATTCTGTCCCGGCGCGAAACATACAGCCCGGGGAGCAGATCCAGGTGGTTAACGGTGAAGCTCGCAATCTTCTCCATACAGAAAATCCTTTCGTTTTTGCATTACGCGGATTTAATATTATAGCACGGCTTTCGTAAAAATGCAAGAAAAAGTATGCATGACACGAAAAAAGACATTGCCGCGGCAATGTCTTCAAGCCTTCCCCCAAGGGAAGCCTAAAAATGCATTGTGTCTCGTATTACTTTTCACCGCCTCATTTCCAGTGCTTCAGGTTCGGCACGACCGCCTCCATATGCGCGCGCACCTGCTCGGCAGGCCATGCTTCGCTTGCCATATGCTTGGTGCAGAAGTCAATCAGTTCTTCTTTTGATTGATACTTGAAAGTGCCGTCCGCATAGCACCACTTGCAGTAGTCCTCGTTGAAGTCGCCGTTTGGCTCGTGGCTGGTGGTGGCGTCCTCCAGCGGCATGCCGCAGCACTGGCAGATGAGCTGCCGCGGTGCGCCGAGCAGTGTGTTGATCGAGACGTCATACACGCGGGACAGGAGCTTCAGCGTCTCGGTGTTCGGCACGGTCTCGCCGGTCTCCCAGCGGGAAACGGCTTGTCTTGTGACAAACACCTTTTCGGCAAGCTCCTCCTGCGAGAGCCCGTTCTTTTGGCGAAGTTCGAGAAGAATATCTTTTGTTTCCATTGTTTTGTCCTCCGTGGTTTCAGCGTAACACAAATTCGCCGCATTTGCAAGCAACTGTCGGTTGCGTGTACGGTTTATTTTGCGCCTTGCATGCCCCCATAGCGTTTTTTCAGCTTTTCAATGCCGACGATGACCGCTGGAAATGCGGACTGGTTGGTCGACATTTCAAAGGTCAGCATGTTTTCTTCCGCCGGATTTGCACGAAAACTACCGGAAATGACCGCATGCCCGCTCGGTTTCATCGTGACGGTAAAACGAAGGTCGTCTTCGTACATCAAGCCGTAGTCTGCCCTGCCTCTGAGGGCTTCATAGCACATCTTCAACTGGTCTGAAAAACGGTAAAGCGCGCCTGTGGCAGTAAGGTACTCCGTGCAGTGTACAGAATAGCATCCGACTTTGATTTCCAGCGTGCACAAAAGGTCATAGCCGCCTTCGATACTTGTTGTCGGGAAACCGGGGGAGTCGGATAACGCAAGTCTGATTTCTGCATCCCGGTCGCCGTAAAATGAGAAAATCTCCATGGTTAAATCCTCCGATGTGGGTAGTCAATCGATGCTCAAAATGCGCATGTGCTCATTTTATTTTCAGCGTGCGGAGATACGCTTTCTGCGCGTCGGTGATGCGGTAGCTTTCGACTGCTTTCTGAATCGTCTTGTTGTGCGTCCACTCGTCGAGGCGGCGGTTCTCGATATAGGGCAGGATCGCGTCGTATTGCTTGGCGAGCGCCGTGGCGAAATACCAGGCGATCATCATGTTGATGTAGTAAGCATCCGAACGGAGCGCTGCCACGGCGTCCGGATACGCGGTTGAAAACCGCGTATCGAGAAAGTGCCGCATCAGCGTTTCGATGCCGAAACGCACGGTATAGGTGCGGTCGCTTGCCACCCATGCTTCCACATGGTCGAGCAGCACATCGGGCTTCAGAATCAGCGCACGCGGCGAAGTGCCGTCGCAGGTTGCCCAGTTGTCGATATACGGCAAAAACCGCTCGGTGGCGGCGAGGCAGGCATCAAAGTCGCGGATAGAATCGAGCAGAAAACCGTGTAGATTGTTTTCTTCATAATAGATATGCGGCAGCTCCGCGAGAAACGCGTCGGCGGCGGGCGTACCGCGCAGCTCTTTTGCCAGCGCCCGCAGGTGCGGTACACGCACGCCGATGATTCGCTCCCGCGGGATGCCCGGCATCAGCCCGGCTTGAAAGTCGCCGTAGGCAGGGTCAGCCAGCGCAAAAAGCCGCGCACGGATGTCGGCGACGGTTTGCAAATCGGTTTCGCGGCGCGTCACAGGTCTTTACCTCTGCCGAATGCGGCAATGTGTGCGTCCAGCGCCTCAAAGAAGGCGGTCAGCTGCTGCCCGCCGACCAGCGCGTGGTTGACCTGAACCGAAAACGGCAGCAGCACGCGGTCGCCCTCTGCAAAATACTTGCCGAACATAAACCGCGGGTTGCTGTCGGCAGGGTAGGGCGTTGGCTGCACAAACGAGGTGAATGTGATCCCCGGCATAGTCGAGACGAAAAACAGGCTCTCGGCATCGGCGGCGGATTCCGTCATGGATGCTGCACGTTTGGCTGCTTCCTGCGCCTGCATAGCCACAGGAAGGAAGACGTCAAACGGGCAGTCGGAGCGGAGCATGCAGTAGCAGTAGCGCCCGCCGCCGAGTGAGACGGTGTGCGAGGTCGGGCAGTTGTCATATTCGACGATGCCGTCCGTGCGCAGGCGCTGGCGGAATGCCGCGATGCTGTTTGCAGCGCGGGAAGTCACATAGAGCAGGGAAAGGAAGAACGGCAGCCCCTCCGCGCGCACACGCGCGTGCAGCGGTGTGATGTCGGCGTTCACGGTCACGCCGACATACGGGTAGGCAAGCGAGCGGAAATAGTTGTATTCGTCGAGCCGCGCATAGGCGGTCTTGTCCAGCAGGTGATAGCCCATAAAGCACCTTCTCTTTGCGAAAAGTATACTTTATTTTAACATGTATGCAAAAATGAGGCAATAGGACTTGCACATTTTTTTGCCGTATGATAGAATGAAACCACAAAAACTTCCGGGAGGACAATATGAACCAGTTCAGACAGACAGCGGCGGCGGTGCTCCTCGCCGCATCACTCCTGCTTGCCGGGTGCGGGACGCAGAACCCGACGGGCACCGACGGGACGGACGACACGCAAACGCCGGAGGCGGAGCTTGTCGAGATTAAAAACGGGGTG
>ENA-ORIC01000805-ORIC01000805.1-human-gut-metagenome-genome-assembly--contig:-NODE-805-length-35784-cov-4.068642_pt1 | contig 35784 bp, 33 predicted proteins | sample MGYA00243023_ERZ508732 | MGnify/ENA primary metagenome ERZ508732 (study PRJEB26277, sample SAMN04329767) | human gut metagenome | biome: human-associated habitat | host: Homo sapiens | place: USA... | reverse complement strand
ATTCTTCCGTGTATGACAGAATCACAATTCATGTAACGGCAAATGGAAGCAGCAGCGGCAGTGGCAGCGGCAGCAGCAGCAGCGGCAGCGGCAGCAGCGGCAGCGGCGGAAATGAGAATCCGGGGACATCGGGTGGTTCGTCAGGAAGCGAAGGCGGGAACACACCTACAGCCGGTGCTTCTTATAAGTTTATTTGTCAAAATGGTGAAAATAGAGTATTGGGTTCCCTCATGAGAGATATTACGAATGGTATGCAGCTATCTATTTGTGATGACTTGAGCGGAGGAAACCAGACATTCATATGTGAATCCTATGAAGACGGATATATTTTGAAAAACCGGAAGAATCCTGCATACGTTGTGAATCGCAACAGCGGCAATAATAACGCAATTGTATGGACTTGGGCAACAGATGCGGATACTGTAAGCGACTCTTTGGTAGAATTTGAAACAGTGGAGAACGGAATCTATCGGATCAAGTTGGCGGAGCACGGTCTTTATCTGACTGCGGAAAGCAATGAGAATGACGCAAAAGTGAATTGGTTGGCTAAAGATACTGCAAACGACGGTCAATTGTGGAAGTGCGTGCTGAATACCGGAATCGAAGATGTAATTCCGGATGCACGGGCATTGACAATGCCGACAAATATCTGTCAGCATTATACCAAGACATATAAACATTCTAAATTAGGGGAAATCCCCACATGGATTTATAACGAGGGATGCGCGGCATGTAGTTTTGAAGATGTCGAAGGTTTTTATGCAAATCAAACATTTAAACTGAACTATGAATATTGGGAAACTCGTTCTGTAAATTGGGCAGGCGACTATGCAAATTATAGCAAAGTACCGCAAAACTCAAAAAATATCTTTGTAACTGATAACATCACTCCATATTCGGAAGACAACGAAACATACTATGATAGAATTCGCAAAGAGATTGCCGGGGGACACCCTGTAGTCATTCGCTATGGTACCGATTTTGGAGACCACCATTTTGTAGTTGCCTTCAAATACATCTCTTCAGGTGAGAATCTTCAAGACATGGATACAATATATGTATTAGATCCTTCAAATATCTACCCTGCGGGGCAAAAAGAAGGAGCCATCCGCACATTGAGAGAGTCGATACATTACAACTTTTGTAAGAGGATTAAAAAGGAGACAAACTGTGCCGATGAAGATATCTACAATCATGTATATATTATTAATCTTGTCGCAACAAGTAAAAAATAGACAAAGCAGGCGGTCTGATAATCAGACCGCCTGCTTTTATTTTTCAACTAATCGGATGGAAGAGATCATTTTTTCGATCAGTTCGGTATCATCGCTGTCAGCCCATGCGCGAAATACAAATACGTATTTCTGATCTGACGCGTGAAGTTCCAGATAGCACAAATACGAAGTTGCGTGGTAGGCGGGCATATCTTTCTCATATAGGAGATATTGCCGACCGTCCTCGGTTTGCCTTTCCAGACAGAAGTCATAGGCAGTATAAAGTGGCGGTCCGCCTATTTCATGCACCCACTCTTCCGTAAGTTTCCATTCCAACGGGAAAATAAGGTCGGGGCAGAAGGAAGAATAAATAAACTTCTGATTGCTCTTGAATACACGATCTTCGGGGATATTTCCGGTATAGACCCTTTGACAGCAGCGATCACAGGTATCATGGCTGTAATACTTCCAAGTTTCCGGCATACTGATATACAGATCTGCGGGGAAGGGCGACTGGGCGGCATGGTGCCGATATTCAGCCAATGCAAGTTCGAATTCTTTATTGATTTTGACTTCTTTAAATGCGGTATATGTGTCACCGCTGTTTTCGTCCGAATAGTAAACGGCCTCATCGGGGAAAGAGATCGAGTCCAGAATCGGGAAGGCATACCGATCGGCGGTTTCCCGCCCGAAGTTGCCGTAAATCTGGATCGCTAAGGTTACTTGATCAGAGCCCTTCACCGAATACACATAATTACACGAAAACCGTTCGGCATTGTAATCTCCGATAACATAGCAGTAATACGCGGTACCATTTTCGGTCGTGTAGTAATAATTCGGCTCGTTTGCAATATCGGATGCAAAGCACAAGGACAGCGCCGCTGAACCGTCCGATAGATTGTACAGGGCACTTTCTTCCACATTGCTCATAACCTCCCCGGGGATCCAGTTTTCCGGCGAAGTGAAAGATACCTGACATACCGACGGATCGACCGTAAACTGATCGAACCATAAAATCGACATATTTATACGGTCCATCGGAACGGTATATTGGATCTCTTTGATTGGTTCTTCCGTTTCGACATCCGTGGATGATGCCGTTGCTTCTGTGGTGCTTTCTGCGGTTGTCGTTACTTCGGTGGTGCTTTCTGCTGTTGCTTCCGTTACAGTTGATGCCTCTGTTGCAACAGGCGTCGTGCCGCTGCATCCGGCAAAAGCGAGCAAAAGCGAACACAGACACAGAATTACGAGAAGTTTTTTCATGGCGTTGCTCCTTTTGATATAAAAGACAGTATAAATTGCATGGAAAGCGAAATCTGTAAAACTTTGCAGACGTTATCGTGTATTTCTGTATGATTATAACATATTTTAGATTGTATGTCAAGAACCGGTGCCTAAGACCATAAATATCCCCCGTAAAACGGGGAGACATTTATGGTCGATAGTCTGTGTTCAAATTCCCTCAAACGCCGCCCGGCGGCTTATACGGAAAAAGCACTTTGCGTATGCAAAGTGCTTTTTTGGTGGACCATCAAGGGCTCGAACCTTGGACCGGCCGGTTATGAGCCGGCTGCTCTGACCAACTGAGCTAATGGTCCGATTTTTCACACGAAAATATTATACCGATTTTTCTGCATTTTGTCAATAGGGGGATAAAAGAAAACGCAGAAAAGCCGCATTGCACTGCGGCTTTTTCATTCTGTGTATACAAGAATTTCACTGACTTTGCAGTTCAGTGCGTGACAGATGCGCGCCAGCACATAACTGTCGTAGCGCACGACCTTGTTCTTGTAGTAGTTGTCGATGATCTGATAGCGGATCTCGGTTTGCTTTGCGAGTTCGTAGCGCGTCATGCCGCGCGCCTGCAGCGCGGTGTCCAGCGTCAGACGGACCTGTGCCATGTGCATCACCTCATATCTATTTTAATAGAGATATAGCCGTTTGGCAACCTCTTTATTAAAATACATTCCAAACACCCCGGGCGGTGCAGGCGCACCGCCCGGGGCTTGCTGTATTTACGGTGTCGGAGTCTGATGCCCGATGGCATCGAGAAACAGGAAGGTGAGCCCGATATAGCCTGCCAGCAGGACGGCAGCCGCAAGGAAGACCACAAGGCAGATCGTGCGCAGCGTTTTTTGCGTCTTCAGACAGAGCGCCGAGACGATCGCGCCGCCCACCGCCAGCACAAAAAGCAAAACGGCAATTCCGAGTGTCATGATTTTTCCTCCTTTACTTGCAGATCGAGAAGTACAGGCTGCTGTACGGGTCGATCAGATCCATATCCGTGATGCACGCCTCAGGGCTGATGCTGTCCAGCTGCATGAGGCGGGCATTGTCCCTGTAGTTGTCCGGCTGCGCCTCGGCGGCAAAGATCAGCCCGTCGTAGTCTGCGGGCAGATAGACGATATAGCTTTTGGTGAGGACCTTTGCAAAATCGCCCACGTTGTCCTGCCAGTCGGTCGAATAGAAAAATTCGATGGTATAGCTCTGCCCGTTCCACGCGACGGTGTGCAGATAGTGGTTTTCGCCGCGGTCGGTGGTGCTGTATGCGGTCGCCGCCGTCAGCCACATGCCGGTGTAATAGTCGTAGAGCTCGCTGTTGGTGTTGGTGATAAAGCTCTCGCCGAAATACGGGATCGAATCCTCGGGGATGTAGCAGATCGCATCAAACTCGATCTCGCGGATGCCGTCGTGCGTCATGTCACCGGTCTTTGTCACTTCCCAGTAGCAGTCGGCGGTGGCGTACCCATCGCCGAGCCCGGCGTAGTTCGACACACCGTCCTCCAGCAGATATGTGCCGCTGTCCGCCGTGCAGCCGACCGAAAGACCGGCAGCTTCAAAGACGGGGAGGGCATGGGTGATCGCCTCGACCGGGTGAAGATAGCCGTCGTTTGCGCTGTCGTAGAGCTCGCCGTCGTCGGTCGGGATCAGCCGCAGAACATCGCCGCTTGCTGCGTCATGCAGCTCGATGCCGTCGGCATCGGCGACCGCAGTGCCGTTCAAGACCGTGTTTTCTTCGGCATCGAGGAATGCCCAGGCGGCATTCTCATAGACGCGCAGCCAAAAATTCTGTCCGACGTATTCCCACAGCCCGACGTAAAGTTCAAGGGCATCGTCCGACGGGTCTTCGCCGCCCGTCACATAGGACAGCTCCTCACGGAAGACATAGCGCACATGCGTGTCCCAGATCCACACGAGGTGCGTCTCGGTATTGTCCGCGTGGCGGAAATCCACGGTGACGTCGCTTTCGCCGTCGTCGTCCAGGTCGTCAAAGCGGATGGCGTAAAACGCGCTTTCCGCGTCCGGGATCGCCATCGGGAAGGACACGCTGTCAAAGAGGATCTGCTCCGCCTCGTCCCGGTAGAATGCAGCGCTCTCGGGGCTGACTGCGACCAGCACATCCACGCTTTCGCCGTCGTGGGTGATTGTTCCGTCGGCGTCGACGATCCCGCTCACGCGCCAGTCGTCGCCCGCGACCTCGCCGCCGCAGGCGGCAAGCGAGACGGCGCAGACAAGCGCCGCAAGAAGTGCGAAGGCTTTTTTTCGGAGTTTCATGCGGTTCTCCTTATCCCGGCTCATTCGCCGTCATCAAAGTGAAGGTCAACCATGCCGTCTGCATAGCTGAAATATCCGTAGGCGCCGATGTAGAGTGCGTCGCCCTCGAGGCGGAACTGGCAGCCCGAGCCGTCCTTGTCACTGTAGGCGTAGACGCATGCCCATTCCGGCTCGTATTGGAGATGCCCGGTCTCGACGATGCTGTTGCCGATATAAAGCTCCCAGTTGCCGGCGTCGTCGAGCTTGATATAGTCGTAGTCATACTGCGCGCCGCACAGCCAAATGCCTGCGTAGACACTGTAATCCTCGGGGTCGTCGGGCAGGGTGACCGCGACGCTCTCCTCCGTGTCATCGGGGAGGCAGTCGTCCGTTTCCTCGGTGGTGTCTGTGGGCTCGATGGTGCTGCCGCAGGCGGCAAACAGGGTGCAGAACGCAAGCGCGAGGCAGAGCAGCGCAAGCAGGTGCAGCGATTTTCTGTACATGATTTTCTCCTTTTTGATCAGATGCGGGTCACAGACCGGTCTCCGCCATGGTGAGCAGTTCGTCATGGCTCAGCTCCACGTTGTCGAAGCGGACAAATATGCCGTTGGTCACGGCGCGCCGCCAGACCTGCTCGTCGCACAGCGGACGGAAGCGCAGTCTGCCGAGATAGGGCTTCATGTCGAGCAGCAGACGGCTGCCGGATACAAAGTCGATCCGCAGGACATGGTCGTCAAGCGGTTCGACGGCAGCAATATAGGTTCGGTTCACCGTGGTCTCTCCTTTCCCGGGCGAAAAAGATCCGCCGTACCCTCATTGTACGACGGATCGCGGCGAAAAGCCATTAACTATAGGTTAGGTTTTGCAAAACAGCTGCGCAAGCTGCTGCCGCTTGGTGCGGGTGTCGCCCTCGATGTACAGCTTGGCGTAGATCCGGTTGAGATACTGCTTTACGCTGCCCTCGGAGAGGTAGAGTGCCTCCGCGATCTCGCGGTTGCTGCGGCGGTCGGCGGCAAGGACGGCGATCTCGCGCTCCCGCGCGGTCAGCGCCGCCGACGTTGGGTCGCCTGCGCGTGCCGCGCTGCGGCGCGCAAGGATTTCCTCACCCATTTCGCAGATGCGGCGCACAAAGGCGACTGCCGCGGTGTCGGCGGGCGGCAGAGCAAGCAGCCCGCGCAGGCAGCCGTAGTTTTCGACAAAGGGGAGCAGAAAGCCGTCCGGTATCGCGGCGTCGAACGCCGCGCCGAGGGCTGCACGCGCCTCGGCGTGCTTGCCGAGCTGTTCATATGCCGCCGCTGCCTGCAAATGCAGGTGCAGCGCCACCAGACTGTAGTGCATGGCGTCGCACACGGCGAGCAGCTCGGCACTGCGGGCAGCCACTTTGGCGGCTTCCCCCTGCGAAAGCCAGACCCGGTTCTCGATCATGTCGATCATCGGCTTGCCGGGCGCGAGCGTGTGTACGGTGTCCAGCGTGTGCGCGGCGAAAACGGCGGGTATGTGTGCGGTCTCCCCGTCGAGTGCGGCATCGTAGGCGTCGATCGCGTCCGCGAGATGCAGCCATGCGGGGCGATGCGGTGGCAGGGACGCGCGGCGCGCGTCGGCACGGTCGGCGGCAATGCCGGTCACGCGCCGAAGACGGCATGCGAGAAAGTCACAGCAGAGCGCCATGTTGATCTGCCCGCCTGCCTCGGCGCGTGCATAAGCGCGTTCCAGCCCGATCTGCGCGTCCGCAAAGCGCCCGCGCAGAAAATCCGCCTCGGCGCGCATGAGGAGCTCCGCGCCCTGCCCGTGTCCGCCCGTGACCTTGTAGTAGTAGGGCATGCAGGCGTCCATCTCCAAAAGCTCGTCCTCCAGCGCGCCGGGTGTGCGGTGGAACATCATCAGCACCGAGGGCGAGCCAAAGGTCCAGCCGCCGTCGGTCTGGATGCTGACGGCGCGGCGCGTCATGCGGCTGCCGGCGCTGCGGTGCAGGCGGCTCATCGCGGCGATGTCGTTGTAATACAGAAAGCTGAGGATCAGGTCGCATTCGCCGAGCAGATTGTCCCGTTCCGCGTCCGGCATCCCGGGATGCGCCCGGACAGCGGCGAGAAACCGCGCATGCAGCTGCATCATCTCGGGGATGCAGCGGCGGTTGAACATGCAGCGCATCAGCACCAGCAGCGCAAGCGGGTGCGCGTCGAGCGCTTCGCCCGGACAGGCGGAGAGGGCGCGCTGCACTTCTTCTTTCGGCAGGGAAGACAGAAGAATGCCCGCATCGCGCTCGACCGCGCTGAGCCATGCGTCCGCGTTCCCGCTTGCGCGAAAGGCGTTCATGGCGTGCAGATATTGCCCGTGTGCGGCGTACCATGCGCCGTAGCGGTCGAGGTAGGCGCGGCGGTCGGCGGCAGGCAGGGTCTGAAAGCTGCGCGCTGCGCATTCCTTCATCATGTGGTGAAAGCGGTAGGTCACGCCGTCGCCCGTGCGGGTGACAAAGGCGTTCTGCGCCGTCAGGGTGTCGAGCAGTGCCGCCGCGTCTTCCCGGGCAGTGACGGCGCGCGCCATTTCCGTCGTAAATTCGTCGGCAAGCCCCATAACCGCAAGAAAGGTGCGCAGCGCGGGCGGGAGCGGGGCGATCATGGCGTCGGTGAACATCTCATAGATGTCGGCATGCAGATCGGGCAGCGTGCCGCGCGCGGCAAGGGTGCGCAGATTCAGATAGACGGCGGAGAACCAGCCCTCGGTGGTGTACAGCAGCATCTTGATCTGCGCGTCGGTGAGCGGTGTCCTGCATCGACGGGCATAGGCGGCAAGCTCGGTGTGGTTGAGCCGCAGCTCCTCCACGCCGATGCGGCAGACCCGATTGCCGAGCCGCAGCGCCTGCGCCTCGGGGAGAAAACGGTCGCGCCCGGCGACGATGAGGTGCACGTTTTCGGGCAGCCTGCAAGCGCAGGTACAGAGAAAGCCGATCACGCGGCTGTCGGTCAGAAGATGAAAGTCGTCGATGAAGATGTAGGTTTCTGTCCCGTCGTCCAGTGCATGACAGAGGTCGTCGCAGAGCAGGCTGCCCCCCGATGCGTCGGCGGGGCAGGGATAGTCGGCAAGCAGGTCAAAGCCAGCGTGCGCAAAGGCGGTCTGCACGCTTCGCCAGAAGATGGCGAGGTTGTCGGAATAGACGCTGATGCGGAGTATGCGCGCACTGCCCGCGCGGGCAGTGAGATACCAGTTCACCGCCGTCGTCTTGCCGTAGCCCATCGGCGCGACCACGGTGGTCAGCGCGGCACGGGCAATCGGGCGCAGACTTTCCGCCAGCCGCTCGGATATGTAGACCGTGTTGAGCTCCTGTTTTGCCATGTGCGGGTGCGCACCTCCGATGCCATAGGATTTTTTCTACCTATATCATATCGGAAACCGGCGCGGAAAGCAAGCGCTGCGACAAAAAAAGAGCGCCGACTGCGGTCGGCGCTCGGGGGCGGCTTCGTTTTACTCGTCGTAGATGATGGTCATGGTTGCCGCCGAGATATAGTCGAGCGGGTTGACGCTCTTGCCTGCAACGCGCAGGGCAAAGTGCAGGTGCGGCTCTTCGGCAATCTCGATCAGCGCGCTTTCGCCGACGGCGCCCAGCACTTCACCGCTCTTCACGGTGTCGCCCACCGAGACGGCAACGTCCTCGGCAAGGTTCTGATAGACGCTCTCGGCGTCGCCGTCGTGCCGGATGACCACCGTCGTGCCCATCATCGGGTGCGCATAGACCTCGGTGACGATGCCGTCCGCCGCTGCCATCACGCCCTCTCCCGCCCCGGCGCAGATGTCAATGCCGTCGTGCGTGCGGTAGTCCTCCATCGTGTCCGACCAGACCAGCGCCTCAACGGTGTAGCCCTTTGACACATTGCCGATGGTCGGCATGATGAAGACAGGGAGGCTCGGCACGGGGGCGTCCGCCTCGGCAACGCTGCGCGTGGTCTGCGTCGTCCCGGCGGGCGCGGTCGTGGATGCGGGCGCAGTCGTGCCCGGCTGCACGGGGGAGGTGAGGATCGGCAGATGTGCGGTGGTGTGCGAGGTCTGCACGGTCGTCACGGTGTCGGGGGTGGTCTCGGCGGGCTTGTTCTTCTTGTTTGCCGCCGTGGTCAGCCCCACGGCGATCGCCATGATGCAGAGGACAAGAATGACCGTCATGTATAAGACCTGCGCGGTCTTCTGTTCGCTTTTCTTTTGTTCCTTTTGTTCCATTTTCGTGATCCTTTCGCATGAAGTTGTTCCTATTTTGGTCTTTTGCGGGGACTTTTATGCGCCGACACCCCGCAAACGCAAAACTTTAGCACACGATTTATCCGTTTGCAAAATCTTCACAAAGAATTCACGGAAAAAATCGCAAAAACCCCTTGACAAATTCGGTGCAAGGTGGTACATTTGAATCATGAATTAGCACTCGCGTGTTGCAAGTGCTAAAATCAAAGCGGAAAGGAGCGGGAAACATGGAAAGCGGACTCAGCCGCCGCAAGGAACAGATTCTGCGCGCGGTCGTCGAGGCGTATGTCAAGGGCGGCGAACCGGTCGGCTCGAAATACATTGCCGAGAGCCGGATGCCCAACTGTTCGCCCGCGACCATCCGCAACGAGATGGCGGAGCTGGAAGCGCTCGGGTATCTCGAACAGCCGCATACCTCAGCGGGGCGCATCCCCAGTGAACGCGGCTATCGGTTTTATGTCGATTGTCTTTCCGAAGAATATAAGAAGACAAAAGCCGAGACCGATTTCATGGCGGAGGCGCTGCGGGGCAAGCGGCACGAGCTTGACAAGATCCTCACCGAGGCATCGAGGCTTGCAGGCAGCATGACCAACTATACGGCGATCGCGGTTCGCCCGCGCGCCGATATGACAAAGATCATCCGCTTTGAGGTCATGTACTACGACAGCAAGAATCTGGTGCTCGTCATGCTCTCGGCATCGGGCGCGGCGCGGACGAAGAATCTGCGGCTGCCGTTCGATGTGCTGCCCGCACAGGCGGCGCAGCTTGCAGCGGTGCTCAACAAGTACATCGCGGGGCACACCCCGGAGGAGATCACCCTCCCCGTGATGATGCACGCGGAGGAAGAGATGGGCAGCCGGGCGGCGCTGCTCTCCATTGCCATGAAGGAGATCTTCGGTGGTATGGAGGAGCAGAGCGGCGGAACACTTGCCGTGGACGGCGTGGAACGCCTGCTGGAATATCCCGAATATGCGGATATCGGCAAGCTCCGCGGTCTGCTCGGCGCGATTGAACAAAAGGAAGGCATCCTCGATACGATCTCGCACATCGACGGCGATGATCTCGGCGTGGTGATCGGCAGAGAAAACGGCGAGGAGACCCTGAGCGATACGACCATGGTCGTCAAGAAGATCAAGAAGAACGGCAAGGTCGTCGGCGCGATCGGGATCATCGGACCCTGCCGCATGGATTATGCCAAGGTCATGCCGATCGTCAGCGCACTTGCCGAAAGCGTCGGCTCGGTGCTGAGTGACGAGCGGCAGATGCTCGAGAGTCCGAAGAAGAAAGATTGAGAGGTAATACGGCATGGCTGAAGAAATAAAGAAGGAAAACACAGAAGAAGCTGCTCCCGAGGCGGCGGATACCGAACCGGCGGAAAAAAACGACGGCAAGGCGAAAAAGAAGGAAAAGAAACTCGAAAATGAGATCGAAGCGCTGAAAGCCGAGATCGCGAAGAAGGACGCCGAGGCGAAGGAGCAGAACGAAAAGTATCTGCGGGTCGTCGCCGAGTACGACAACTTCCGCAAGCGGTCGAAGGCAGAGCGCGAGGGCGTCTACGCGGATGCGTGTGCCGATGTGATCGGCGCGCTGCTCCCCGTGTACGACAACATCGAGCGCGCGGCGGCGTATACCGACGCGGACGCGGAGAAGCTTGCCGAGGGCATTCGCCTGACGGTGAAGAGCTTCGACGAGGCGCTGAAAAAGCTGGGCGTCACCGAGATCGAGGCGAAGACCTTTGACCCGAGTCTGCACAATGCCGTGATGCATGTGGAGGACGAGACGAAGGGCGACGGCGAGATCGTCGAGGTGTTCCAGAAAGGCTACAAGAAGGGCGACAAAGTTATCCGTTACGCGATGGTAAAATCGGCGAATTAAGCGGTGCGCCTCGCCCCGCACGATTTTGCATCACCGCGGGGGCGTTGAGCGATAGTTTCAAAATAACAACACCCCCTCCCATCCAAAAAGGTTTGGAAGGGTGCGGGAAACCTTCTTCAAAAGGTTTCCCGAATAAATAACAAACAAATTTGAAAATTTTAAGTTTCCGGAGGAATTCATCATGGGAAAAGTAATTGGTATAGATCTTGGTACGACTAACTCTTGCGTTGCGGTTTACGAAGGCGGCGAGCCGATCGTCATTCCGAACCCCGAAGGTGCGAGAACCACGCCCTCGGTCGTTGCATTCAGCAAGAACGGCGAACGTATGGTCGGTCAGGTTGCAAAGCGTCAGGCAGTGACCAATCCCGACCGCACGGTCAGCAGCATCAAGCGTGAAATGGGCACGTCCTATAAGGTCGAGATCGACGGGAAGCAGTATACGCCGCAGGAGATCTCGGCAATGATCCTGCAAAAGCTGAAGGCGGATGCCGAAGCTTACCTCGGCACGAAGGTCACCGAGGCGGTCATCACCGTCCCCGCGTACTTCACGGACGCACAGCGTCAGGCAACCAAGGATGCGGGCAAGATCGCAGGTCTTGACGTCAAGCGTATCATCAACGAGCCGACCGCTGCCGCACTGGCATACGGTATGGATAAGGAAGCTGAGCAGAAGATCATGATCTTCGACCTCGGCGGCGGTACGTTCGATGTCTCGATCCTCGAGATCTCGGACGGCGTCTTTGAGGTGCTTGCCACCGCGGGCAACAACCGCCTCGGCGGCGATGACTTCGATGCCCGCATCATGAACTGGATCGCCGACACCTTCAAGAGCGAGAGCGGCATTGACCTGCGCTCCGACAAGATGGCGATGCAGAGACTGAAGGAAGCAGCCGAGAAGGCAAAGATCGAGCTCTCCGGCGTTGCTTCGACCAACATCAACCTGCCGTTCATCACGGCGGATGCAACCGGTCCGAAGCACTTCGATGCAACGCTGACCCGTGCAAAGTTCAATGAGCTGACCGCAGATCTCGTCGCTGCAACGATGGGACCCGTAAAGCAGGCACTGTCGGATGCAAATCTCCAGCCTTCCGACATCGCAAAGGTGCTGCTCGTCGGCGGTTCGACCCGTATCCCTGCCGTGCAGGAAGCGGTCAAGAACTTCATGGGCAAGGAACCCTTCAAGGGCATCAACCCGGATGAGTGCGTCGCAATCGGCGCGGCAATCCAGGGCGGCGTCCTCGGCGGCGATGTCAAGGACATTGTCCTGCTCGATGTCACGCCTCTGTCGCTCGGCATCGAGACGATGGGCGGCGTCTTCAACCGCATCATCGACCGCAACACCACCATCCCGGTCAAGAAGAGTCAGATCTACTCCACCGCGGCTGACAACCAGACCTCGGTTGAGATCCATGTGCTCCAGGGCGAGCGCGATATGGCAGCCGGCAACACGACGCTGGGCAGATTCATTCTGGACGGCATCACGCCCGCACCCCGCGGCATCCCGCAGATCGAGGTCACGTTTGATATCGACTCCAACGGTATCGTGAACGTCACCGCAACCGATAAGGGCACGGGCAAGGAACAGCACATCACGATCACTTCGTCCACCAACATGTCCAAGGAAGACATCGACCGCGCCGTCAAGGATGCGGAGAAGTTTGCCGCAGAGGACAAGAAGCAGAAGGAAGCGGTCGAGGCAAAGAACCATGCCGACAGCCTGATTTTCCAGAGCGAGAAGACGCTGACCGAGCTCGGCGACAAGGTTACCGAGGCGGAGAAGGCGCCGGTCACCGCAGCCATCGAAAAGCTGAAGGAGACCATGAAGTCGAATGACACCGAGGCGATCAAGGCTGATACCGAGGCGCTGGAGAAGTCCTTCTATGCGATCAGCGAGAAGCTGTATGCACAGGCACAGAACGCACAGGGCGGCGCTGACGCCGGTGCGGGTGCGGGCGCGCAGAACGGCGGCGCACAGACCGACGAAAACGGCAATACCTACTACAACGCCGACTTTGAAGACAAGACCGGCAAATAATCGGGCGTGAAAAGTCCCGAGCCGCAAGGCGCGGCTTGCGAAGTGAAACGGCGGCTTCCCCCCTTTGGGGAAGCTGTCGCCGGAGGCGACTGATGGGGGGTAGGGCGCAGCCCGTCTGCAAAGACGGGACGCCGCCCCCGGTCGCCCGCCCGGAATCTGCAAGCGCGGTTTCGCGGCTCGGATTTTTCGCGTATTTCGGACAAATTTATTTGAAACAAGAGAAGCACGATGGCAGAAAAAAGAGATTATTACGAAGTGCTCGGCGTGGACAAAAACGCCGATGCCTCGACCATAAAAAAAGCATACTATAAGCTTGCCAAGCAGTATCACCCCGACGTCAATCCGGGCGATAAGGCGGCGGAGCAGAAGTTCAAGGAGATCAACGAGGCGTATGCCGTGCTCTCCGACGCGGACAAGAAGGCAAAGTATGACCAGTACGGTCACGCCGCCTTTGAAAACGGCGGTGCGGGCGGCGGTTACGGCGCGGGCTTTGAGGGCTTCGACTTCGGCGACATCTTTTCCTCGTTCTTCGGCGGCGACGGCGGCAGCTTCAGCTTCGGCGGCAGCGGCTTCGGGGGCGGCGGCAGCCGCGCGAACGCGCCGATGCGCGGCGAGGATCTGCGCGTGCGCCTGACCATCAGCTTTGAAGAGGCGGTGCACGGCTGCAAGAAGGAGATCACCTACGGGCGCGTGCAGCGCTGCGGCGACTGCGGCGGCAGCGGCGCCAAGAAGGGCACCACGGCGGAGACCTGCAAGAAGTGCGGCGGCAGCGGTCAGGTCCGCGTGCAGCAGCGCACGGCGTTCGGCATGATGCAGTCCACGCGCCCCTGCGATGTCTGCCGCGGCACGGGTAAGACCATCAAGGATCCCTGCCCCAACTGCAACGGCAAGGGCTATGTCAAGATCAACAAGACGATCGAGATTGCCATCCCCGCAGGCATCGACGACGGGCAGAGCCTGTCGATCGCAGGGCAGGGCAACGAGGGCAGAAACGGCGGTCCCGCCGGCAACCTCATGGTGCTGATCTCGGTCAAGCCGCATGCGGTCTTTGAGCGTGAGGGCAGCGACATCTACTGCGAAGTGCCGATCACCTATTGGGAGGCGGCGCTCGGCGGCGAGATCGACATCCCGACGCTCGAGGGCAAGGAGAAGTACACCGTGCCCGAGGGCACGCAGACCGGTACGACCTTCACCCTGCGCGGGCGCGGCATCAAGCGCGTCAATTCCACGCTGCGCGGCAATCTGTACATCACCGTCAAGGTGGAAGTGCCGCGCGGGCTGAACGCAAAGCAGAAGGATCTCTTAAAAGAGCTTGCCGAGAGCTACGGCGACAAGGTGGAGAGCAAGCGGCAGACCTTCTTCAAGAAGTTCTCCGACCTCTTCAAATAAAAGGATAAGGAACACACGACATGGATATGCAATGGACACAGCTCCGCGTCACGGGCGCGGTACAAGACCTCGAGACCATCAGCGCCGTCATGAGTATGGTGAACAACAGTCTGATGATCGAGGACTACAGCGACGTGACGACCGACGGCATGTACGGCGCGCTGCTTGACGAGAGCCTTCTGAACGCCGATAAGACGCGCGCGGCGGTCTCGGTTTTCATCCCCGAGACGCAGAGCGTTGCCGAGGGCAAGGCGTTCATCGAGACGCACCTTGCGGCGGCGGGCATCCCCTACGAGATGGAGGTCGTCGGCTGCCGGGAGGAGGATTGGGCGGAGGCATGGAAGAAGTATTACCACCCGATCAAGGTCGGTAAGATCGTGATCGTCCCCGCGTGGGAGGACTACACACCCGCCCCGGGCGAGGTCACGGTCACGATGGATCCCGGCATGGCGTTCGGCACGGGTACGCATGAGACCACGCGCCTCGTCATTTCGATGCTGGAAAAGTACCTGAAGCCGGGCGACCGCATGCTTGACGTCGGTACGGGCAGCGGCATTCTGTCCATCTGCGCATCCAAGCTCGGCGCGTCGCAGTGCGCCGCCTATGACCTCGATCCCACCGCGGTGCGTGTTGCCCGCGAGAACATCGAGGCGAGCGGGGCGAAGAACATCACCTGCGATGTGTCCGACCTGCTCCGTGATGTGGATCTTTCGGGCGGCAGGTATGACATCATCGCAGCGAATATCGTTGCCGACATCATCCTGCGCATGACGCCGGACGTGGACAAATATCTCGCGGACGGCGGCATCCTGATCGCATCGGGCATCATTTGCCCGCGCCGCGAAGAGGTAGAAGCCTGCTTCGCCGCGCACGGGTTTGAGGTGTTCGACAGCCTGGTCGAGAACGATTGGTGCGCCCTCGCAGTACGGAAAAAAGCATAACGGAAAAAGCCGTCGGCATGCGCCGACGGCTTTTTTGCGCTGGAGAAGGCGCAGGATGCAGCAATGCCGCCCGCCGCATCCGCGTCCTTCGGCTTCCCTTGGGGGAGAGCTGTACGACACGCAAAGGCGTCTCGTACAGCTCTGGAAGGCTAAGACACGGCGGGGGCTTGCTTACACCCCTCCGTGAACGGGGTGTGACAACTGCCTGAAACTTTCCGCGATTCCCTTGATAATTCTGCGGCAATCGTGTAAAATAGAGGAAGACATTTCGGAGAGGGGGAAGACGATGTTCGGGTATGTGCGGGCGCGGCGCGCCGATCTGCTCGTGCGCGAGGATATGCTCTACCGCGGCGTCTATTGCGGGCTTTGCCGCGCGATGGGGCGCTGCACCGGGCAGTGTTCCCGCCTCACCCTGTCTTACGACATGGTCTTCCTCTACCTTGTGCGTGCGTCGCTCGCCGGAATCAAGCCGGACGTGCAGCCCGGTTGGTGCGCGGTGCATCCGTTTCACCGCCGCCCGATCGCGCGGCGCGATGCAGAGCTGGACTATGCTGCGCGGGTCAGCGCCCTCCTGGTCTACGGCAAGATTTGCGACGACCTTGCGGACGAGCGCGGCATCCGCCGCTTCGGCAAGCGGCTGCTTGCTCCGACGGCACATCACATGCAGAAGCGTGCGGGGCTTGACGATCTGTACGCCGAGCTGTGCGCGCGGCTCGACGAGCTCTCCGCCATCGAGGCGGAGAAGCGCGAGAGCGTGGACGCGCCTGCCGATTGCTTCGGGCGGCTGCTTGCCGCCGTGTTTGCGCACGGGCTCTCGGGCGATGCGGCGACGGTCGCATCGGCGATCGGCTACCGCACCGGGCGGTGGATCTACGCGGCGGATGCCGCCGACGATCTCGCCGAAGATGCGAAAAAAGGGAACTACAACCCGTTTTTACTGTTGTACGGCGGCATGCCGGACGACACGCAGCGCGCGCTGACGGAGAGCGCCATGCGCATTGACCTTGTTGAAATCGAAAACGCATGTGCGCTTATCCCCGAGAGCGAAACGCTCGCCGTGGTGCGCAACATTGCGGCGCGCGGCATGGCGGACGCAGCACACCGCGTCCTGTACCCCGCAGAACCGGGAGGAAAAGATGAACAAAAACCCTTATGAAGTGCTCGGCGTGCGTGAAGACGCCACCGACGAGGAGATCAAGGAGGCTTACCGCGCGCTCGCGCGGAAGTACCACCCCGACAAATACATCGACGAAGGTCTCAAAGAGATGGCGACCGAGAAGATGAAGACCATAAACGAGGCTTACGAGGAGATCAAGAACATCCGCGCAGGCAAGAGCAGCGCGGGCGGCTACGGCAGCGCCGGCAGCTATGGCAGCGCCGGCGGTTCCGGCAGCGCCGGCGGTTCCGGCAGTGCCGGCGGCTATGGCAGTGCCGGCGGCTATGGCAGCGCCGGCGGCTATGGCAGTTCCGGCAGCGGAGACTTTGCCGAGGTGCGCCGCCTTATCAATGCGGGCGCGTACATGCAGGCGGAGCGCATTCTCGATGCGATGGCCGCCGACCGCCGCGGCGCGGAGTGGCACTTCCTGCGCGGCTGCATTCTTCTGCGCCGCGGCTGGATACATGACGCGGCGAAGTATTTTGACACCGCCTGCCGGATGGATCCGCAGAACGCGGAATACCGGAATGCGCGCCTGAACATCGAGCGTATGGCGCAGCAGGGCAGCGCGGGGCGCACCACGGGTACGGTCTGCGCCGACGACGGCTGCGGCTGCTGTGCCAATCTGATGCTGGCGGATTGCTGCTGCGAGTGCATGGGCGGCGATCTGATCCCCTGCTGTTAGAATGAAGACGAATCGGACGAAAAAGATCGCGTTTTCCGCGATCGTCACCGCGCTTGCGGTGGTGTTTCTCTATGTCGGCGCCCTGTTCGACGTGCTCGATCTGTCGGCGGCGGCGCTCGCGTCGATCTGCGTTTTGTGGATCATGGTGGAGTTCGGCGCCCGGTGGGCGCTGGCGGTCTATGCCGGGGCATCGATCCTGGCGCTTCTTCTGCTGCCTGCCAAGCTCCCTGCCGTGCTGTTTGTCGGGCTGTTCGGCTATTATCCGCCGCTCAAGGCGTTCTATGAGCGAAAGCTGCATGGCATTCTGCAATGGGTTGCCAAGCTGCTCACGCTGAATGCCGCCGTCTTTGTGATGATCCTCGTCGTGCGCTATGTTGCCGCCGAGGCGCTCTGGTTTGAGGTGCTGCTGCTCATCACCGGCAACATCGTGTTTGTCATCTATGACATTGCGCTCACTCGCCTGATGCGCGCCTATGTGCTCGTCTGGCGCAAACGCCTGCGGATCAAGTTCTGAAGCGGGGCGGGCGGGGGCTTGCTCCCGCCGCAATCAAGCCTTCCCCTTTGGGAGAGAGGTGTACGAGACGCATCGGCGTCTCGCGGAGTTGACGGATGAGGGATTGCAGGCAGCCGGCACAGCATGGTGCGATATTTTGCTTGCATCAGTCCCGCATCAGTCGCTAACGCGACAGCTTCCCCCAAGGGAAGCCTGATTTTGATTGCATTGATTCATACAAAGAAGGATGCGCCGTCGCCTGCCTCCATTTTTATACACAAAAAAGGCTTTCCCGCATGGGAAAGCCTTTTTTATCGCTTTTACTTCTGTTCGATCTTGTACTTCGTGCCTTGTGCGGTGTCTTCGAGGACGACGCCGCGGGAAAGCAGCTCGGCACGGATGGCGTCTGCCTTGGCGTAGTCCTTCGCCTTCTTGGCGGCGGTACGTTCCGCGATCTTTGCCTCGATCTCGGCGATGAATTCGCCGTTTTCGTTGGCTTCCTTCACAAAGCCAAGCAGACCGGTCAGCTCGTCGAAGATCGCCTTTGCTGCGCGCACGGTCTTCTCGGACGCGCCGCCCTTGACCAGAAGGTTCAGCTCACGCACGATGTCATAGACCGATGCAATGGCGCTGCCTGTGTTGAGGTCGTCGTCCATCGCCTCGATGAATGCCGCCTTGGAGGCTTCAATGCGCGAAAGCGCCTCTTCCTCGCCGTCGGCATGCGCCTCGGGCTGCACGTTCTTGAGATAGAACTCCACATCCGCTGCGCAGTTGAAGATGCGCTCCAGCGCTGCCGCCGACTGTTCGATGATCTCCTTGGAGAAGTTGATCGGGCTGCGGTAATGCGCGCTCAGGATGAAGTGGCGGATGGGCAGATAACCGTACTGCTCGGCGATCTCTCGCACCGTGAAGAAGTTGCCGAGCGACTTCGACATCTTCTTGTTGTCAATGTTGATGTAGCCGTTGTGCAGCCAGTAGTGCGCGAAGGGCACGCCGTTGCAGCACTCGGACTGCGCGATCTCGTTCTCGTGGTGGGGGAAGGTGAGGTCCTGCCCGCCGCAGTGGATGTCGATCGTCTTGCCGAGGTAGCGCAGGTTCATCGCGGAGCACTCGATGTGCCAGCCGGGGCGACCCTTGCCCCACGGGCTGTCCCAAGACGGCTCGCCCGGCTTTGCGCCCTTCCAGAGCGCGAAGTCCAGCGGATCTTCCTTCTGCGAGGACACGTCGATGCGCGCGCCCGCCTCGAGGTCTTCGATCGGCATGTGCGAGAGCTTGCCGTATTCCTTGAACTTCGTCGTGCGGAAGTAGACGTCGCCGTCCACGGCGTAGGCATAGCCCTTGTCTACCAGCGTCTTGACGATGCAGAGGATGGTGTCGATGTTGTCGGTTGCCAGCGGGTGCACGTCCGCGGGGCGGACGCCGAGCCCCTTGGCATCGATGAAATATTCGTCGATGTAGCGCTTGGCGATGACGTCATAGGTCACGCCCTCCTCGTTTGCGCGGCGGATGACCTTGTCGTCGATGTCGGTGAAGTTCTGCACGAAGGTCACGTCATAGCCGCGGTATTCGAGATAGCGGCGGAGCATGTCAAAGACGACAAAGCAGCGCGCGTTGCCGACGTGAAAATAGTTGTAGACGGTCGGTCCGCAGGCGTACATCTTGACCTTGCCGGGCTCGATCGGGACAAATTCTTCTTTTTTGCGGGTAAGCGTGTTGTAAAATTGCATGGCTGCGGTCCTTTCAGGCATCGGCGGACGGGGTCTCGCCTTCTGCCTTGGTTTGTTCTTCGGTGCCTTTGGCGGCGGCTTCGTTTGCCGCTCCGGCGTTCTCATACTGACGGAGCTTTTTCTCCAGCGCGTGGAGCCGGTGCTCAACGCGGCAAAATTCCTGTGCTACGGGGTCGGGAATATGGACGTGATCGAGGTCGTCGGTGACCTTTTTGCCCGCGATGCGCACTACGCGCGCGGGCACGCCGACGGCGGTCGCGTCGCTCGGAACTTCCTCCAGCACAACGGCGTTGGAAGCAATCTTTGCACGGTCGCCGACCTTGAACGGACCGAGCACCTTGGCGCCCGAGCCGACCATCACGCCGTTGCCCAGCGTGGGATGGCGCTTGCCGGTATGCTTGCCGGTGCCGCCGAGCGTCACGCCCTGGTAGAGCGTGCAGTCGTCGCCGATTTCGGCGGTCTCACCGATGACGACGCCGCTGCCGTGGTCGATCACAAGACCTTTGCCGATTTTGGCGCCGGGGTGGATCTCGATGCCGGTGAGAAACTTTGCGCCCTGGCTGACGGCGCGCGCACTGACCTTGTGCCCGTGCGTATAGAGCGCATGGGCGGCGCGGTGCAGCAGCACGGCGTGCAGTCCCGAGTAGAGCAGGAGCACCTCAAGGTCGCTCGATGCGGCGGGGTCGCGGTCGCGGAAGGCGGCAACGTCGTATTTCACCGATTTCACCGCACGTTTCACCGCGCGTTTCGCCTGCCCGAGGTCGGGCAGCGCGAGGTCTATGTTCAGTTCAAATTTATCCTTCATGGGTGTCCCTCCGGGAGACGTTATACGTTATGATTATACGCGTTATAGGCAGACTTGTAAAGAGTTTTGTTAAAAGCGCCCGCTCTTTTTCCATTCTTTTTTGTCTTTGAGAATGCGGTACAGCTCCACATAGCTGTCGTGGCGGGAACGCTCGATCTCACCGCGCCTGACGGCTTCGCACACGGCGCAGCCGTCCTCGCAGAGATGCGTACATTTGGTATAGCGACATCGCCCGAGCCAGGGCGCAAAATCCGGAAATGCGTCGGCGAGGTCGCCGACCTTCATGAAGTCAAACCGCATGAAATCCAGCATGCTGAAACCGGGGGTATCGGCGACGAGTCCGCCGTCCGCTTCAAAAAGCTCGACATGGCGGGTGGTGTGCCTGCCGCGCTCGATCTTTTCGCTGATGCTGCCGGTTGTAAGCGCGAGGGTGGGGAACAGCAGATTGAGCAGCGTGGATTTGCCGATGCCGGAGGCGCCGGCAAATGCGGCGGTCTTGCCGGGGAGATTTGCCGTGAGAAAGGCGCGCAGCGCCCCGACTTCCTCCGGGTCGATACTCACGTCCGCGCCGCCCGCGTCCTCGCCGAGCCCGCGCAGCGTAAACGCGGGAAACCCGCTCTTCCGGTACAGCGCGGCGATGCGCGCGCCACCGTCGGGGTCGAGGTCGCACTTGGTGATGACGAAGACCGGCAGGATGCCGCCGTGCACGCAGATGGCGCTGAGCTTGTCCAGCGTGGAAAGCACAGGCGCGGGCTTTGCCGCGGCGGCGGTGATGAACAGAATGTCGAGGTTTGCCATCGGCGGGCGGATGAGCAGGTTCTTCCGCTGCCCGATGGATTCGATATAGGCGTCGCCGTTTTCCTCGATGCGCAGCGTCACGTCGTCGCCCACCTCGGGCGATATCTGCTCGTGGCGGAACGCGCCGCGCGCCCGCGCGGTAATACGCACGCCGTCCGCGCAGAGGACGGTGTATTTGCCGCCGACGCCCTTGACGATCTTTCCGTTTTGTTTATCCATATCAGTGGAAGCGACCCGAGAGCCAGTCGTCAAAGTCGGTGGTGGTCTGTGCCGGTTCGGTCGGTTCGGTCGGCTCGGTTGTCGCGGCGGTTACCGGCGCGGTCACAGCAGGTTCGGGACCCTTGGAAATGATAAAGTTGATCTTTGCCATGCCTTTCGGGACGGTCGTGCCCATGCTGAGGCTCTGCTCCACGATGATGCCGTAGTCGGCGTATTCGTCATAGCGGTAGCTGATCGTGCCGAGGCGCAGATCGCTCTTGACGAGGAGCTCATAGGCGTCCACCGAGGTCGTGCCGACGAAGTTCGGCACCACGGTAGTCTCGATCTTCTCGCCCTTGCTGACGAGCAGGACGACCGTTGCGCCTGCCGAAACCTTTTCGCCCGCCGCGGGCGAGGTCGAAATGACGCAGCCGTCCGGCACAACGTCGCTGTAATCTTCGCTGACCGTCACGGTGAAGCCCTTGCCGCGCAGGTCGATCTGCGCCTGCCGCTTGTCGTAGTAGGCGTAGTCGTCCATGTACAACTCCTCTTCGCCGCGGCTGACCGTCAGCGCAAGGTCTGCAAACTTTTGTCCCTTGATGCCCTTGCGGGATTCGCCCGCCTTCGGCGTCTGGGCAATGACCATGCCGCTCTCGGTGTCGGCAGAGTAGGTGTAGTTCACACGGACGCGGTAGTTCGACTTTTCGAGTTCCTTTTGCAGTGCGTCGTCATAGGCGCGGCCGACAAACTGCTCCACTTCGATGGTGACCGTGTTGTTGGCGGTGTCGCTGAAGAAGATGTCGTGCACCACGGTGAACGCGCTGATCAGTGCGACCAGAAGAAATGCCGACGCCACGCCCATGATGATGGGGAGCATTGAGCCCTTTTTCGACTGCCTGCCTTCGTGCTTCTTCGAGGGGGTTTTCTGCTTGAACACGACGCCCGGATTCTCGCGCACCCGCTTTAAAAGGTCGATCATCTGCGTCGCGGTCTGAAAACGCTTGTCCTTGTCCTTTTCCATCGCGAAGAGGATGATCTGCTCCAGCCCCTCCGGGATGTTCGGGTTCAGCTCATGCGGGGGCTTCGGCTCCTCGCTGATCTGCTTTAAGGCGATGCTGACCGGATTCTCGCCGTCAAACGGCAGCTTGCCGGTGATCATCTCGTACATCATTACGCCGACCGAATAGAGGTCGGCGCGGCGGTCGATGCCCTTTTCACCAGCCGCCTGCTCTGGGCTGATGTAGTAGACCGTGCCGATCGCCTTGTCGGTGGCGGTGAGGGTCTTGGCATCCGGCAGCTTCGCAATGCCGAAGTCGGTCACCTTGATCTGCCCGCTGCGGAGCAGCATGATGTTCTGCGGCTTGATGTCGCGGTGGACAACGCCGCCGAGATGCGCGTGCTCCAGCGCGCGCAGGATCTGGATGGAATACGCGATGGTCTCCTTGACGGAGAGAGCGCCCTTGCGCTGCATGTATGCCTTGAGCGTGATGCCGTCGATGTATTCCATGACGATATATTTGTATTCGCCCTTGACCGAAACATCAAAGATCTTGACGATGTTGGGGTGCGAGAGCATGAGAACGGCTTTGGATTCGTTGATGAAGCGCTGCACCGACACCTCGTCCGCCGCAAACTCCTCCTTGAGGATCTTGACGGCGACGGTGGTCTTTTTGAGTAGGTCATCCGCCTCGAAAACCATTGCCATGCCGCCGATGCCGACCAGGCGTTTCAGGCGATAGCGGTTGTCGAGAACAAGCCCGATATAATTCTGATATGCGTCCATATATGCACGGTCTGCCGGAGCAGCCTTAAACCTCCTCTTCCGGTTTGTCAAGCTCGACGGCGACGGCGGTGATGTTGTCGCTGCCGCCCGCACGGTTGGCTTCGTCGATGAGCGTTTTCACAAAATCCGCACAGTCCGGGTGCTCGCGCCGCAGCGGGGCGAGTGCGGGTGCGTCGATGTAGTTGGACAGCCCGTCCGAGCAGAGCAGCAGCGTCTTGTCCGCGTACTGCTTTTTCTCGATCACCGAGACGTCCACCGAGACCTCACGATCCACGCCGACGGCGCGGGTGATGATGTTCTTCTTGGAGCTCTTACGCGCCTCCTCGGGCGTGAGCTTGCCGATGTCCACGAGGTACTGAACAAAGGAGTGATCGCGCGTGATCTGCATCGCGCCGTCGCGGTCGATGAGGTAGGCGCGGCTGTCGCCGACGTTGGCGATGTAGATCCTGCCGCCGGCAAGGAGGGCTGCGACCATCGTCGTGCCCATGCCTTCCAGCGCGTGATCGGCTTCGGCAAGGGCGTAGATCCTGAAGTTGGCGCGATCCGCCGCCGAGGCGAGCGCCGCCTGTATCACGGCGGGCTCGGTGCCGTGCCGCTCGGAAAAGAAGGTATCGAAATAGCTTTCTACCTCATGTGCCGCCGTGGCAGAGGCACATTCGCCGGCATTTGCGCCGCCCATGCCGTCGAAGACGGCAAAGAGCGCGGCGTCGCCGTAGCTTTTGGCGAGGTAGGCGTCCTCATTCAGTTCGCGGACGCTGCCGACATCGGAGAGGGCAAAAAATTTCATGAACCTGACCGTTCCTTTCAATGAAGTCATGCATTGGGTGGTGTAGAATGCGGGCGCAATATTGTAGGGCGTCGTCTGTCTCCCGCTGTATCTTAGCCTTCCCCTGTGGGAAAGCCTTGCGCCCGACCGCTTGCGCGGCGGAGCTGCCCGCAGGAGGCGTTGATGTCCGGACCGAGCGTGCGGCGCACCGTGGCGGTGATGCCGCTTTGCTCGAGGTTCTCGCGGAAGCGTTCCACGCTCTCGCGGCTGCCTTTGGAAAATCCGCTCTCCTTGACCGGGTTGACCGGGATGAGGTTGACATGCAGCGCGTCGCCGCGTGCAAAGTAGCGGCGGAGCAGGGCTGCAAGCTCCTTTGCGTCGGCAGGGGTGTCATTCTCCCCGGCGATGAGGGTGTATTCGATCGACACGCGCCGCCCGGTTGCGTCAAAATAGTGCTTGGCGGCGGTGAGCAGCTCGTCGATGCTCCACTTGCGGTTGACCGGCATCAGCGCCGAACGGCGCGTGTCGTTTGCCGCATGGAGCGAGATCGAGAGCGTGATTGCGAGGTCTTCCTTTTCCAGCTCGTAGATCTTCGGGACGATGCCGGAGGTGGACACCGAGATGTGCCGTCCGCCGATGTTCAGCCCGTCCGCCGATGTGACGAGATGCAGGAATTTTACGGTGTTTTCGTAGTTGTCAAGCGGCTCGCCGATGCCCATCATCACAACGCCGTCGATGCGCTCGCCGAGGTCGTGGGCGGCGGCGGTGAGCTGCCCGAGCATTTCGGACGGGAGCAGGTCGCGCACCTTGCCGCCGATGGTGGAGGCGCAGAAGCGGCAGCCCATACGGCAGCCGACCTGCGAGGAAATGCAGGCGGTGGTGCCGTGCTTGTAGAACATGATGACGGTCTCCACGCATTCGCCGTCGTCGAGACGGAAGAGGTACTTGACCGTGCCGTCCACCTTGGAGACCAGCTTGCGCTCGATCCCGGGAATGCCGCTCGTGCAGGTCTCGGCGAGACGGGCGCGCAGGGGGGCGGGGAGATTTGACATGCCGTCAAAGTCCACGCCGCGCCGCAGCCATTCGGCAATCTGCGCCGCGCGGAAGCGGCTCTCGCCGATGATGCGGATATAGTCATCCAGCTCGGCGCGGGTCATGGAGCCGAGATCGGTTTTGGTGAGGGTGTCCGCCATGTCAGTCTCCTGTTCTTTGCAGCATGCCGATGAAAAAGCCGTCCCGGCGGCCGTTTGGCAGCAGGGTGACAAAGCCGCCGCGGCTCGCAACCGATCCGACGGTGAAGTCGAGCGGTGCAAACGCGGGGTTTTCGGCAAGGAATGCGCGGAAATTGTCTTCGTTCTCTGCCCGCGTCAGCGTGCAGGTGGAATAGAGCAGTCTGCCGCCGCGGCGGAGGTAGCGCGCCGAGGCGCGGAGGATCTCACCACCGAGCGGTGCGAGCGTCTTGTAAAGGTCGGGATCGTGAAAGCGGATCTCCGGCTTTTTCGCCATGACGCCGAGCCCCGTGCAGGGCACGTCGCAGATGACGAAATCGCATTTGCCGCACAGGTCTTCGCGCGGCGTGCGCGCGTCGCGCGCCTCGGTGTCGAGGATGTCGATCCCCAGCCGCGCCGCCGACGCCGTGATCAGCGGCAGCTTGCTTGCGTGCAGGTCAAAGTCGTGAATTTCGCCCGTGTTCTGCATGAGCAGGGCGGCGTGCAGGCTCTTGGAGCCGGGGCAGGCGCAGACATCCGCGCCGAACTCGCCGGGGCGGGGGGCAAGCGCCGTCACCGCGATCTGCGATGCTTCGTCCTGGACGAAAAAGTTTCCGTCGCCGAGCGCCTCGCAAAGTGTGCTGTAGGGCAGGTTCTGCAAGAGGGTGATGCCGCGCGGCGCGTCCGCGCAGATCTCGGCGGCGATGCCCGCCGCATGCAGCGCGGCAAGCGCGTCTTTGCGCGTGCTGCGCAGGGTGTTCACCGCAAGGGTGATCGGCGGGTGCGCCGTGAGCGCGCGCAGCGCGCGGTCGGCATCCTCGCCGAGGTTGTTGTCAAGGAGGCGGACGATCGGCGCAGGAAAGCCGGTCTCCACCGCCCGCCGCTCTATGGGGTCGGTCGGCAGGGGAATCTCCGCCCCGCGGCGGAGGTAGCCGCGCAGGATGCCGTTGAGAAAGGCACGTTCCCCGGCGCTTTTGCCGAGGGCGACCGTCTCTGCGACGGCGGCGTGCGGCGGGATGCGGTCGAGGTACATCAGCTGATACAGCCCGAGCCGCAGGATCTGCCGCATCCGCGCGCCGACCTTTTTCGGGTCGGCGGCAAGCGCGTCGATAAAGTAGTCGAAGGTCACGCGCCGCTCGGTCACGCCGTAGACCAGCGTGGAGAGCAGGGCGCGGTCGCGCGCGTCGCAGGGGTTGGCGTTGAGATAGCCGTCCAGCGTTAGCGCGATATATTTGTCACCCGCTTCTGCATCGCGCAGCAGCGAGAGCGCGGTCTTGCGTACATTCATGCGTCTTTGTGCGTCAGTCGCGGCGATTGCGGTTGCCGAACAGCAGGATGATGCGGAGCAGGCTGGCAAGGCTGACGGCGAGTGCCGCAACATAGGTCAGCGCAGCCGCGCGCAGCACGGCTTTGGCGCCCTTGACCTCGGTGTCGGAGACGCAGCTCGATTCCAGCGTGGCGACCGCGCGGCGCGAGGCGTTGAACTCGACCGGCAGGGTGATGAGCTGGAACAGGGTGGACATGGAGAAAGCGATGATGCCGATGTCCACGAGCATGGCGGAGGAGAAGATCAGCCCGAGCAGCACCAGCGGCATCGCAAGCTGCGAGCCGATGTTGGTGGCAGGGATGATGGCGGCGCGCAGCTGCATCGGCGCGTAGCCGACGGCGTACTGCACGGCGTGCCCCGCCTCGTGGGCGGCAACGCCGACCGCCGAGACGGTGGTCGCGTCGTAGACGCTCTCCGAGAGGCGGATGGTGTTGGTCTTGGGGTCAAAATGATCGGTCAGATTGCCGGAGATGCGCTCGATGCGCACGCCGGTCACGCCGTTGGCTTCCAGCACGCGGTGGGCGCTCTCCGCGCCGGTCATGCCGCTGGGGGCGAGCACCTTGGAATAACGTGAGAACGTGGTGTTGACGTTGATCTGCGCCCAGAATGCAAGCAGCATTGCGGGCACGACCAGGATGATATACCAGGGGTCAATATAGAGGTAAGGCATAAAAACTCCTTTCCGTGCGGATGCGCACATGCGAATCAGCCGAGCTTTGTGCCGACGGCGATCTGTCTGCCGTTGATGAGGTCGGCGGCGCTCTGCGCCTTTTTGCCCTCGGGCGTCGCGGTCTCGATCACGAGCACGCCGCTGCCGCAGGCAACCTTGATGCCGCTTTTGTCGGCGGCAATCACTGTGCCCGCCGGGGCGGAAACGGTCCCGGCTTCGGGATGGGCGCGCACGATCTTGAAGAGCTTGCCGCCCGGCAGCGTCGTATAGGCGAGCGGGAAGGGCGACAGCCCGCGGATCTTGTCGTGCAGGCGCTTCGCATCCCATGTCCAGTCCACGAGGCATTCCGCTTTCTCGATCTTGGCGGCGTAGGTGGAATCCGCGTCGTTTTGCGGGATCGGGTGCAGATCGCCGCGCTTTGCCGCGTCCACGGTGCGGAGCAGCACGCGCGCACCCGCCTCGCCGAGCTTGTCATGCACGGCCTCAAAGTTGTCGTCGGGCGCGATGGCGACTTTCTCAGTCAGCAGCATGTCGCCGGTGTCCAACCCCTCTGCCATGTACATCGAGGTCACGCCGGTGACGGTCTCGCCCTCCATGACGGCGCGCTGCATCGGCGCCGCGCCGCGGTACTTCGGCAGGAGCGAGCCGTGGATGTTGATGCAGCCGTATTTCGGGTAGTCGAGGACATATTTCGGCAGGATCTTGCCGTAGGCGACGACCACGATCATCTCGGGGTCGATCTCGTGCAGTTCGGCTTCAAATGCGCCGTCCTTCAGCGTCTTCGGCTGATAGACGGGGATGCCGTGCGCGGCTGCATAGACCTTGACGGGCGGCGGCGTGAGCGTCATGCCGCGCCCTTTGGGCTTATCGGTCTGGGTCACGACGGCGGCGACGTTCTCCCCCGCGTCCACAAGGGCGCGCAGCGAGAACAGCGCAAAATCCGGCGTTCCCATAAATAAAATCTTCATCTATAGTATACCTCCCGTGCGGGTCGTTTCCTGTAGGAAAATCGGGGATTTGCGGATGAGGGCGAAATGACGCACCATATCCGGCAGGGGTCGGCGCCTCTTAGCCTTCCCCGGTGGGGAAGGTGGCACGCGAAGCGTGACGGATGAGGGCATGCAGGTAGCCGGCACAGCATAGTGCGATGTTTTGCTTTGTGCAGTCCCTCATCAGGCGCCTACACTCAAGGATGTTTTCCCATCGGGAAAACTCCGCGAGACGCCTTTGCGTCTCGTACAGCTCTCCCAAAAGGGAAGCTAAAGAAAGCGTCGTACAGAGCACTACTCCTTCCCCCTTGGGGGAAGGCTTACTTTTATTCCTCGTCCAGCATGCGGACAACGCAGTCGGTGAAGAGCTTGCCGTCAAGATGGTCAATCTCATGGCAGAAAGCGCGCGCCAGCAGATCCTCACCCATGTATTCCACGGTTTCGCCGTGGCGGTTCTCTGCGAGAACGACCACTTTTTTCGGACGGTGCGTGATACCGTACTTGCCGGGGATCGAGAGACATCCCTCTGCCTCCTCCTGCTCGCCCTCGCTCTCGATGATGCGGGGGTTGATGAGTTCAAGCAGCTTGCCCGCCTCGGTCTCAATGACGACCACGCGGCGCAGCACGCCGACCTGCACGGCGGCAAGACCCACGCCGTCTGCGGCGCGCATGGTCTCTGCCATGTCGTCCAGCAGCGTAAGAATGCGCGGCGTAATTTCGGTGACCGGGCGGCTGGTTTTGCGCAGCAGCGGGTCGCCCTCTTTGACGATTTTGAGTTTAGCCATAGTTATCCTTGCCTTTCGGAAAGTATTGCAGCCGGGGTGACCCCGCTGCAAGCGTGTTTCTGCAATTTTACAGATTGGTCGGGTTGATGTCCACGCCGACCGAAACCGCTTTGTAATCCTTGGTTGTGAAATGGCGGAGCAGCTCGCCGAGCATGGCAAGCAGCCGCTTTGAACGGCGGCATTTCAGCACCACGCGCATGCGGTAGCAGTCCTCGATCTTGTAGAGCGGCGCTTCAAACGGACCGAAGGAGATCACCGGCACATCGCGGTAGTCGCCCGACATCTTGTCCTTCATAAAGGTGAAGATCTCCGCCGCGCACTTTGTGCACGCCGCCTCGGAGGCGCTTGCCGCCGAGATCACGGCAATGTCGCAGAACGGCGGGAACGTGAACGCCTCGCGCAGCTTGATGTCCCGCGCATAGAACGCGCGGTAGTCCTGCGCGGCGGCAAGGCGAATGACCTCGTGGTTCGGGTTCATCGTCTGGATGATGGCAACGCCGCGTTTGGCGGCGCGCCCGGCTCTGCCGATGACCTGCGTGAGCATCGAGAAGGTGCGCTCCCCCGCGCGGAAGTCGTCGAGGTAAAGCGCGGCATCCGCGTTCAGCACGCCGACCAGCGTCACGTCGGGAAAATCGTGCCCCTTGGCGACCATCTGCGTGCCGAGCAGCACGTCGGCGCGATGCGCGCGGAATTTGCCGAGCAGCTCGTCGTAGGCGCTCTTTTTCGTGGTGGTGTCCGCATCCATGCGGAGCAGACTTGCGTGATAGGCGCCGCCGAATTTCTCACCGAACGCCTCCTCCACCTTCTGCGTGCCGTAGCCCATGAAGGCGAGGTGCGCGGAATGACAGGACGGGCATTCATGCGGGATGGCTGCGCGATAGCCGCAGTAGTGGCAGAGCAGATAGTCCCGCCCGCTCTCCTTGTGCCGCGTGAGCGACACCGAGCAGCGGGGGCAGAGCACCGCCTCGCCGCAGTCGCGGCAGGTGAGAAACGCGTTGTAGCCGCGGCGGTTGAGAAACAGGATCGCCTGTTCGCCGCGCGACAGCGTCTCGTTCATTTTTTCGGTGAGCAGTGCGCCGAAGGGCGACAGATTGCCGCCGAGCGCATTTTTGCGCATATCGTCGATGTAGACCTCGGGGAGGCGCGCGTCGCCGTAGCGTTCGGTCAGCTCGACGAGCGCATATTGCCCGCTTCGCGCCTTGTAGTAGCTTTCGACCGAGGGGGTCGCCGAGGCAAGCAGCAGAAGCCCTTTTGCCCGCCCGATGCGGAACGCGGCAACGTCGCGCGCGTGGTACTTCGGGCTCATGTCCGACTTGTAGGTGTGTTCCTGCTCCTCGTCGATGACGATCATGCCGAGATTCGGCAGCGGGGCGAACACCGCGCTGCGCGTGCCGATGACGAGATCGACTTCGCCCGCGGCAATGCGGCGGTAGGCGTCATGCCGCTCTCCCGCCGAGAGCGAGGAATGCAGCACCGCCACCCGTTCGCCGTAAAACGAGCAGAAAAGCGACACGGTCTGCGGGGTCAGCGAGATCTCGGGCACAAGCACGATCACCTGCCGCCCGTCCGCGCGCACGCGGTCGATCATCGCCTTCATCACGCGGGTCTTGCCCGAGCCGGTCACGCCGTAGAGCAGGGCGCAGTGCGCGCCCTCCGCGGCGTAAAGTGCGCACAGGCGGTCATATGCGGCAGTCTGGTGCGCGCTGAGCTTGTTCTCCCGCCCTTCGTCGATCTTCAGGTCGGCATACGGATTGCGGTAGACGGTCTCGGTGCGGAGCTCGACAAGCCCCGCTGCACGCAGCGCCTTCAGCTGGGCGCTGCCTGCTCCGCTCTCTGCAAAGGCGTCGGCAGCCTTGGAAAAGTCCGCGCCGATCGCCGCATAAAGCGCGCGCTGCTTTTCGCCGCGCAGCACCCCTGCGGGCACAGCCGTGCGGCGGACATAGACCACCTGCTTTTCGGTGGCGCTTTTCAGCGCGGAGAGCGGCGGGGTCAGCGTCCGCACCGCGTCGCCCGTGGTGCAGAGCGTGTATTCCTTCAGAAAATCGCAGACCGCCAGCTGCTCCTCGGTGAGCGAGATCAGCCGGTTGACGTCGAGAATGTCTTTGGTGCGCGGGCTGTCGGTCTCGTCCTTCACGCCTGTGACCAGCGCCATATGCCGCCGGTTTGCCCCCGAAAAGGGGACGTGCACAAGGGAGCCGCGTTCGATCAGCCCCGCGAGGTGCGCGGGAATGCGGTAGTCAAACGGGCGGTCGAGCGCGGACGGCGCATCCAGCAGACAGACGCTTGCATATTGTGCCACGCACGCCACCTCCGTTTTCGTTTGTCCGCGGTTTTATCTTGGATCAGTTGTTGTCGGGATCGGCAGCGTTGGCATTGACGTCCGCGTCCGCCTCTTCGCGCTCGACCTCGCGCTCGGCTTCGAGCGCTGCCTCGTCGAGATAGCCCTCTTCGCCGGGATGCACGACCTTGTAGAGTCCTGCATGCAGACGCGCAACGGCATTCTTGACCGCCTTTTCATCGCGGATATCCTTGTCGATCAGCGCGCTGATCGGCTTGTCGGTCTCCTTGCGCTCAATGAGTTTTTCGGCATAGGTGCGCTGCTCGACGTATTCGTCGGTGATGAGGTGCGCGCATTTTGCGGTCGCGATGACCAGCTCATAGCGGTTGAGACCGTCTTTGGTCAGTTCTTCTACGGAAGGCTTGTTAATCATGGTATTTTGTCTCCTTTGGGATGTTCGTATCAGTTATTTGGCGAAATATTTTGCGGCAAAATCCGCGCGGTGCGCGGTGCGGAGCGCTTCGGCGTGGGCAACGGTGAGAAAATCGTCGGTCGCCCGGTCAAGCTTGCCGTCCTCGTTGACGATGAGGTAGTCGTATTTCGGCAGATAGTCAAGCTCCGCCTCGGCGCGCTTCAGACGGCGCGCGATTGACTCCTCGGTGTCTCTGCCGCGGCTGTGCAGGCGGCGGCTCTGCTCGGTGACGCTCGGCGGCGTGACCATCACCAGCACCGCTTCGGGATACTGCTTTTTGATCTGCGTCGCGCCGTCCACCTCGATCTCGAGGATGAGGTGCTTGCCGAGGGCTTTTGCCCGCTCGACCTCGCTTTTCAGCGTGCCGTAATAGTTGCCGCAGTATTCGGTGTATTCCAGCACGCCGTGCGTGCGGATCTTTTCTTCAAAGGCTTCGCGGCTGATGTAATAGTAGTTCACGCCGTCGACCTCGCCTGCAAGGCAGGGGCGGGTCGTCGCGCTGATCGCGCACATGAAGCGGTCGTCCCGGCGGAGCACCTCGGCAACCACTGAGCCCTTGCCGCTGCCGGCGGGACCCGAAATGATGAAGAGCAGACTGCCGTTCATTCTGCGTCCTCCTCTTCGTCCTCCACATCCTCCGCGTCGTCTGCCAGACGGTTGGAGATGGTCTCGGGCTGCGTTGCGCTGAGGATGACATGGTCGCTGTCGGTGACGATCACGGCGCGCGTGCGTCTGCCGCAGGTCACGTCGATGACTCTGCCGCCCTCGCGCGCTTCACCGATGAGGCGTTTGACCGGTGCGGATTCGGGGCTGACCAGCGCGACCACGCGGTCCGCCGCCACCATGTTGCCGAAGCCTACGTTGATGAATTTCATTTCCGTTTCCTCTTATTCCTCTTGTCTCTGTATTCGGTTATTCGATGTTCTGAATCTGCTCGCGGATCTTTTCCAGCTCCGCCTTGATGTGGACAACACGTTTGGCAATTTCCAGGCACTGCGCCTTGGAGCCGATGGTGTTGGTCTCACGGTTGATCTCCTGGAGCAGAAAGTCCAGCTTGCGCCCGCAGGGCTCGCCCGATGCGAGAATGTCGCGGAACGCGCCGAAGTGGCATTCCAGCCGTGTCAGCTCCTCGTCGATCGCCACGCGGTCGGCGTAGACGGCGCACTCGGTCAGCACGCGGTTTTCGTCGATGACAATATTATTGTCGCCGAGCAGCTGTTTCAGTCTCTCGGTGAACTTCGCATGGTAGGCGGCGATCTCCTGCTCGGAGAGGGCGGCAATCTCACCGGCAACGGTGCGGATGCCTTCCATCTTCGCGATGAGGTCGCGCTCGATCTTGCCGCCCTCGGCCTCGCGGGCGGCGATGAACTCGGCAAGCGCCGCGTCCAGTACGGGGCGGATCAGCGCAAAGTCGCGCTCGGCGTCGTCCTCGGCGCGGCGCACCGTGAAGACCGCGCGATCGGCGGCGACGCGCATCACGCTGATGTCGTCGGCAAGCCCGAAGCGGTCGCGCAGGTCACAGAGCGCCGCGATGTAGCTTTTTGCATACGCCTCGTCCACCGTGATCTGCGTCTCGGCGTCCGCCAGCGTGTCCACGCCGATATACACATCCAGCTTGCCGCGCGAAACGCCGTTCTGCTGGATGTAGGTCTTGATGCGGTCTTCGAGAAAGGCATAGCGCCGCGGCAGGCGGATCGAACAGTCGAGATAGCGGTTGTTGACGCTTTTCAGCTCGACGGTGATGTCTTTTTCATCGGTCGTGACGCGGGCGCGGCCGAAGGCGGTCATACTTCTGATCAAAGCGAAACCTCTCTTTTCGGGTGGAACGACTCGCAAATGCGAATATGATTCCATCGTAAAATTATTCAATCTATTATATATAATTTCAGCCGTTCTGTCAAGTCAAAACGCACATCGCGGCGAAATTCGACGGCATTTTTCCAAAGTGACTTGACGACCCCGCGCGGATTTGGTACAATAAAGTGAAAAAGTATCTGACGGAAGCGAGGCACACGCATGAAAAAGAACCGTTTTCTTGTGGTCGTCCTGATCCTTGTCCTGTTCATCCCGAGCTATATCGGCGTGTACAGCTATATCCATACGAACAAAAAGCCGGTCACGCCCGATACGGCGACCGGCGTGACCATCAGCGACATTGTGGGCAAGTCCTACACCGCGGCGGCGGACAGCGACATCGCAAAACTCTTAAACCGCATAATCTCGTCCTCCACGCCGCTCTCGGAGCCGCCTGCGGCGCTCTCCGGCTCGGACTATTTCAAGGTCACGTTCACCGAGGGCAAACGCTCCACCGAGTATCGCTATTTCTTCTCGCAGAATACCGATGCGGTCTATTTTCTGGACGCTGCGGGTAAGTCTTACCTTGTCTCCGAGACGGACGCAGCGGAATTTTTGCAGACCCCCTATGCGCAGTGTCTCTATGCCGAGGCGTATCTGCCCGAGATGAAGAACGGCGATAACGTGATTCTGCCCACAAGCTACAACTGGGCATATCAGACTGCCGGGGCGAAGAACATTCTAACATCCACGCTTGCCGAGACGGCGACGGACACGGTCTCCTATACCAGTAAGAGCGGACTTTCGTTCGACTTCGGCGACCGCACGCCCGCATCCTTCACGGTGACGCTCACGGCGGACGGCAACGTGCTTTACAGCGGCGATTATGCGTCGATCGGCGGCGCGGTCGATGTCAAGAAGTACAGCGCGCTCACGGTTGAGGCGGCGGTCGAATGGAAGGGCAACGAGGAACATATGTCCAGCGGCAGCGCCACATATAAGTTTGTGCTGAACATCGAGGCGCAGACCGAGTTCTTCCTCGGCGCGGACAGCGTACAGCCCGGCGGCATCATCCCGATCTCGGCGTACAACGTTGCGGACGCATCGAAGATCACATTCGCCGCAGAGCCTGCGCTCACGCACGGCGGCAAGACCATCGCGCCGAAGTTCTATGCCGACGGCAAGAACGCCTATGCGATCCTGCCCACCACCTATGAGACAGTGCCCGGCACCTATACGCTTACCTTCACCTACGACGGCATGTCCTTCCCGTTTACGTTCACCGTCACCGAGAAGACCTTCAAGAAGCAGGCATACGACATTACCAAGGCGACCGCAGAAGCTACGCGCAACGCGAAGACACTTGCCGCTTATGACAAGCTGGTTGCAGAGATCGCCGCGGGCGACTTCGGGACGAAGTATTTCGACGGCGTGTGGAATACCGGTATCGCCGAGGAGGGCTACAACGGTACGATCATGACCGGCTACGGGCTCTACCGCAGTATTTCGAAGACCGGCGAGGTCTATCGCCATGATGGCGTGGACTTCTACGCCAAGGACGGCTCGAAGGTTCTCGCGGTCAATGCGGGCAAGGTCGTCTACGTCGGCGCGTCGGATTATCCCGGTGTCTTCGTCGTCATCGACCACGGCTACGGCTTGCTCAGCTGGTACGGAAATCTGGCAAAGGCGACGGTCAAGACCGGCGACGTGGTCGCGGCGGGCGATGTCATCGCCACCAGCGGCTCCACCGGCTTCACCAAGGGCAATTCGCTCCATGTGGGGCTGACGGTCTTCGGCGTGCCTGTTTGCCCGTATGATCTGTGGGAGAACCCGATCGCATTCAAATGATGTGACCGGTAATGTGACCGGCGGATGCGGTCCGGACCGCCCGGCGAAACACATGAATTTCGGAGGACAGTCTGCCTCTGACCATTAAAGATGAAAACCGCTCGGAAACGAGCGGTTTTCTGCATATTGGCATATATTTTTCGCAATCCCGTAGGGGCTGGTGTGTCATTTGCCTTCCCCGACGGGGAAGGCTTGTTTAGATTGCGCTTGCATGCGGCGGGAGACAGAGGGCGCCCTACGGTTGCATCTCAAATCTACCCGCGCCTCACACGCCTGCGGCGGGGGCGGCATCCGGCTCCTTGGGGATGCGGATGGTGACCTCAAAGCTGTCGCCGAGATCCTTTTTCTTCGTTTCCGCCGCGATGCCCGCGCGCTTCATGATGTCCACGGCGCGGTCGACCGTGTTGTAGAAAATGCGTATGTCGCGCACCAGCGCCGTGCGCTTCTTCGGCGGCTTTTCGCGCTTGTCGCTCTCGAGCAGGCGCGCGACATACGCCTCGGTTTCCGCCACGTTCATGCCGCGCGCGATCACCGCCTCCAGCGCGTCGCGGCGGGCGCGCGCATCGCCGAGGCGCAGCAGGGCGCGGGCGTGCCGCTCGGTCAGCCGCCGCTCGATGATGACCTGCCGCTCAAAGTCGTCAAAGCGCAGCAGGCGCAGCTTGTTGGCGACATAGGACTGGCTTGCCGACAGCTTTGCCGCCACTTCCTCCTGTGTCAGCCCGTAGAGGTCGATCAGCGCCGAGATCGCCGACGCCTCGTCAAACATGTTGAGATCCTCGCGCTGCAAATT
>ENA-ORIC01000801-ORIC01000801.1-human-gut-metagenome-genome-assembly--contig:-NODE-801-length-35901-cov-9.769093_pt1 | contig 35901 bp, 37 predicted proteins | sample MGYA00243023_ERZ508732 | MGnify/ENA primary metagenome ERZ508732 (study PRJEB26277, sample SAMN04329767) | human gut metagenome | biome: human-associated habitat | host: Homo sapiens | place: USA... | reverse complement strand
AAATACTGCGAAGAGGCGCGCGAGAAGATCCGTAAGGCCTGTGGGGATGACAGCCTGGCAGTCCATTTCCTGGTAGGCGGAACCCAGACCAATGTCACCGTGATCAATGCAGCACTTCGCAAGCACCAGGGGGTGCTCTGCGCTGTCACAGGACATATCAATGTCCATGAGACCGGTGCGGTGGAAGCTTGCGGACATAAGGTACTGGGACTGCCCAGTCCTGACGGTAAGATCACGGCAGCACAGGTAGCAGAGGCTTACGAAGCCCATATTCACAACGACAGCTTTGAACACATGGTACAGCCGAAAATGATATATATTTCGAATCCCACGGAGGTTGGAACCATTTATAGCAAAGCAGAACTGACCGCTCTGTCCGAGACCTGCCACAAATACGGACTGTATCTGTTCTTAGATGGCGCCAGACTGGGCTACGGACTGGCAGCACCGGACAACGATCTGACATTGCCGGATATCGCGGCGCTTTGCGATGTCTTTTACATTGGTGGAACCAAGGTCGGCGCATTGTTTGGAGAAGCAGTAGTGATCAAAAACCCGGAGCTTGCACAGGATTTCCGATATCTCATCAAGCAGAACGGCGGCATGCTTGCCAAGGGAAGACTGCTGGGTCTGCAGTTTGACGCTCTTTTCACTGATGGACTCTATCAGGTGATCTCCGCCCATGCCATTGCCATGGCGGAGAAGCTGCGGGAAGCATTTACGGCAAAGGGTTACACTTATCTGGCACCCAACCGGACGAACCAGATATTCGTCATTGTGCCGGATGCACACCTGGCAAAGATTTCAGAACAGTTCGAGTACAGCTATGACCAGCGGATCGATGCCACACACAGTTGCGTGCGATTCTGTACCGGCTGGGCCACGAGGGAAGAAAATGTGGATGCACTGATCCGGTGCGTGGAAAAATTATAATATGTTTGGAAGGTTCCGCAAGCCGGGAAAGGTTTGCGGAATTTTTTTGCAATTACCATTACTAAAAAAATGTGGTTGGTTACGCGCTTAACCTTTGTGAAAATTATATTTCTATTGTAATATTGAACTAGAATATAAAAATCCGTAATCAATGAGGTATAGAACAGAGGTGAAAACACATGAATAAAGAAATGACCGTAAATGGGAAAAGCTATACAATAATTAAATTGCTGGGAAAGGGGAAAGGTGGATATTCTTACTTGGCAGAGTCTGGAAATAACAGGTATGTTTTGAAGCAGATACATCATGAACCTTGTGATTATTATCAGTTCGGAAACAAGCTTGAGGCAGAAATCAGGGATTACAGGAAATTAAAAGAAATCGGAATAAAAATGCCAGTCATGCTTGAAACAGATGTGAAAAATGAACGCATTTTGAAGGAGTTTATTGACGGTGACACGATCTATCAGTTGGTTTTAGAAGACAAGATGAAAACTGACTATATCGAGCAATTGCATAGAATGTGTGCGCTGTTATATGCTGCCAATACGAATATTGATTATTTTCCAACGAATTTTGTTGTACATAACGAAGAAATATATTATGTGGATTTCGAGTGCAATGATTACATGGAAGAATGGAATTTTGAAAACTGGGGTGTGAAATACTGGTCAAAGACACCGGAATTTTTGCAGTATGTGAAAGAACATTCATGACATGTCTTTCCATGTAAAGGAGCTATGCCGGAAGCGTTACAAAAAGTGAATACCGGATTGCAACATGAAACGTAACAAAAAAAAGTCCTTGAAATCAAGGACTTTTTAATGAATCGGAGTGGCGGGATTCGAACTCGCGACCTCCGCCTCCCTAAGACGGCGCTCTAACCAAGCTGAGCCACACCCCGGAACGAAGACTATCATAGCATAGAATTTTATAAAAAGCAAGCCATTTTTTAAATTTTTCAAATTTTTTCTACAATTTTCCAAAGCAGCAAATAAAATACAAAACAAAAAACGTCAAAACCTCGTAAAAAGATTTTGACGCCTATACATGAATCGGAGTGGCGGGATTCGAACTCGCGACCTCCGCCTCCCTAAGACGGCGCTCTAACCAAGCTGAGCCACACCCCGAAACGCAAGTAAGATGATACCATGGAATTTTACAAAAAGCAAGAGTTTTTTTATAAAAAGTTAATTTGCTCACTTTGAGTCTATTGTCGTACAATATTATGAGTATAAGGAAGTCAACATGTTTACATGATTGACGAACGGCAACATTAGCGAATAATATCCTGTGAAGCTAATACATAAAAACAGTGGAGGACAGGCTATGGCCAATATAACAAAACTGGCACTGGAAGCAGCTTTGAAAAAAGAACTTCTCACGAAGTCTCTGGATAAGATCACCATTAACGAACTTGCAGAGGACTGCGGTATCAGCCGCATGGCTTTCTATTATCATTTCAAAGATATTTATGATCTGGTAGAGTGGGTATGTGTGGAGGATGGCACGAAGGCACTGCAGGGAAAGAAGACCTACGAGAACTGGCAGGAAGGCTTCTGTCAGATTTTCGAGGCAGTGCAGGAGAACAAACCTTTTATTATGAATATCTACCGCTGCGTGGATCGCCAGAAGATCGAAAGCTACTTAAACAAGCTGACCTACCAGCTCATTGCGGACGTGGTGGAAGAAAAATGCGCCGGTATGCAGTTGGCGGAGGAACACAAGGAATTCATTGCCGGATTTTACAAATACGGTTTTGTGGGTGTGATGTTAGACTGGATCGACCGGGGAATGAAGGATGATTATCATAAGATCGTTGAAGAACTGGCGATCACTCTTTATGGAAACATCAGCCGATCCATCGAAAATTTTGAGCACACGGAAAAGAAATTCTGAAATAGTATAAGTACTTTACAAAAAGGGCAGGATGATAAAAACTTTATCATTTGTCCTCTTTTGTAAATTGGTTTTCTTATAAAAAAGAAGTAGGATACTACTTGTAAACAGAAAAACATTTGAGAGTCATCAAAGAAAGGTGGTAATCATTATGGCAAAAAAGAATAATATCGGACTGGGCCTGGCAGCACTGGCCGTAGGTGCAGGCGCAGTGGCAGCAGTAACCAAAGGACATAAGGCAGAGGTGAAAAAGGAGGAGAGAAAGGCAGCCGTCAAGGCAGCCAAGAAAGACTACCGCAACACCGAGCTTGGAAGATACGACAAGAACAGCAAAGGCATCTATTATTCCAATGGTAACTACGAGGCCTTCGCAAGACCTAAGAAGCCTGCTGGAGTGGACGAGAAGAACGCTTACATCGTAGGCAGCGGATTGGCATCTTTAGCAGCAGCATGCTTCCTGGTACGTGACGGACAGATGCCCGGTTCCCACATCCATATCTTAGAGGCAATGGATATCGCAGGCGGTGCCTGTGACGGTATCTTCGATCCCAGCAGAGGCTATGTTATGCGTGGCGGACGTGAGATGGAGAACCATTTCGAATGTCTGTGGGATTTGTTCCGCAGTATTCCCTCTCTGGAAGTGCCCGGAGCCAGTGTGCTGGATGAGTATTACTGGTTGAACAAGGAAGATCCCAACTACTCCCTGTGCCGTGCAACGAAGGATTGTGGACAGGATGCCCATACCGATGGCAAATTCAACTTAAGCCAGAAGGGCTGCATGGAGATCATGAAGCTGTTCATGACAAAAGACGAGGATTTGTATGACAAGACCATTGAAGATGTTTTCGATGATGAAGTATTTAACTCCACCTTCTGGTTATATTGGAGAACCATGTTCGCTTTCGAAAACTGGCACAGCGCACTGGAAATGAAGCTTTACTTCCAGAGATTTATCCATCATATTTCCGGACTGCCTGACTTCAGTGCCCTGAAGTTCACCAAGTACAACCAGTACGAGTCTCTGATCCTTCCCATGAAGAAGTATCTGGAGGCAGCAGGTGTGGACTTCCAGTTCAACACCGAAGTGACAAATGTTATTTTTGATATCAATGACGGCAAAAAGGTGGCAAAGGCTATCGAGTGCAAGGTAAAAGGTGTAGAGAAGGGCATTGTCCTCACCGAGAACGACCTGGTATTCGTTACCAACGGAAGCTGTACCGAGGGCACCATCTACGGCGACCAGAACCATGCACCCAACGGTGACGCAGAGGTTCGTACCAGCGGTGTATGGAGCCTGTGGAAAAATATCGCAAAACAGGATCCTTCCTTCGGACATCCCGAGAAGTTCTGTTCTGATGTTTCCAAGACCAACTGGGAATCCGCTACCGTGACCACACTGGATGACAAGATCATTCCTTATATCACCAATATCTGTAAGCGTGATCCCAGAAGCGGTAAGGTCGTAACCGGCGGTATCGTAAGCTGTCAGGATTCTAAGTGGCTCATGAGCTGGACCATCAATCGTCAGGGACAGTTCAAGGAACAGGACAAGAATCAGGTATGTGTATGGGTATACGGCCTGTTCACCGACGTACCCGGCGATTATATTAAGAAGCCCATGAAGGATTGTACCGGTAAGGAGATCACTGAAGAGTGGCTGTATCACTTAGGTGTGCCCGTAGAAGATATCGAGGATCTGGCAGAGCACAGCGCAGTCTGCGTACCTACCATGATGCCTTATATTACCGCATTCTTCATGCCCAGAACCAAGGGTGACCGTCCCGATGTCATTCCCGACGGCTGCGTGAACTTCGCTTTCTTAGGTCAGTTCGCAGAGACCCCGAGGGACACCGTATTCACCACAGAGTATTCCGTGAGAACCGCTATGGAGGCTGTCTACGGACTGTTAGGTGTAGACAGAGGTGTGCCTGAGGTATGGGGCAGTGTCTATGACGTCAGAGAACTGCTGGACAGCAGCGTGAAGCTGATGGATGGTATGTCTCCTCTGGAGATCGAACTGCCCGGACCTTTAAATGCACTGAAGAAGCCGCTGCTTCGCGTAGTGAAAGGCACTGTAGTGGAAAAACTGCTGCGTGACCACAATGTGATCAAAGACGGCATGCTGGATTAGAATTGTATATGGAATAAAAGTGCGAAGACTCCCATCGGAAAAATCCGGTGGGAGTTTTTTAAAAATCATACAAAGAAAGTTGAACAAATGTAAGCGTTTACATAATACTAAAGTACTATACAAAACAAACAAAAACGGTATGTCTGTTTTCAACATTGTGCACGAAAATCGGTACTCTGTCAAAAAATTATCAATTTCGTCTTGATATTCCTTTGGCAGATTGTTACAATATCAAAGTACTAAAAACCGAAGCCGAAATGCTCCGGTAGTGGTTTGGGTTACAAAGTTTTGTCAAAAATATTATAAAAAGGGAGACAAAGAAGTATGAAGAAATGGGTATATTTGTTTACCGAAGGTAATGCAAACATGCGCGAACTGCTTGGTGGTAAGGGTGCGAACCTGGCTGAGATGACCAACATTGGTCTGCCGGTTCCTCAGGGCTTCACCATTACAACAGAGGCATGTACACAGTATTATGAAGATGGACGCGAGATCAATGAAGAGATTCAGGGTCAGATCAACGAGTACATTACTAAGATGGAAGAGATCACCGGCAAAAAGTTCGGCGACCACGAGAATCCTCTGTTAGTATCCGTTCGTTCCGGCGCGAGAGCATCCATGCCCGGTATGATGGATACCATTCTGAACCTTGGTCTGAATGAGACCGTTGTTAACGTAATCGCTGAGAAGTCCGGCAACCCCCGTTGGGCTTGGGACTGCTATAGAAGATTTATCCAGATGTATTCCGACGTTGTTATGGAAGTAGGTAAGAAGTACTTCGAGCAGCTGATCGATGCAATGAAAGAGAAGAAGGGGGTTAAGCAGGACGTTGAGCTTACCGCTGACGATCTGAAGGAACTGGCTGGTCAGTTCAAGGCTGAGTACAAGGCTAAGATCGGTGTAGACTTCCCTGATGATCCTAAGGAACAGCTGATGGGCGCTATCAAGGCTGTATTCCGTTCTTGGGACAACCCTCGTGCAAACGTTTATCGTCGTGACAACGATATCCCTTATTCCTGGGGTACTGCTGTTAACGTTCAGTCTATGGCATTCGGTAACATGGGTGATGACTGTGGTACCGGTGTTGCATTTACCAGAGATCCGGCTACCGGCGCTAAGGGACTGTTCGGTGAGTTCCTGACCAACGCACAGGGCGAGGACGTAGTAGCAGGTGTTCGTACACCTATGAAGATCGCTGAGATGGCTGACAAATTCCCTGAGGCATTTGCTCAGTTCCAGGAAGTATGTAAGACTCTGGAAGATCACTACAGAGATATGCAGGATATGGAGTTCACCGTTGAGCATGGTAAGCTGTACATGTTACAGACCAGAAACGGTAAGAGAACCGCTCAGGCAGCTCTGAAGATCGCTTGTGATCTGGTAGATGAGGGCATGAGAACCGAGGAAGAGGCAGTTGCAATGATCGATCCTCGTAACCTGGATACTCTGTTACATCCTCAGTTCGACACCGCTGCTCTGAAGGCTGCAACTCCTATCGGCAAGGGCCTTGGTGCTTCTCCCGGAGCTGCATGTGGTAAGATCGTATTCACCGCAGAAGATGCAGAAGAATGGCATGCAAGAGGAGAGAGAGTTGTTCTGGTACGTCTGGAGACCTCTCCCGAAGATATCACCGGTATGAAGGCTTCCCAGGGTATCCTGACCGTTCGTGGTGGTATGACCTCTCACGCAGCAGTAGTTGCTCGTGGTATGGGTACCTGCTGTGTATCCGGTTGTGGCGACATCGCTATGGATGAGGAGAACAAGCAGTTCACTCTGGCTGGCAAGACCTTCCATGAAGGTGACTGGCTGTCCATCGATGGTACTACCGGTAACATCTATGATGGCGAGATCAAGACTGTTGATGCTACCATCGCAGGTGAGTTCGGCCGTGTAATGGCTTGGGCTGACAAATATCGTAAGTTAAAAGTTCGTACCAATGCAGATACTCCCGCAGATGCTAAGAAGGCTCGTGAGCTGGGCGCTGAAGGAATCGGTCTGTGCCGTACTGAGCATATGTTCTTCGAAGAGGACAGAATCGCAGCATTCCGTGAGATGATCTGTTCCGATACTGTAGAGGAGAGAGAAGCAGCACTGGAGAAGATCCTGCCTTATCAGCAGAACGACTTCAAACAGCTGTATGAGGCTCTGGAGGGCAACCCTGTTACCATCCGTTTCCTGGATCCGCCTCTGCATGAGTTCGTTCCTACCGAGGAAGCTGACATTGAGAAGCTGGCTAAGGCACAGGGCAAGAGCGTAGAGACCATCAAGACCATCATCGCTTCTCTGCATGAGTTCAACCCTATGATGGGTCACAGAGGATGCCGTCTGGCTGTTACTTATCCTGAAATTGCCAAGATGCAGACCAAGGCTGTTATCCGTGCGGCAATCGAGGTTAAGAAGGCACATCCCGACTGGAATGTAGAGCCCGAGATCATGATTCCTCTGGTATGTGAAGTAAAGGAGCTTAAGTTCGTTAAGAAGGTAGTTGTAGAGACCGCTGATGCTGAGATCGCAGCTGCCGGTGTAGATATGAAGTACGAAGTAGGTACCATGATCGAGATCCCCAGAGCAGCTCTGACTGCTGATGAGATCGCTAAGGAAGCTGATTTCTTCTGCTTCGGTACCAACGATCTGACCCAGATGACCTTTGGCTTCTCACGTGATGATGCAGGTAAGTTCCTGAACGCTTACTATGACACCAAGATCTTCGAGAATGATCCGTTCGCTAAGCTGGATCAGAACGGTGTCGGCAAGCTGATGGAGATGGCTATCAAGCTTGGTAAGCCTGTAAATCCTAAGCTGCACGTTGGTATCTGTGGTGAGCACGGTGGAGATCCTTCTTCCGTAGAGTTCTGCCACAAGATCGGTCTGGATTATGTATCCTGCTCACCTTTCCGTGTACCTATCGCAAGACTGGCTGCTGCACAGGCTGCAATTGCTGAAAGATAGGCTAAAAGGTAATCATCTGCTTTACCTCTATGAGGTGAAGATAGATTACGAGAAGGCATTGCGTTATCGCAAGAATTATGGGGCATATCTCCGAAAAAGACAGTGGTACGATCTAACAGCGGAGATGTGGATAGTAGTATAAATATAGGGTATAAGAACCTCGTTACTGGTAGAAATATCGGTAATGGGGTTCTTTTCGGTTGTGGAGAAGAGAGTTGGCAAAAAAAGCATCCCATGCCTGACGGCACAGAAGGAGCAGGGATGCTTTGAAATTTTTAGAACGGTACAAAGAAAATTCTTAGAATAGTAAAAAATTATAGTAGGAGGATAATAGAATATGTAAAATAAATTTGGACAAGATGAGATATAGATGATATAATTCAATTGTGAAAAGGTGTATTTACATGGTATATAGATAATGATATAATCAATTACCATAGTAAGAGAGAACAAACAAATGTGATATTAGGGAAAATAGAAAATACATGGAAAAAAAGGCTGATGAAGATAAGGTCACAGTAGATGCTTACCATGGAACTGCTGAGGCATACAAAGACAGTATTTTAAGAACAAAAAAATTTAAAGCCAGTAATGAGGCGAATGATTGGGCAGGAAGTGGAATATATTTCTTTGTAGATGAAGCAGAAGAAAAGCTTGTCGAAAAATGTATTTTATGGTCGAAAGTGATTCGGAAATATAAGACATCGGCTATAATAAAGGTTTTAATTGAGATAGATAAGGATAAGCTACTTGACTTGACTAAAAGAGAGCAGCAAGATGTATTTCATAAGTATAGAGCATATCTATTTGATAAGGTAAATGTGGTAGCTAGAAATACTGGACGAGAGCTGAAAGAAAGTTACGCAAGTAAACGAACAATGGATTGCCTTACAATTAATCAAATATGTAAGGAATTTAACTTTGAAGCGGTAAAAAGAGAAGCATATATTAATTTTCATAAAAAGGAAGTTAAGGAGAATGAGCTTTATCCGAATTCGGACATACCAAATGTAACAATGATAAGCCTAAGAAATCAAGAATATATAAAAGAATGGGGTGAATGCAATGTTAAATGAATTTTTGAACGGATTTGAGCAATTTAAAAGAAGAATTGATCAATTATCGGATGAAGAAATTATAAAAGAGTGCATAGCGTTGGGGATGGAATTTGAGCCTATTACTGAAAAAAAGTCAATAGTATTAAGCGGTAAGAAAATAACACGTAAAAAGACTTATAATATACGAGTTAGCAACAACAGAAACACTATGCAATTGATTGCCTAAAATGTGGAGATAGTTTATGAAAAAAATGAGTGAAGAAAACGGATCAGTTCTCATACTAAAACGTGTTTATTTTTCAGATATCACTTACACATATAGAGTGGAAAATCAAAAACAGAAAATGGAATATTTGTTTGACTTTGAAAAACAAATAGAAGAGATATCTGAGAATATTTACAGAGTTTCTTTAACATGTAGAATTGAGGATAGTGATAAGGAAATAGAATTAAACATAAAAGAAGTGGGAGAGTTTGAATGCTTAGAAAAAGATGAAAAAATTAGACATACGATTTTGAATGAAAATGCAATAGCCATTTTGTTCCCATATTTGAGAAGTCAAATATGTTTGGTGACGACACAACCAGAACAATTACCAATAAGTTTACCTGCGTTTAATATTATTTCATTGTTTGAATGAGTTTTTTAGAAATTTATTATGTGATAAGTTAGCCATCAGATATATGAAGATAATTAAAGAATAAGCCGCCAGGAAGATGTAAAGCAATCTATTAACATCTTCTTGGCGGCTTTTGCATTTTGCAATGCCGGGAGAGACCATGAAGGAGGTAACGGCAATGAATATAGATGTTGTAGATGTGAGACTGGATGAAAGAAAGCTGCCGTACTTGGTCAGAGAGACAGTGGCTGAATACCGAGGGGAATATGTGGGAGAGCAACGGCTGAAAGTAAATTCCCCGGAGAAAGTGGTAAACGTGCTGAACAATGTTTTTCACATGAAAGACTTTTCGGAAGAAAAACTGTATGTGATGTTCTTATCCGCCAGTCTTCATGCGATAGCTTATGCGGAAGTCAGTCACGGAGTAATTGATTCAGCAACCGTAGGAATCCGGGAAATAATGCAAAGAGCGTTTTTGACCAATGCGGCAGGAATCATTTTGGCACACAACCATTCCGGACTTGGAAGTACGGCAAATCCATCAACGCAGGACATTGATGTGACGCAGGGATTGATGCGAGCCTGTGAAATTATGGGAATTCATATGTTTGACCACATTATTGTAGCAGGAAACGATTATTACAGTTTCAGAGAAAAGCACGCAGAACTTTACGTGAAGCGTGAGGAAAGCAGGAAAAAGGATGGAGGTAGAGAAGTATGTTAGCAGAAGCAGTAGATATGAAAGAAGCGGTAAAGGAAGAAATGGAAAGGCGCTACCCGAACTGTAGAATACAGCTGGCAGAGGTGAGAAAGAACAACGGACTGTTACTTCACGGTATTTCTATATATGCTCCGGGAAGCACCATGGCACCGACCATCTATATTGATGGATACATTCAGAATGGCTACAGCGTAGAACAGATATGCGATGAAGTCACGGAAATCTATGAAGAGAACGGAATGAAGGATATGCCGAAACCGGACTTTGAAGATTTCTCGAAAATCTGTGGGAAAATCTGTATGCAGCTTATAAATGCAGAAAAGAACAGAGAGCTGTTAGAAAAGCTCCCCCACCGCATAGTACATGATATGGCTGTTATCTACTATATTCTTCTGGGCAGGGATGCACAGAGAACGGCAGTCGTAAAGATTACGAATGAGCTTGTGGCTTTGTGGGGCGTAGATGAAGAGGAATTAAACAGATATGCCAGACATAACACGAAAAGCCTGCTTCATGTTACCGTGACACCTTTGCAAAGAATCTTATTTGAGACGAAAGAAGACAGGGATGCAAGACGGCGGGCAGCGAGTACAGAGGAACTGATGATGGAGATTGTACAGGATCCAGACTGGCAGATGTATATAATGACCAATAAACAGAATTACTACGGTGCGGTAAATATGCTCTATCAGGATGTGCTGAAAATCGTAGCAGAGAAATTAAATGCAAACCTCTACATCCTTCCCAGTTCTGTCCATGAAGTTTTGATAGTTCCCGAAAGCAGAAGCACAAGTGCAGAAGAACTGTACCAGATGGTTTGTGAGGTCAACCGCACAGAAGTAAGTGCGGATGATTTCCTGACAGACAACGTGTATTACTATAATCGTGAGAAAAACACCCTGAATGCGTTTGTAGAAGCAGAGTAATAAAGACCACCTACAGTGATTGATTGCTGTAGGTGGTTGTTTTATATACTTAATTTCTTGACTATACTCAATAGATTGACTATAATATAGAAAGCTACAAAAAATCTTATTTATGAGGAGAAATAATAATGAAAAGAAAACTAATGATGGTAAGTATGATGGCGATTCTCTCTCTGAGTTTGTTTGCCTGCGGCAGCAAAGATACTACAAGCAGCAGTAATGGCAGTGCAAGAACAAACACAGAAAAAGAAGCTGACACAAAGAATGAAAACGTTGGCACATTTAGCCAGTTGTTTACAAACAATGAAGTAGGTGTCTGGTATTCCTGTGAGGCAATTGACAAGGAAGAAACGCCGAGCATTTATGTGATGTATGGGGATGGAACTTACCTTAATTTGGACACGAGAAAGAGCAAGACATTTGCAGAGTTATCGAAAATGACCGACGAAGAGATCATTTCATGGGTAGAGGAGGATTGGAACAACAGAAATGAAGTTTTGATGTATTATCATCAACATAAAGATGAACTTAGACAAGATGCAGAGAATTCCATATCCGATTCAACAGATAGTGATACAATTGCAATGATAGCACTTGATGATGCATATAGGGAAATTAGTGGAACTACATCAGAAGGTGGAGAGGAATTAGACCCAGATTACCTAAATAGTGTGCAGGATCAGGTAAATGCTGCAAAGGATTACATTATAAATGAAATAAATACGAAATTGGCAGAGCAGGGCGGTATTGCAAAACCTCGCTACGGTTTTTCTGTTTATACAGATGCATCGGGAAACAATGTGGATAAGGAAACATTGGCTTTAGAGAGGGAAAACTGGATAGAGATTTCCAGCACCAATAAGATTAAATCGGGCGATGTCTATGATTCACATTATAGCGGATTTATGGCAAATGATGGAAAATATTACTTGATGAGAATGAAGGGTGACATGGCGTTTGCATTTGATGAGATCGGTGCAGATGGCATTTCCGTAGATGAAGATGTAGTTTTCGAATGATTTTCATAAAACAAAAAAACGGCAGGGGCGTTAGCTCCTGTCGATTTTACTTTGTCTTATCATGTTCAATAATGTCAGAAACAGGACAATCGAGGATGTAGCAGAGCACATCGAGTGTCTTTGTAGTGATTGCTTCCCCCTTTTTCATGCGATGAATGGTATTGGCGGAAACACCGTGCTTAAAAATCAGCTCGTATTCTGTCATGTTCTTACGAAGTAAGGTGTCAAAGAAAGGCTTGTATGATATCATGTTGTTAGATTGAACCTCCTATCAAATATTATAAAAAGAGTATCATACTTAATTTCTTGACTATACCTAATATATTGACTATAATGTAAGAACGATAGAGAACGATCACGTGAAAAAAAGTTAATCGCTCGAAATAAATTCTCTCAACGAAAGCGAGGAAAACCAACTATGAAACACAGAACACACAAGCCTACTGCGAAAGCCGTAGCAGCAATCCTTTGCGCAGCACTGATGCTGACCGCATGTGGCAGTAAAGAAACTGCCAACACAGAGACCACCTCTGTAACAGCTACAGAAGCCACTTCTGTAGAATCCACTGAAATGACAACCACAGAAGCAGCCGTAGCAGAACCCACGGCAGAGCCTGCTGAAACTCCAACGGAATCAGAAGCAGCTCCTACAGAGACTACTCCTACGGAATCTCCTGCACCCGCTGTAGAACCCACAGCAGCATCTGTAGAACCCACTGCTGTAAGCACAGAGTATACTTATTCAGAACTGAACCAGACCATGTATGCAAAGTCCGCAGTAAATGTCAGAGACCTGCCAAACACCGATGGTAAGAAAATTGGCAGCCTGAAAGCCAGCCAGGAAATTATCGTTACGGGTAAATGCGACCAGACAGGCTGGTATCGCTTTGACTGGAATAACACCACTGGTTATGTAAGTGATAAGTACATCGTATCCGAAAAACCTGCTGTGAATACCGTTGCAAGCACTGGCAGCAACAATACTGCTGGAAACCAGTATGCAAATAACACAGGAACCGACGAGTTCGGTATCTCCGATGCTGTCATCGAGAACTTCATGAAAAGCCATGGAGAAGGCGACACTGGAAATACAACCACAGGAAGCACATCCAACACAAGTGATTACTTCGACCGTGCAGCTGCAGAACAGGTCTTCGCATCTGTCAACGCAGAAAGAACTGCTGCAGGTATCCCTGCACTCACCTGGTCAGAAGACCTGTACAACATTGCCGTACAGAGATGCTATGAAGATGACGGTCACACTGGCATGAGAGCTGGTACAAGTGAAAACTACACAACAGGTGGTGGAAGCGATGCTGCAAGAATCCACCAGAAATGGCACGACAGTGAAGGTCACTACAATAACTACATGAACAACAAATGGACATACGGCGCTGTAGCTGTTCGGATATGCTACAGTACCATTGGAGGAATCCAGCTAGAATCGTATCACATTGCATACGAAGTATTCTCCGCTGGGGATAACAACACTGCTGCAAACAGTTCTGTAACCATCAACACTCCTGTACAGGACGACTCCGTCGCAGCAGCCCCTAAGACTGCCGACGAGAACACTGACACGTCATCCTCGAACGTAGGCTGGTCTATGACCCCGCCCACGCAGGAAGACGGCTTGAAGAAGTGGCAGGAGCAGAACCCTGATGTAGAAGTGTCGTTCGGAAATTAAATAACAAGTACCAAGGCGGACGCTGATGCGTCCGCTTTTTTTTACACTTCTTGACAAAATATGATACAATGGAATTACACAAAAATCCTCATATATAAAGAAAAAAATCTTTATTTTGTGCAATTTTACATATTTACATTTGCACAGAATTGGATATAATAAAGATAAGAACAGTAATGTTCTTGATGTGCAAGCATCTTAAGTTTAAGACAAATGGAAGTCTTACCAAAAAATATCCATGTCGGTTCTTATATGCCCATGCGGTATATGCGGCTTGCAGAAGCATAAATCTGTAGACAACTGAGAGTCTTACAAAATACTCATATCGAAATTGTATGTGCCTATATGGTACATGAGGCTGTGAACCAGCATAAAACTTGCAATCAAAAAAATGTTTATGAAACGAGAGCAGGCGCAATACCTGCTCTTATTTTTTTACGCAGGAGAAAAATATGCCACGGTTTAATGAAACCAAACGAACAGCTATTCGTAATAAAATTATTACGGGCGCAGATAAATATAACAAGTTCTTAATGAACAAAGTTTTTCTCGTTATTTGTGAAGATGGTAGCTTACACAACGTTAGATTCTTTGCAAAAGATTTTCAGCATTTAACAGGAATTCACAGTGATTTATCGCAAAAAGATTTTTTTGAAAAAGCCTTGAATAAAACATTAACCGTTGATAATATTTTAGAACAACAAAAATATGATGGATATACTCTAAAATATAAAACCAATATTATAGAAAATATAGAAAAAATTATATATGGAGATTCTTCGGAAAGCCTGTTCATGTTAAATTTGCACACTAAAACTTTCGACTATCCTGTAGCAATTCGTAATAGTGGACTCAAAGGCTGCGTTGGTTTTAAGCAAACAAACCATAGAGCAAGAACAATTCGTAAGTATGCAAATTCTAATAATGCCGATAAAGAATTAAAAATTATCGGTATTTTTTCAAAATCACAGGAAGAATCTAAATATACAGAATTTGTTTATCTTAGTGACATCGAAGTGTTTTCGGCACTTGAATTAGATATGAAATTATTTTCAAATGAGATTGTAGGAAAATTGACGATACAAAAGGAACAAAAAGAACAGTTTAGCAAGGAAACATCGGATGATGAAAAAGCAGTAGATAATAAAGAGACAACAGACAATAAAAATGCAATAGATAACGAAGAAACAATACATAGCGAAGATGTAACAGAAACAAAATCTTCTTGCAATAATTAAGTAAAAAAAACACGACGGACGCATCAGCGTCCGCTTTTTTTGTTTCTTTCTATACTATATTCTTTATCATATCCCCACAGGTCTGTTGCACAGACCGGGTGGTGACATAATCCATAAAAATTCGCAAAAGGAGTAACCCATGAACAGTATAAAATCTTTGCTTCACAACATATTACACCGAAAACATATTATCACAGCACCTGCAACACCTGCCATAACAACAGGTATCCCACAGACAGGAAAAAGCAGGGATATAGGAACAGATGTAAAAGACTATCACAATAACAGCGAGAAAGGATGAACAAATATGTCAAACTATAAAAGAACCGTAGTATGCTTAAAAGATTACACAGAGAACGGAGTCCTTTACTGGTCTTCTGGTAAGGTATACGGACTGGGAGTATACAAACACAATACCTGGGATATAGAAACCAATCAGGGAGACAAGCACAAAGTCGGCGACGGCTGCCCGTTAGAAGATTTTTACACAGCTTTTGCACTTACGAACAAAATAACCCTCACAGATGCCGTAATACTGGCATTCAACAACGGCTACTTTACTGAAGAGAAAATTCGACAGGGAAATCTGCTGGATTTAGAAAATGCAGACCTTGATGACGAATCAGAATATGAATCCATCTGCGAGGACATAGAAGCCGAGATAGAAGACCTGATTACATCCGGAAGAGACCCCGAACGGGCAAAGAAATATTTAGAAGACATACTGCCAATCTGTGAGTATGACGACTACAATGCATTCCTGCCAGTTCTTTCCGAATGGATTGCAATAGCCACAAATAAAATGATTGAGAACGATAGGAAAAAAGGATAAAAAACATAAACATAACTGAATTTCTTTCATACAAAAACTTAGACCAAAAACAAGAAAATATGATACTGGAAATGGCAGGACTTCATCGAATGGTACAAAGAAAGATTAGTAAATTACACATAAACTCACAATAGAAAGGAATAACACTATGAGTGACAAAATTAAAATAGAACTCATAAAAGATAACAGCACAGAAAATTGTATCCGTATTTCATGTAGAAATCTGATTGTAGTAGATAATTCTTTACATGCTGCAATAGAAAAATTCGATACAAAATTAGAACGTAGACTCCGACTCGGCTGGGACCAGGCAGAGAGAATAGAACAATCCATGCAACAGGTCTATGAAAAGAATAGCCAAAATAAAGAATTTGACAAGTTCTTACAGGAGAACCATGACAGAATAAACACTATGGTTCCCCAAAACCCATCCATTGCAAAAGACGACGAAAGAAGTTTGATTGTGACAGATGATATGAAAAGGAGACGAACATGAACTACACAGAAAAATAGCTTGCCAGAATAGAAGCAAACAGCAAATTGATTGATGTTTGCTAGGGTATTTTTTTTAAGAAATTTTACAAAAAACTATTTACTTTTTGACAAAAATGTGTATAATATAATTATAAGGTCAGTAATGACTTTCACTTTTTCGCTTATGCGAGGAAGTGTGTATTGAAAAGAAAAGTAGTAGTACTACAAAGTCACTCTTGCAAAAGAGTGTGTATTGAAACGATGAAATTAGCTTTAAGAGCTAACTAAAAGAGGCGAACGCCATAAGGCGTAAGCCTTTTTTAGTTTCAACCCAAGACTTTTACCATGTCCTTTTGGGTCTGCTGTACAGACCGGGTGCAATACGAAAAAGAAAGGCTGTCGTTAGACAGAATGGTAAAGAATTATGGATCGAGATATGGACTTATGGAATGCTCTACAGAAGCACATGGGGCACAATGTAAAAATCACGTTCGAGGGTGAGGAAGATAACCCCGAAAATATCTTACTGCAATGTGAGGACTGCCATTTCGATATTTTGAGTGCTGACATTGAGACCGTGTGTGCGAGAGAGGATTGTTGACAAAGGAATAAGGAAAAGCATACCGCAAAGAATAATAGCATACTCCATTGACTGCATAACAAAATTTGTGTATAATTTTACTATCACAGAAGGAGGTGCTTTTATGCCGACCATTAAATCAAGTGCTGACTTGCGGAACAATTATAATGAAATATCGACCTACTGTCATAACTACCCGGAACCTGTTTTTATTACGAAGAATGGAAAAGGTGACCTTGCTGTAATGAGCATTGAGGCATACGAGGAATTAACCAGCCGCTTTGAACTATATAGCCAGATTAAGGAAGGAATGGACGATATTGCCGCTGGCAATACCAGACCGTTTCAAGAAGCCATGGCTGACATTCGGAGCCGCCGCAGAAGATGAATTATCAGGTACACATCACCAAAACTGCGGAGCATGACATTGCGAAAGCAGCAGATTACATCGAATTTGTCTTGAAGAACCCACAGGCAGCAGACCATCTGTTGGATGTTGCAACGGAAAAAATCGGTGAACTGACTCAGATGCCGGAAAAACTACAGCTGGTGGATGATCCTGTTTTGGCTGGGTGGGGAATCCGATTTATTATGGTAAACAATTATCTTGCGTTTTATACCATAGACGAAGACAAGAAGGTGGTAATCATTGTACGTTTTCTTTATCAAAAAAGCAACTGGAACACCATTCTTCGACAAGGATTTTCACTCATTTAAGGAACCTGCTTTTGCAGGTTCTTTTTTTGCAGTCCGCCGGACTGCCGACAGGGTGCTTGGAAGGAGTGTGGCAAATATGAGGAAGAGAATGCTTTCAGGTATCAGAGACTTATGGATTGTCCTGTTCTGTCTGACGGAGAGAACGTTATTACAGATTCTTCTTGCAGTACCCGTTCCGGTCAGAATAGTTCTTATGGGAATACTGGGAGCAAAGTATTTGGAGTGTCTGTTTTGCACAAGCCTTAGTATGACAATCCTTACCGTTGTGATGACGGTCTTTGTCGCAACAAATATCAAGAAGTGGAACGCAGAATTTCAGATCATATATGCGATGGCAAGAATCAGAAAGCGTTCACGGAAAAAGGTATATAATTTTATTTAGAATAAAGAATCTACGGGCAGCCGAAAGGCCGCCCATTTTTTTAGGCAGGTAATGTACCATCTTTGGGCGCAGAATGAGCCACGGATTGGACTAGGTCTGGGATGAACTTTTCCGGGGCAGAGAATGTACCACTTTTGGGTTTATTTTGGTACATTTCCTGTACCAGAAGTGGAACAGAAAAACAGATACCCAAAAATGGAACAATGATGTACCAAAACAGTCCCAGACTTGGTACAATGATTGCACCAAGAAGGAAAGGACTGGCTTTTCCTACACTTGTGTACCAATATGCGCCCAAGATTGACCCACATCTGGGCGGAAACTGGTACAGAGAATGGTTCACCTTTGGCATGACACGATGCACAGAACGACCGGCAGCGGTCACATATTTTTAGAAGGTTCCCGTAAGGGAACTTATTTTTTAGGGCAAGCTGCGCAGAACCTTACGGTGCAGTTTAAGGTCTGCGTAAAGAACTTTCTTGTAAACATTGTTTACAAATTTTGCAAATAACGTCCCGTTTACACGTCGTCACAGACCCCTACGGCTTGTAAACAAGTTCGCTTAAAAAATGCCCGTTTTACGGGCGTTCTGGCACTCTCGTTTACAGTTGTAAACAATGTTTACAGAAAAGTGCCAATATTCTGACGGCTCGTTTACAGGCTCAAACCCGCATGGTTACGGGGTTTTCGCAGAAATCTCATTGCTTTCTCCGCTAAAGGCTCCGGAAAGCAAAAAGGGCATAAGAGGTTGTGACGCAGCTTCGCTGCGGTCGGCATAGCCGACGCAACCTCTTACTGCGCTACACTTCGCGTAGCTTGCCCTTGAAACGTCCACCGGACGTTCCTACGGGTGCCCTGAAACAAGCAGAGCTTGTCACATCTGCGATGTAAATAAATGAAAAATGCTTTTGGGAAAGAGACCTAAAAATAAGGGAAACTGCACCTTACGGCAGACTTATTTTTCACAAAATCATTTTCCAAAAAGATAAGCAGAGAAGAAAGGCTCAAAAAAACAGTTGTACCAACGAGTGGTTGGAGGAAGAATGTTTGACATCCTGTGTCGGAACATTCATAATAAAATACAGGATAAAAGTAAGGGAAAGCGAAAGGAGAAAGCAGCATGGAATTTGAAAAGTTTGAGGAAGTATATCAGGTACTGGAAGCGCAGAAGGAAAAGGACGAGACCGCCGCAGAACTGTATGCAGATGTAAAGGAGTTTGCCTACAAGTATGCAACGATGCGGTATCGGTTCAGTGAAATGAGCAGAGAAGAGAAAGCCGAGAATGACAGCTATCGCACCAGCCAGCACAACCGGTTCATGGACAGTGTCCGTATCTATTTCCGTTATCTACAGAACAACGGGGTGAGCGTGCCGGACATCAGCAAGCTGGAAGCGGATCGAAAGATTTTCGGTAATTTTGCCTGCTACTATATTTTCCGTATTGAGTGTGAACAGGCATAGAGAAAAGCCTGTTCCCCCAAAAACCGCCCATCCTCTTGACAAAACCGAAAAAGTGTGCTAATTTCTGAGTAGGTTGAGACATCAAGTTACTTGTGTCTCTTTTTTTGACTGATAATTCAGGAAAAAAAGAGATCAGGTTCAGATGTATGTTTCAGCTTTGGGAAAGTGCAAAAAGAAATTTAAACATACATCTGGGTTTGTTTTAGAAACAAGTCGGATGTATGTTTTTTTATGAAATCAGACGGCGGCATGGACTATCAGAAAAAACGGATGCAAAGGAGAAAAACGGATGAGCGGCAACACGCAAAAAGAAGAAGTCTACAGAACAGCGATGCGGATTTGCAGAATGTGGGGAGTGGCAGAAACTTTGGATAGCGGGATACCGCCTTATGAAACTCCCATAGCTACACAGTCTGCGGAGAATGAAAAGCTGGTTCTGCAATGGGCAGAGGAATATGTACAGCTACGTGAGAATGGCGAAGAACTCTGGAGATTCTTTGAAAAGAAGATAAAGAATCTACGCAAGCCAGAGCAGAACTAGCAGCATTATCATTTCTACAGGGGAATTATCATTTCCTTATCAGTTATTTATCATTATAATCTACAGTCAAAGGAGCAAAAAAACTCATATATGAATATTTTTTGGGGATATTATCAGTTTATCATTTTCTATCAGTAATTAAACATAATGTAGATAAGAATGGTCTATACTACAGTAAAAAAGTTTTTTGCTGTAGGTGATAAACTGATAAAATGATAAAGCCGTTGCTGACTGTAGATTTTGATAAATAATAGAAACATTCTTGTTCTTTTCTAGCATCTACTGCGGGTCTTGAACCCGGCAATGTAGATTATCAAAATATCAGATTCTTTTGCAAATTTCTTCAAATCTATTGACAAATTGCCCTAAATATGGTATATTCTGTGTAGCTTGAAACAAAACGTGAAAAAGGTTTTTGTTTCTTTTTTTTTTTGCTTTTTTTTAAAAGCAAGAACAAAAGAAACAAGATGTATGTTTCAAGCTTTCACAATTACAAAAGCAAGATGCACCTGCCTTATCTGAATGAAAAGCAGTACGCATAGATACGGAACATACATCCGAATCTGTTCAAATGAACGGGTTCAAGATGGCTGTTCCGTTTTTTTATGCGACGGCAACAGCAAGAAACTATTAACCATTTTTTCAGAAAGGAAGGAAAACAATTATGGAAGACAAAGACATTACACAAACAGATGTAACCGGTGCTCCGGGGAACACAGGAGCAAGTAACGAAAATGGGGAAGTGGATGTAGGGGATGTATATAGCGACGAGGATTCTTTCTGCTATACCGAAGAACAGTCATACGATGAAGAACCGCCATTTGAAGATTTTGACCCACCATATGCCATGCATATACCCCGGCTAGAGTATATGACGGAAGAAGAAAAGAAGAAGACATTGTCATATTTTGCAGATAGAGTGCAAACAACTCTAGGTGATTTTATTGAACTTGAGACAGAGTACGCAATTGCATATGCTAAGCAATTTCCTCTGCCACCTACAGCTGATGATGCAAAGGGGTTGGCAGGAGCACTTTTGGAAGCAATAACGTTAGATATACTGGGTGTAAATCCAGAGCGTCCAGAAGAAACAAGAATGAAATGTATTCAAATTTTGCCAGAAATATCATTGTGTAAAATAGCAATAGAATTGGAATATGTCAGGCTATTAAAATTTTCAGAAACAGCAGAACGGAATGATTGTCGGTTGGGAATTTATTGCTTCGATGGAGTAAATAAAGGCATTTATGACCTGGATGAAAATGCAATCAGGAGTGTAATCAGAAAATATCGTTATGACATTAAAGAAAGCGCAATGAATAATGTTTTCAAAATGTTAGTAGAGATGGCGCCTGTGGTTGAAGTGGGAAAATATCGAAATCTAATCCCGGTCAACAATGGAATTTATGATTATGATGAGAAAATTCTGATGCCGTTTTCCCCAGACTATATTTTCACATCCAAGTGCAGGGTGAATTTTGATTATGTAGCTACCAATGTAGTTATCCATAATGATGACGATGGCACGGACTGGGATGTAGACAGTTGGGTACATGAACTTACGGATGACCCGCAGGTGGAAAAACTGATATGGCAGATAATAGGAGCGGTGATTCGTCCTAATGTACGGTGGGATAAAGTTGTTATGCCTTATTCCACAAAGGGAAATAACGGTAAAGGAACCCTGTGCAGGTTACTGCGGAATCTTTGTGGAGAAGGAAACTATACATCTATCGCTATCAATGACATGAGCAAGAACTTCCGCTTAGCACCCCTACTTAGTGCATCTGCGGTTATTGTGGATGAGAACAATGTAACGGGGTACTTGGATGATGCGTCCGCCTTTAAGGCACTGATTACAGGCGATAAAGTACAGATTGAAGCAAAATATAAAAATCCTGTAGATTTTCGGTTCTCAGGTTTAATGGTACAGTGCGTGAATTTTTTGCCACGGGTAAATGATAAAACCTCATCATTTTACCGAAGAATCCTGATGGTTCCGTTTGAAAAGTGTTTTACAGGGGCGGAGCGAAAGTACATAAAAGATGATTATTTGAACAGACAGGAAGTCTTGGAATATGTTCTCTGTAAAGTGCTTGAAAAGATTCCTTCCTATTATGACTTTGATGTGCCGGATGCCTGTACAAGACTTTTGGACGACTACAAGACCTTCAATGACCCTGTCAGACAGTTCGCTGAGGAAATGCTTCCGGAACTGAAATGGCAGCTGGTTCCTAATAAATTTTTATACGACCTTTTCAAGGCGTGGTATGAGGAAAATATTCCCTCTGGCAGGGTACAGGGGAAGAACTCATTTCTACAGGAATTTAAAGATGTCCTTGCAGAACGTGACGACTGGAAAGCCACGGGCAGCAGCGTTCCGACACAGGGGTACAGCTTTGGCAGTGAGCCGCTAATCATTCGCTATAATCTTACAAAATGGATGAATGATGCCTACAGGGGAACCGATGCGGCTATGATATGCACCCCATCAATGGATACGATTAAGTCTTCCGTCAGCGGAATCATAAGGACAACGAATGTTGTGGCAGTGGAAGAGGATGAGGACAAGCCTTTTTCAGATAAGGAGGAATCGGTATGATGCAGGAATGTTACATTAAGGTTGCAGGAGTATACAAGGGGCTGAAAGAACTGCAAAAAGAGCTTGGGGAGGATTACAGAATTGTTATCTTCGACGGCGAGAGAGTCATCTACAGGGATTTTGGCAATGGCTACGATATCGAAATATCCCGGATGAATACCAACAAAAAGAATGCCAAAGGTACTATCTACATCTGGGAAGATAGAAAACGCTATGTACGGGCATACAGGCTGGTTCCAAGAGACCGTATGAAACAGACGCTTATGGAGATTGAAGCCATGATGCCGACATTTGTTAAGCCGTGCTGGACATTGGAAGAGGCTGTTATCTGTAGTGGACGTTCCAAGGAGCGGCTATTGGAACTTGCCAAGGAGCATCCCAGGGTGCTTGCGGATAGTGAAAGTATGATTTTTGATAAGGATGAATTATTATCCTATATCTTCTATTAAATAGTATTCCCTGTCTTGCATTGCTGCCCGTAGGGTCGCATCTTTCAAAAGCATAGTAAAACCTGCTTCGCACCGCTGTAAGCGGCGTTGGGTTTGACAATGCTTTTGGAAGGATGCGGGAGGGTAACCAAGCAATGCAATGAGGGGGTATGTGGATGCCACAAAATAAAATGATGTTGGTACACCATTTTTTTACAAAGGAACAGATAAGTCAAATCATAGGAAAAGGAGAAAAACAGATGAATGAAAGAATCGGAACGATAAGCATACAGCGCTCTTTAAAATATGTCGGATTGGACATGGTGGCAGTAGGAAGTCTGAAAGACGGTTATGTCATAACCCGACAGCAATATGTGAAAGTCTGGCTGACACCGTACCGCAAATTTTCCCAACATGACATGGCGCTTATGTTAATAGAAATTTTGCGTGAACGGAAGATGCTAAACGAAGCAACTTACAGAAAAATTCAGATGAAGTACGGAGGTAAAAAATGAGATGGATATGATGGTAAAAGAGAGACCACGTAGAGTATGCTTTTACGGAAGAGTTTCCACGGAGCATGAGGCACAGACCAATGCGTTGGAAAATCAGATGGAATGGTACAATGAACTACTGAAACGCCATGAAAACTGGACGCTGACGGGAAGTTATATTGACAAGGGCATTACAGGAACGCTGGCAAAGAAGCGGACACATTTTTTGAAAATGATTAAGGATGCCGAAAATGGTGATTTTGATCTGATCGTTACCAGAGAGGTCTGTAGATTCGCAAGAAATACGGTAGACACACTGGCATACACAAGACAGCTAAAGAAGTATGGCGTGGAAGTCTATTTCGTCAATGACAATATCTGGACATTTGACAATGACGGAGAATTGCGGCTATCTATCATGGCTGCACTGGCACAGGAAGAGTCGAGGAAGGTTTCGGAACGTGTACTGGCAGGACAGGAAATCAGCAGAAAGAAGGGCGTATTATATGGCAACGGAAATATTCTCGGATACCGTCTGGTACGAAACATAAATGAAGACGGAAAATGGAACCCGGAAGAGAATACTTACAAGATAGAGCCGGAGCAGGCGGAAACTGTGCAGATGATTTACGATATGTGTTGTGACGGCATGGGATATCTACAGATAAGTAAGGAACTGGAACGTAGGAAGAGAAAGGATGGTGCCGGAAATGTGAGTTGGTGTTCCTCCAAAATCGGAAGAATCCTACATAACAAGACCTATGCCGGATACAAAGGCTATCGGAAGTCCTACACTACGGACTATCTTGACCATGACCGAGCCAAAAATCTGGACAGAGAAAGCTACCAGTATGTAAAAGGAAACTGGGAGCCGATTATATCGGAAGAGCAGTGGAACCGTGTGCAGAAAATCTGTGCGGATAAGACGAAGACAGTGGGTGACCATACGATGGGAAAGAAGCCGACAGACAATGTATGGCTGAACAAGTTACGGTGTTCCTGTGCCGCACATTCCAAATATCGAAAGAACAAATGGCGCACGAATAAAAACACAGGAGAAACGGTGTTTGGGTATCAGTGCTATAGTCAGCTGAATAAAGGTAGTTATAAGTTCCGAAAAGAGAACGGACTGCCTACGGAAGGCTACTGCAATATTTCCATGATTGGAGAATGGAAGTTAGAGCTTATGGCGAAGATATTGTTGCAAATGTTGTGGACTGACCGAACGGGAGCAATACAGGAAGCTGTCGATATGATTAGAGAGTGCTACACCGAAGACAACCAGACAGATAACAGGAAGGAACAACTGGCAGTACAATCACAGGTGGACAAGTACACGAAGCGTCTGGGGAATCTGTTGGAACTGCGTGTGGATGGTGAAATCAGCAAAGACGAATACCAGCGCATGAAAGCCGAGACGGAAGAAAAGATAGCAACTTATAAAATGCAACTCTTGCAATTTGACCAGGAGACCGATATACTACCAGATATAGAAACACAGATTTCACAGATGGAGGAAACGTTGAAACAGTACATAGATTTTTCAGACAAGAATGTTCCGAGAGAAATTCTGGAAAAGCTGTTGGTACAGGTGATTCCTTGCCAAAACCACAGGTTCGTCTGGGTATTTAATCTGCTGGATAGAGAGAATGAGATGCTGTGCAGTATGGATGGAAGGAAGAATGCCCCGATATTCAGCTGGTTTGAAGAAAGTCCTACCCTGTTTTCAACACAGCACAGGCTGCAATTGCTGATAAGTAGGATCCGACTATATTGAAATATTAGAGAAGGTATTACAATATAAGAAAACCCCATGGTTCGTAAGAATCATGGGGTTTTTTTGTGTAGGAAAATAATAAATGTAAAAAAGCGCGGAATATGTTATACTATAATTGACATGCGTTCATGCACAGGAATCATAAATGGTAGAGAAACAGGGTATTATGATGGAAAATTATCAGGAACAGTATAATCAGGAATTACATCAGCAGGAGATTAACTCGAATTTGCGGACATTAAAGGGATATTTTTGGATTGTTGTGACCATGCTGGTGCTTTGGCTGCTGACGCTTACGCGTATTTTTATCGTGGATGCCGGAATCTTTACCATGGCGGTGGGATTGTCCATGGTCATGGGTATTCCTGTTTTGTACATATACAAAAAAGTAGATCTGTCGAAGCATTGGGTAAAATATGTGTTTTTAACACTGATCTGCGTGATTTCTGCAATCTTCGCCGCCTTTTTGTCTTTTCATGCGGTGCTTATCTATGTATTGCCTTTACTTTTGGCAGTGCAGTATCGGAAGAAACAGACGCTTTGGATCACTTATGCAGTGAACGATGTGACCATGACCATCAGCATGGTGGCGGGATTCTACCATGGAATCTGTGATCTGAACCTGTTTTTGGGAAGTAATCACACCAGAGACTGGTATCTGGAACAGTGGGAGGCTGGAACACTGCAGTTTGGCGTTGAGCCGGATCCGTTGTTCGTGATCCTGTTCTACGGCGCGCTGCCCCGGGCAGTGATTCTTTTGATGTTCACTGTCATCCTGTGTTATATCAGTATCAGCAGCCATGAGGATGCACAAAGAATCGCGGATCTGACTTATCGCAAAGAGACTGACCTGGGAACGCATGTGTACAATAAGAACAAATATGAGGAAATGATCGAGACGTATTATCCGGAGGTACACAGACTGGCTGCTATTTTCTGGGATGCGAATAATTTAAAATATGTCAATGATAAATACGGTCACGCCGCCGGGGATGTTCTGATTCAGACATTATCCTCCGTACTGTATGAATTGTCTACGGACAGACGCAAGGTTTATCGTGTGGGCGGGGATGAGTTTGTTATGATTATCGAGAATCCGGTAGAAACCGAGATAGAGTCCATGATAGAGACTGTAAAAGCCGATCTCATGGAAAAAGATGGGCAGGGAGACATACCGATCTCCAGCGCAGTAGGCTGGGCGGAGGGCTGCGGCGTGGATATCCGCAAGATCGTCAATGAGGCAGATACGAAGATGTATGAGAATAAAAAACGCGGAAAGGAAGGCAGAGAATAGATGGCAAACTGGGTGAGTGCCGGCTGCGGTGTCATTGCCAATGAACTGGCACAGGCAATGGAAAAAAGAGGACAGAAGCTGTATGGTGTTGTGAACCGTACGCAGGAGAAAGCAGTCGCTTTTGCGGAGAAATACGGTGTGCAGAATGTATTTACAAGTTTTGAAGAGGTCTGTGCGGATCCGGCGGTGGATATCATCTATATCTCTACGCCTCATAATACGCATATTCAATTTTTGCGAAAAGCTCTGGCAGCAGGTAAGCATGTGTTGTGCGAGAAATCCATTACGTTAAACTCCGGAGAACTGGAAGAAGCTATGCAGCTGGCGAAGGAGCACGGCGTAGTTCTGGCGGAAGCTATGACAATCTATCATATGCCAATCTATAAGGAACTGTTAAAGCGAGTGGATGCGGGAGACCTCGGAGAACTTCGTGTGATACAGATGAACTTTGGAAGCTATAAGGAATACGACATGAAGAACCGGTTCTTCAACCGGAATCTGGCGGGCGGTGCATTATTGGATATCGGCGTATATGCGCTCTCTTTTGTAAGAATGTTCTTAAGCTCCTGTCCGGATCAGATCGCCTCTCAGGTGAAATTTGCACCTACGGGAGTGGACGAGCAGGCGGGTATCCTTTTAATGAATCCGAAGCAGGAGATGGCGACAGTGACATTATCTCTGCATGCCAAGCAGCCCAAGCGGGGCATGCTATCTTTTGACAAGGCTTATGTGGAGATGTATGAATATCCCAGAGGACAGAAGGCAGTGATCACCTACACGGAGGACGGTCATACTGAGGAACTCCGGGCAGGAGCCACAGCGGATGCCCTGGCCTATGAGGTAGAGGATATGGAGCGGGCAATTGCCGGACAACCGGAGGTCATGAAGTTGAATTATACGGAAGATGTCATGCACATGATGACAGAGATCCGAAAACAGTGGGGACTGATCTATCCAGAGGAAGAGTAGACCAGAAAAAAATCTGATAACAGTATTCCGGCGGTAAAAAGATCCGAAGAAAATATGACCAACCGTCGGTATGCAGGGAGAATACTGATGATACGAAACAAGAGTCTGGGGAAGAGACTTCTGGCGGCGGGGATTATGCTGATATTTAGTATGAGCGGCTGCGGAACAGACAATAAGATAGAGTTAACAGGGAATGGAATAGGAAGTGATGGAATAGAAGCTGCGGCAACGGTGGATTCTGCTGAGGTGGCCGCTGCCGGGGAAACGGCATCGGATGTCACGGGTGGAGATGCTGCATCCACAGGAACTGCGGAGGATACGAATAAAACGGCACCGACTCCTGCCCCGGCGCCTCGGCAGGAGCTTACTACTGCGGACCGCATGGCGGACCGGACGAAAGTGAAAGGCATCTATGTCACCGGTCCCAAGGCCGGCAGCACCGGAATGGAAGATCTGATCGGACTGGTGGATGAGACGGAACTGAATGCTATGGTCATTGATGTGAAAAACGATGAAGGAAATGTGACGTTCCGGCTGACGAATGAGGAGATTACACAGAACATTCCCGTACTGGACCAGATATCCGAAATGCAGGCAGGAGTGCGCTACATCCGGGATATTCAGGCTTTGATGCAGGAACTGAAGGATCATAATATTTATACCATTGCGAGGATCGTATGTTTTAAGGATCCCATTCTGGCGGCGGCGAGACCGGAACTGGCATTGACGAAACCGGACGGCAAGCCGGTGACGGATGCCAACGGCCTGGCATGGGTGAATCCATACAGGCAGGAGGTCTGGGAATATCTGACAGAACTTGCCGAGATGGCAGCAGACCTTGGATTCGATGAGATCCAGTACGATTATGTGCGTTTTCCGGTGGGATCAGATGCCAATGTGGCGGACTACGGTGTGGATATAGATGCCTATCCGAAGAGGCAGGCAATACAGGATTTTCTCGCCTATGCAGGAGACAGACTTCATGAAAAGGAATGCGTGATTACAGCGGATGTCTTCGGCACTATCATCGGAAGTGAGACAGACGTGCAGACTGTAGGGCAGGATTACACGGCGCTGGGACAGACCGTGGATGCCATCAGTCCCATGGTGTATCCCTCTCATTATGCGAACGGGGTATTCGGACTGAAGGTACCGGATGCGAATCCTTACGAGACGGTATCGGCGGCAATGCAGGGTTCTGTCGAAGAACTGCAGGAGATTCCGGAGGCAGAGCGGGCTGTGGTGAGACCCTGGCTGCAGGCATTTACTGCCACCTGGGTTCCGGGGCATATTTCCTATAACGGAACACAGATCAGGGAACAGATTCAGGCAGTCTATGATGCCGGTTATGAGGAATGGATCCTGTGGAATGCAACAAACCGCTATTCGGCAGAGGGACTGCTTGATGCAGACGAGGTAGAGGATAATGAAAATAATCAATAAGATCATAATAGGGATTGCAGTGATCTGCCTGCTGTTATGTGGCGGTATCCTGGTATTTGCACTGAATCCGGATATGACCGATGCTCTGGCACAGAGGCTGTATGGAAACGGAAATAATGCGGAGACTGTAACAGAGACAGCAGAGGCAATCGGAAATCCCAGCAATATAGGTACAGATGGAAGTGTTTCGGTAACGCTGCCGGATCAGCCTGAAAACAGTCTGAGCGATTACATCAATCCGAATCCCCAGGAACCCCTGCGATATCCCGGCGGTAATACCGGAAGCTCCGACAGCGGTACTGTAGCCACACCGGCTCCCAGAAGTGACGCTGTGACGGATTTAAACTCTTATTATGCAAACTGTATTACACAGTTAAGCATTCTGGGGAGCGGAGATCAGCATTTTGACAATGTGGTTCCCAAGAGTCTGTGGAGTTCCATTGAGCAGGCGTATAATACCGGAGCCTACGAGCAGGGATATGTGGCGGAGGTGCTGAAAAAGCTTGGCATGGACAACTTTGCGATTCAGCTGCAGCTGGTAGATCTCGGGGATGGGTATTACAGAGTATATCACAATGTGGTGACTTATTAGAGATTTGATGGTTCAGAGAAAATCAATCAAGAGGAACACTGTTATCAAAAAAGGATTTCAGTGTTCTTTTTTGTTTGCATTGTAAGAATATGTAATATTTAATAAATAATATTAAGAATCATTACTAATATTATTGACTAATAATTATGAATACGATATAATCATGATAAAGAAATAAATAAAACAGATCAGGAGTGTCATACTACATAGAAATAGCGTAGGCAGTATGGCAGATAGAAAATAGAAAAAGGAGAGATCTTATGGATAAAAAAGCAATGTACAAATTAAGTTATGGATTATATGTGGTAACTACGAGAAATGCAGAGAAAGCAAACGGCTGTATCGTCAATACCGCTATCCAGGCGGCTTCCACTCCGAATCAGATCTGCGTCTGCATTAACAAGGCAAACTATACCCACGATATGCTGTTAAAAACCGGTGTGTTTAATGTATCTGTACTCAGCAGGACGGCAGAGTTTCCACTGTATGAGCGGTTTGGCTTTCAGTCAGGCACGGAAGTGGATAAATTTGCGGATTATACAGCATATAAAAATGCAGAGAACGGCGTGCCCTATATCACAGAAGGCACTAACGCCTACATTGCAGTAAAAGTTACACAGACTGTGGATCTGGGATCTCATACTATGTTCATCGGAGAAGTGACGGAGATGGAAGTATTAAGTGAAGAGCCATCCGCAAACTATGAGTATTATCAGGAAAATGTAAAACCCAAGCCGGTAGATACAGGGAAGACTGTGGACGGTCAGACGGTATGGCGCTGCACCATCTGTGGCTATGAGTATGTGGGAGAGGAACTGCCCGAGGATTTTATCTGTCCATTGTGTAAGCATCCGGCATCTGATTTTGAAAAAGTGGTAAAGTAAATGACAGGAGGTCAGAATTATGAGTATTGACAGTAGAAAGGTAGTTGTAGTGGGCTGCGGATTTGTGGGATCTTCTTCCGCATTTGCCCTGATGCAGAGTAAGCTTTTTTCGGAAATGGTATTGATCGATGCCGATCATGATCGTGCGGAAGGGGAAGCTATGGATATCAGTCATGGCATGGCATTTGCCAGCCCCATGAAGATCTATGCGGGTTCTTATGATGATATTACGGACGCCGCAGTCATTGTGATCACTGCCGGTGCCAACCAGAAGCCCGACGAGACGAGACTGGATCTGATTCGGAAAAACAGTGCCATTATGAAGTCCATTATCGGGGAGATCAAAAAGAGACCCTTTGAAGGAATCCTGCTCATTGTCTCCAATCCGGTAGACATTCTGACTTATATAGCCCTGAAGGAATCCGGCTATCCGGCAAACCGGGTCATCGGTTCAGGAACGGTACTGGATACCGGCAGGTTCCGGTATGAACTGGGAGAACATTTGGAAGTGGATAGCAGAAGTATTCATGCTTTTATTATCGGCGAACATGGAGACAGCGAACTGGCAGCCTGGAGCGAGGCGAGAGTCGGTGGCATGCCTATCAACGATTTCTGTGAATTGCGGGGACATTATGACCATGAGTCATCCATGGAGAAAATATTTAACAGTGTGAAAAACAGTGCCTATGAGATCATTGCGAGAAAGCACGCAACCTATTATGGAATTGCTATGGCTGTATGCAGGATCTGCGCAGCAATTGTCCGTAATGAGCAGTCCATTCTGCCGGTATCCAGCCTGATGACGGGAGAGTACGGACTGGAGAATGTGGTGTTAAGCATTCCCGCTGTGGTGGATGAAAACGGTATTGAGACGGTGGTGCCCATTGAATTAAATGAGAAAGAACTGTCAGAACTGCAGCAATCGGCAACTGTATTGAAGAAGGTGATAGCGGAATTTTATCCGGATTAGTCTAAAGGTTTTAATAATGTGAAATGACTGCGCTGTGTCTGCAGGATCCCAAGCTTTGTAAGCTTGCCGAGTTCCGCGGACATGGCGCTTCTTTCTACTCCCAGATAATCCGCCAGTTCTTGACGGTTGAAGGGGATGGTGAAATCGTTGGAACCTTTCATTTTTGCCTGATCGGTCAGGTACGCCATTAGTTTTTCTCTGGTGGTTTTGCGGGAGGTATATTTGATTTTCTGGTTCAGATACATGTTGTTTTGTGCCACGATCCCCAAGAGATTGCGGATCAGGGTATGGTGAAACTCACAGCCGTTGTCACAGGTATTTAACAGTTTTTTCCCATTTAAAAACATAATATTGCAATCCTCCGCAGCCACGATATCCACAGGAAGATGAGGAATCCCGGCACAGGAAAAGGCCTCCCCGAACAGGGAACCCTCGGAGATGGAAGCGGTGATATTACGGTTGCCGTAGTAATCATCCTGCAATATGTGAATGGAACCTGATTCAATGATTCCGATAAAATCCGCCGGATCACCGGCATGCCTGATATACGCCTCCTTTTGATAGGATTTTGTATAGGCGTGCAGTCGCTTCAGCATAATGGGAATATCTTCGGGTAAAATGTTCTGAAAAAGAGGATTGCTCATAATAAAATCTCCTTTTGTTGGAAAACCAACATACTTGATGGGATGATTCTAGTATAATCCCCTCAGAAAGTCAAGGAGAGTTCAGGAAAGGAAGGATAACGATGTATAAAAATATTGAAAAACAGACGAAATTAAATCTGAAGGAGCTGGTGAAATACCAGGAGGGGCAGGTAGTCAGCAAGACTCTTGTACAGAACGACTATGTGAGTATGACGATTTTTTCCTTTGACAAGGGCGAGGAAATCTCCACCCATGCAGCAGGCGGTGATGCTATGGTAACCGTTTTGGAAGGCAAGGGCAGATTCACCGTAGGCGGCGAAGTATTCTACGTGGAAGAGGGCGAGACTCTGATCATGCCCAAGGATATCCCTCACGCAGTATACGGTGAGGAGAGATTCAAGATGCAGCTGACAGTATCTTTCTGAGTTGTAGAAAAAATGCGGTTCTCTTTTGAGGTTTGTGCAAAATACTGTTTGTTTGGATTTCTTTGTTGGAAAAACAACATAATGAAATTCTGGATTTTGCAATACTGATCTTGTGATGAAACATAGGACGAATAATTAAGGTCAGATGTTTAGAAAAGTAAATGATGATTTAGAGACAAGCTAAGAGCATAGAAAAACTGAGGAGGAAAATATGATCCGAAAAATCATTCATATTGATGAAGAAAAATGCAATGGCTGCGGTATTTGTGCGTCTGCATGTCATGAGGGTGCGATAGATATTATTGATGGCAAGGCAAAGCTGGTCAGAGAGCATTTCTGCGATGGGTTTGGCGACTGTCTGCCCGGGTGCCCGACGGGAGCTATTACATTCGAGGAGCGGGAGGCACCTGCCTATGATGAGGCGGCTGTGAAACAGGCACAGCAGTTAAAACAACAGGAAAAAATGCAGCGGGAGGGTATGCAGATTCCACATGGGGGATGCCCGGGAAGCCGTATGCGTCAGATGCACCGGAAGGAAGATGCAGCAGTGACAGAAAACAGTTACGTTAATGACGCAATCAAATCTCAGCTGTGCAACTGGCCGGTCCAGATCAAACTGGCACCGTTGCAGGCACCTTATTTTGATGGGGCAAAGCTACTCATTGCGGCAGACTGTACCGCCTATGCCTACGCGAATTTCCACAAAGAATTCATTCGCAGCAAAGTGACGCTGATCGGCTGCCCAAAGCTGGATGCGGTGAACTACAGTGAGAAGCTGACGGAGATTCTGCGGAACAATGATATTCAGTCCGTGACTATTTTGCGCATGGAAGTACCCTGTTGCGGCGGCCTGGAAATGGCGGCAAAAAAGGCTATACAGGACAGCGGAAAGTTTCTGCCCTGGCAGGTAGTGACCATCTCTATTGATGGAGAGATTCTGGAATAAAATGTTTTTGCTGAAAGCAAGTGTCTGAAAAAGGAGATTGTATGAAAATGCAGGGAGACAGCATCATCAGTGCCCTGATCGGGTTAGTGGGGGCCGTATCTAATAACGGAAAAACAGAGAAGACCGACAGCGTGATCCGGGAAGCGTTTCTGTGTTTGACGGACGCAGGCAGTGAGGAAGAAATGGTACAGAAGATACATGCGGAGAAATTCATCATTGCGCCGGACTGTGCCACCTGCCTCAATCCCTGCGGCAATACTTCAGATTACGATATGGCGCAATTTTATGCAGCAGATGCGAAGGTCATCTCTGCGAAGCGGGATCTGATCGAAACTGTTTGTAAAAAGCTGGGTTCGTCGGAAAATATCCCGGAGGATGTTTATCAGGGAATTGCCTATCTTGGGTATGATCTGGAATCGGAGGCTTATGCGCAGATACAGCAGAAGATTATGTGCTAAGATTGGAAGCGTCTTTTGCTGGCAATCTTATGAATAGCGTGGCTCATTGCAGATGCCATCTGCCACCCGGGGAGATCTGTTTGTATTAAAAACACCATTTTCTGCTAAAAAAATACAAAAACAGGAGATTTTGCCATGTAAAAAACTGCTATTTTCGCTGAGCGTGCAAAATGAAGATATTCCGTACAAAAATTCCTGATTTAGAAGTTTTTTTGTACGGATTTTGCTATTTTGATGCGATTTTCACCAAAGCAATAGAAAGAAGGCTACGCGGCTGTTTCGCTAACTCTCTGTTGTAGGACAAACATATTACTGCCCGGAAAGTGATTTTAGAAAACCAAGCGGTATTTTTATCGAAGAATCCATGAAAACGTTCTAAAAATTACTGCTTCGGATAGGATGCTTCCATTCCGGCAGTAAATACCAGTCGCTGTAAAAGAAAATCGCATTAAATTTACTGCTTATAAAGCACAAAATGGATTTTAGGCAGTAAAGATCGGAACATCAAAACAAAAATACCACCCAGGAAGACAACAAAGTCATCCGGGTGGTATTTCACTAACTCTCAAGTTACACTAACTCGATTTGCCGGCATAGCAAGATTATGCTATATTAAGTTTATCTTAGAGAAATGAGTGAGAGTAATGGCTGGAATTGAAAAAGTAATTTTTATGAATATGTGTATGGTTTATGATAAAGAAGGTAACGTGGTGGCGCTGGACAAGGTGGGGAAGAATTATTCGGGAACGACGTTTCCCGGCGGGCATGTGGAGCCTGGGGAGACCTTTAGGGAGTCGGTAATCCGGGAAATCTATGAGGAGACCGGACTGACGATTCAAAATCCAAGACTGACCGGCATTTATCACTGGATGACAGGGGATATAAAGAATGTGGGCTTTTTATATAAAACGTCGGAATATGAAGGAAAATTGATCTCATCCGAGGAGGGAAAGGTCTACTGGATCTCCGGAGAAGAGTTTTTGAAGAAGCCGCTGGCACCCGGTATGGAGCAGGTGTGGCAGATGATGCATGATGAAGATGCACAGGAATGTTTGCAGACACTGACGGAAGAAGGCATTGTATCAAAGATTCAGTAGGATATTTCGGAGGCAGGAGGGAAAATAAAATGATCAACAAATTACATATGGCAATGATCGGACTTTACCATGGAGATGCAAAGCGCATTCAGCATTTTTGCAAGGTACACAGCTATGCAAAACTGATTGCGGAAATGGAGAATGTGGATGCCAAGACCTTATTTATTTTGGAGACAGCAGCACTGACTCACGATATCGGCATCCATCTGTGTGAAGAAAAATACGGAAACTGTAACGGAAAATTACAGGAAAAAGAAGGCCCGGCCATTGCCGCAAAGCTGCTGGCAGAGCTTGGTTTTTCCGGAGAAGTTTCCGAGCGGGTACAGTATCTGATCGCCCATCATCATACCTACAATAATATAGACGGCATTGATTATCAGATTCTGGTGGAAGCGGATTTTCTTGTAAACATGTGTGAGGACGAACTGTCTGAAGAAGCCTTGCAGAACACCTATCAGAATATTTTTCGGACGGAAGCCGGGAAAAAGATCTGCAGAGAGATGTATGATATAGCGTGACTATTTGGCGAAGGTTATTTTGAAAGTGTATGAGAAAGTACCCGGAGCTGAGGTTTTCTTGGATGGAAAACTAAGTTTGACCAGACGAAAGAAAACAGAAATATGCAATATACGAGACTAACTATTAAAAGTCAAGTCTAAAATAAAAGTTTTTTGAATGAATTGCAGAAATGCATTCAGATATATTTGTA